>Ga0105240_10003844_pt1 | contig 23186 bp, 15 predicted proteins | sample KBSC54metaG_FD_80426 | JGI IMG/M metagenome (GOLD analysis project Ga0105240, IMG submission 80426) | Corn rhizosphere microbial communities from Kellogg Biological Station, Michigan, USA - KBS C5-4 metaG | ecosystem: Host-associated > Plants > Roots > Rhizosphere > Soil | place: Michigan, USA... | reverse complement strand
GGGGATATTTATTTTGGGTTTAATATTTCGCGGAATTTTAATCTGAGTAAGAAGGCGAAAGCGGGGTGAGTTGACGGATGACGGTTGACGGACTTTATGTGAATCAAAAAGATTAAATATTAGTATGCTGCAACACCGGAGTCCGTCATCCGTCAACCGTCAACGATAAACTTCCGGATTCACCACACTCACCAACCTTTCCCCCTTCAGCCCCGCAATCACATTCTTTGCCGCAATCTCAGCCATGGCATTCCGGGTTTCGACTGTGGCGGAACCAATGTGCGGCAGTATGGAAACATTTGGCATTTGCAGGAGGGGATTGTCGGGCTGCATGGGTTCGGGATCGGTCACATCCAGACCGGCACCCCAAATCACTTTGTTTTGAAGCGCCTCAATCAGATCAGGCTCGTTGTGGATGGAGCCGCGCGCCGTATTGATAAAGATGGCAGAAGGTTTCATGCTGGCAAAAACTTCTCTGCTGAATTTCCCTTTTGTTTCGGCGGTCAGGGCGGTGTGCACGCTTAGTACATCGGACTGCTTCAGCAGGTCATCAAAGGAAACATACCGGGCGTTTAGTTCTTTTTCCGCCGCTTCATTCCGCTTGCGGTTATGATAAATGATTTTCATCTGAAAAGCCGCGGCACAGCATTTGGCGAGTTCAAAACCAATTTTACCAAGCCCGAATATACCCAATGTTTTCCCCCTGATCTCAATTCCGAGGTTGGCGGTGGGATCAAAAAATTTCCACTCTCCGCGGAGGATCGTTTTGTGCATATAAAATGCCTTTCTGGAAGTCGCCAGGATCAGCAGGAAAGCAATATCGGCCGTAGCATCACTCAGCACACCCGGTGTATTGCCAACCGGAATCTTTAACGCTGTCGCCGCCGGAACATCCACCCGGTCATAACCCACCGAGTGCAGGCTTATCACTTTCAGATGAGAACAGGCGGATAAAAATGACTGATCAATTCTATTGCCGCCTGCACTCAGCAAGGCATCCGCCTGTTTGCAATGATCGATCAATTCCCGGGCCGTGAGATCCCTTTTTTCTGTCCATTGACTGATTTCAATTCCGGCCCCCCTGAGCAATTGCAAACCGGCATCCGGAATTATTCTCGTGATAAATACTTTCATTTCGGTTCTCGGTTTCAATACAGTTTCGCTGTTATAAAAAACGGTCACCTTACCTGCCGGATAAGGGACCCTGATTTACTTCCTTCCCATCCTTCCATACCCCCAGGATCTTTCTTGTATTCAATATATTATTTTCCGGACTTTCACTCAATACAATAAAGTCCGCTTTCTTTCCGGGTTCCAGTGTTCCGTAATGATCGTCTGTTTTTAATACGATGGCGGCATTTTTGGTGCCCGCCTCAATGGCCTGCAATGGGGTCAGACCGGCATTCACCATGGATTGCAGTTCCCATTGTTCACAAAATCCCTGGGCACGGGAAGGTTCGGCACCTGAATCCGTTCCCATGGCCACGAGGACGCCGGCGTCCACCATTTTCTTCAGATTTTCCATGGCAATTTCCACCGCATGTTTATTCTGAAGATAATCAGGGGAGTTTTTTATCTTATCCCGGTATGCGTTGCTGCTGATCATTTCATATACGCCTGGCTCCAGGGAGGCCTTGAAGAATTCGCTGTGCATCCATTCCGGATTTTCCGCATACATATAGGTTGATTCATCGCGCGTGAGGGTGGGGATATAAGCAACTCCCTTTTCTTTCATCTCTTTCAGCAGTTCGTTGTCAACCACTTTGTCCCGGATGCTGTGCGCGATGATATCCAGGCCGGCAGCCACCAGTTTATGTGCATCCTCCAGGTAGTAGAGGTGTGCCGCTACTTTTATGCCGTGCCGGTGCGCCTCGCGGATGATGGCCTGATAAATTCCGGGTTGCATTTTTTGCGCGTGGCCGCCAAAATCGTCCACCCACATTTTTATGAGGGTGGGATGAAGTTTTGCCACAGAATCCATTTCAGCCGGCACCTGTTCTGCGGTGGCCGGACGAAATAACTGATCCGTCCAGGACCCTCCGGGAGGTGAAGCAGGTACCGCAAATCCATACCCGGCAGAATACAGCCGGGCACCCGGAAGTTTACCCGCAACGGAGGAATCGCGGAACCCGTGAAAGATCAGCGGCCGGTCGGTCCCCATACAAAGCAAAGCGCCTACGCCGTATTGTTCATACCTCTTTAACTGTCTGATAATATTTTCCCGGGTATAATTCGCCGCATCAATTTTTGTTCCTTTCAGAACGCCAATATGCGCGTGAGCGCAGATCAGCACCGGCATGATGGTTTTGCCGCTGTAATCCTCCACCCGGGTGCCTGCAGGAGGCTTTTCGTTGCCTGAAGAAATACCGGAAATATGATCTCCTTCCAGCAGCAGGTTCACGTGCTGCCTGGCCGCCGCACCTGTGCCATCAATCAGCGTTACATTTTTTAATAATAGTTTCTGACCCTGCGCCAAAGTTGACAGGATTCCCGTTCCGGTAAGCATCCAGAATAATAATAAGGAGTACTTCATTTTGAATGAATTTCAAAGACTCCACAAAGTTCGCCGTTTTGTAAATACGATCCGGATTAATAATGAGGCATTCGGTTGCCAAACCGAACCCGGGCAACCATCTGCTATTATTTCGAAGGCTGACCAGGGGAACCCGGTGCTATTTCCTGCGCGGAACCAGATTCATTATAGCTTCACGCGGATCACATTGAATGAATAGGGAGCCGAAGAGAGACTGATTTCTTTATTATTTACCGGAATAAGAGATCGTTTTGGAGCAATATTTTCCGGCGCATCGAAGGAATTAACCGCAGTCAGGTCGTCGCTTTGCAGTATGGTTAAACTCGCCTGTTTCGCGGTTTTACCAACCCCTTCGAGGAATATGCTGTTGTCCCGTCGCCTTCCCGAACTGTTGACGAGCTTAATAATGATCTCATTTGTTACAGAATCAATACAGGCCGTGGCATACAAACTGTCCTGCCCCGCAATGGATTCATTATGCAAAGTGACCGGCAATACCCGGGTGCCGCGGTTGAGCGAATATAATTTCTGCACATAGTAATTCGGCGTGCCGTAACACCCGAGGTTGTTGACCCAGATCAGATCCGGAGTCCACTGCCAGGCATCTGCATTCGCAAACAACGGCGCATAGGAAGCCATGCAAACCACGCCGGCATTGCGTTCCAGGCCGGTCATGAAAGCAGCTTCCGACAGAGCGGTGAGCCAGTTGTTCTTGTTGAGCGGACTAACAGATTTAACACTTTGTGCTGCGTATTCCCCTACAAATACTTTCGATCCGTTCCTTGGATAATGATCATAGCGGCGGGCATTGTCGAAAAACCATTCGGGATTCCGGTAATAATGTTCGTCAATGATGTCGGCATTATTTTTTCTAAGCGTATTGTTCAGCAGGTCAAACCTCTCTCCCGCCGGATCGGTTCCAGAGCTATTTACAATCCTGATTTCCGGATATTTCGTTTTGATGGCCCTGGTGAATATCGCTAACCGCTCCAGGTATTGCGGTCCCCAGTTTTCATTTCCTACGCCCATGATCTTTAAATGAAAAGGCGCCGGATGCCCCATCTGTGCGCGCACTTTCCCCCACTTCGTACTGGCATCCCCATTAGCAAATTCAATCAGGTCCAGCGCATCCTGCACATAGGGATCCAGTTCATTCAACGCCACCACTTCGGCGGAGTTAAACTGACAGGCCATGCCGCAGTTCAGAATGGGCAGTGGCTCGGCGCCTATGTCTTCCGCCAGTTGAAAGTATTCGTAGAATCCCAGTCCGAAGGTTTGAAAATAATCCGGCGTGGGCCGGTGTGGAAATTCAAAATTCCAGCGGTTGATGATGAGCTGCCGGTCTTCCACCGGACCGATGGTTTTTTTCCACTGGTATCTTTCTGCCAGATCGTATCCTTCCACAATACAGCCGCCGGGAAAACGGATGAACCCCGGTTTCATATCGGCCAGCTTCCGGATCATGTCAGCCCGCATACCACCCGCACGATGCTTCCATGTATCTTCCGGAAACAGTGAAATCATATCCAGGTCGATGATCCCGTCTCCTTCAAACCAGATATGCAAAGACGCTTTCATTTCGGTCGCATTGGAAACAAGGCTCACGCCCTGCTTCTGCCAGTTTTTTGATTCACCTGAAGGAATGAGTACGGCGCTGCCCAATATATTACCGGTGCTGTCCTGCAATTCAATATGCAGTTTCACGCCGGACTTTTGCTGCCGGTACATTACTGAAAAATTGTAGCGCAGATCTTTTTTCACGCCCATTCCCCGGAAACCGCCATTGGTTAAATTCAAATCACCTGCGCCGGCCTGGTCTGCCGTCACCCGGATAAACCGGGCGTTGGCAGACGGGTTTTCGTTCTTATTCACCACCAGTATATCGCCCTCTTTGAATTTTTTGCCTCCGGCTTTCCAGCCCATCATCGGTTTAAAGAACTCAAAAGAACGGTTGATCACCATCTCGGCATAGATCCCGCCATCGGCGCCAAAATTGATGTCCTCAAAAAAAACACCCCACATCGTAGGCTGTATTGCCGCCCCGGGATGATTTACCTGCACAACCAGTTTCTGCTGGCCATAAATGATATGCATGCCCATACAAATAACCAGGCAAATCAGCATCCGGCTTCTTTTCATACTGCTCAATTAATAATTTTTGTATTGTTGTGTTATTGTTTTTTACCCCAAACGGCCGTTCCCGAATTGCTGAGACCCGTGAAGATGAAACTGTTTCTTTTATTTTCCCAATCCCTTCCTCTTTGAACATAGAATTTTTCAACCGTCCCATTGCTCCAGTTGAACTGTAGCCAGGGGGCATTATACGTCCAGCTGCTCTGCGCATCTCCGTTAAGCGTGCCGTCTGCCGAAATCGTCAGCGGCACGGATGCCTGCATATCGGGTGAAATTTGTTCATCCGCATAACCCGGCACTACCCGGTAGCCCAGCTGAATATCCTCCCAGGTCCCTGAAAGCGAATCTTTCGGAACGGTACTGTTATCTTCCCAGGCATAACGCTCCGGAGAAACCACCGGCCATCCATCGGTTGTCCAGAATATCTTACGCACATGCAGATCCATAAAAAATGAATTCACGGCCGGCCTTCCCTGATGCGCCATAAAATACTGGCCATTGCCATCATCAAATACGGTACAATGACCGGTTCCCTGCCAGCCGCCATGACCGGTGAAGCGATAAGGCGCCAGGATCATGGGACCATGATCCGAATTGGTATTGACATCAACCCCATTATAATCATAATAAGGTCCGTCGGGGTTGTCGGCGCGGCAAACTCTCACGTTGTATTTTGTCTGCAGCCAGTCGTAGGAAATAAATAAAAAATATTTTTGCAATGCCGTATTATAAATCACTTCTGCGCCTTCAATATTTCCGTTGTACAGCCCGTTGGTAAATCCGCGGTTGGCAATCCGGATTCCTTTGTCGCCGTTGGTTGCCACAAGTCCCGTAGCTGCGTCCAGCTTTACAATATAGATACCATCCCAGGCCGATCCGTAATACAGCCACTGATCTCCGGATGCTGTAGTGATCACCGTTGGATCAATGGCATTGGTCTGTATACTGTTGTCGTCGGTGGAAACAACCACCAATCCTTTCTCCGTCCATGGCCCGTCCGGACTCGTTGCCGTTGCCAGTCCGATTACACTCAGTCGCGGTGTGGCGGATGAAAGCGAATAATACAACCGGTATTCCGATCCCGTTTTCATTACATAGGGCGCCCACAAAGCCTGATAGGGCGTTCCCCCCGCATCACGGATAAATTTCGCACCCATGGCCGGAAGGGAAGAAAATACCCAGCCGGAAAAGTTCCACTCCACCAGGTCCTTTGATTTCCTTACCTGGATACCCGGAGGAACATCTGTTCCAAAACCCACATCGGTGCTGTAACAATAATAATAATCCCCGAACTTTTTTATCGAGGGGTCGTGTACGTTATACGATCCCCATTTGGAATGGAGAGCGAAGGGCGCCACGTCTGCATAAGTATCTTCAATGCTGTTGATATCAAATGCGGGAGGAGTTGCAGTGGTATCTGTGGCTCCACCCCCTGGATTTACAGTTCCGGTTTTTTTACAGGAACCCATAACACAGGTTGCGGAGAAGATCAGAAAATAATACGCATAAATACATTTCATGAACCCGAGCACTTTAATGTGAGCACCACTACGTTTCTCCTTTCCCGTCAATACGACGGATTTTGTTTGGTGCCGGGATTATTATCTATTTCCCCCTGGGGTATGGGATATAATTCCTTACCCGGTGCATAACTGTTGAATTCTTCATCCCGCTGTTTTAACCAGGCCAGCTTAGCCGGATCCTGCAGCCACCCCCAGCGGCGGATATCATCGAAGCGGTGCCCTTCCAGACAGAATTCCAGCAGTCTTTCATGTCCGATCTGATCGCGCATCTGTTCCTGTGTGAAGGTTGAAAACTCAGCCTCGCGGTCCGGAAGATTTACCCGCGTACGGACTTTCTGAATAAATTTCGCGCATTCGGCCCGGTTATCCAGCTCATTCTGACATTCCGCATACATCAACAGCACATCCGAATAACGCATAAGCCTTTCATTGATGCCCGACTTCCAGTCGTATTCATCTCCCTTGTTGCCATCGCCATTTTCATATTTGCGGCAGAAGATATCATTCAGGTCCGCCGGGTTCCCGCCGTAAGCATTCAAAAATGTGGTATGATACATGGGTTCACCACCCGGCTTATTATAGAAGATCGTCGCATCCAGGCGGGGATCCACTTCACCTCCGATGGTTTTCTCCTGCTGGTATTCATTAAATACGGAAAAAGTGGGTTGAACGTCCGTCCATCCGAACCCGCGCGCGCCAAAAGTAATGGCCCTGGCAGAAGTCTTGCCCCAGGTGGAGGAAGGAATTCCCTGCCAGCCCAGGTCCGTGCCGCCGGCAGTAAGGGAAAACTGCACTTCAAAAATGGATTCCACATTGTTCTCGTGCGCTTCCGTAAAATTGTCCTTGTAGTTCGGCATCAGGTCGTAAACGCCCAGATCAATGACTGCTTTAAACTGGGCCGATGCTTCGGAAAACATTTTATTGAACAAATAGGCTTTCCCGAGATAAGCCATGGCTGCACCTTTGGTGGCCCTGCCCAGCTGGCCGTGGTCCGCACCATTCACATCGTTATCATTGTAAGAAACGGGGAGGAGATCGATTGCCTGTTTAAAATCCGCCATCACCTGCTTCCATCCATTCTCTTCTGTAGACTGGCTAACAAAAAAATCCGCGGTCGTTTTGGGAGAAGTGAGCGGTAAAGCCACGTTGCCGAAGAGATCCACCAGATGGAAAAAATACAATCCCCTTAGAAAATAAGCCTGCCCGAGTATGCGGTTTTTCAGCGATGCATCCATTTCAATATCCGGCACATTATCCAGTACCTGATTGCAGCGGGATATACCTTCATAATATTCGTCGAATGCCCATCCGTACCCATCGGGTATGCTGGTGCCTAAGGTAAACCGGCCCACCTGTGAGATGGCAGTCCACGGACTGTTGCTTCTTACATCATCTGCCCGCACGTCCAGCAATATCGGCGTAAACCGCATGTAAGCACCGTCAAGCAATCAAAGAGCATAAGCTGCATTGACGCCTTCCAGCGCATCTTGTCCGGTCTTCCAGAATGAAGCAGCGGTTTGCGCATTGGGATTTACCTGTTCCAGTTTTTTATTGCAGCTGATTACCGAACCGCAAAAGAAAAAGAGCAGGATCCGGTATTTTATATTTAGCATTTTCATAATTATCTTTTTGAAATGTCATTGAATTAAAGACCCACCTGCAGGCCAACCATCAGTGTTCTCGGATTGGGGAAGGAACCGTAATCAAATCCGCGGCTGAACAATCCGTCGTTGATAAAATCAGGATCGTATCCCTTGTATTTTGAAATGGTCAGCAGGTTCTGTCCCGATATGTACAGCCTGAAACTCTTAAAGACATGCGTTCTTTCCAGCACGGAAGCAGGAATTGTGTACCCGACCTGCGCATTCTGCAGTTTGGCATAGGATCCGCTTTCAACAAAACGGTCGGAAAAACGTCCGTTACCATTTGGATCGCCGATCACCGGACGGGGAATAAGTGTATTGGTATTGGATGGCGTCCAGTAATTCAGCTCGTCCACATGACTGTTTCCGTATTGTCCTGCCATCACCGCCTGATATACTCCGTTGAAAATTTTGCTTCCGGAATTTCCCTGGAAAAAGAAGGAGAGATCGAAATTGTGATAGCCGAGATCCACATTCAATCCATAATAAAGTTTCGGAATAGCCGATCCGAGATAAACGCGGTCGTTCGCATCGGTAATGGCATACGTGTTGTCATTTTCCTTGCCATTCTGCGCTTTGAACTTCACGTCGCCCGGCGCGGTCGAGGCCGTTTGAAATGCATGTCCGCTGATATCCGCTGCATTCTGAAACAAGCCTTCTGTCTGGTAGCCGTATAATTCACCAACTTCCCGGCCGATTTCGGTTTTGGAACCTGCACCATAAATGGGATTGTTAGCGCCGCCAAGTTTTAAGACCTTATTTTTTAATGTATAGGCATTAGCATTGATATTATAGGAGAAAGCGCCCGCTTTATTGCGGTAGGTAAGCGTGAATTCCATTCCGGAATTCTTTACGGACGCCGCATTGGTAGTGAGCGTTTGCGGAAAGGAACCGACGGAATAGGGAATGGGAATATCTGTGATGATGTCTTTTGATACACGGTTGAAATATTCAGCCGTAAACGTGAGCTTTTCGTTAAAGAGCCCCAGGTCAACAGCGACATTCGTAGTATTGGTTGACTCCCATTTCAGCGAAGGGTCGGCAACCGACACAACGGTTGAACCGGTTGCCAGCACTTCATTGAATACATAGTTGCTGGTATTATTAATATAAGACTGGAACCGGTAGTTGGCGAAGTTCTGATTTCCCAGCTCGCCATAGCCGCCCCGGAGTTTCAGGCTGCTGATGGCGTCCGGCAAATGCATGAAATGTTCATTGGCCACGTTCCAGGCCGCCGCAAAACCTTCGAAATTCCCATACCGTTGAAAGGGGCTGAACCGGGAAGATCCATCCCTTCTGTAGTTGATTGTCAGCAGATACCGGTCGTCATAATTATAATTGACGCGGCCCAGGTAAGATAGTAAGGTGCTGGCATCCTGGTAACTGGTCACACCTTTCGCATTCGCGTTCGCTACGGCGCCAAAAGTCTGAAACAGCAGATCTGTCGTATCGGTAGCCGTGCCGGTGATGTATTCGCTGTGATCTTCCTGGTAGGTCATTCCGCCAAGGAAATCTATTTTGTGTTTTCCAATTTGCAGTAAATAAGAAAGGGTATTTTCAATCAGGCCGGTATTAGCGCGGCCCAGTTGCTCGGACATATAATACTTGTCGTTCAGGTAATAATATCCCATGTCGAACTTGGGTTCATAATGGAAATTCTTGTAATCGGTTCTGTCGTAACTCAGGTTCAGCCGGTATTTCAGGTTCTTTACAATTTCCAGTTCTCCCCAGGCATTGAGCAACGCGCGGTTCCGGTTGCTGTAATCGTTCACCAGTTTATTGATGCCGACCACATTGGCGGAGATGGCGCGGTTGATCACCTGGTCGCTGCCCCCGTATCCGCCCAGGCGGTTTGGATCGTAAACCGGCAGGGTCGGTATGGCCGTGAGCATGCTGGTAACGGTTCCGCCGAATACGGCATGTCCGTTGGTGGCCGCATAATTCCCCTTGTGCGATTGCGTATAGGCCACTTTCGCGCCAAAGCTCAGCCTGCCTTTTTTCCCCTGCAGGTTGCTGTTTAAAGTGTAGCGATCATATTTCTGCGGACCAACCTGGTACCCGGTTTGATCGAAATAGCCCAGCGAAACATTGTAATTCACGATATCGGATCCGCCGGAAAGGCCTACGCTGTGATTCTGGATCAGCCCGGTCTTAAGCGCTTCGTGCTGCCAGTCTGTATTGACGCCGGATACAAAGGAAGGGCTGCTCGGATCATTGGCGGGCGCAATAGTTAAGCCGGCATTTTGCTCTGCGGCGGAGGTAATTTTTTGATATTGCTCCCGGTTGGTCATCGGAATGGTTTTCGGGACTTTCTGCATGCCGGCATAACTGTTAAAGTTGATCCGCATCTGTCCTGCTTTCCCTTTTTTCGTTGTGATGATAATCACGCCTGTAGCTGCACGTGATCCGTAAATGGCGCCCGCGGAAGCATCCTTCAACACCTGAATGCTTTCAATATCATCGGTGGAAAAATCAAAAGGCGCGTCTACCGGAACACCATCTATTACAAAGAGCGGACTGTTATTACCGAAGGTGCTGATTCCCCGGATCTTGATCTGCACGTAGCCGCCAGGCTCTCCGGATCCCTGAACGGAAACCCCGGCAACCTGGCCCTGCAGCATTTTAGCCACATCATAGGTGGCGGTCTTTTTTGCATCATTTACATTGACTACCGCAACAGAACCCGTGAGGTCGGATTTCTTAACCGTTCCGTATCCAACCACCACTACATCATTCAGCGTACTGGTTTTATTATTCAAACTGATCCTCAGGTTTCGGCCGTTGGAACCGATCCGCTCTTCATAAGATTCAAAGTTCACGGAAGTGATCTGCAGCAGATCTCCTGCGCTGGCTGCAATCGTAAAAGTCCCGTCTTCCGCAGATACCGTACTGATTTTTTTCCCTTTAAGTGTTATGGTAGCGCCGGCCACCGGTTTACCATTCTGATCCTGGACAACTCCCGTGACCGGAGATTGCGCTGAAGCCACTCCTGTTTCCATAAAAATAAAAAGGATTACCAGGAGGCAGCGGCATGCCTTTGATAATCCGGAGAGACGTTTTTTCATATAGCATTGTTTGGTGCTGTGAAGTTTTACCAAATAATTTTATTTTTAACTCTATATTGTATCATTGTTTCATCAAATGATCTCAGACCACTTTAAGCAGGTATTTAATTCCCGCGAAACTTTTACATTAGGAATGGTTTATCGCTTTTTAAAAGGATTCTGAACAGTAAATTCCATCCGGTTGCTGAAAAAATACTCCATACTGGCTTCTATCCTGCTGATCTGCAATGGCCTCTTCTCCCAGTCCTATTATTTCCGGCATTTCCAGGTGGAGAACGGTCTCTCCAACAATGCCGTGATCTGCAGTATTCAGGATAAAAACGGGTTCGTATGGTTTGGTACCAAGGACGGGCTCGACCGGTTCGACGGATATTCTTTCAAAATATTCCGCAGTGATCCCGATCGTCCGGGAAGTATCGGCAGCAATTTTATTCATAGTCTGTATGAAGATCAAAACGGTATTCTGTGGGTGGGGACTGAAAACGGCTTGTACCGCTACGACGCAACGCTGGAACGTTTCAGCCTGCTGCCGAATACGAGCAATGTCGGGGCTGTCACTGATGTCAAAATGGATCCGCAGGGTAGTCTCTGGTTTATCACGGGCCTCACGTTAAACAGGTATGACTTTGCAGGGAAAAAATTGAACCCTTATCCCATTGCAAAATATTTTGAAGCCACTTCCATCTGCATTTCTTCCGATCAGCATCTTTGGGTTTCCACTACCACGGGCCTGTTAAAAAAATATAATCGGTCAGCGAATTCCTTTACTGACTTCGACATGTTCAGCCAAACGCCCAATGCTGAAAATCACTGGATAGAAAAATTGTATGGCACGAAAAACGGAATGATCTTCATCGGCACTTCCATACACGGGGCCAAATTGTTCAATATCAGCAATTCCACCTATAAGGATATTCTCACCTATAACCCGGACAGGACCGCAATCTTCGGGCGTTGTTTTATTCAGACCTCGGAAGAAGAAATCTGGATGGGGACCGAGTCGGGTATTTTTATTTATAATATGAGCACGGGTAAAAGTACCCATCTGCAGAAGAAATACAATGATCCCTATTCCATCTCCGACAATGCAGTCTACACTTTTTGCATTGACCGCGAAGGCGGGATCTGGGCAGGAACTTATTTTGGCGGCGTGAGCTATTATCCCAAACCCTATGCTCCCTTCACCAAAATTTTTCCGAAAAGCGGAGAGAATTCGCTGAGCGGTTATGTGGTTCGCGAAATACACCAGGATCATTCCGGCAATCTGTGGATAGGTACGGAAGACGCGGGACTGAATAAAATGGATACCGCTACCGGTCTATTTACCCATTTTCAACCCACGGGGGCCAAAGGAAGTATTACCTACAGTAATATTCACGGACTGCTCGCCACCGGAAATGAATTGTGGATAGGGACTTTCGAACACGGGCTCGACGTGATGAATCTGAAAACAGAAAAAGTGATCCGTCACTACGGACAGGATACCGGAGCACATGATCTGCGCAGTAATTTTATTTATTGCATCGACCAGACCAAAACAGGAGATATCCTGCTGGGCACGACCCGCGGCGCCTATCAGTATAACCGCAAGGAAGATTATTTTACTCCGCTGCCCGGCATGCCCCTCTACAACTGGTATTCCTCCCTGCTGACGGATGAAAGGGGCACGGTATGGGCCGGCACTTACGGAAACGGAGTACATTACTATGATCCCGAAACCGGAAACGCAGGCAGTTACATTTATAACAGCGGCGACAGAAACAGCCTCAGCAGCGACAGGGTAAACAGCATTTTTGAGGACAGCCGGCACAATCTGTGGTTTGCTACGGAAGGTGGTTTATGCAGGTTCAACCGCAGCGCAAAAAATTTCCTGCGGTACGGCACGAAAAACGGGTTTCCTTCCGATTTTATCCTGAGCTTGCTGGAAGACGGAAAACATAATTTATGGATCAGCACTTCAAAGGGACTGGTTTGTTTCAACCCGGAAACCGGACACCTGATTGTTTACAGCAGGGAAAACGGGCTCCTGAATGATCAGTTCAATTTCAGCTCGGCCTATAAAGATTCCGCAGGCCGCATGTATTTCGGAAGCGTCAAAGGCATGATCCGTTTTGAGCCGGATAAATTCGTTAAAAACAATTTTATCCCGCCATTGTATATCACCGGATTTCAGGTTTATAATGACGAACTTAAAATCGGGGAAAAAAATTCACCACTCAAAAAATCCATCAGTTACACGGATAAGATCGTGCTGAAATATAATCAGGCCACTTTCAGCATTGATTTTGCATCGCTGGGTTATACCGCTCCCGAAGTTTCGGAATATGCTTATAAGCTGGAGGGGCTTGACAAGGAGTGGACGCCCCTCAAACGCAACCGGAAGGCCTATTTCACTAAAATCGCACCCGGCATTTATACTTTTAAAGTAAAAGCTTCCAACAGCAGCGGTATCTGGAATGAGCAGGAAACCAGCCTGATCATTGAAATTCTGCCGCCCTGGTGGATCAGTCCCTGGGCCTATGCGGGCTATACCCTGCTGGCCATCGGCCTCGTTTTTTATTTTACCAGAAATTATCATAAACGGGTGGAAGAAAAAAACAGGAGAAAGATCGAACTGCTGGAAATAGCCAAAGAGAAAGAAATTTTTCAGGCTAAGATTGAGTTCTTTACAAATGTGGCGCATGAAATCCGGACACCGCTTACCCTGATCAAGGGGCCTCTGGAAAAAGTAATTAAAAAAGCAGGAGAGGTTCCCGAAATAAAAGACAGCCTGCACATCATGGATAAGAATACCAACCGGCTGATCGATCTTACAAATCAACTGCTGGATTTCCGGCAAACCGAGATCAGGGGATTCAGCCTGAACTTTGTTAAGGCGAATATCTCTGAACTGGTGGAAGAAACCTGGCAGAATTTCAAATCGCTCGCCGAACAAAAAAACCTGGATTTTTCCATTCAGCTGCCGCCCGCGGAAATATGGGCCTCGGTTGATGTGGAAGCCACCAATAAAATACTCAGCAATCTCTTCAGCAACGCCGTAAAATATGCCGACTGGAAAGTGCATGCCCATCTCCTTCCGGCCTCTTCGAAGAACAATTATTTTACCCTGGAAATCAGCAACGACGGATACCTGATCCCGGCAAATATGAAAGAAAAGATCTTTGACCCTTTCTTCCGCATGCGGGAAACGGAAAAACAAAAAGGCACCGGCATTGGCCTCGCGCTTGCCCGTTCCCTGACCTTGCTCCACAAGGGCACGCTGGAACTCCGGGAACCGGAAAGTAATCTGAATAATTTTATTTTGAAAATGCCCATACAGCAGGAAAATGAAAATGGTTTCTCCGTCGAAAAGACACTAACACATTCCATAACCGAAGCCGACTCCCATTCATGAACCCCGTCATTCTGATAGTAGACGATAACGAAGAAATTCTGGAATTCATAGAACATGAATTAAATGAAAAATATTGCGTCCTCAAGGCACTAAACGGTCGCGAGGCGCTGAACCTGCTGGAACAGGAAGTAGTACATCTGGTCATTTCCGATATCATGATGCCGGTAATGGATGGTTTTGAACTTTGCAAGATTATCAAAACAAATTTTGATCACAGCCATATTCCCATCATTCTTTTAACAGCAAAAAATACATTGCAGTCCAGGATCGAAGGACTGGAAACAGGTGCAGACGCGTATATCGAAAAACCTTTCTCGCCGGAATTTCTGCAGGTGCAGATTGCCAACCTGCTGGCCAACCGGGCAAAGATCAGGGAGTATTTTGCCAGCTCGCCCCTGATCCATATTAAAAGCATGGCGCATTCCAAAGCGGATGAATTATTCCTGGAGAAAGTGAGCGAAGCGATATGCGAGCATATGGAAGATCCGGAGCTGGACGTTGAAAAACTGGCAAAGCACCTCAATATGAGCCGCCCGACCCTCTACCGAAAGATAAAAGTCATTTCCGATCTCACGCCCAACGAACTCATTCATATCAGCCGGTTAAAAAAAGCGGCGGAACTACTGGCCGAAGGAAATTATAAGATTTACGAAGTGGCCGATATGGTAGGGTACGGTTCCCAGACAAATTTCGGCAGAAACTTCTATAAACAGTTCGGCATGACGGCAACAGAATATGCAGCCCTGAAACAGAGTGAAAGAAAAAGCTAGTCAGTTTAAGGTAAGCACTACCACAGAAGCAGCTGGTAATTTTACCTGCAGTTCCTCTCCCTTCAGGCTCGCGCCATGGAATGCAGCCGGTTTTATCTTGTCCGGATCATCAAAGCTGTTGTGATCCTGTATTTTCGGGGAAGATAAAATCCTTCCGCTGACTTTTTTATACCCGGACCCCTGGAATTTTAGCGTTACTGTATTTGTTTTATCCGGATCAATATTCACCAGGGAAACATGTACATTCCCGAGACTGTCTTTTGACGCAGATGCGGAAATGGCAGGCAGGGATTCATTGCCCAGCACATAGTTTACGTTATTCGTCAGGGTAACCGGAATCAGTTCCGCATTCTGATGCACGTTGTACATTTCCATTACATGATAGGTTGGTGTCAGAATAATTTTTTCCTTATTCGTTAGAATGACCGCCTGCAATACATTTACCATCTGGGCCAGGTTGGCCATCCGTACCCGGTCCGCATGGTTGTTGAATATATTTAGTGTTACCCCCGCAATCATCGCATCCCGCATAGTGTTCTGCTGGTATAGAAATCCGGGATTGGTACCGGGTTCCACATCATACCATCCACCCCATTCATCCACCACCAGGGCAATCCTCTTCTTCGGATCATATTTGTCCATGATGGCCGAATGCTTGGTCACCAGTTCATCCATCCGGAGCGCATCCTGCATGATGGTGAAATATTGCTGCGGAGTAAAATTAACCGCCGGGCCTTTTTTCTCCCAGTTGATCACAGAATAGTAATGCAGCGCAACGCCTTCCAGCAGATTGTGCGGAATATCCCGCATCATCACTTCGGTCCAGTGATAATCGCCTGAATTTGCACCGGAAGCTACCCGGAAAATATGATCCCCTCCCATGAACGTAGCATACTGCCGGTAGATATTCGCATAGTATTCCGGCGTCATATTCCCACCACAACCCCAGGCTTCATTGCCCACGCCAAAGTATTTTACATGCCAGGGTTTTTCGCGGCCGTTGGCTTTGCGCCAGTCGGACATCGGGCTCTTTCCGTCGAAATTCACATACTGAACCCATTGTGCCAGTTCCTGTACCGTGCCGCTGCCCACATTCCCCGCCAGGTAAGGATCGGCGCCGATGCGTTCACAAAGGTTCAGAAAATCATGTGTGCCAAAACTATTATCCTCCGTAACGCCGCCCCACCATTTATTCACCATCGAGGGCCGGTCCTTTTTGGGTCCAACCCCATCCTTCCAGTGATAGGTATCCGCAAAACAGCCACCCGGCCAGCGCAGTACCGGCACTTTGAGTTTTTTCAATGCAGCGATGATATCATTTCGTACCCCTTCGGTATTCGGGATCACTTTGTTGGTATCTCCAACATAGATCCCGTCGTAGATACAATGGCCCAGGTGTTCGGCAAAATGACCGTAGATATTCTTATTGATAGTAACTTTAGCCTCCTCCCCATGCAGGGTAACTGTTGTTTCCTGGCTATAAACAGTGGCAGCGGAAAATAAACCTGCCAACAAAAAAACGATACCGGCCCTTTTCATGTTTTGAAGTTTTATTTTTAAACCCCCGGATTATTTTTAACCTCCCGGATTATAAAATGTATTTTATACATTTATTTTCATTCCGTTAAGGTATTAAAAATATCAATACAGATGACAGCAATGCCATGCACCGGTATTTATCCGCTGATCAGGGTGGTATAAGCATAGCTATCCAGTGTAAAGGAGGCCCGGCCGTTCTTTACCTGTATCCGTTTCCCTTCTTTCATGGTCTGGCTTGTCCCGGTAATGTATATGCGAAAGGATCTGACCGCGGGTGGGATGCCGCTCAGCACAACTTTCCGGGTCGCCCCGCTATTGACCAGGTGCAGTGCGTAAATCCCTTTCCGGTTATCCCCCAGCGCAGCACAGGAAATAAAATCATGATCCCCCTGAAGGGTCAGGGCTTTCAGCCCCGCCGGTGTGGAAGCAAGTTGTTTCAGGTTCCAGAAACGCTGCGTCGGGTGCAGGGCTTCGTTATTGCCGAAAATGCCTCCGCCTGCGAGCGGGGAATAATCGGCAGTGAGTTGCCATTGAAGAATGGATTCCGGTTGACAAATCGCAAGCAGGCGTATATAGAGGTTAATCTCTTCCATTGCGTACACGGGTTCTTCAAAAATGGCCGGATAGTTCCAGGCCGCGGCGTCAATACTGCCTTCCCCCACCAATAAGGGAAGTTTCAATTTTGTTGCCGCATCCGCCCATTTCTGGAGGGTTTCCGTTTCCCAGCCTCTCCAGGAATGAAAGGAAACCGCGCCGATATAAGGATATGTTTCCGGATCGTTCATGGCCGGGTAAATAAATTCATAAGTAGTGGCATCGGAATTATCGCCCAGGAGCAATTTTGTTTTTAGTCCCCGCGAAACAAAATACGCACCCAGTCCTTTGATCAGGGCTGCATGTTCTTCCCCCGTCTGCCGGATATTGATGCCAAGATCCGATTCATTGAAAGAAAAATCACTGACTGCCACGCCGTACTGATCTTTCAGATATTCAATATAATCGGCAATCGACTTGTAGATTTCGGCATCTTTTGTATGATCTAAAGGATTTCCCCAAACTCCGTCGGGGCCGGGCCTGAATTTGGGAGTCCCAAGGATGGCCCAGGCAGGAGAAGACCAGGCGGTCAGGATAACCGGTATGCCCATTCTACTTAATCTTTGCGCCATTTCCATGGCTGCCTTCACCCGCGGATCCAACCGCCCGGCCTTTGCTTCTTCAATGGGATCTTTGCTGAGGTCCGGCTGCCAGAAACGCCAGGGCATTTCGATACGGCCCCAGGCCACTCTCAGATTCCGCAGACAGTAATCGATCACCTGCGGGTCGGTCTTTTGATTTTGCAGACGAAAATTTCCACCCAGTCCTGCAAATGCACGACCTGCGTTCGCCGTATCGAGTACCAGCGAAACCGGTTTTTTGTCAATTTTTCCGGAAACGATAATGGTAAATATTCTGGTGATGGATTGTCGATTTGATAAATTGCCAACGGGTATCGGCAAATAAACCTGGGTGTGCAGCTGACCCTTACTATTCTCCCTCCTGACAATGAGACCCGCCGGCTCACTAACTCTCAGTTCAAGTTGTCTTTCCGGTGAAATAAATTTTACAGAACCGGAAACCTGTTGGGTATGACCATTCTCCGTAACAGCGCTTAATGGAATCGCATTCCCCCCGCCGGCCCGCATGCTGCCATTGGCATAATATTCTTCCGGAAGCGCCAGGCTGAAATAAACCGGTTCCGCATTTTCGGTCGTGTCTGATGAAACCTGAATACTGACCCTGGCTATTCCCTTTCCGGCTTCCTCCACTGTTTCGGTAAAATGAATATGGCCTATTGCGGTGCTTACGATTTGCCGGTCTCCTTCTCTTGTATATTTTGGCCTTTGTCTCTCCCGGCCCGTCGCTCTGATATCCGACCAGTCTTTCCCGGAAATCCTTAAACTGCTCTCAAAACGCATGGGTTGTCCATCTACTCTGATAGCGATGATATTGCCCCAGGGTTCCAACTCCGTTTGGCTGAATCCGGCGACAGATAACAGCAGCATAAAAAACCCAAAAACAAAAAATAGTTTGCCGTATTTTTTTATACCGGATAGATAGAGATATTTCATATCCGGAAAGTTAGCACGAAGAGCCGCCGCATCGCAATGAAAAATTAGCGTATTGCGATGAAAAATTAACCGGGAAGGAAAACAAAAAAATTTCCGGAGTGCGCAACAAAAAGGCCGTCCCCTAATCGGAACGGCCCCTCTCAACAAATAAAAAAATTAATGTTCCATTTCCTGCGCCGCTTCATAATTGATATGATTTTCGGCAATCCTGGTCAATAACTGATCAGCGGCTTCCTCTTCCTTGATATTCTCATACAGCAGATCGGCCACATCTTCATGACCCAGGTTTTTTGCCAGCTGGATCAGGCCGCCATAAGTGGAAATTTCATAGTGCTCCACTTTTTGCGCCGCCAGTACCAGGCCTACGTCGCGGGTCGCTGTTCCTTCCTCCGTATCATCCATGATGCTGGCGCCTTCCCTGATGATTCCTTCCATGGCGTCACATTTTTTTGCCTGTGCTTTTTCATCCATCAGGCTAAATGCTTTTTCCACGCGGGTAACGTGCATTTTTGTCTCTTCCAGATGATCCTCGAAGGCCTTCTTTAATTCTTCAGAACCGGCCGCCTTTTTCATTTTGGGCAGGGCCTGAACAATATGCTTCTCAGCCCAGAGAATATCCTTGAGTTCATCTACAAAAAATTCCCGGAGTCTGGAATCATGCGCCGCGGGAGCGATCTTTCCCATATTTGTTTTCTTTCCTGATTTTGTTTCCATATGATTTTGTTTTTCGTTTGTGAAGTAAAACAATATGGGTTAAAAATCTGTGCCAGAAATTCCGGAAGAGTTTACGCCGCAAAAGTGCGCATCAGCTGATGCCGTCAAAGATCACGGGCATTAAATTCTACATTCCTGTTGATCCGCCGCCCGATAAATCTCATCAGCGCCCCGGCGGCAGCGAATTGTGGCCGATGCGGTCGATCAGCTCCTGGGCTTTCCAACTTTTTTTATCGTATCCTTAACGTCCTTTTTTATTTCGTGCACTTCCTCATCTTCCTCGATGGAATGTGCCTGCTGGAGATCTTTATCCGTTCTGGTTAACTGACTGAAATTGGAATAATATTTCTGGATCACTTTCATTTCCTCTTCGGTCATGTTTTCCGCATTTACCAGGCGGTTGCTGGCCATCTGGTGGGCGGCGATCAGCTCATTCAGTTTTAACTGAATGGCCAGGGAGTCCTTATTCTGCGCTTTCTGGATCAGGAATACCATCAGAAAAGTGATGATGGTGGTGCCGGTATTGATCACCAGCTGCCAGGTTTCTGAATAATGAAATGCGGGACCCGTTATTGCCCAGCCAATAACCAATGCTAAAGCGGTAATAAAAGCAGGCGTACTGCCTGTGGCCTTGCTGACCCGGGAAGAAAACCGTTCAAAATAGCCGGGCTGTTTGTTTTTGCCGTTGAACATAAAAGGGAGTTTGCATTCAACAAGCAAAAACAGTTCCGATACCCATCCGTCACGCAGCATTCCCTTTCGCCGCATTCAGCATCCATCTCACCCCGTACCGATCCGCCAGGCTCCCGTGCCAGTCGCCCCCGGAATTGCTTTTTAAAGGGAATGCCGACCCGTTTCGGCGCATGCATAGCCGGATTATCCTACCGGGTTAGCTGTATTTGTCATAAAAATTGATGATACATTTGTTACTTATCAGCATTCCCTTATGAACGTTCAAATTGAACCCGGCTGGAAAAATGTACTGGCCTCGGAATTCGACAAACCTTATTTCTTGCAGATCGTCCATTTTCTCAAAACAGAAAAGAATCTGGGTAAAACCATCTATCCGCCCGGAAGCCTTATTTTCAATGCTTTCAATACGACTCCTTTTGATAAGCTGAAGGTCGTGCTGCTGGGCCAGGACCCTTACCATGGTCCCGGTCAGGCACACGGTTTAAGCTTCTCTGTTCCCGACGGCATCCGCCCCCCGCCCTCTCTGCAGAATATCTTTAAAGAATTACAAACCGATACCGGTGTTCCGCTTCCCGCAACGGGCAACCTGACCCCCTGGGCGAAACAGGGCGTGCTTTTGCTCAATGCCTCCCTGACCGTGCTGGCCGGAGCGCCCATGAGCCACTCGCAAAACGGATGGGGAGAATTCACAGATGCTGTCATTCATAAGATTTCAGATCTGAAAAAAAATATGGTGTTTTTACTCTGGGGGAAATTCGCCCAGGAAAAGCAACCGCTGATTGATGAAACAAAACACCTGGTACTGAAGGCGGCGCATCCTTCCCCTTATTCGGCAGACAAGGGTTTTTACGGATGCCGGCATTTTTCCAAAACCAATGACTACCTGGTGAGAAACGGGATTGATCCGGTCGACTGGAAACTATAATCCCCGCAAATTTCAAAGTATATGCAAACCATTAAAAATATTTTCGGCCGACTGTGGGCAGTCTGGGGTGCGCTGGTTTTTGTATCGACCATGATCATCTTTCTGATTCCTTTTTTTGGTTTCTGCTATTTTCAGCAGGAACCAAAAAAAACAAAGCGCTTTATCAGCTTTTCCCGGCTATGGATGGATGCTTTTTTATTCCTGGTGGGCTGCCCGCTTAAAATAAAAGGAAAGGAAAATTTCAAAAAAGGGGAGACTTATATCGTGGTCAGCAATCATAACGCGCTGATCGACGTCCCGGTTTCTTCTCCCGGAATTCCCGGTGGGAATAAAACCATCGCCAAGGCTGAAATGGCAAAAATTCCGGTATTCGGGCTGATCTATCAGACGGGCAGCATCCTGGTTGACCGGAAAAGCGAAAAAAGCCGCCGGGAAAGTTTTACTAAAATGCATGAAGTGCTGAACATGGGATTGCATATGTGCATTTATCCGGAGGGAACCCGCAATACTTCGGCCGAACCGCTCAAACCCTTTCACGACGGCGCCTTCCGCCTCGCAATTGGCAGCGGGAAATCCATCATTCCCATGGTCATTTTCAACAGCCGCAGGGCCAATCCGCCCGACAAGGGATTTTTCCTGCTTCCGGTAAAACTCTACATGGATTTTCTTCCCGAACTAAAAGTGTTGCCGGATGAAACTGTGGACCAGCTGAAAGCCCGGGTGCACGGGAAGATGAAGGAACATATTCTGGGTCACGCCAAAAACCAACCCGGCAAATACTGAGGCCCCCCTTTTTACTTTTTGCTTTTGACTTTTTACTTTGCCCTAACATTAATAAAAAGTCCTGTTCCTGTTTATCCGCAAATCCCGGAGAATGCCCGATTTCGGGTTGATGGTAATACTGAAGGAACGATACAAACCCACCGGTGTAACATTTATAGAAAGCTGCCAGCAATGCATATCGCGGGAAAGCGAACCGGTAAAGGACTGAATTTTGAGGTTCTTCACGTCGTAATAGGTACTGTAACTGACTTTCCACTTCTCCGTCAGATTAAAATCCCCGTTCAGGATCAGGGAAGAATTCAATATGGTCTGATACCCGCTGTAATCAGGCTTCAGCGTACGGCTGAAATTGAGTGAATAGGAAATGTTCACCGACCATGCAATATTAAAGTCCACGAATTCCGCCGGGTTGTTCCGGATATAATTTAATTCGGCCTGCTGCTCCTCCAGGGTCATGGGCAGCTGACTCTCATTCTCCGTTTTCTGCTCCGCCGCTTTCTTTTCATCCTTAGGCTTGCTTTTGAAAGAAGTGGATATCGCAATATTACCGCCGGTGATATGGCCGGGATTAAAACCGCCTTTCCCCTGCCAGGTATATTTGTCCAGGCGGTAACCGATGCTGTCGTACTGATACGGATCCAGCGCAGTGGATGCGGAAATATTGATTTTCTGAAACAGCGTGCTCCGGAAATAAATATTGAAATTGGAGAGTTTAAAAGAATCAGCCAAGTAGTTATAGCTTCCGGTGAATCCGAACCCATCAATCAGTTTCATTTTCTGATTGGCTCCCGCAGTGGTATCCGTTTTGGATTTTAGTTTCATTTCGAGGTTATTGTCGATCCCGAAATTGATACCGCCAAAAGTACCGGGCGAAAATCCAGAATAGACATTCCCCGTGTACCGGTTCAGGTTTTGTTTATGGCCAAATTTGTCCACCTGTATGTTCGTGTAATAACTTTTTGCCAGGTCCGGCGTGTACGAGAACCCGATGGTTGGCCGGATGGTATGCCTGATCCCAAGTACCTTGCTGGTCTTTTTAAAATGCTGAAAGGTTCCGAAGATGGCCGTGCTGAAGTTGAGGTAGAAGGCAAGGGAATGCGCTAAATAAATTCCTTTATTGGGAGTTGTGTCCACTTTTTGCGTAGTGGTATTCCAGATAAAATCATATTTTCTTGAAAGGATCCGGTTCTGATAACTCACGCCGGGAGAGATCTGCAAAAATCCCAGGGGCGGCAGGGACAGGGAAATGGGAATGCTGTTCTGGGCGCCGTATTGAAAAGTGTCCAGCATGTGCCGGAAGCTGAAAACCGAATCATAAAAACTGGTCAGGCCGGAAATATTGGTATTGAGGCCGATACCAAGC
>Ga0105240_10003840_pt1 | contig 23217 bp, 17 predicted proteins | sample KBSC54metaG_FD_80426 | JGI IMG/M metagenome (GOLD analysis project Ga0105240, IMG submission 80426) | Corn rhizosphere microbial communities from Kellogg Biological Station, Michigan, USA - KBS C5-4 metaG | ecosystem: Host-associated > Plants > Roots > Rhizosphere > Soil | place: Michigan, USA... | reverse complement strand
GCGCCGCTACGTATGCCACATCGATATTTCAGCAATTGAACCCGGCATTACAGTTGCTTATATTTATTTCGATCGTAACCTATTTGCACCGATCGTATAAGCTCATTCAGAATTTTTATCGGCGGTTACAGCCGATTCTGATGGACCGGTCGCGCCTTGAATTCCGTTGGTTGTGCCGGTTACTGGCAGCCACCGCGTTGCTTTGGCTATTATGGATAACTTATGCTGCCGTTGATTATTTGGGTTACCGAAACCAGTTGGGGATACATGTTTATTACCCCTTTTATATCTTTTTTGTAGTGATCATCATATGGACGGCGACCGCGGCTTTCCTGAGGCCGCAAGCTGGGATGACGGCGCAATCGCCCCGAAACATTAAACCATCGCCTGCGGCTGAGTTAAGAGGGAAAGGTACCTGGTTAAAGAAGGCCATGGAAAGCAATTTATATTACCAGGACCCGGAGCTAAGTATAAATTCTTTAGCCGAAAAGTTGGGCCTGCCTTCTCGTGAACTATCCCAGATCATCAATAATGTGCTCAAAAAAAACTTTAATGATTTTGTCAACGAATACCGTGTTGGCGATGTAGCCCGGAAAATGCAGGATCCGGCATATGACCGGATAACGTTGCTTGGTATTGCCTGGGAAGCTGGCTTTAATTCCAAAAGCACCTTCAACCGGATTTTTAAGCAAATGACGGGGAAAAGCCCTGTGGAATATAAACAGTCACTAAAAAAAGAGTTCCCATCTCGTGATTTGGGACGTCAGCGCCGATTTACCGCGGTAATTTCGAACCAGGAAACTACACCGAAGTGGTCCGGCAAGAGATTAAACCGCAATTATATGTTTGGAAATTATTTAAAGATCGCCTGGCGCAACCTGGTACGCCAAAGGCTTTTCAGTTTGATCAACATATCCGGTCTGGCAGTGGGATTATCCGTTTGTATGCTGATCATGATTTATGTAGCGCATGAGCATAGCTATGACGGCTTCCACAAAAATGCCGATAGGATATTCAAGCCAAAAGGGCATGTGATAACGGACGGCCCGTCAAGTGACCTGAACCCAATGACCTATGTATCCGGCCCGATCTTGAAACAATCCCTCCCTGTTGTGGAGGGTTATATGCGCACGATGAACTATTTCGGGCCGCCAGTGGTGGTAAGTAATCCTAAACTGCCGGAGAGGAAATTTACAGAGGACAAACTATTATTTGCTGATGCAGGGTTTTTCAATTTCTTTTCTTTTAAGCTGCTTTCCGGGCAGGCCTCGCAGGTTTTGTCAAAACCATTTTCGATGGTTATATCAAAGGGTATCGCTAAAAAGTATTTTGGTGATGAAAATCCGGTAGGACAAACGCTTACTATTAAAACAGATACCGCCCATACCTACCTGGTTACGGGAGTATCAGAGAATTGTCCTTCTAATTCATCCATCCAATACAATTTTGTAGCGTCCGTTTCCGGTTTTGCAGCGACCAAAGAAGCTAAACCATATTTAGGAGATCAAAAATTGGGCGGTGGTAATTTCGACGTATATCTGTTGTTAAAACATCGTTCCGACACAGCAACAGTATCGCGCGGCCTTAAATCTCTTTTTATTCACGACAGGGATCATGCGAAAACGATATATTCTGCATTGCCCATTGTTGACCAGCATTTGAACGGCGGATCGTGGGATGATGCTAACTTAAAATACCTGGCTATATTTCCTTTAGTGGCCTTATTGATCTTATCGCTTGCCCTGGTTAATTATATGAGTTTGTCTACCGCCAGGGCTACGCTAAGAGCGAAGGAGATAGGTGTGCGTAAAGTGTCGGGGGCCAGCCGCGGGAGCATTTCCACGCAATTTTATATAGAATCAGCCCTTTTTTCATGCGTATCCTTTGTATTGGCTTATATATTATGTTACCTGCTAAAACCCGCATTTTTTAATGTACTTCAATTGAAAATAGATGTCGCTTTCCTTTATAGCCCCCTTATCCTGGTTCTGTTATCCGGCTTATTACTGATCACTATTGTGGTTTCGGGCAGCTATCCGGCACTGGTTTTATCTGCCTTTAAGCCCGCCATTACACTTAAAGGAAAAATGAGTAAGCAAACTGGCGGCGTTACGATCCGGAAAATATTTACGACGCTCCAGTTCACGATATCTGTTGCGTTGATCATTTGCGGAATTATTATCGACCGGCAGCTTTACTTTTTCAGACACACAGATATTGGTGTCGATCGTACAAATGTGGTTATGATCCCTGTTGGCCCTACTTTCAAAAATTACGCCGGTTTTAAACATGAAGTCAGCTCGTTGGCGGGAGTTGGTAGCGTATCCACCTCTCGATATGGAATGTTTTCTTACATCGACAGATTTGGGATACCCGGTAAAACCAAAGATGAAACCGTATCGCTTCCTTCGCTTGTTGTCGACAAAGATTTTTTCCAGCTACTCGGACTTAAATGGAAATATCCTCCGTTGGCTAATGATAATTTGGGCACGGGAAAGAAGGTTGTAATCAATGAGTTGGCTGTTGAAGCATTACATTTGTCTTTAAACCCCGTTGGCAGTTATATTAAAACGGGTCCGGGAAATACTGAGGTGGCGGGTGTTGTAAAAAATTTCAATTTCAGTTCCCTTGAAGATCCGATTGAACCTATCGGTCTTTGGATACTTCCGGATACAGCTAAGTACTGGAAAACCCAGGGAGGATCGTACCTTTTCGCGAAAATAAAACCCCATACTAATTTGCCAACATTACTCAGTTCAATACAAAATATCTATAAAAAGCATGACGGTGAAACGCCATTCGATTACACTTTTATGGATGATGCCTTTAATGCCCGGTACAAAGCTGAAGACCGGTTAGCCTCTATATTCAGCATATTTACGGTCATTACTATCGTGCTGGCAGGCATGGGGTTATTTGGATTGGCAGCATTTACCATAGAGCAGCGTACAAAGGAGATCGGTATTAGAAAAGTGCTCGGGGCAAGTGTATCGTCGATAAATGGATTGCTTTCAATAGATTTTCTAAAGCTGGTATTCCTATCCATTCTTATTGCCTCGCCTATAGCCTGGTATGTGATGCATAACTGGCTGCAGGGATTTGCCAACCGCATCAATATACAATGGTGGATGTTTGCAGGCGCAGGGTTGCTTGCCGTCATTGTCGCGGTTATTACGATAAGCTATCATTCAATAAAAGCAGCAATAGTTAACCCGGTTGAGAGCCTTCGCTCGGAATGAGCTATTAGAGTCAAGAGTCAAGAGCGAGGACAGTTCTTCACCTCTTGATTCTTGACTCTTGGTTCTGTACATCGGTTATTTTAACGTATCATTAACACTCTACCCGATAATATTTTATTAATTTGGAACAGCGATTGAAGCCAAATATTTGATTTGAGATCCTATACATTCCATATAACACTTTATGATGCTGCGTTCTTCGGGATGCTTTTTATTGGCTTCACTTTTATCCTGCTTTTGTGGTTCATTAAAAAAGCAAACCGCCCGGCTAATCGTTTTTTGGCCATAGCACTGGCTGTTGCTGCTTTATGGATAGCCCGGATAGTGGCGATTGATATTCACTTAGCAGATTATGCGCCGTTTTGGAGCCGTCTGCCGATGCAATTTTCCCTCGCACTTGGTCCGCTTATTTATTTTTATGTGCTTAAGATAACCAAGCCGGAGCACAAATTCCAGTGGAGGGATATCCTACATTTTAGCCCTTTAATATTAGAATTGGGCGTTTACGGTTTAGAAGTCGCACAAAGCATAAGTTCAGGTGCCGCGACACATGATACGCGGATATTTCAGTACCTGAATCCGGTTTTACAGATGTTAGCATTCGTGTCTGTCATCATCTACTTATATAAATGTCATACACTGATAGAGGGCTTTTACCAGCAACAGAAATTTAATGGCGGCGATCGTTACCGGCACGAACTGCGGTGGCTGCATCGTTTACTGATCGGTTTCGGAATGTTGTGGTTATTGTGGACGCCATTTATAGCGATAGATTATTTTTTCTACAATTACCAATTAGGTACACAGGCTTATTATCCATTGTATTTCCTTTTAGTAGTGATGATCGTCTGGATAGCTGCGAGGGCATTCCTGAGACCGGAAATTGGAGCGCAACCGGATGCGTCGGTGCCAATTCTTAAGCCATTGCTACCCGCGGAACTAAAGCAGAAGGGTACGTGGCTGAAGAAGATGGTAAAAGAAAACCGCTTTTACCAGGACCCGGAATTAAGCCTGGGCTCACTGGCTGAAAAGCTTGATCTGACCACCCATGAATTATCGCGGATCATTAACACCGTCCTCAAAAAAAGTTTTAACGATTTTATAAATGAATACCGTGTTCAGGACGCCGTGCGGAAAATGCAGGATCCCGCTTTTGATCATCTTACCCTGCTGGGCATTGCATTTGAATCCGGCTTTAATGCTCAAAGCAGTTTTAACCGCATTTTTAAGCAGGTAACCGGGAAAAGCCCCGTAGAATATAAAAATGAACTTAAAAAAGAGTTCCCATCTTATAATTTGAGAAGTCGGGAACAAATTGCGGCGGTAAATTCGACTTCTGAAACCACCCCGAAGTGGTCTCCGAGAAAAATTAATCGCAATTCTATGTTCAAAAATTATTTCAAAATAGCCCGGCGTAACCTGATGCGTAACAAGAGTTACGCCGCCATCAACATAACTGGTCTGGCAGTAGGCGTTGCCGTTTGCATGACGATCTTTATCATCATCCAGTTTCAAACAGGTTTCGATAATTTCCACTCGAAGAAAGACCGCATCTATCGTGTGCTAACCGAGTATCATCACGAAGGATCAGCAGATGTTTCTTATGGCAGAGACCTTCCTTTTCCAATTCCCCTTGGATTAAAAACAGCTTTCCCTCAATTGGAGATAGCGCCGATTTTTGCCAGTCAGAATGACCAGATGCTGATCGTCGATAATAAAGGGAATACCGAAAAAGCATTTAAAGAGTCGCGGGGATTGTTCTTTACATCGCCTGCATTCTTCAAAATATTTGACTTCCCGCTTATCGCTGGTACGTATGAATCATTAAAAAATCCGAACAATGTATTGCTGACCAAAGAGATTGCTGATAAATATTTTGGTGACTGGAAACTGGCAATGGGCAGAACTATTAAACTGCAGGTGGGCGGCTATATGTTCGAGCATGGTACTGATGTCGTGACGGTTTCGGGTATTTTGCAAACCATACCTGCAAATTCCGACTTCCAACTTAAAGCCGTCGTTTCCTACGGAACAGGCTTTACCGGGGATTATTTATCAAGTTCGACCGATTGGAATACGACGGTATCTGATTATGGTTGCTACATTTTGTTGCCGCAGGGTATGTCTGCCGACAATTTTAATCAACAACTAAAGGACTACTCGCGAAAGGTGGAATCACCTGCCAATCATGATAGCCATATTGCACAACCGCTAAGTGCTGTCCATTATGACGCGGCGGTAGGCAATTACAGCAGCAAAACCATCAGTCACCAACTGCTGAATGTATTGTGGCTTATTGCGGCGTTCATCCTGCTGATTGCTTGTGTAAACTTTATCAACCTGTCTACTGCGCAGGCCGTTAACCGCGCAAAAGAGGTTGGCGTGCGGAAAGTTTTAGGGAGCAACAAATCCCAATTGCAGATTCAGTTCCTTGTTGAGACGTTTTTGATCGTTATCGTCGCTGTACTGCTTGCGGCAGGTATTACCATAGCGGCATTGCCTTCTGTAGGTAACCTTTTAGAGCTTTCGCTTTCCTTCAACATCTTCGCCAACCCTGTAATTCTTTTGTTCCTTTTTATCGTGACGGTAGTGGTAACGGCACTCGCCGGTTTTTATCCTTCCATTGTTTTATCGCGTTTCAACCCGGTTAATGCCTTGAAGAGCAAACTCACAGCAAATGCAAACGGAATTTCATTGCGGAGGGGGCTGGTGGTGTTCCAATTCATCATTGCGCAGGTGCTCATCATCGGCACGCTTATCATCGTAAAGCAGATGAATTACTTTATGGATCAACCCCTGGGTTTTGATAAAGATGCGGTGATTAATGTGCCATTCCGTATTGATACTACGCTAACGAGTAAGTTGGACTATGTAAAGAGGCAGTTGTTATCAGTAAACGGCGTGCAAACAGTAAGCTTAAGTGATCATACCCCGGTTGAAAATGGTAACGATCTGTGGAGTGCCATAAAGTTTGATCACGCAGTAAAGGAGTCGGACTTCAAAGCCATCACCAAATTTGCGGACGAAGAATATGTACCCACTTATAAATTACCGCTTATAGCCGGGAGAAATGTGTATCCATCACAGACGACAAGGGAGTTTTTAGTGAACGAATCGCTCGTAAAAGCTTTGGGACTAAAGAGACCGGAAGATGTATTGGGCAAGGAAATAGCGATATGGAACAACCAGATAACATGTACGGTTGTTGGCGTATTGAAGGATTTTAACGACCGTTCCTTCCGTAATGAGGTTGCGCCCTTGCTTATTACCACAGACGAGGCGATGTATAACCAGCTTGCTATAAAGCTAACGACCGCTAACATGTCGTCCACGTTGCAATCGATCAAGAAGATATTCGATCAAACCTATCCTAATTTCGTTTATCAATACAAGTTTCTGGACGAGAAGATCGCAGGCTTTTACAAACAAGAGAACCAGTTATCGCAGCTGTACAAAATATTTGCCACCATCGCCATATTCCTGAGCTGTTTAGGCTTGTACGGGCTGGCCTCATTCATGGCCGTGCAGCGGATAAAGGAAGTAGGCATCCGCAAAGTATTGGGTGCCAGCGCAGGCAATATCGTTTACCTGTTCTCGAAAGAATTTGTAGTACTCATAACCATAGCCTTTGCCATAGCCACACCCATAGCCTGGTACTACATGCACCAATGGCTGCAGGATTACGTTTACCGTATCCACATCAGTTGGTGGCTATTCGCGGTAGGTGGATTGGCTTCCATCGTCATCGCCCTCGCCACCATCAGCTTCCAGGCGATAAAAGCGGCGTTGGCGAATCCGGTGAAGAGTTTACGGAACGAGTGATTAGTTAATTAGTGACCGGTTAATCAGGGGAAATACTAGTGATTAACAACAGGAATCAAGAATCTGAACAAATCCTGGCTCTTGATTCTTGACTCTTGGTTCTTACCCTGAGGTTTAGTTGAAACACGCAAGTGGTGCGTTCCGGGGTGAGAGACGGGACGCATTTTTTGTTTTGGGGAGTTCCAAATATCACTCAGTTTTGCCATTTATCGGCTTTGTTAATTTCCCACTAAGACACTCAATTTTACTATAAATAATAGGGTCTATCACTTTGCCATCCATATCTATAGTGCCATATTTGTCGCCCCTAAAAACGATGATCTTGTCTCCGCAAAAGTCAAAGCCGCGGTACAGGGGTTCGGCAATTACATCTCCGTCAGGTTTTATCAGCCCTAAGCTATTATTTGCATGCACAACGTAAACATTGTCGTGCTCCGACGATATCCAATCGTATTTTGGCGGAATTATCCACTTCATATTTTTATCAACCATTCCTTCCCTGTCTTCCATCGAAACGAAATAATGGTCATCCTTAAAGAATATCCTGCTATAAACAATAGGTAAGCGCACCTTCCCGAGCGAATCTACCAATCCGCAGTAACCATTTTTAAAAGCCATGATGTACGGGGAAGAACTGGCATGCCAGTTGCGAGCGTAAGTGTTAGCACCTTCGTCATTATAAAACCTTAGATCATCATACTCGCACGGAATCACCAGGTGCCCGTAAGCGCCATCTATCATGCCCAGTTTGCCGTGTAGAGTTACCTGGTATTTGCCCCTAAAATTGAAAAACAGCGGTATTATATTTTCATAGACAGGTGGCGCCACCACCATGCCGAATGAATTGATGAGCCCGAATAACCCGTCTTTTTGGGTTACTAACTGCCTGTCGTAATTAACTCCGCCGTTAGAGTCATTGAACCGGATCTCGTCATATACACACTCTGCTGTTAAATGGCCCTGCAAATTTACTATGCCATATTTGCCATTATTTTTTACCAATGCAAGGTTATAATATACCCAAAGCAATTCATCATACTTAAAGGGAATGATCTCGTTACCCTCATTGTTAATGAGTCCCCATTTTTTGTCGATCCGGGCACGTATGATGGCATAATTTGACTTGGGACTGTATGGATCGGCGGGATGTGTAATCACTAAGCTATCATATTTTATGGGGGTTAACTGTACCATGTATTGGTTGAAAAATCCGCACTTACCATCTTTTTTAGCGAATAACTTGCCCTGATCTGCAATTAATTGGTCGTAAACGGGCTTCAGCAATATCTTACCATCGGTACTGATCACCCCCCATTTATTATTGTTGACCACTGCAATATATTTATTCTGTATACCTATCCAATCAAGTTTCCGTCGATCAAATCCATCAAACATAGGCGGAGTAGATTCCCTGCCGATAGAATCCATTAGGCCCCATTTCCCGTCCCGTTTATAATACATTTGGCGGTTCTCGCTATTGTCACCATTGACACTATTATAATTGTATGGGTGACTATTAAAATCTGAGACATCCTGGTAAGGGTGATATTTTTTATCGCGCGAATTGTATACAACAACGCCATCGTCTTTTTGTCCCCAGACTGGAAACTCGACACTTGGGTTATGTGCTTCCGCTACTTTTTTGCCGCCCGCATCAAATAATATGGCTTTGTCGTTATTATTGTAAGCAGTAAATCCGTCGCCAAAAGGTGAGACGCCGCTAAATTCAATGGGTATAATAAGTTTGTTTTCAAGATCAAGCACTCCGGTTTTGCCTCCTTTGTATACAAACACGTAATTCTTCCCTGTTAGGTTTATTCCATCATAAATGGCAGGGATGATCATTTGACCAGTGGTATCGGACACGCCAAATTTCCCGTCGATTTTTGCCACAACTAAATTGTTTATAAATAACCCTATCTCATCAAATTTGAGAGGAATTATCTCTTTACCGGTGCTATCAATTACCGCCCATTTTTGACCCGACCGCACACCAATATATTTTCTGAATAATATGTCGCGAACGTATAATTCATCCCAGCGGAAATCAGTGTGACCCACATCGTCGTATTCTCCCATAAAACGTGGGAGAGGAGGTGTTGCATAAGATATATACTTTCCAAACGGCACGACTACCCGGTTATGATTGTCGACAAATCCCATTTTGCCATCTGTTATTGCGACGAACAGACCATTCTCGCATTTTTTTAGTCCCGGGTATTTAACCGGGATCACTTCTTTGCCTTTTTTATCGATCAATCCGTACCTGTTATCCTGGTAGGTTTTGCCGGCTATTAGTACTAATGCATATCCATCTCTAAAAGCGCTGCAATTATTATAAAGAGGCTTAATTACAATGTGCCCGGTGGTATCAATAAAACCCACTTCATTATTACTGGGAGTAAAAGGGTTTTCACCCATCAGCATAAACAGGGCAAGATTATCGTTTGAAAAAGTCTTAACCAGGATATGCTGGTCCTTCGGCCTAAAGGTGTGGTACCTGGCATCGTAGGTGCCGTCTATCCTTTGCTGTGCAAGTAAGTAGGATTTGCTTGAAAATAGAATAAGAATTAGGTATAGCAGTTTCTTCATATCATTAAGATGCATTTAGGTTTAGGAATCCATAAATATATTTTTAAAGCCCACGCTGTTCGTCGATTCTGTCTATGAATGCCAGATGGCTGTAGTCTCAGACTACAGCCATAATAATCCGAAGTTGCAAACTTCGGACAGCGGTTTTACGCATACTTACAACTTTAGCTTTATCCCTCCATTCATCACAAAGCCATCCAACGGCGCATAAATATCTTTAAACTGCGGATCGGTGATGCTGCCGGTATAGATCGGACCGAACTTGGTTTGCCGGGTATCTGTCAGGTTCTCGAAATTGATGAAGAGGGAGAATCGTTTCCATGTTTTTTCGGCCATTAGTCCGGTAGTCCAGTAACCCCGTCCTGACGTGCCGTCATTCAGCTTTTGTGGACTAAAGTAATAGGCTTCCAGCCCGATTTTAAAGTCACACTCCTTTTCGTAAACCAGCACATTGTTCAACCGGTTTTTGGAAACCAAACGGTAGGCGCTAAATATGCCGCCAATATGCTGCCTTACATCCGAATAGGTATACCCGAGGAACAGCTTAAAGTTGTTATAAGTTAACTTAACGTTGGTCTCGGTACCCTGGGTGTGCAGGTCTCCGCCCGGCTGCTGGTATTGGTAAGTGCCATTAGCAAGCGGCACAAACAAAATGGGGTCGGCAATGCGTGTGTAAAAGAACAACTGGTTAATGCTCAAACTCACTTGGTTATCGAACAGCCCGGTCCGGTAGTTAAGGTCGTAGTTTGCACCATAGGAGCGCTCGGCTTTGGTGTTGCTCACATCAATGGGTAACACACTACGGAAATCGATGCGTTCAGCATCTTCAGTAAACACAGTTGGCGATTTGTAGCCCAACCCACCACCCAGGCGACTGGATAGATGTTGGTTGAAGTTGAATAGCGCAGATACCCTGGGCAGCAGGAAAAAGCCGTATGCATTGTGATAGTCGCCGCGTAACCCTGTTTCGACGGTAATGAATTTACTCGCGTCCCAGGTGTTTTGTATAAAGCCGCCAACAGTGGTGTAATTATAATTGCGTACCGGGAAGGTGCTATTGCGGTCTTCGGTGAAATTATCAGTCAGAAAATTCAGACCGGCTACCCAATCTGCACGCTTGCCTTTCTTGCTATAATTGGCCTCACTGTAAGATGATATCTGGACACCTGAAAATAGGTAATCCGGCAAAGCGATACTGCGGTCGAAATAGCTGACACTGTTTTTGATCGTCCATTTTTCATTGGCATTGATAATATGGTCCAGCTCCACCTGCGAGCTGTAGCGCCCGGTCTTGTTTTGCTCGAAATAGCTGTGCGTCGGACTGCCCTTGCCATCCAGGTATTGCATATCGCCGCCGATGCGGTTTTCCATGGTCGCGTTGATGCCGGTTATCACGGTCGTCCTGTCATCCAAATAGAAAAACAGTTTGGGGTTGAGTGTATAACGGTTAAACCGGGGTATGGCGGATAAGCCGATGTTTGCCGGATCGTAAGGCGTGCCGTGGTTATAGGCCGCGTAGATGGTTGTGCCGATCTTGTCAAATTTCTGCCCGTAAAACAAGCTGGCGTCCAGTCCTTTGGCCGATGTGCCGTTGAGCAGCATGTTTAATTGCCGGTTTTTGGTGGGCGTTTTGGAAACCAGGTTGACCAGGCCCGCAATAGCGTCACCGCCATATAGGGTGGATGACGAGCCTTTGATCACTTCTACCTGCTTGAGATCGAGTGGCGCTATCTGCAGTAAACCCAACCCGCCTGAAAAGCCGGAGTACAAAGGGAAACCGTCGCGGATGATCTGGGTATAGCGCCCATCAAGCCCTTGTATGCGGATGCTCGAATTGCCGCTTGTTGCAGACGTTTGCTGGGTTTGGATGCCGGTACTTTCAGCCAGCATCATACGGATATCGCCGGGCTTCATATTGCCTTTTTCATCCAGTTCCTCGCCGGATATGACTTCTACACGGGTTGGAATAGTGGCAATGGTCCGGCTGGTACGGGTTGCACCGATCACGACGGCTTCCAATTCCTGCCCTTCACCCTTGCCTGTTGGCATTAGAAGAATAACCAGCGGCTGTTCCTGTAAAAGCGGAAAATTTAAGGTGTCCAATCGGGTTTCATAACCTACATAGCTGAATTTGATGGTTTGTTTACCATCGGGAATATTGTTTAATATGACCGTGCCGCTGGTATCGGAAATGGCTCCTTGTGCTGTGCCAATGATTGAAGCCGTCGCGCCAATAAGCGGCTCATTGGTTTTAGCGTCTTTAATAACTGCCCTTAATGTAGTTTGGGCATTAGATATAATAGCGAACAGCAGTGCTATAAAAAGCACAGAATATTTTTTCATTTAAATGAGAATTAAGTTGTACGAATTACGAATAGCTGAATATGTATCAACTTAATTTGGGCGGTTGCCAGATGGTGCAGGTGATTTGTTTCAGAACCGGTGGACGATAACAATCGGTGTGTTTCAATACCGGTTCTGTGAGTGTCAAAAGACTGAATGAACCAGAATTGTTTAAGACAAACCCAGTGCAGGAGCCACATGTAAAAAACGGTGAGCAGTCTGTGCATTCCTTGTCTTTAGCAGGTATTTTAGTTGTGGACGTTTGGGAATTGACTGAACTGCGCTGGCAATCGTTATCGGTGCAGCAGGGTTTTGCCGACAGCAACATAATATAGACCGATAGAAGCAGGCACAATAGTCTCACAAAGGCAAAGGTAACAAATTATCACAAGGCAATAAAGCGGGCACACATGCCGGAACATTAACATCAGCCCTCAACCTCAAACCTATATCCCTTACCGTGAATGTTTATGATCCGGAGGCCGGTATCATTTTCCAGCTTTTTGCGCAACCTGGATATCATTACATCAAGGCTTCGGCCAACTATTACGCCTTCATCTTCCCATATTTCTTTTTGCAGTCTTGCACGGTTTACCACCACATTGGGCGACAGGGCGAATATGAGGAGCACCTGGGTTTCTTTAAATGTAAGTTCTGTAAGGGCTTCAGCAAAAACCAGTGTCTGCTTTTGTGCGTCGAACAAGGTATTGCTTAGTTTATAAACGGTTTCAGTGGTGTCGCCTGTCCCGGACTTTTTGTGTTCCGTTTTGTTTGATCGCACAAATAACAAACCCACAAAAGCCAGTAAAGAAAGGCTGCCTATCAAATAACTCTTCTTCGCCGTGGTTAACCCGGCGTCTTTAAATTTAATATCTATTATATAACAGCTTTTGGGCTGCTTTCTGCCCGAGCAGGGTATGATGTCGTCCTTCTTTTTTTGGGATATGGCATAACCGAATATTACGTCTTTACGGGAGCAGTTTAACACACTGACCACGTAATCCCGGGACATATCATTTTTCGACAGGGAGTGCTGTATGATCTTTACCAAAGAATCTGTTTCAAAGGTGAATTCGTTTTCGAAAGTTAGCCGGAACTCATCTTTATTGACCTTCTGAACCGGTAACACCCTCGAAGTTTTATCCCCGGAATATAAGAGCACCTCATGACCAATTTCGCGAAGCATAATTTCCTGTTTTGCGAGGTCATAATCACTATTCTCTGAAAAACTGAAAGCGCACAATAAACTGCACAGGCCAATGAATGTTCCCGCTAACAGGTATTTGGCTATGGTTTTAAATGACATTTTCTGAAGCTTATTTACATGAGCTATCGAATTTACAAAATTGCCGTCACGTGTAGAAATGAAATACCTGATTAATAATGTTTATGACAGTCTTATCCTGGTATAGGTTTACACAAAAGTGTTCACGAGCGCTCACGGCGTTGTGAACGTGAACACCCCAGGGATATTTATCACGCATCCGGTATATCAGGTTCTACCAGTTTAACAAGTTTATCCAGCGAATCCTGCCAGCCCAGGTAGCACATTTCAGCCGGTATTGCGGCAGGTATATTTTCGTGCAGAATTTTCAGATCCGTACCGGCCAAGGTTTTTTGAAGCCATACAGTATAGCTCATTTCGCCCGGCAGATTTGGGTCGTCAAACTTGTCTTTATATCTCAGCAGTTCATTGGGCCTTATCTCCAAATATTCTCCACCAAACGATTCTAGTTTCCCCGTTGTAAAATTCTGGAAAGACATTCTGTAAGTACCGCCCACCTCAACATTCATCTCGTGGACGGTGCAAAGAAAACCATATGGCGGCAACCATGATGCGATTGCCAGTGGCTCGGTAAAGGCACGGTATACCTTTTCAAGTGATGCTTTGATCACTCTGTGCAATGAAACTTTGTTGTTTGACATAAGCTTACGGTTTTAATTAATGATGCTTAAAATACTGAATTTCTCTTTCGTGTTTTTTGGCATCATCCATAGAATCGAACGTGCCCAAATTTCTGCGCTTATGTGTATCCGGATCAACTTTACTGGAGTAGATCCGGTACTTCCCCGATTTTAATTTCCTGATCATAGCTGGTTGCTTATTCAAATAATATGGGGTATTTGATAGGTAACAAATTATTTTGACTGCTGTTTTTAACTGCAACCAAACTATGCGGGAATGCAAAAGGGACACATAATTTTATAAAAAGATATCAAAATAGGCGGAGAGGTAACACAAAATAAAAAAGCACCTGCAAATCAATGCAAGTGCCTAATAATTAGTGTGGAGAATATCGGAGTCGAACCGATGACCTCTTGCATGCCATGCAAGCGCTCTAGCCAGCTGAGCTAATCCCCCTTGTTGTCTTGTCAAATAGCAATTGCCCGTTGGCGATGACCTTCCCCGATTATAATCGGGACACTCTAGCCAGCTGAGCTAATCCCCGGAAAGGGATTGCAAATATATGTTTTTAAAATAAAGCCCCAAACGAAATATCTAAAATGCAATTTTCAGCACAACGTATTTATTTCTGTAATCAGATCAACGCTATATCAATCACAAGCGGGTGCCATCCAAAATGAAACATTAGGTGAGATAATCGGGTTAATATTAAATTAACTTTAATTCACTACCAATGAATACATTAATCAAAACTGCCCTGTTCTCCGGGGCCATGTTATTTGCCGTTCAAGGAATGGCAGGTACAATTAAAAGCGACACTACAAAGGTCGGTAAAGTAACACGAAAAGTAGGAAACCAGGTATCCAATACCGCCGCCAACACTGAGTCGCATGTTGTCGACAAAAAGTATCATGAGAAACGCGGGCCTCATGGCGAAACGGTTTACATTAACAAACATTCACATTACTATTACATCAATAAGAAAGGCCATCGGGTGTACATTACCAAGGCTCAGATGACAAACGAAAAAGAGGATTAAATTTCAGGTAACAACCGCAATTGGAGTTGGGTGAGCAGCTGATTTTGGGCATTGTGGTTATAAATCCTGGCTTCGTAAAACCGCTTAAAAACAGTAAAGCCCCTGATGGGCAGGGGCCTTTACTAACCAATTATAAACCTAAATTATGAGAAGACTTTTTTTAATATTTAATGGTGTAAAAGTAACACTAATATTTGAAATGTACTATACACATTTGTAATTTTTTTGTCACTAATTCAATCAACTTCTGTTAACATTAAATTTACAATAACTGAACAACTAAAATTATGTAAAATGTATAAATTTTGTTGTTGTTTTGTTGTTTTATTTAAGTCAACAGTGTAAAATTAGATAAATAATTATAAAAAGCAATTATTTTTTTAATAAAATCATCAAAAACATAGAAATTAAATCAATAAAACTCTTAAAATTTGCATTTTTAGCTGATTTTATCCGTTTTAAATAGATTTTTAAATGCCTAACTGAACAAATACTAAACTTTTAAGCTTATTTTGTCCCAATTTTTGTTACAAAATGCAAATTTACTTATCTTTTTAAGGTGAAAATGTCTTTAAAAGTTAAAAATTGTTAAAATATATCTTTTAAATATGGGCTTTTCTGGCGAATGTCTCTCTTTGAGATATTTTCGCCGTTTAATTCATCTATAACGCAAAATTCTGATAATATTACTTACCGGCAACATCTTTCTTGAGATACTTTATCACTTTTGCGCGAAATCTATTTACCCGATGACTAACGCCAAAAAACTCACACATCCCGAACTCACTCCTTCTCTTTTATGGGTAATGGCAATTGCGACCGGACTGATCGTTGCTAACCTCTATTATAATCAGCCTTTGCTGGACGATATGGCACGGACTTTTCATGTTGGCAGTGGCAAAGCGGGACAAGTGGGTGGCCTCACGCAATTAGGGTATGCAACCGGAATGCTTTTCATAGCACCGCTTGCTGATATGATCCGCCGGAAACGATTGATCATGGTTTGCCTGGCTTTGGCTACGGTAGCGCTTATATTGGTCGGAATGGCTACCGGCATTAATCTGCTGATCTCTGCCAGTTATTTTGTGGGTATATTTTCTTTGATCCCGCAGTTGCTGGTGCCAATGACAGCCCATTTGGCCAAACCTGAGGAGCGCGGCGCAAAGATCGGATTTGTAATGAGCGGCTTATTGTTAGGTATACTATTGTCAAGAACTATAAGTGGTTTTGTGGGCGCTCACCTGGGTTGGAGGGCAATGTTTTATATTGCCGCAGGGATCATGGTGGTCATTTGGCTGCTATTGTTCTTCCTGCTCCCCGAGGTTGAACCTGAATACACCGGAACATACGGGGCGCTGATGAAATCGCTGATTACCTTAATAAAAGAAGAACCTGCTTTACGTGTGGCGGCTATTCGCGGTGCATTGTGCTTTGCTTGTTTTAGTGCTTTCTGGGTAACGCTTACTTTTTTGCTGCGCGAGAATTTTAATAAAGGAAGTGATGTTGCTGGCTTGTTTGGGTTGGTAGGAGCCTTTGGTGCGCTTGCCGCCGGATTGATGGGGAAACTAAGCGACAAAATGGATGCGTATAAGCTTTCGGCCTTTACATTATTGCTCATCGTGGTTTCATTTGTGGTATTTTTCTTTTCTGGTCATAGCTTTATCGGGCTGATCATTGGGGTTATCGTGATGGACATGGGTGTGCAGGCGACGCACATTTCCAACCAGTCGCTGATCTTCGCTCTTAGACCAGAGGCACGCAACCGTATCAACACCATATATATGGTCACCTATTTCATCGGCGGCGGTTTCGGAACTTACCTGGCGGCACAGGCTTGGGCTCATTATAAATGGACCGGAGTATGCATTTTGGGGATAGCTGTGTCTGTTATTGCAGTCGTTGTTCATTTGCTAAGCCACCGGATTGTACAAAAAATCAGGCGCGGTGTATAGTTAAACAGCTAATCCGTGGGCGACATTTCGTTATCATTCACATCAAAGTTGCTCCAATACTATTTTTAGCATTGGTATAAAAGATAGTTTCTCTCTTCACTATGGAGTGATTTACAGCTTGTATTTCTTTTTTTTTGTTTTTTAGGATGATTGTGGCACAAAATTGGGATTACAGAAATTACAATTGACCACATGATCGATCCAAAGAAAAAAATACCAGGCAGCGAAGAACAGGAGTGGGAAAACCCGCAAGAGCCTGGATTGCCTTCTGACGAACGTGACAAGGAACAAATTATAAGACAGTACAAAGAAGCCAAGAGACGAAAAGATAACCTGACCGAAAAAGATCACATTGACAAAGAACCAAAAGACAAGTGAACACGTATAATAAGTAGCAACCCTAATTAGACGATTATGAAGAATCATAAAAAAACTAACGCCAGTAAACTATTGACCCGTTTTGATAACGAGCTGAAGACGATTTTGATGAGTGATTTGAATAATAATAAGAGCCTTAAACAGCAATTATTATATGGGAACCAGCAGGTAAGGTTACAAGTTCGCTAGTACGAACAACCTACCGGGTTAAAGACATTTAATAGCGACCGATGTAGTATCGGCCGCTATTTTTTTGTGGTATATTTTACAATGAGTCCCGCAGTCTTTTCAGAAGCGCCAGGTTTACCCATTTTTTCATGAAGCTTTTTATAATTATCAAGCATACTATCGCGGTAAGCTTTATCATCTAAGATCAGGCTCATTTCTTCGTTGATCTTTTCAGGATTGCAGTCTTGCTGGATAAATTCTTTCACCACCAAACTATTCATAATCAGATTCACCAGCGAAATATATTTTACCCTGATCACCATTCTGCCTATCGTAATGCTGACGGTGCTGCTTTTGTATACAACCACTTGCGGCACATTAAATAAAGCGGTCTCTAAAGTTGCCGTGCCTGAAGCTACAATAGCTGCATTGGCAATGTTCAATAGATCATAAGTTGAATTGAACAGTACTTTGATTTGACTGCCTTGCAAATACTGATCATAATAAGACTGATTAAATGACGGTGCACCGGCTATTACAAATTCATAATCTGGCCACTTTTGAGCTATCGTAATCATGTCAGGTAATAATCGACTGATCTCTTGTTTCCTGCTACCAGGCAATAATGCGACGATTTTTTTATCAGAAAGGTGATTTTTATTCCGAAAATCAGGATCAGCTTTAAAGGCCGAAACAGAATCCAATAAAGGATTGCCTACATAGTCCACTTCCATCCCCCAGTCTTTATAAAAATCAACCTCAAAAGGCAGGATGCAAAATAGGTGGTCAACAATGCGTTTGATCCTTAACACCCGCTTTTGGTTCCATGCCCAAACCTTTGGAGATATATAATAGCATACCAGGATATTATGCTCTTTAGCAAACTCAGCGATTTTTAGGTTGAATCCGGGAAAGTCTATCAGCACCAATACATCAGGTTGCCATGCGGCGATATCTTCCTTGCATGCTTTTAGGTTTTTGAAGATGGTACGGATATTAGCAGCTACCTCTATGAATCCCATGTAGGCCATGTCGGCATAATGCTTTACCAGCTCACCGCCTTCGGCCAGCATCAGGTCGCCGCCGAAGAAGCGGAATTCAGCATCTTGATCTTTTTCTTTCAGTGCTTTCATCAGGTTGGCCCCATGCAGATCGCCGGAGGCCTCGCCGGCTACCAGGTAATATCTCATAGCCGTCAAATGTTGAATTTCCAGTTATTGATCAGTGGAATGGCATGATGGGCCGTCATATCGAATTGTACGGGAACTACTGATACATAATTATTCTCCAATGCCCATACGTCAGTCTCTTCACCGGTATCATTTAATTGGAATACACCCGTCAGCCAGTAATAAGGGCGTTTATGCGGGTCCATGCGTTCATCAAATTCTTCAGCCCATTTGGCATTAGCCTGGCGGCATATTTTGATGCCTTTAATATTTGCTCCGTTTGGGAAGTTGACATTGAGCAGGGTAGCAGCAGGTAAGCCATTCTGTAAAACCTGTAACGCTATTTCCTTTGCATATTTCAGGCAGTGACTAAAATCAGCCTGTAGTGTATAATCATCCAATGAAAAACCTATGGAAGGAATGCTTTCAATCGCTCCTTCAACCGCCGCCGACATGGTGCCAGAATACAATATATTGATAGAGTTATTCAACCCGTGATTAATCCCTGAAACACACAAGTCGGGTTTTTTGCCTTTGAAAATTTTATTTACAGCCAGCTTTACGCAATCAACAGGCGTCCCCGAACAGCTATAACTCTCTACATCTTCATAAATATCCACCTTGTCCAATCTTAGCGGACTGCCAATAGTAATGGCATGCCCCATTCCAGATTGCGGGCTATCAGGCGCCACTACTACCACATTGCCAATCTCGCGCATGGTATCCATTAAGGCTTTTATCCCAGGGGCAGTAATTCCGTCGTCATTAACAACCAGTATGTTGGGTTTATTGGTTTTCATTCGGCCAAAATTAGTTATATTTGGTTATGCTTGCTGCTGAAAAGAAGAAATACACGATTGAGGACTATAAGATGCTCGAAGAAGGATCTCCTTTTCAGTTAATTAACTATGACCTTATCATGTCTCCATCACCTACACCTGTTCACCAGGCAATTTCTTTGAGAATCACAAATGCTCTATTTAATTTTTTGGAAAGCAAGGGTAATAAAGGTTTTTTGGTAAGCGCACCTATGGATGTAAAGTTTGATGAAGGTAACGTGCTGCAACCCGACGTACTTTATATATCAGAGCAAAGAAAAGCTGAACTTGTTAAAGATATTATCGAAGGTGCTCCTGATCTTGTTGTAGAAATTCTTTCTCCGTCAAACGCGTATTATGATCTTCGCCAAAAAAAGGATATTTATCAAAAATACAGTGTAAAGGAATATATTATTGTCGACCCGATAGCTTTCAACTGCGAGTTGTACGTGTTAAAGAATGGAGTTTATCAGTTGCATCAAAAAGCAGAAAAAACGGAGAAACTCAATTCAGTTTTATTATCGGAACTGACTTTTGAACTGAACAAAATATTTGATTTCTGATCAGCAATCTTTAAACGATCTTTTTTACTCCAGGAATGGAGACGATTACTGAACCTAATAAAAAACTCACCACAACTGCCGACGGAGCAGCCACCAAAAGCTTCCACGCCGGATCGATAGCCCAGTTTTTTAATAACAATGTAATGGAAATAATCACAATAGGGTGAAAAATGTAGACCGCAAAAGCGCTGCGGGATAGTCCTTTGGAAAATGAAGAAGAAGTGGGACAATGCTCCCTCCCAAGGTATAATAATGCTGCCATAATACAGAGGCCGGTTACCTGTTCCCATAAAGCATATAATAAAGATGGCCAGTATCCTTCTCCGCTAAAGTAACTGGACGGGAATTTAAGCCAGGTTAACAATACATAAAAAAGCGGGAAAATGATAAGTATGCAACATGTCGCTATTCCGGTCAATCGTCTGGCATCCTTTTGAGTTATCGACTGTATCCAGGTATTGTTAGTGACCATCAACCCCAAAATGAACATAATAATGTATTGAGGGAAATGACCTAACTGAAATCCCACAGGTTTTAAGACCCAACCAATTGGGAAAATAATCCTCGCGAGATAGCTAACGATGCCCAGGCCGATTGCAAATAGAAACACTTTGCCGGCAGAAAGCTTTGATGATAGATCACCTGATTGTATAGGTTTAAAAATTATCTGCCACAATACATAGATAAGATTAAACAGTAAAAGGGCCGCGGCGAACCAAAGTACACCAAAATCTATCCAATCATCGTAACCACTCAGGTATTGCATTAACGTGATGTGGTGATTTTGCCCGAAATAATAAACCAGGTAATTCATTACCGGACCGAGTATGAAAGAATAAAACGCCATCGGAACACCAAGCCGGATAAATCTGTCAACTATAAAACGTTTGGGCCCTTTTTTCCTGTAAGACGACGGAACAAACATAGCTGACAGGAAAAAGAAAAAGCCCATAAAAAAGGACTGGTTTACCGCGACAAATAATGTCATCGGGATAAGGGCCGCCTGCTGTGTTGTTTTTTGCGTATAGTACCACCCGCCCGGCGCGCCATAGGTAATAAAGGTATGATGCAGGATCACCAATATGATCATTAATACTTTAAGGCGATCTATATAATCGATCCTTTGCGGAAGTTTTGCATTAGGATAGGCTGGCGGCCGGGTTGACATAAAGTTTAAAGTATGAATACTATTTGTGTAAACAGACACCTAAACTTAACTAAAGTTGCAGCAATTAAAAAGCCCCGTTAAAAACGGGGCTTTATCTTATAAGCTGTTGATCCATTTGACGAGTTCGTCGCGGCCTTTGCCGGTTTTCTTCTGGAGCTTTCCCAGCATTTCATCGTCTTTTCCTTCTTCGCGAACCAGGTCGTCATCGGTCAGGTCGCCATAGGCTTGTTTTACTCTTCCTTTTAACTGGTTCCAGTCACCTTTAATTTCTAATTTATCCATAATGCTTCTAGTTAGATGTATTAGTTTAACAACGTTTTGCCGTATTCTGTTTGTAACGTTTAGGCGAGTGATTGAGCCGCTGGCCAAATAAACTTGAGCCGATGACCAAAATGATCAGGAAAGTTTTGAATGACCTTTGTGATGAAAAATAAAGAAAAGATCATGAAAAAAGTAGTTTTAATAACCGGCGCCTCTGCCGGTATAGGCATGGAAACAGCGAAGTTTCTAAAACAGAATGGATATATTGTGTATGGCGCTGCCCGCCGTATAGACAGATTAAAAGAATTGGAACAATCAGGTATAAAAACCCTGATGATAGACGTGACAAAAGATGAGTCTATGATAAAAGGTGTGAAACAGATCATAGATGCCGAAGGGCGGATCGATGTGCTGGTAAACAATGCCGGTTTTGGCTCATACGGCGCTGTAGAAGATGTAACGATGGATGATGCCCGTTACCAATTGGAAGTAAATGTAATTGGTGCCATGCGAATGACCCAATTGGTATTGCCTTATATGCGCAAACAGCATTATGGTAAAATAATCAATGTCTCATCTATTGGAGGTAAAATTGCAACACCATTTGGCGGATGGTATCACGCAAGTAAGTTTGCCATTGAGGGACTGAGCGACAGCCTGCGTAACGAGGTTCGTCCCTTTGGTATCGATGTGATCGTGATCGAACCGGGTGGTATCAAATCGGAATGGGGCGGTATCGCAATGGATAGCCTCGCAAAAGTATCGGGCGACACAGCCTATAAGGATACGGTAGCGAAAATGGGTAAATCGTTCAGGGAGGTCGATGGAAAAATGCCCGGCCCGGAGATGATTGCCAAATTGATAAAGAAAAGTATCGAGGCAGGAAAGCCTGAAACAAGATATTCAGCAGGCTATATGGCAAAGCCAGCACTGTTTTTCCGCAGGATATTGTCAGACCGGTTGATGGATAAAATGATGCTGGCGCAGATGAAATAATGTAAATTCGTATGATGGCTATAAATAATAAGCTCGGTTTTTCTCCTTCGGTGGATGAGGCTTCGCCGCTTAAATGGCTGGGCGGAGAGCATTTGCAGCATAATATCCTTTACTCCTGTACCACGAATAATAAGCGGGGGCATGAGCACCTGGTGATGGAACATTCTTTAGGTTACCTGCTCGCTGGTGAGATCCAGTTTCATAATAATGATGGCATGCAGGTGATAAAGGAAGGTTCCATAGGTATCATCCGGAAAAATGAGTTGACTAAGACTGTAAAAATTCCGCCTCCGGGTGGTGGTATATTCAAGGCTATAAATATCCTGATCGATCAGCAGCATTTGCGGCAATATGGTTCTGAAAATAATGTGCAAGCCGACGGGCCTTACCGGGGGGCACCCTTGCTTGATCTTTCCGGCGACGCCTTTCTGAAGGGATATTTCGACTCGCTAAGTCCATATTTTGATCAGCCTGATCAGTTGACCAAAGAGATGACTGACCTGAAAACCAACGAGGCCATTAAACTGCTGCTGCGCAAACCCGGATTGAAGGATTTTCTGTTCGATTTTACTGAGCCTTTTAAAATAGACATCAAAGTCTTTATGAACAGTAATTTTAAATACAATATCTCTATCAGTCAGTTCGCAAAGCTGACAGGGCGCAGCCTGGCTACTTTTAAGCGCGATTTTGCCAAGACTTTCTCTGCGCCACCTGAGCGCTGGCTGCATCAGAAACGGTTAGAGATGGCGCATTACCTGATATCCCAAAGACACCAAAACCCCACCGAAGTTTACCTTGAAGTG
>Ga0105240_10003837_pt1 | contig 23242 bp, 18 predicted proteins | sample KBSC54metaG_FD_80426 | JGI IMG/M metagenome (GOLD analysis project Ga0105240, IMG submission 80426) | Corn rhizosphere microbial communities from Kellogg Biological Station, Michigan, USA - KBS C5-4 metaG | ecosystem: Host-associated > Plants > Roots > Rhizosphere > Soil | place: Michigan, USA... | reverse complement strand
GGGACGGGCGGCTGCGGCGTCTTCGCTGATCAGCTTGCGCAGCTCGTCGCGCTTCTCGTGGATCGAGGCGATCACCAGGCCCATGGGCACGCCGAGGTCCACCAGGGTGTTCTCGGCCAGCTGCAGGCTGGCCTCGATGGCCTCGGGCACCGCGTCGGTGACGCCGAGGCGATAGAGTTCCTGGGCGTGGCGGGCGTCGCGAGCCCGGGCGATCAGGGTCACGTCGGGCCGCAGGGCGCGCACCGTACGCACCACCTCGTTGACCTTGGCGGCGGCGTCCATGGTCACCACCACCGCGGGAGCCGTCTCGACGCCGCAGGCGACCAGGAAGGCCTCGCGTCCGGCGTCGCCGAAGTAGAGGCGTGCGCCGCCGCCGCGGGCCGACGAGACCACGTTCGGATCGGAGTCGATGGCGGTGAACCCGATCTCGTGGACGCGCATCATCTCGCCTACCAGCCGCCCGACCCGACCGTACCCCACCACCAGGACCCGGCCGCCGGGCGTGTCGCCTTCGGGGATCGGCGCGATGCCGGCGCCGGGCGGCGGCGCACGCGGGATCAGGCGGCCGGAGAGGCCCGCCAGCGCCGGGATCAGGAACAGGCCGAGGGTGCAGGAGACCACCACAGCCTCGGCGATGTGCGCGCCGAGCAGCCCTGCTGCGCCGGCCTGGGCCGCCACCACGAAGGCGAACTCGCCCGCCGGGCCGAGCGGCAGGGCCGCCTCGGCCGCCGCCGGGACTGACAGCCGGAACAGCCGGCCAAGGCCGTAGACCGCCGCGGCCTTCAACGCCATCACCCCGGCCGTCAGGCCCAGGATCAGCCCGGGCGAGGCGAAGAGGGCGTTGAGGTTCATCCCCGCGCCGAGCGACACGAAGAACATGCCGAGCAGCAGGCCCTTGTAGGGTTCGATCACCACCTCGATCTCGCGGCGGAACTCGGTCTCGGCGAGCAGCAGGCCGGCGACGAAGGCTCCCAGCGCCATGCTGAGTCCGATGGCCTGGGCGGCCGCGGCTGCGCCGACGACGATCAGCAGGCTGGCGGCCACGAACATGTCGGGACTGCGGGCCAGGGCGGCCGAGTGGAACAGCGGCCTCAGGAGCAGGCGGCCGGCCAGCACCAGGATCGCCAGGCCGAGGACGGCCGGGCCGAGCGCCAGCAGCGCGTTGGTCCAGGCCCCGCCCCCGTGCAGGTCGCCCAAAACGTCGATGCTGACCAGGATCGGCGCGACGGCGAGGTCCTGGGCCAGCAGGATGGCGAGGCTGGCCCGCCCCGCCGGCGTGGTCAGCCGCTTGCGGTCGGCGAACGCGGGGATGACCAGCGCGGTGGACGAGAGCGCCAGCCCAAGCCCGATCAGGGCGGCGGCCACCGGCGGCTGGCCCAACATCGACGCGCCCCAGCCGATCGCCGCCCCGCAGACGGCGATCTGCAGGAAGCCGAGCCCGAACACCAGCCGGCGCAGGGTCTTCAGCCGCGCCCAGGACAGCTCCAGCCCGATCATGAACAGCAGGAACACGACGCCGAGCTCGCCCAGCGGCGCAAGGTCCTCCGGCCGCCCGAACGTCACCCACTCGATCGCCGGGACCTCGCCGGTGAACCGTCCCAGCCCCTGCGGCCCAAGCGCCACGCCGGCGATCAGAAACCCCAGGATCGGGTTGACCTTCAGCCGGTTGAACAGGGGCGCGATCACCCCCGCCGTGGTCAGGAAGACCAGGAACTCCTTGTAGTCATGCCCATTCGCCGCGGCGGCCATGATGCGAGCCTGCCTCGGACCGGCGGCGGGCGCCAGAGCAGGATCATTATGCCGATCCCTCCACGGGGACAGAAGTCACGGCGCGGGCCCCACGTACCGCGCCCTGGGCCGGATCAGGGCGCCGGCGGCCAGCTGCTCCATCGCGTGGGCGGCCCAGCCGGCCGAGCGGGCGGTGGCGAAGAGGGCGAAAGGGGCGTCCGGGGGCAGGCCGAGCGCCCGGCGCATCGCCACCAGGGCGAAGTCGATGTTCGGCCGCAGGCCGGTCGCCTGACCGACCTCGCCCGCCAGCGCCGTCAGGTCGCGCGGGACCTCGAAGGCCTCGGCCAGAGCCACGGCGCGCGGATCGCCGTCGGAATAGAGCTCATGGCCGAAGCCGGGCGGGCGTCCGCTCCAGTGCGCCAGGGCGACGGGGGCGCCAAGCCTGCCTGCGTCAGCGATGAACTGCTCCAGCTGTGCGGCCATGCCACCGTGGCGGGGCCCCGAAAGGGCGGTGAGGCCGGCCAGCAGGCTGGCCGAGAGGGCCGCGCCCGTGGAGGCCGTGACCCGCGCGGCGAAGGTGGAGGCGTTGAGCTCGTGGTCGGCCAGCAGCACCAGGGCGCGGCGGATCACGTCCCAGGCGTCGCGACGCACCCGCCAGGCCCGGCCAAGCCGCTCGTGGATCGGTCCCGGCGCCTCCTCGTCCCCGGCGACCACCACCGACGCATCGCCGGCCACCGCGGCGGCCATCAGGTCGAGCAGCTCGGCCGCCTCGGAGGCCAGCGCCTCGGGCGTGCGACCCAGCGCCGGCGGGTCGACAGCGGCGCGGGCGGCGAGGGCCGCGAACATCCGGGTGCGGGCGTCGGGGCCGGGCGGCGGCCGGCGCGGTTCGTCCCGCGGCGCGCCCAGGCCGCCGCGCAGCAGCCTCGCGACATGCTCGAACGTCTCGCTCCGCGCCAGCGCGACGGCGTCGCGGCCGCGGAAATACAGCCGGCCGTCGATCACCGTGGTGATGGCCGAGGGCAGCACCGGCTCGCCCCAGGCGATGGCGGCGCGGGCCACGTCGGCGCTCTTGCGGCCCCGCGCCTTGCGCTGGGCAAGGGCGGCGATGTCGCTGGCCCGGTAGCGGCTGCGCCGCGGCTCGGCCGGGTCCGGCTCGGCCCGCACGCGGCCGCGGCTCACGTAGGCGTAGAGGGTCTGGGGCCGCACGCCGAGGCGTTCCAGCGCGGATTCGGCGGAAAGCCACTCGGTCATGTCAGATTGATTCAATTGATCAAGATTGACGATACCTAGGCAAGGTTCCATGCCTGTCTCCCGTGATCAAGGAGAAATACGTTGATTGACGGCATTGACGGATTGGAAGGCGTCGTGGCGGCCGAGACGGTGCTGTCCGACGTCGACGGGCTGGCCGGGCGGCTGGTCATCCGCGGCCATTCGCTCGACGAACTCGCTGGCCGCACCACCTACGAAGAGGCTGCGCGCCTGCTGCTGGACGGCTTCTTCGACGACCTGCCGGAAGACCTTGCGCCGGTGCTTGGCGCCGCCCGCGCCGAGGTGTTCGCGGAGGTCGCGGCGCTGGACGACCGCCTGGCGCGGCTGCCCCCTACCGAGGCGATGCGGGCCCTCACCGCCCGCCTGCCCGACGGCGACGACCTCGCCACGGCCCTGCGCCTGATCGCGGCGCCGGCGGTGTTCTCCGCCGCGGTGCTGCGCCGCCGGGCGGGCGAGGCGCCGGTGGCGCCGGACCCGACCCTGCGGCAGGCCGCCGACATCCTGCGCATGCTGCGCGGTCGCGCGCCGAGCGAAGCCGAGGCGGCGGCGCTGGACACCTACCTGGTCACCGTCTGCGACCACGGCCTCAACGCCTCGACCTTCACCGCGCGGGTGATCGCCTCGACCCACGCGGGCCTGACCAGCGCCATCCTGGGCGGGATCGGCGCGCTGAAGGGGCCGCTGCACGGCGGCGCGCCGGGGCCGGTGATCGAGATGCTGGACGGCATCGGCTCGCCTGCCAACGCCCGCGCCTGGATCGAGGCGGCGCTGGACCGCGGCGACCGGCTGATGGGCTTCGGCCACCGGGTCTACAAGGTGCGCGATCCCCGAGCCGACGCCCTGAAGCGGGCGGTGCGGGCGCTGGGCGAGGGCTCCAACGCGCTGCCGGGCCGGCTGGCCTTCGCCGAGGCGGTGGAACAGGCGGCGCTGGCGATCCTGAAGGACCGCAAGCCTGATCGCTCGCTGCAGACCAACGTCGAGTTCTACACCGCCCTTCTGCTGGAGGCCCTGGCCTTCCCGCCCAGCGCTTTCACCTGCGCGTTCGCCATGGGCCGCGTCGCCGGCTGGGTCGCCCATGCCCGCGAAGCCCGCGCCGGCCGCCTGATCCGCCCGCAGTCCCGCTACGTCGGCCCATGGCCGAAGGCGGCGGCCTGAAACCCGGCGACTAGGCCGCTCGGGAGAAATCCGCCGGCCGGCGCCGCTCCGCGAGGCCGCGCAACGCCGCTGCGAGGCCCACGCTTGCGGCGACCGCCCCCAACGCCGCGGCAAGCAGGTAGGCTGGCGGCCAGGTCACGCGGAAGACCAGCCTGGCCTGCGGGATCGAGAACACGAGCCCCATGATCGCGGCGACGGCAAGGGTGATGAGCCAGAAGGTTGGGCGCCGGACGGCGAACAGGGCGTTGCGGCCCGAGATCGCATTGGCCATCGCCAGCGCCACATTGGCCATCACCAGCGTCAGCAGGCCTGCGCCCCTCGCTTCGACTTCCGGAAATCGCCCCTGCGCCCAGGCGTAAACGCCCAGAACCGCCGCGAAGACCGCGAGGCCCTGCGCCAGGGCCAACCACAGCTGGCGTGCGCCGAAGACGCTCTCGCCCGGAGGCCGGGGCGGACTGGCCATCGCTTCGGCCTCGCTGGGTTCGGCCTCGAACACCAGGGCGCAGATCGGATCGGTTGCGAGCTCCAGCAACAGCACATGCATGGGAAACAGCAGGGGTGGCAGACCCAACAGGATGGGCGCCAGCGCGACGCCGGCCAGCGGCACGTGGATGGCGACCACATAGACGAGCGCGCGGCGCAGGTTCGCGAAGGTCCTTCGGCCGAGCCGGATGCCGGCCACGATCGAGGCGAAGCTGTCGTCGAGGATCACCAGGTCGGCCGTCTCGCGCGCCACGTCGGCGCCCCGCTCGCCCATCGCCAGCCCGATATGCGCCGCCTCGAGCGCAGGCGCATCGTTCACCCCGTCGCCGGTCATCGCCACGATCTCGCCCCGGGCCTTGAGGCCCTCGACGATCCGCAACTTCTGCTCGGGAGAGATGCGGGCGAACACTTGGGTGTCGCCCAGCCGCGCCGAGAGCTCCTGCGGCGAGAGCCTGGCCAGCTCGGTCCCTGTCAGCGGGCCCGCCGTCACATCCAGGCCGATGGACCTCGCAACGGCCTGCGCTGTGGCCGGATGGTCTCCGGTGATCATCAGCACGCGCACGCCGGCCGCTTGCGCCTCGCGGATCGCGGCTGGAGCGTCGACGCGGACCGGGTCGCGGAATCCGACCAGGCCCTCGAAGCGGAAGGGAAGGTCCAGCGGCTCATCCGGCGCAACGTCCGACGCGGCGGAGGCCACCGCCAGCACGCGCATGCCATCTTCAGCGAGGTCGCGGGTCGCGGCCTCAAGGGCTTCGATCTCGCCCGGCGCGAGGCGGCAGAGCCGCCAGATGGCCTCGGGCGCCCCCTTGGCGGCCAGCCGGGCGCTCGCTTCGCCCGGCCAGTCATTGACTACAGCAAGCAGCTGGGCCCGAAGCGGCCACGCGCGCCGCGGCCCCTGGCCGTGCGCGGTGGTCCAGCCCGGATGGCTGGCGTCGATCAAGCGGTGGACGGCCCGGTCCATGGGATCGACAGGGTGCGGCGCGGACGCAAGCGCGGCGACCTCCAGCAGGCCCAGGGGGGCGCCCTCCACGTGTCCGTCGGGCGGAACCATCCATCGCCCGTCCGGGGTCATGAGGCAGGCCACTTCCATCCGGTTGCAGGTGATGGTGCCCGTCTTGTCGACGCAAAGGACGGTCACGCCCCCGAGCGCCTCGATCGCGGCGGCCCGCCGGACCAGCACCCGCCGCCCGGCCATCCTCCAGGCAGCCAAGGCGAGGAACACGGCGAGAACCATCGGGAACTCTTCGGGAATCAGCCCCATGGCCAGCGTCAGGCCCGCCAGCACGCCCTTGATCCACTCGTGTCGCAGCAGCCCGTAAGCCAGAACGACCACCCCGCAGAAGGCGATGGCGCAGGCCCCGGCCACGCCGGCGATGCGGTCGGCTGAGACCTGGAGGGGCGTACGCTGTTGCCGGATTTCGCCGAGGACGCGGCCGATCTTGCCCAGCTCCGAGCGAGGGCCGGTCCGCGCCACGCGGGCCAGCCCCTGCCCGCGGACCACCAGTGCGCCGCCGAAGATGAAGGGCGTGACATCCGACGCCGTCGGGGCCTCTGGCGCGAAGGCCTCGCCCTCTGACGCGATCCGCTTGGTGACGGGCGCGGATTCCCCGGTGAGAGCCGACTCGTCGACGGTCAGGACGTCGCCCGCGATCAGCAGGGCGTCGGCGGGCGCGCGCTCGCCCTCGCCGAGCAGCACGAGATCGCCCGGCGCCAGATCGCGCGCCGGGATGGTCCTCGCTTCGCCTTCGCGGAGCACGCGGGCCTTCGGCTGCGCAAGACGATTCAGCGCCGCCAGGGCCCTCTCGCTGCGCGCTTCCTGCACCACGACGAGGGCGATCGCCGCCACGGCCCCGCCCATCAGGAACACACCCTCGAGCAGGTCGCCGAGAGACATGTAGAGGACTGTCGACGCCAGCAGCAGCAGGAACATCGGCTGGCGCAGCGTCTCCACCACGATGGCCAGGACGCCACGCCGCTTGCGGGCCGGCAGGTCGTTGGGTCCGAACGCCGCCAGGCGCCTTCGGGCCTCTTCTTCCGTCAGCCCGCCCAGATCGGTGGTCACGAACATCTCCCCACCCATCGGGCCAGGAACCCGGCTTACAGGGTTCACGCCGCCGGAACATTGACCGAGGTCATGCAGCCTGACCTCCGGCGCAGCCTTTGACCCAGCGCAATGTTCTGCCGCCGGATTGCAGCCAGGGTCGCACCAAATGGCGACTCTGAACCTTTCGGATGGAATGACACCGGCTTCGGCCGCAACCCTGCGGGGGGCAGTCGCGCACGGCGTCATGTTGGCGTTCACGTTGGCGGTGGCGACGGCCCTGGTCGTGCGGCTCTCGGACGTGCTGATGATGGCGTTCGGCTCGATCCTGGTGGCTGTCGTTCTGCATGCCTTCGCCGATCCCGTCGCCAAATGGACAGGGGCGGGCCGCAAGACCGCGCTGACCCTGGTGGTCGTGGTCCTGCTCTTCACCGTGGCCGGCGCCGTATGGGTTTTCGGGCGCGCCGCTGCGGAGCAGTTCGCCGCCCTGTCCGATCGCATTCCGCGGATCTGGAGCGGCCTGAACCAACGTCTCGCCGACAACCGGTACGGGGCCGGGCTGCTGCAGCAGCTGGTCGACCAGGTGCAGGACAGCCGCTGGGTCGTCGCGTGGGGCCAGCGGGTCGCCGGTCAGGTGGCCGCGAGCGTCGCAGCGGGCGTCATCGTCGCCTTCGCTGGTCTCTACCTGGCCTATAATCCCAATTCCTATGCGGGGGGCCTCTTGCTGCTGCTGCCCCGGCAGGCGCGCGCCCGCGCCCAGGATGTTCTGGCCGAGATCTACGAAGCGCTGCGTCGCTGGCTGCTCGCCCAGTTCGGCTCGATGCTGCTGGTGGGCGTAACCACCGGGATCGGCCTCCAGCTGGTCGGGGCGCCGTCCGCCTTGGCGCTCGGGCTCATCGCCGGCCTCGGCCAGTTCGTGCCGGTGGTGGGTCCGATGGCGGCCACCGTCCCTGGCCTGCTCGTGTCGGCCGGGGTCGGGCTCGACACCTTCCTCTGGACCGCCGCCGTCTATGTCGCCGCCTCCCAGTTCGAGGCAAACTTCATCACGCCATTGGTGCTGCGTCAGATGGCGCAGCTGCCCATGGCGCTGACGCTCTTCGCGGTGCTCGCGATGGGCGTTCTGTTCGGTCCCCTCGGCGTACTCTACGCGACGCCCCTGGCGGTGGTGAGCTACGTCGTCGTCCGACGGCTCTATGTGGCGCCCCTGAACGGCGACGCGGACTTCAGCGCACAAGCCGGGAACCCGCCCGCTGCAACCCAAAACCGGAGGTGATCCCTTGGCTTTCAAGACTCTTCTGACGCACGTCGTGGACGATCCGCACTGCGACAGCCGTCTTCGCATGACCGCGAGCGTCGCCCGCGCCTTGGGCGCCGAGGTGATCGGCCTAGGCGCTCTGGCGCCCTGGCCCTACACCTCCGCCACCGATGGGCACGGCGCTGATTTCGACCGGATCGTCGAGGGCGCCCGGGCAACGATCGCGGTGGCCGCAGAGCGCTTCGACGCGCTGCTGGGCGTGGCCGGCGTGCGCGGGACGTGGCGGGCCGAGATCGGCTATCCCGATATGATCGCCCCGTCGCACGCGCGCGCCGCGGACCTGATCGTCGCCTACCCGGTGGGCGCCTCTGTTGACCGGATCAGCTACACCTCGCCCGACGTGCTGGTGATGGAGGCCGGCCTGCCGGTATTGCTGATCCCGCGCGAAGAGGCGGAGTTCCAGCCCGAGCGGGTGCTGGTGGCCTGGAAGAATACCCGCGAGTCGCGCAGGGCGATCTCCGCGGCCCTGCCGTTCCTGACCAAGGCCGCCGGCGTGACGATCGCGAGCGTCTGCGGAAAGGACGAGGCGGACCGGGTGCGCGCCGAGCAGGCCGACGTGGCCGAGCGCCTGGCGCGGCACGGCGTCCCGGCCACCACGCTGGTCGAGATCGACACCCCTGCGGCGGCAGGCGCGCGCCTGCTGGGCATCGCCCGCGGCGAGCAGGCGGGGCTGGTGGTCTCGGGCGGCTATGGGCATTCGCGACTGCGCGAATGGGTGCTTGGCGGCGTGACCCAGGACCTCATCCGCGACGGCGGCCGCTACGTCCTGCTCAGCCACTAGGCTGACCCGGTTGCGAGTCGTTAGCGCTGTGGATTCGCGGTCCTGAAGGCTAGATTTGCCGCATGACGTTCGACCTGACGCCCGCCGAGAGCGCGCGCCTGACGCGAATGGTCACCAGCTTGTCGGTGGCCACTGCAGCTCTGCTCACCATTGGGAAGGCCGCCGTCTGGATCATCGGAGGCTCGGTGGCGGTGATGGCGTCGCTCGCCGATTCCGCACTCGACCTGCTGGCGGCGCTGGGCACCTTCTGGGCGGTGCGCTATGCCGCCGCGCCGCCTGACGCCGAGCACCGCTACGGACACGGCAAGGCCGAGGCCTTCGCCAGCCTGTTGCAAGCAGGCCTCGTGTTCGCTTCGGCCGCGTTGATCGGCCAGGAAGCTGTCCGCCACTTCACCGAGCCCCACCGGCTGCAGCGAGCGGATCTGGGTGTCGCGGTGATGGCTCTGTCGACCGTCCTGACGATCGCCCTGGTGACGGTGCAGACCCGCGTGCTGCGGCGGACGCGGTCGGTGGCGGTGACGGGCGATCGCGCCCACTACGTCGCGGACCTCGTCTCCAATGTCGTGGCGCTCCTGAGCGTGGGCGCGGCCGGTCTGTTCGGGCTCAGCAGCTTCGATGCGCTCGGCGGCGTGATCGTCGCGGCAGTGCTGCTATGGGGCGCCGTCGACGTGTTCAGGAAGGCCTCCGACGAGCTGCTCGACCGCGAGCTGCCCCGCGCGGCCCGGACGCTGATCAAGGAGCTGATGACCGCAGACCCACGGGTCAAGGATGTGCACCAGCTGCGGACCCGGGCCTCGGGGCCGTTCGTGCACATCCAGATGCACGCCGACCTTGATCCGGAGCTGTCGCTGGAAAGCGCGCACAAGGTGGTCGTGGAAGCCGAGAAGCGGGTGCTGGACGCCTTCCCTGCCGCCGACATCATCATCCACGCCGACCCGCGCGGCCGCGCCGAGCCGCATGGCGGCGCCTTCGCCGAGGAAGCTGAGTGCCGACAGTCCGTGAGCTGACGCCGCTCCCCATAAAGGGGAGGTGAGGGCTGGGCGTGCGGGGAAATCCGTGCCCTACTCTGCGGAGAGGCGACAGGTCGCCCTGGAGGATCGCATGGCAGACACCACGGGTCCGGCACCGTTGTCGGCGCTCAACCCGATCGCCCTGCAGACCTTTTCAGCCAACCTCGCCAGAGCCGCGATGATCGCCCAGGGCGCCATTCTGGAGAGCGGCCTCCAGCAGGCCGGCAAGACGCCGCAGATGAACCCCGACCCGCTGCACATCGGCCCCTCGCTGGTCGACGTGTTCCTGCACTCGGCCGGGCGGCCGGCCGGGCTGTGGAAGGCGCAGATGACCCTGATGGACGGCGCGCTGGGGGTCTGGCGCTCGGCGTTCGACCGGATGGCGCCGCAGGCCGAGCGGACGCCGCGCAAGGACAAGCGCTTCGCCGGCGAGGCCTGGGACCAGCCGTTCTTCGACGCGGTCCGGCAAGCCTACCAGATGAACGCGGACTGGCTGAACACGCTGGCCGGCAACGTCGAGGCCAGCGATCCGCAGACCAAGCGGCGGATCCAGTTCTTCACCAGCCTGCTGACCGACCTGTTCTCGCCCTCCAACTTCCTGGGCTCGAACCCGGAAGCGCTGGAGGAGGCGGTGCGGACCCAGGGCGAGAGCCTTGTGCGCGGCATGGAGAACTTCGCCGCCGACCTGAGGCGGGGGGGCGGCCAGCTCTCGATCAGCCAGACGGACATGGCGAGGTTCAAGGTCGGGGAGAACGTCGCCGTCTCGCCGGGCAAGGTGGTGTTCGAGAACGACCTGTTCCAGTTGCTGCAGTTCGATCCGACCACGGAGGAAGTGCGCGAGTACCCGCTCCTGCTCGCCACCTCCTGGATCAACAAGTACTACATCCTCGACCTGCAGCCGGCCAATTCGATGATCCGCTGGCTGACCGAGCAGGGCTTCACCGTGTTCGTGACCTCCTGGGTGAACCCGGACCAGAGGCACGCCGGCAAGACCTTCGCCGACTACATGCGCGAAGGCGTGCTGACCGCCGTCATCAAGGCCTGTGAGCAAACGGGTTCCGAGAAGGTCAACGTGGTCGGCTACTGCATCGCCGGCACGCTGCTATCGACCACCCTGGCCTGGCTGGCGGGCAAGGGGCTGGAGTCGCCGATCAACTCGGCGACCTTCTTCGCCGCGCAGCAGGACTTCACCCAGGCCGGCGACCTTTCGCTGTTCACGGACGAAGCCTGGCTGCGCGACATCGAGCGGAAGATGGACCAGTCCGGCGGCGTGCTGCCCGGCGCGGCCATGGGCGAGGCGTTCAACGTCCTGCGCGCCAACGACCTGATCCTGTCGTTCATCGTCAACAACTACCTGATGGGCAAGTCGCCCAAGGCCTTCGACCTGCTGTTCTGGAACGCCGACCAGACCCGCATGCCCAAGGCGCTGGGCGTCTGGTACCTGAAGGCCCTGTACCAGAAGAACCTGCTGGCCAAGGGCGAGCTGGAGCTGGACGGGGTGGCGCTGGACCTCGGCAAGGTGACGACGCCGATCTTCGTGCAGTCGTCGAAGGAGGACCATATCGCGCCGGCCGCCAGCATCTACCGCGGGGCGAAGCTGTTCGGCGGGCCGGTGACCTACATCATGGCAGGGTCCGGCCACATCGCCGGCGTGGTGAACCACCCGGCCGCCAAGAAGTACCAGCACTGGACCAATGCCGAGATGCCCGCCACGTTCGAGGCCTGGCGCGCGGGCGCCACCGAGCACCCCGGTTCGTGGTGGCCGACCTGGGCCGCCTGGCTGCACGAACGCTCGGGCGAGATGGTCCCGGCCCGCGATCCGGCCAAGGGTCCCCTGCCCCCCCTGGAGGACGCGCCGGGGTCGTACGTGAAGGTGATGTCCTAGGCTTGGGGCTGGCCCGACGTCCGGGTCAGGAGCCGACCAGTTCCGCGAACAGCGGCCACATCGAGGCCACGAGCAGCAGGGCCATGGCCATGTTGAAGGCGCGCAGCGCCAGCGGCCGGGCCAGGAACCGGCGGACGCCGAGCCCGAACGCGGTCCAGGTGAACACCGTCACCACGCTGATGCCCGCGAAGATCGCCAGGGTGAGCGCCAGGTTGGCCAGGAATCCTGGCGCCGGCACATAGGTCGACACCGCGCCGAGGGCCATGGCCCAGCCCTTCGGGTTGACCACCTGGAAGGCCACCGCACCCAGAAAGGTCATCGGGCGGGCGCGCGCCGCCTTGACGCCGATGCCGCTGGCCGAACCGATCTTCCAGGCGAGCCAGAGTAGATAGGCCGCCCCGCCCCACTTCAGCGTCGCGTGCAGCACCGGAAACGCGGCGAAGACGCCGGCCAGTCCCAGGCCGCAGAGCAGCAGCAGGCCGATGAACCCTGCGGTCACCCCCCACATGTGCGGCAGGCTGGCGCGAAGGCCGAAGTTGGCGCCGGAGGCCATCAGCATGGTGTTGTTGGGTCCCGGCGTGATCGACGCGGCGAACGCGAACAGGGTCAGCGCGGTGAGGGTCTCGGGCGTGAAGGCCGTCGTCATCTCGGGTCGTCCTGGGATTGGGCGGCGGACGAGGATGACACCCCTCCGCGGCGGGAGGGGTCGGGGAACGGTCCAGCGGTGCTAGACGGTCAGCTCCATGCCTCCACGCGCGCCAACGCCCCGGGCCATGGCCCAGGTGCGAATGGGGGCTGCGCGGAGCGGGTGGCGAAGCATGCGGCGGCGGGTAGCATGAGCAGGACGAGCGGGCAATCGTCGGGCAGGTCGGCGCGCGGCAAATTGGCGTCATCCGCCCCCAGTCCCGCCGGCGAAATGCCGGCAGCGGCAAACGACGTCGACCCCGGAACGGCGGGCGCCTCGGACGGTTCACACGGTGCGCGCCCACTCAATGCGTGCGCGCCCCGTGAGGCAGGCCAGGATGAGCGCTCCAATCAACCCGCCTGCGATCCTCGGCTCGGGAAAGCGCGAGCTGCCCGCCTATGTATCGAATGGCCTGATCGGGCTTCGCGTGCGCGAGGTCCCCATGGCCGGCGGCCTCGCGTTGCTGAGCGGGTTCACCGGCGAACACCCCGAGCGGCGCATCGAGGCGGCGGCTCTCGCGCCCTACCCTGTCGCCGCCGACATCGCGCTGGGTGGGATCTGGCTTTCCGACGTTCCGCATCAGGTTGGGGACCTGCAACAAAGGTACGATTTCTCGAGCGGGGAACTGACCACGCTCTTCCGGTTCCGCGCCGCCGGCCGAGAGGCGCGGGTGGAAGTCACGGCCTTCTGCAGCCGGACGGACCCCACCCTGGTTTGCCAGGAGATCGCGGTCGAGACAGACGGCGCCTGCGACATCTCCTTGCGCGCGATCATCGACGCCACCGGTCTGGGCGGGCGCGCATTGCGGCATGCGCGCGACACGCCGGGCGAACCCGAACCGGCCGTCGACGGGTCGCTGCTGTGGCAATCCCCCGGCGGCCTGTCGACCTGCGGCGTCGCCCTCGTCACGGAGCTGCTCGGGGCCGGCGAAGCGCCGCCGCCACGGCGGCCCGGCCTGTCAGGCGACCGGCTGGTCACGGAATATGGCTTCTCCGCCCGCGCCAGCCACAAAGTCCGGCTGCGGCAGATTGCCAGCCTGATCCCCGACGTCATCCACCAGGCGCCGGACCAGCAGGCGACGCGCCTGGCCGCCAAGGCGCGTCATGATGGTTTCGACAAGGTCAGGGCCAACAATCGCTCCGCCTGGAGGGAGCTCTGGAAAGGCCGGATACAACTTGTCGGGGCAAGCGACCGCTGGCAGGCCCTTGCAGACGCCGCGTTCTTCTACCTGAACACCTCGGTGCATGTGGGATCTCCCGCATCAACGTCGATCTTCGGTTTGGCGACCTGGCACAATTATCACTACTATTACGGCCACGTGATGTGGGACATCGAGGCCTTTGCGGCGCCGCCCCTGGCGTTGCTCCAACCGGACGCGGCCAGCGCAATCCTGGACTACCGGTCGGGACACCTGGAGGGCGCGCGGCGCAATGCGCGGGTTCGGGGACGCCGCGGGCTGCAGTTCCCGTGGGAAAGCGCGCCCCGGAGCGGCGAAGAGGCCGCGCCCATGCCAGGGACGGCGGCGTGGCACGAGGATCACGTGTCCCTCGACGTCGCCAGGGCATTTTCGTTCTACGCCGACGTGACCGGCGACCTGGAATTCCTGCGCACCAAGGCCTGGCCTGTGCTGTCAGGCGTGGCCGAATGGCTGACCTCCCGGGTGACGCCCACCGCCAAAGGCTACGATATCGACAATTCGATGGGGGTCGCCGAGCGGGAACAGCCGGTGTGCAACGCCGCCTTCACGAACATGGGCGCCGTGGTCGTGCTGCGCGCCGCCCAGGCCGCAGCGGAGCGCCTTGGCTACCCCGCCGATCCCCGGTGGGAAGCGCTCGCCGCCGGCATCGCCATCCCCCGACGCGGCAAGGCGATCATCTCTCACGACGGCTATCGAACGAACGAGGAGAAGGGCGCCACGCCGGACCCGCTGATGGGGATCTTCCCGTTCGGCTTCCCGCTCGACAAGGCGAGCGAGGACGCCACCCTCGCCCTCTACCTGGCGTCGGTGGAGGCCTACGTCGGCAGCCCGATGCTCTCGGCCCTGTATGGCGCATGGGCCGCGCGCGCCGGCGACCGGGTCCTGGCGCTCAAGCTGCTGGACGAGGGCTATGGCCAGTTCTGCGTCGGCCGTTTCCTGCAGACCCTCGAATACCGCGCCGACCGCTTTCCCGAGCAGCCGCAAGCCGGCCCGTTCTTCGCCAACATCGGCGGCTTTCTGACCGGCCTGATGTTCGGCTTCACCGGCCTCGAGCCTGGGCCGGATGCCCCTGCTGCCTGGGCCCGGCGCGCGGTCAACCTGCCGGCGGGCTGGTCGGCGATCGTGATCGAGCGACTTTGGATCAGAGGGCAGCCGATGCGACTGGTCGCAAGGCAGGGCGAGACGGCCGCGCTGGAGCCACTGTAGCCAACGGCCTGCTGCGGTTCGCCAAAGCGGGGGGCGGTTTCAGCGGTCCGGCTGGCGGACTCTTGGGCCCCCGTCTCGTCGCGCGCCGCCGAGGACGCCGACCATCGCCGCCAGAACGGGCGGCGGGCGCAACCGGATTTGAGCTCGGGGGTTTGGGTGGGCGCCTCAATTCGCATCAGGCCCAGGGGGTAGACCATGATCCAACTGCAGGATGCCGAGCATCCGCTGTCCGAGCGGTTCCGCGAGTTCGTCAAGGACCAGGCCTTCCCGTGTGTCGGGGCCAAGTCGGCGATCGGTCGCGGGCAAATGAGATTCGTCGTCGCGCGCGACATCCGCTCGGCGTGGGACGACCTGCGCATCTACGCGGCGCTGCTGGACTTCGCGACGGCCTACCGCGCCTCGCCGACGCTGTTCCAGAGCTTCGTCGTCCTGTTCGAGCAGCCGCATCTCAGCACCGAGGACCAGTTCGAGCAGTCGCTCTGGACCAGGGTCCAGTCGCTCGCGGACAAGGACGCCTGGCACGGCCAGGATTACGACCCGCGGGTGAGCGCCGACCCGACCAGCCCGCACTTTTCCCTGAGCTTCGGCGGCGAGGGATTCTTCGTGGTCGGCCTGCATCCGCACGCCAGCCGGCCGGCGCGCCGCTTCGAGCGGCCGGCGCTAGTGTTCAATCTCCACGACCAGTTCGAGCGTCTCCGCGCCGAGCAGCGCTACGAGCCGCTGCGTGAAAGCATCATCAAGCGGGACGTGGCGATGGCCGGCTCGGCCAATCCGATGCTCGCCCGGCACGGCGAGGTCTCCGAAGCGCGGCAATACAGCGGACGGGCGGTCGGCGGAGACTGGAACTGTCCGTTCACGGCCAAGCCGAAGGTGGACTACGATGATCTGTGAAATCCCGGCGCGCTCCGGTGTTGCGTTTCGCCTCGCCAGGGGGCAGCGGCTGCGGGTGATCGACCCCGAGGGCGAACAGGTGTCCGACCTGCTCGCGTTCAACGCCGACGATGCGCGCGAGGTGATCTCGTCCGGGCGCTCGCTGGACTATGCCAGCAAGATCTACCTGACCACCGGCGACCTGCTCTACTCGAACAGAAGCAATGTGATGCTGCGCATTGTCGAAGACACTGTCGGCCGGCACGACTTCCTGCTGACCCCTTGCTCGAAGGACACCTTCCGCATCATCTATGGCGACCAGCATCCGCATCGTGGCTGTTTCGGCAACCTCGCCGCGGCGCTGCAGCCCTTCGGCATCGAGCCGGACCAGATCCCCACAGCTTTCAACATCTTCATGAACGTGACGATCGATGGCGCCGGCAGCCTGGCGGTCGAGCCCCCCTTGAGCAAAGCCGGCGATCACATTGTCCTGGAAGCCGAGCAGGACCTGATCATGGCGCTGACCGCCTGCTCGGCGCTGCAATCCAACAACTACGCGTTCAAGCCAATCCGCTATGAGGTCATCGACCGGCCGGCGTCGCGAGGATGAAGCTTGTCAGGTTCGGCTGGCGGGGCCGCGCCACGCGCGCCCATCAGGGCGAGGGACACTAGGCCCCGCGTCCCGCCTCAGTCCCATTCGAGCATGAGGTTGTCGACGCCGAAGACGAAGCCGCCGTAGGTGACCGGCGTCGTGCCGGCCTTGATGCGGAAAGGCGGAATACGCGCGAACCACTCGGACAGGGCGATGACCAGCTCGCGGCGGGCGAGGTGGGAGCCGACGCAGCGGTGCGGGCCGAACGAGAACGCCACGTGGCGATTGTCCTCGCGACGGAAATCGATGCTGTCGGGATCGTCGAATTCGGCCGGATCGCGGCTCGCCACCATCGACGGGCAGGAGACCAGGTCGCCCTTCCTGATCGGCGCGCCGTGCAGGACCGTGTCCCGGGTGGCGGTGCGGATCGGGGTGATGGTCGCGAACGCGCGGAGCAGTTCCTCGACCGCGCTCGACGTCAGCTCCGGGTGCTCGCGCAGCTCCTGCTGCCGATCCGGATTGCGCGCGAGATAGTAGAGGTCGAGCCCGATCGCGGCGGCGACGGTGTCGAGGCCGCCGATGAACAGCAGCACCGAGATCTGGCGCACTTCCTTCACCGTCAGCTTGCGCCCCTCGAAATCGACATCGACCAGGAACGACATGAAGTCGTCGCCGAGCTTGGCGCGGCGCTGATCGGCCAGATCATCCAGGAACCCGAGCACCAGGTAGGCCGCGCGCCGGCGATCCTCCGGGGTGCGGTGCAGCAGATCGTCGGCCCAGCCGACGAATTCCATCAGCCGGTCGTCCGGAATTCCCATGAAATTGAGGAACACCCCCACCGCCAGCGGAAAGGCGAACTCCTTCATCGCATCGCAGCTGGAGCCGCGCGCCTTGATGCCCTCGATCAGCGTCGCGGCCTTTTCCCTGACGAACGGCTCCAGCAGGGTCATCCGCTTCGGGGAGAACAGCGGATTGATCAGGGCGCGATACTTGCCGTGCTCGGGCGGGTCGAGCTCGAGCGGGATCACCGGCCAGTCCTCGCCGATGCCCGCCGAGAAAATCTTCCGGTAGCTCGAAAACGTCTCGCCGTCCTGCAGCACCTGCCGCTGGATTTCGGCCTTGGTGACGATCCAGGCGCCATGCCCGTCGCGAGTGGTTTCCGGCGAATAGAAGATCGGCGGCCCCGCGTGCAGGCGGGCCGCCGCGGCGTGCGGGTCGCCGAACGGCGTGCGCACCATTTCCGGGGAATTGTAGAGGCTGAACGCGCGCACCATGTCCGGCGGCACATGCTCAGGCACACTGGGTGTGGCGGCCATCGATCCTCCCTCCCGTCGTGTTGACGCGCCCGTCGAGATGCGAGCGCGCCAGGCCCTTATAGCGCGTCTTCTTTTCGACGTCGCGCCCCATTCTTGCACTTACGGATAGTTTTGTACTGGCCTTAGCCGCGGCGAACACCGAAGTCGGTTTTGCGCGAAGCACGCCCGCCCGGTGTCATGGCGTCGATGCGGATCGCGGCATCAATATCCGACTTTCCATTGCCTGCAGCGCGGACCCGCCGATAGGGTTTCGTGCGGCGACGGTTGCCTGGGCGCGTGGCGACAGGTTGGAGTCACCGCTCGCGAATGGGGAGCGTCGACGTTGCAGGTTGGCCCATTCGAGACCGCCTCGATAATCGTCGCAGCCGCCGCCCTCGCCGGCTATCTGAACCACTTGACGGTGAAGCTGCCGCAGACCATCGCCCTGACGCTGACGGGCGTGGCGGCCTCGATCATGGTCATCGTCATCGATGCGATCTTTCCTCAAGCGAACCTCGCCCGGGTCGCCGGGAAGTTCATGGAGAGCATCGACTTCCGTTCCGCGCTGCTGAACGTGATGCTGTCGTTCCTGCTCTTTGCCGGGGCGCTTCACATCGATCTGCAGGAGATGCGCCGCGGCAAGTGGCTGATTGGCGTGCTCTCCACGGCGGGGGTGGCGATCTCGACCCTGATCGTGGCGTCGGGCTTCTGGGGCCTGACCGCCATGCTGGGATTGGGTGTGCCGTTCCAGTGGTGCCTCGTCTTCGGCGCGCTGATCAGCCCCACCGATCCAGTGGCCGTGATCGCGCTGCTCCAGAAAACCGCCGCTCCGCCGCTGCTCAAGACCACCGTCGCCGCAGAGAGCCTGTTCAACGACGGCTTCGGCGTCGTGATCTTCACCATCGTCCTCGGCGCAGCGGTGAGCGGCCAGCCGCTTGGACCGCTGGCTGGCGCGCGGCTCTTTGCCGTCGAGGCCGGGGGCGGCGTGGCGCTGGGGCTGGCCCTGGGTTTCGTGGGCTTCTTCATGATGCGCACGATCGAGGATTACGCCACCGAGGCGTTGATCAGCGTCGCGCTGACCATGGCAGGCTATTCCATCGCTGTGCCCCTCGGCGTCAGCGGCCCCGTGGCCATGGCGGTGGCGGGTGTCGTGATCGGCAATTTCGCCGTCACCCGGGCCATGAGCGAGAAGACCCGGGAGCACCTGCTGGCCTTTTGGGATCTCGTCGACCACATCCTGAACGCCACCCTTTTCCTGCTGATTGGCCTGCAGGGCCTGGCGCTGATGGGTCACTGGGGCCTCCTGGTCGTCGGGCTCGCCAGCGTGCCGTTGGTGCTCGTCGCGCGCGCCATGTCGGTGCTGCCGCCGCTCGCTGTCTGGCGCAGACTGATCAGCATCCGCCAAGCGTTCCCGATCCTGACCTGGGGCGGGCTGCGCGGAGGGCTCTGCATCGCCATGGCGCTCAGCCTGCCGAACACGCCGATGCGCGACGTCGTGCTGGCCTCGACCTATGTGGTCGTGATGTTCTCGGTGATCGTCCAGGGGATCACCATCGACGGGGTGATCAAGCGGACGCTCAAACGCAGCGCCGCTGTGGGCTGACCTTCAAGGGCTTCAGGCGAGCGGACTTCGCGGATCAGGCGTTCGCGGCGCCGCACCGCCGGGACATCCATCCGTATCCCACGGTGCAGACCAACTGACCGTCCTGCCGCACCTCCACGACATTCAGCGGGTCGTGCTGCGAAAGCTCGCGCGCCTTGTCGATGGCCGCGTGGAGATCGCCGGTCGCGATGGCGCGGCAGGGGTAAGGGACGCCCTGGGCAAGTTCGCGGGGCGCTTCGCCGTATCTGACCAGCTCGAACGTCGCCATGGCCACTCCCCTGGCTGCCCGTTCATCCAGGCGCCGATCCGGCGAGGGCTCAACGACGAACGCGCCGCCAGGCGGCGGACCAACGGCTCTGACCCAATGGCGTCAGGTCGGCGACGGCGGCGCCCGCTCAGCGCGCAGCCACCCGCAAAGTCGGGCGGCCCGCACATCCGGCGCCGCCCGCCTTGGGGCCGATCAGCCGGCAGCCCGGATCAGTTCCACCATGGATCCCGCCATCGGGCGGATTTCGCACACGCCCTCCCATCCGGGCGCATGCTGGCGATGCAGATCGAGAAAGGCTCGGGCGCTGGCTTCGGCGGCGGCCAGGTCGGGCAACTCGAAGATCGCGAAGCCGCCGATGACTTCCTTGGTCTCCGCGAACGGGCCGTCGAGAACCAGGACCTTTCCGGACTTGAGCCGCAGCCGCTTGCCGGCGGCCGGGGGCGCAAGGCCGCCGTCGAAGATCATCCGGCCGGCCTTGACCTCCTGCTCGGCCAGGGCGTGCATCGCCTCCATCAGTTCGGGCGTGGGCGCCGCGTCGTAGGCGGCGTGGATCAGGAACATGAAGCGCATCGGACTGGCATTCCCGTGTGACGCGGGACGGAGCGCCCGCCCCCTCTTGACGCAACAGGCCGCGGCAATCCGACATTTTTCGCGCGGCCCATCCACGGACGTCTCCGAGGCGCGCAGCGCCCAGGCGCCGATGTCCGTCGGCGTTAACCAATCGGACTTTCTAAGTCATTGATTTTACTGCACGTCATCTTGCGCCCGCTTAAGGGAGCCTTAAGAGGCTTGGGGCCTTATTGGAGGCCCCCGCAATCCGGTTCTCTGCTCCCGCGTGGAACGCACCCTCTATCATTTCCCCCTCGACCCGGCCTCGCGCCAGGCGCGGCTCGCGCTGGGCGAGAAGCGGCTGCCGTTCGTCGACGTGGTGGTGCGCTACTGGGAGCAGCCCGAGGACGTCGAGGCGCTCAACCCGTCGGGCGTGCTGCCTGTGCTGGTGGAAGTGGAGAACGGCCGGCGCACCGTGGTCTGCGAATTGCGCGCGATCCTGGAGCACCTGGAGGAGCAGTATCCCCACCCGCCGCTGCTGGGGCCGGAGGCCGCCGACCGGGCCGAGGCGCGCCGGTTCATGCAGTGGTTCGACACCAAGTTCACCTATGAGGTGAACGCGCTGCTGCTGCACGAGAAGCTGGAGAAGCGGCTGACCAAGATGGGCGCGCCGGACCTCTCCAACATGCGCCTGGGCCGCGACGCCCTGAAGGTGCACCTGACCTACCTGGAGCGGCTGCTGGCGGTGCGCGACTACCTGGCCGGGCGGCGGCTGAGCTATGCCGACTTCGCGGCGGCGGCGAACATCTCGGTGATCGACTACTTCGGCGACCTGCCCTGGCGCGACGTGCCGGCGGTGAAGACGTGGTACATGAAGGTCAAGTCGCGCCCGGCCTTCCGTCCCCTGCTTGCCGACCGCTGGCCGGGCCTCGCGCCGGCGGGGCACTATGACGACCTGGACTTCTGACACCGCCCGCACCGAGATCGAGCGCCGCGCCAGCAAGCTGGGGTTCGACGCCTGCGGCTTCGCCTCCCTCACGAACGCCTGGCCCGCGACCGCGCGGCTGAACGAGTTCATCGCCGCCGGCCGGCACGGGACCATGGACTGGCTGGCGGAGACCGCCGAACGGCGCGGCCACCCCAGGGGCCTGTGGCCCGAGGCCCGCACCGCCGTGGTGCTGGGCATGAACTATGGCCCTGACCGCGATCCGCTGCAGGCGCTGCAGGACCGGACCCGCGCGGCCATCTCGGTCTACGCCCAGGGGCGCGACTACCATGAGGTGATCAAGGGCCGGCTGAAGGAACTGGCCGGGCTGATCAAGAAGCGGCTGGGGGGCGAGACCAAGGTGTTCGTGGACACCGCGCCGCTGATGGAAAAGCCGCTGGCGGAGCAGGCGGGGCTGGGCTGGCAGGGCAAGCACACCAACCTGGTCTCACGCGCGTTCGGCTCCTGGCTGTTCCTCGGCTCGGTGCTGACGACCGTCGACCTGCCGCCGGACACGCCGGGCGAGGACCATTGCGGCGCCTGCCGGGCCTGCCTCGACATCTGCCCGACCGGCGCCTTCCCAGCGCCCTACCAGCTGGATGCGCGCGCCTGCCTCTCATACCTGACCATCGAGCACGCCGGGCCGATCCCGGAGCGCTATCGCACGGCGATGGGCAACCGGATCTACGGCTGCGACGATTGTCTCGCGGTATGTCCGTGGAACCGATTCGCCGACGCTGCGGCCGCGAACCGGGCGTTCATGCCTCGGGCCGAACTTGTCGCGCCGCGGCTCGCCGATCTGCTTGCGCTCGCCGATGCCGCATTTCGCGAGATGTTCGCCGGCTCCCCGATCAAGCGCATCGGCGTGAAGCGGATGATCCGCAATTGCCTGATCGCGGCAGGAAACAGCGGCGATCACTCACTCGAAGCCTCAATCCGGCCGCATCTCGACGATCCCGATCCGGTGATCTCCGAGGCGGCACAATGGGCTCTCGCTCAGCTCGGATTCTCGAGTGCGGAGATACAAGCCGCCTGATCGGCCGCGGCGCCGGAGGGAAGGCGCGTATCGACATAGGTTACGCGCGGCACTCCGGACCCACTCTCGGGCGGGTAGAGATAGGCATCGAGCACGCAACGGGATGAGCGGAACTGGAGTTTCAGCCCGACACCCTCGCGCACTTGAAGCGCCGGATTGCCGAAATGGCCCACCAGCTCCGGCGCGGAGAGGCCGACGATCGTGTTTCGCGGCTTGGCCGGCGCAGCCGCAACCGGCTTGGGCTGTTCGACGACGGGCGGCGCCGGACGCGTGGCGCAGGCAGCGAGGAACAGGGCGAGGGCGGGGACAAGGCGGCGCATGATGTGACGATGCATGCCTCAACTTCACCGCGCAAGGTTGCAGCGCAATGAATGCATCGGCTAGGCGGCGCGCTTTCCCGGATCCGGAGATTTCATGACCGAAGCCCGCCTCGACGTTCTCACCATCGGCAACGCAATCGTCGACGTCATCGCCGACGCGACCGACAGCTTCCTGGAAGCCGAGGGCCTCACCAAGAATTCGATGCGGCTGATCGATGCCGAGGAAGCGGAGCGGCTCTATGCGCATATGGCCCCCGCGCGCGAAGTGAGCGGCGGCTGCGCCGGCAACACCGCCGCTGGCATCGCGGCGCTCGGCGGACGCGCCGGCTTCGTCGGCCAGGTCGCGCCCGATCAGCTCGGCACGTTCTACCGCCACGATCTGACCGCTGCGGGAGTCGAGTTTACCACTCCCGCGCTGGACGTCGGCGTGCCCACGGCCCGCTCGATGATCCTCGTGACCCCCGACGGGCATCGCACGATGAATACGTTCCTCGGCGCTGCTCAGCACCTTCCGGCAAGCGCGCTCGACGAGCAGCAGATCCGCGATTCTGCGGCGATCTATCTCGAAGGTTATTTGTGGGACCCCGAAACGCCCCGCTATGCAATGATCAGGGCGATCGAGGTCGCCAGGGCCGCGGGCCGCAAGGTCGCCTTCACTTTGTCCGACACCTTCTGCATCGAACGCCACCGCGACGGCTTCAACCAGCTGATCGACGGCGGACGGATCGACATCCTTTTCGCCAATGAGGCGGAGATTCAGGCGCTCGCCGGCGTTCCGCACCTCGAAAGTGCGATCGAGGCGGTGCGCGGAAAGGTCCAGACCCTGGTCGTGACGCGCGGCGAAAAAGGGGCGCTGGCGACCCACGGAAGCGAGCGCGCCGACGTCCCCGCTGAGCCCGTCGCGGAGGTGGTCGACACCACCGGCGCGGGCGACCTGTTTGTCGTTTTTAATGTTTCCGCGAACACCG
>Ga0105240_10003835_pt1 | contig 23255 bp, 17 predicted proteins | sample KBSC54metaG_FD_80426 | JGI IMG/M metagenome (GOLD analysis project Ga0105240, IMG submission 80426) | Corn rhizosphere microbial communities from Kellogg Biological Station, Michigan, USA - KBS C5-4 metaG | ecosystem: Host-associated > Plants > Roots > Rhizosphere > Soil | place: Michigan, USA... | reverse complement strand
TGGTTGTGCTGAAGCCGCCAGAGTCGCAGCGCCAGCAATATTACCAGCGATGGCGAAGGTACGGCCTGGGCGATCAAGTTCACATACGTACAGAAGCTGGCCGCCCAGGTTCGGATCGTCAGAGGATGATGCGCATTGCATGAGACTGGCGTAGGCCTCGTGAACCTGCGCGATCAGGCTGAGAGTCGAACTGGATGGCATCTCAATGGGCACGTATCTAATCCCAAAGATCGTCGTGCCAGCCGATCTCGCGCACATAAAAGATCAGCTCACCGCGAACGGGGGGAATAGCTGCATTTTTTGCGTACTTGCCCTTGTAACACTCGTTGGGGGTAGCGATGCCGGTGCTCAAAATATCTGCGATCGAGTACCAGTGAAGCGTCGAGGTATCCTTCTCCATAGCCGCGTCACAGTTGATGTAGAGATCGATAGAGTTGTGATAAGTGCCCTGCACGGAAATGTAAGTCGCGTTGGCTGGGACCTTGATTTTGCCGGATCCGTCATCGTTAAGCAACAACGAGTCGTTGCGAATGGCATTGAGATGGTTGAAACGGATGACGAAATTATCCGGCGTTAAGGTCCTGCCGGTTTTGCCATCGGCCATGACGATGGTGATGACCCGCTGCGCTTCCGCCTGCTGCGCATGCACGTGAATAGAAAGTGCAGACAATGCGGCGAGTGCCGCAACTGAATGGCGAAATCTAAAATTGCGGAAACGACGAGCCGCATCTTTCAATCGGACCATAATCTTACTTTGCCACGAATGGCTGGCTGCGCGCTCGGAAATTTAATTCAGCTAGCCGGTACCTTTACCAGGAAGAGTACGGCTGGCCATTTGAGCCTGTATCCTGCGAGCCCGAGTGAACGTTGTCGACACCTGGCTCCGTCTGGTCAAGCGAGTACATCGCGTCGCTCGTGTCCGTGGTCCAGGTATCTTTGCTGTGCGTCATCGGATCTTCTGGAATGACTTTGAGATAGCCATCCTGAACCAGGTCGTCAAGCGATTGCGGGGCCTTCTGCTTGTCCATGGTATAGGAGTCGATGGCCGCCCGCATCACCTGCAGGTCTTCCCTCAGTACAGCTTCGCGCGTGTTCTTGATTGAAGTGGCATAGCGCGGAACGGCAAGCATCAGAAGGATCCCGATGATCGAGAGCACAACCACCAACTCGACGAGCGTAAAGCCGGATTCGAATTTGAGATTTTTACGCAATCTCGGTTTTCCTATCTCTGGTTTTGCTATTACCACTTTGAGTATTTAGTCCCATCCAACGCTGTGCCCTGCGATTTCGAATAGACGTCAAACACACTGTCTCCGCTGAATGAGTCCGAGTCGGGATCATCCTTCATGGAGCGCATGCCCCACTCGGCCTTGCCCGTCATTGGATCGACAGGGATGCGGCGAAGAAACTTAAGCTTTTTCCCCTGGACCTCCACACCGGTTACGAGAGTTTGTAAATCGGGGGGATAACCCTGACTTTCCAGTTTTGTTTGAAAAGCTCCGCGATCGGCCGCGTCCTTGTACTTGTCAATCGCATCGCGCATCATCCACAGGTCGCGCTTCAGCTCCCGCTCGTTCTGGCGCTTCACCTGAAAGCGAGCAACAGGCAGAGCGGCCATCGCAAGTATGCTGAGAATGGCTACAGTGACAATCAACTCGACAAAGGTAAGCCCGTTTTCGCGCTTGCGAGCGCTGGTGACGGACTCGCCCGAATTGATCCAATTCAACTGCATGAGAAAAACTGCTCCTACTGAATAACGATATTTGCTTGCGCTGGCTGCGCCGTGAGCGGCTGCTGCTTGCTGTCTACCGCACCCGCGCGGGTCATCGTGAGCGAAGTTGGGCCTGGGGCCTTCGCCTGGAACGTAAGCACGCAGACTGAGCCGCTACCACTGACCCCAGGTGCACCCGGCGGACGTGAAGCTACTACGGTCACGTTGCCCGGGCCATCATCGCGATGAATGAGTGCAACCGCTTGCCCATCGCGTTTGAGCAGGTCGCCCGCAGCCACGTTAACAAGCGCGAGCTTTGCCGGATCGTAATGGATCTGTACCGGCACTGATGACACGTCGTTGGCCGAATTGAGCACCACTGGAACCTGAAAACTACTGCCGTTTGCGAGCGGCCCGGGCGGTGTGGTGAGCGTAAACGAAGCTCCACCAGGAGCAGCCTGAGCGGCCCCCATTACGTTCGCGGCCGGAGGTGGGGCTGCCTGGGCCGGAGCCGGTGGCCGCGGAGTGCTTGCATTTTGTGCAGCCGCGTTCATCTGGGCCATCAGCATGGGGGAAGCACCTTCCGCCGTTGCACCGGGAACCGAAGCGACCGCGGTGTTTTGAAATGAAGCTGGACGAACCGCTGCCGGAGCATTTGATCCGATATTGCCGTTAGCATTCTCGGGCAGCCGCAGGTCAATGGATTGGCCGGAACCGGTGTCGACCGGCCGGAGATTGGCCTGGTTCAGATCCTGTGAGCGAACAATATGGGGCACAATGGCGAAGACGATGTCGTCGTCGGCAGTCGTGTGGTCTTTCGATCCGAAGATGTACTTGAGAATTGGAATCGCACCAAGCCCCGGGATCCCGGTCGAATTCTGAGAATCCTGATTCGACTGAATGCCGCCAAGGAGACTGGCTTCTCCCTCACGCAAACGAATCACCTGGTCGATAACCCGTTGGCTCAAGATGGGCTCGGTAACTCCGCTAATGGTCACATCGCCGCTATGGGATGTGACTTCGATCTTGATCTTGAGCGTGACATCGTGATCGTAATGGACGGTGGGCGTCATCTCGATCTGGACACCGACGTCCTGATATTGGAATTGTGTGTTGACGAGCGAACTGACCACTGCTGTTGCTGCGCCGGTTTGGTAAGAACCGGTTGCGATCGGAATTCGCGAGCCGATCTTCATGCTGGCCTTCTGATCGTCGGTTGCGCGAATGCGGGGACTCTGTAGCACCTTTGTATTGGAATTTGAAAGCAACAGGTTCAAAGTCGCCGAACCCACATTGACAGCGAAGTTGCTGGCCTTGAGATGTGCCAGATCGTAAAGCGTGGGTGAAACGGTACTGGAGCCGCTTCCGTTTCCGCTTGTTCCGGAACTGCAGTTGGAACTACCGGAAGTACTGCTGCAGGGCGGCAGCAGGGCCACGCCAACGCTGGCAGGCCATGCTATACCGAGATTCCGCTCCCAGTTCTTGCTTACTTCCATCACTGCAATGTCGACGACAACTTCCGCGCGCGCTTTGTCGAGATCGTTGATGATTTTTTGCGCCAGCAGGATTTCGTCTGGTGTACCGCGCATCACGATCGCGTTCTGGCTGGCCACGCCGAAGAACTTGCCGTTTGTAATTACGTTGCGCAATGCGGTTTGAACATCATTCAAGTCATTCTGCTGCCATGCATTGCTCAGGTAGAACGTTTGCACGGCCTGCGAATCGAGCTCGGTGCGCTTGATGCGCGTGTTCTGCGCAACAAAAATCGTGTTGGATGTAATGGGACGCCAGAACGTGCCCGACATCGTGCCGATAATGCGTAAGGCATCCATCAGCGAAACACTGTTTAGATCGACCTGGATGCGCTTCGAATTGTAATCAGGATCGAACAGGACATTAATGCCTGCAGCTTTGCCCACCGCTCCGTAAACCACTTTTGCATCTTCTGTCATGTGCAACGTGAGAGGCTCATTTGACACCGGCTTGAGCACAATGGGCGCGCCCATGTTTTCAACATCCTGCTGCTCGGCCTGATCTCGCGGTACGGCGGACTCCGGAGGTATCGCGGACGGATTAGTTCTCGCCTGCAGCTTGGTGATTTCCTGCGTGGCCGCTTCGTCGCTGGGATCAATCGCGGCGGCATGGAGGAACTCAGTCAGCGCACCAGGTTCGTTGCCTTCCATAAGCAGCTTGCGCCCATTTGTAACGTGTTCACCGGCTGCGGAAGCGCGGACCCGGAAGAGCGCAACACGATACGTGATGTCCCGCGGATTTTTCGCGTTCGCCTTCTGGTAAAAATCGTAGGCTGCATCGTAGTTCTTTCGCAGTTCCGCCGCCTGCCCGCTCTTGTACAACGACTGGGCCGATTGAGCGTGAAGTTGTGCGCTGCACAAGAACGAGAATGCGAGCACCGCCACGAGCGCGACTGCGCAGAAATGCGCGGTGTTGAAGATGATTCTGGAAAGAGTAGATCCGGATAGAACCGGAGCGTGAGCGCGGCTGTTCATCAGACTCCCGGGCGTCTTGACCGGCAGAAATTGTCCGATAGGCCCTCGCGGGCCGCCCTGGCTGCCCTGGACGCGGATTTTCACATTATTGCCAACAAAGATTTTCTTCAACCGACAACGCCTCATTTTAGCAGGGACTCAGAATGGTGCGACTAACAGTAAATGCGATACTAGGAGCAGGATCTGAGGGAATTTCCCCATGGCGCGCCAAACCAGCCACACCATCGTACCCAAGGACACGGCAAGCCCGAAAAAGCCGGCGCGGCCCCGTGATCCAGTGGCCGCCGGAGAGCGGGATGCGGCTCAAAATCGCGTCGCCGGTCATAATTACTTTCTCCTGGAGAAATTTGAGGCCGGAATTGCCCTTCGCGGCACTGAAGTCAAGTCGATCCGCCAGGGGCAAGCCAATCTGCGGGATGCTTACGGCCTCGTCAAAGACGGCGAGGCCTTTTTGCTCAATATGCATATAGGCCCTTACTCTCACGGGAATATTGCCAACCATGACGAAACACGGACCCGCAAACTACTACTGCACCGAGAAGAGGTTCGCAAGCTACTCTCCAAGACGCAGATCAAGGGTCACACGCTCATCCCCACCCGGCTTTATTTCCGGAATGGGCGGGTGAAATGCGAGCTGGCGGTGGCCAAAGGCAAGCAGGACTGGGATAAACGCGAAACCGAGCGCCGCCGCGAAGCGGACCGCGAGGCCCGCACAGCCATCAATGCCAACAAACATCGAATGGGGCGGTGATACAGCTTTCATCCCTCAGCTGTAGCTGTCAGCCAGTCATGCGGGTTGGAGAATTATTGCTATCGCATGCCTGGAGTCAGGACTCTCCTGCCCCGTGTTTGCCCGATTGCCCGGTCGCAGTGAAAGAATAGACAAATGCGGACTGAACTCATTGTTGCCAACCTCGCTGAAATCAAGACTGAACTGCTGGCTGTTTTGGCCGCCGATGCCCAGACAGGAAAAGGACCTGAAGCCAAGCCTCAGCCCGTGCTGCTGACCTCAGACCCGGCCATCAAGGCCGCGGCGGAGGCAGTGCTCACAAGCGGGGAGTACAAGGGCGGAGCCAATGAAACCCTGTTGCTGCACGCTCCGGCAGGTTTGGCAGCCAAACGGCTACTTCTGGTCGGGATGGGCAAATTGGAAAAGGCTTCCGTCCACAGTGTGCGCAACGCCGCCGGAACTGCGGTCCGTTTCGCCAAACCGCGCGGAATCCGGGAAATGGCCTTTGCGCTGCCGGAGACGCAAAAGCTGGGTCCAGCCGAATGCTCACGGGCGACTGCTGAAGGCGCTTTTGTGGGCGATTTCGACCCCGACACCTACAAGAGCGACCGCAAAGACCAAAGCGTGCAGAGTTTTACTGTGGCGGTGCTTCCCGGAGCAGACCAACAGGCGCTACAAGCTGCATTTGCGGAGGGCATCATTATCGGCGAAAGCCAAACCCTCACGCGTTCGCTGGTAAACGAGCCCGGTAATAAGTTGACGCCGACAGTTCTGGGCCAGCGCGCCGCGGCCATGGCAAAGGAAGTTGGAATCGCGTGCCAGGTCTACTCGACCGACAAGTTGCACGAGCTAAAAATGGGTGCGTTCTGGAGCGTCTCCCAAGGTTCGGCAGAGCCTCCGGCCTTAATCGTGATGCGCTATGAACCGGAAGGCGTGAAAGACGGGCCAGTGCTCGGCCTGGTGGGCAAGGGAATTACCTTCGACACCGGCGGCATCTCCATCAAGCCATCGGACAATATGGAGAAGATGAAGTATGACATGGCGGGTGGCGCAGCCATGATCGGCGCCATGCGCGCCATTGCTCTGCTCAAGCCAAGGGTGCGCGTTATCGGAATCGTGTGCGCGGCTGAGAACATGCCCGACGGAAAAGCACAGAAGCCCGGGGATGTGCAGACCGCAATGTCAGGTAAGACCATCGAGATCATTAACACCGATGCCGAGGGCAGGCTTGTTTTGGCCGATGGCTTGGCTTATGCAAAGCAGTTGGGCGCTACGCACCTGATTGACGCGGCTACTTTGACTGGCGCGTGCGTAGTGGCACTGGGTATGGTGAATGCCGGCGTGTTTTCAAACGACGACGAAACCTACGGAAAGTTCGCCGCGGCACTTGAAAGGTCCGGTGAAAAGTTCTGGCGTTTGCCGCTTGGGGACGAATACGTGGAAATGATCCGAAGCGAGATCGGCGATATCAAAAACACAGGTGGACGCTGGGGCGGCGCAATTACGGCGGCGGAATTCCTGCACACCTTTGCTGAAGATACGCCGTGGATCCATCTGGACATCGCGGGGGTGGCCTGGGCTGAAGAAACTAAGTCCTACATGGCCAAAGGGCCCAGCGGCATCGCCGTGCGCTCGATTGTGGAGTGGGTCCGGAGCTACAGCTCTTAGTGCAATTGCTCGATTTGGAAACTAAGCAGCTTCACATCCGGCAGAGATGAATTAGAAAATCTTAACCACACGCATGGCCCAGGTCCGGGTTCCTCACTGACAGCTCTTCGTGAGTTGGGTTGAAATTTCGCGCCTGAGATCTGGGCCCCCGAGTCTCTCGCCGCATTTCAGATCATCATTGAGCACTTCCTTCATCGCGGTATGCGCAATCAAGTCGCGAGGCGTTATGCCGATGAATTACCTGTGAGGGTGTGCATGGCAGATCGCATAGAGCTGCTTGAATCGGCGCTGGACAGCATGCAAGAGGGGATCGCCTTGTTCGCCATGGGAGGGGAGGTCGCCTTCTGGAATCAGGCCGCAGAGGCATCCACTGGTTACGCATCTGTTGAAGTAATGGGCCGTACACTTCCCGATGGCTTGGAGCCACTGGCGCCTGAGTGTGCGCTGCAGAACACGCAGATGGAGCCACGATGCGGCATCCTCGTCATGGCTAGACACAAGCTTGGCCACGAAATGCAAATGATTGCGCGAGTTTTGCTACTGCGCGATGAGCTTGGCGAGCGGATTGGAATGGCAGTGACATTTCATCCCGCCGAGAGGCTCGACGCGCTTCCGCATGGTGCGCGAGGAGAAAGCACCGCAGTGTCGGCGAGCCAGACGGAGTTCGAAGAGCATCTGCGCGGTGAATTCGAGGATTGGGCCGACGGGGGAGTTCCGTTTGGCGTGCTGTGGATCAAGGTGGACCAGGCTGAAGGCCTGCAAAAAACTCATGGCAATGGTGCATGCCAGTCAATGCTCGAAAAATTGGAGCATGCGCTTGCTAGTGGATTGAGGACGGCCGAACTCCTGTGTCGCTGGGGCGACGATGAGTTTCTAGTCATTTCTCATGAGCGCACACCGGAGATGCTGGCCGCACACGCTCGCGCGTTCACGGGGCTGGCTAGAACAACAGATTTCAAGTGGTGGGGCGACCGCGTTTCACTCAGCGTGAGCATTGGCGCGGCGCAGGCGCAACATGCGAGCGATGAATCGTTGGCGCAGCTGCTGGAGCGCGCGCAGCGAGCCATGGAGACAAGCTTGCGTGCGGGCGGAAATTGCGCCACTCCTGCGCAGGGGGTTCAGGAATGTTTGCGATCGTAGGTATAGTGCTTGTGTTTTGCGCAGTTGTCGGCGGCTTTCTCATGGAGAAGGGGCACCTGGCGGTTCTGGTGCAACCGGCGGAGTTGCTGATCATTGCGGGTGCGTCAGCCGGAACGCTGCTGGTAGCGAATCCGATGCACATTCTGAAGGGAATTGCCGCGGGGCTGATCGGCATCATGAAAGGATCACGTTTCGACAAGCAGCGCTACCTGAACACGCTCAAGATGATGTACCAGTTCCTGAACAAAGTGCGAAAAGAAGGGCTGCTTGCGGTTGAGATGGATGTAGAGAAGCCGGCTGAGAGCGCAATCTTCAAGAACTTCCCAGATTTCGTGGCCGACCAGGATTCGGTGAATTTCCTCTGCGATACATTGCGCACGGCGATTACCGGCGGCGTAGAACCTTTTGATATGGACCAGATGATGGAGTTGGACATGGAGGTTCATCACCATGCGGCTCTACAGCCCATCGACGCATTGTCCACCGTGGCAGATGCGCTGCCGGGGCTGGGTATTGTTGCCGCGGTATTGGGGGTGGTGATTACGATGGGTGCGCTCGGTGGCCCACCGGAAGAGATCGGTGAAAAAGTGGCTGCGGCGTTGGTGGGCACGTTTCTCGGCATACTGTTGTGCTACGGCGTGGTGGGCCCACTGAGCGCAAATATGCGCAAAACGGCCGACGACCAGAACGAATACCTGCATGTGCTGCGCGTTCTGCTGCTGTCGTTTCTCAAGGGTTCAGCACCGATGATTGCCATCGAGATGGGGCGTCGTGCAATACCTGCGCACGTGCGTCCAAGCTTCGATGAGATGGAAAAGAGCTGCAAGAACAAGGTTGAGACGGCGCAGGCCGCGGCCTAGCCAGAGCCCCGGAAACAGAGCGCGATCTCTATGAAAAACCAGCCGATCATTGTCATCAAAAAGAAGAGCGCCCATGGCGGACATTACGGGGGCGCGTGGAAGGTTGCGTATGCCGATTTTGTAACTGCGATGATGTCGTTGTTCATTGTCTTATGGCTGATGAATCAGAGTGAACAGGTAAAAAAAGCAGTCGCCGGCTATTTCAATGATCCCAAAGGAACGGCAAGCCTGATGGGAACAACCATGTCGGGCAAGGGCATAACGGTGACCGAGAACCAGAACGATCTCGAAAAGCTTAAAGACAAGCTCGAACAGGAGATCAAGGCCAAGAAAGAACTCGAAAAGCTCGCAAAGCAAATCGAGATCACCATTACGCCTGAGGGGCTGCGGATCGAACTGCTCGAAGATAAAAATGGAACGTTTTATAAAACCGGCAGCGCCCAACTGAGCAGCAGCGGACAGGAACTCCTTTCGTTACTCGCAGGCGAACTGAAGACGCTGCCGAACGCGCTGCTGATTGAAGGGCACACCGACGCCACGGCATACTCGGAAGACAACACTTATAGCAATTGGGAATTGTCAGCTGATCGTGCGAACTCGGCAAGGCGCCTGCTGCAACAAGATGGTGTGCGGAGTGACCAGGTAACGCAGGTGAGGGGCTATGCCGACCAGTTCTTGCGCGTCAAGAACAATCCATACGATCCATCGAATCGGCGAATTTCGATCTTGGTAAAGAACGCAGGAGCCGAAGCAATTCCGGCTATTCGCGGCGCTAAAGAGGTCGACGGCCCGACAACTGCCTCACCTGCAAGAAGCGCCACGGCCGATCGCGCTGCCAAGGCATTCACATCGAAGGGGGAAGAGATGCTGCCCGGGAAAATGTGATAGAGAGGTACGCTAAATTGCATTGTGCGATTCGTACCTGAGCGCAAGTGTTCAATGCCCATGCAGACGCGGCGGGCGATGGTGTAGTCTGTTTGTCGAATCCTGAAAGCGTTTACCGGAGGGTTTCATCCCAATGACAGTCGTTGCCGGCGTAGATTTTGGCACTCTAAGTGTTCGCGTAACTCTCGTTGACAGTAAAAAAGGCCCCATCGGCACCGCGTCAGCCAATTATCCGCTGCATCGCCAGCGCGAAGATCCTGACTATGCTACCCAGTCCCACGCCGATCACATGTCGGCGATGGCGCAGGCCACGCAAGATGTCTTGAAGGCAACCGGCATCAACGGCAAAGATGTTGCCGCAATCGCCATCGACACCACAGGCTCAACCGTATTGCCGCTGGGCGAGGGAATGGTGCCGTTGGATGAGTATTACCTCTGGTGCGATCACCGCGCCCACGCTGAAGCGCAGGAGATTACAGAGAAGGCGCACCAACTCGGCTTCGAAGGCATTGAGTGGTGCGGTGGCGTGTACTCGCATGAGTGGGGATTTTCGAAACTTCTGCACTGGCTCCGCAACAATCCCGACAAGCGCGACAAGATGGTAACGGTGGTGGAGCATTGCGACATGGTCGCGGCCACGCTGAGCGGAATCACCGACCCCAGCAAGCTGAAACGCAGCGTTTGCGCCATGGGACACAAATGGATGTGGAATCCCAAGTGGAACGGATTGCCACCGGAAAGTTTTCTGGTTGCGGTTGATCCGCTGCTGAAGGGTGTGCGCGAGAAGATTGGCGGCGAGTTCCTCACCAGCGATCATATCGCCGGTCATTTGAATGCGGAGTGGGCCGAAAAGCTGGGACTGAAGTCCGGGATCCCGATTCCGGTCGGCGCATTTGACGCACACTGGGATGCGATTGGTTCCAACTGCAGGGAAGGCGATGTGGTCAATGTCGTCGGCACCTCCACCTGCGTCATTGCGATGGCGCACAAAGCCGAACTCGTTCCGGGCGTGTGCGGCGTAGTTCCGGGCAGCGTCCATCCACAGTACTCCGGCATTGAGGCGGGTCTCTCAGCCGTCGGCGATATTTTCGAAGGCATTGCCCGCCGGGCAGGAACGACGGTTGCCGCATTGTCTGAAGGGCTCGACGCCTACAAGGCGGGGCAGACCGGGTTGCTGCGCCTGAGCTGGGACAATGGCGATCGAACGGTGTTGGTGAATCCGGAACTCGGCGGCGTGACACTCGGATGGAACCTGGTGCACACAGCGCAGGATGAGTTGTTCGCCGCGATTGAAGGCACTGCGTTCCACACCCGCATCATTCTTGAGCGAATGGCGGAGCACGGCGTTCGCATCGAGCGCGTCATCAACGCGGGCGGCATCCCGCAGAAGAATGAAGTACTGAACCGCATCTATGCCAACGTGCTCAAGAAACCGGTACTCGTTCCTGCGGGAATTCCCACCAGCCTTGGTTCGGGCATTTTCGCGCTGATGGCGGCGGGTGCTTACAAGACCATTGAGGAAGCCCAGGCTGCCGTATGCCTGCCGTTCCGCACTGTGGAGCCGGATGAGCAAGCGTCGGAGATTTATGACCGCTTGTATCCCCTGTACCGCGACGTATACTTTGCGCTGGGCAGCGGAGATGCAAAGCCGATAGCGCTGGGCAAGGTACTGCCGGTGTTGAGAAAAATTGCCGCAGAGGTACGCAGGAGCTAGCATCCACGGGATTTGCGGGGCCCACAGCTTTTTCCCGCGCCAGCAACACGAGCGAGGATTTATGGAAAGACGCAGTTTTCTGAAAGTGGCGGCCGCATCCAGTGCGGCCGCTTTCACATTTGCACGCCGCAGCGCATTCGCTCAACAAGCTGACAGCCACGTCGAAGTGCTGCTCGATGAGCCCATCGGCACCATCGCGCCTGAAGTATACGGGCACTTCACTGAGCACCTTGGCTCCGTAATCTACGACGGAATATATGTCGGCGAGGGGTCAAAGATCGCCAACCAACACGGGTTGCGCACGGCGCTAATTGACAAAATGCGCGCAATCAAAGCTCCCATGGTGCGCTGGCCCGGTGGCTGTTTTGCCGATAGCTACGACTGGCGCGACGGCATCGGCCCTAAAGAGAAGCGGCCCAGGCGGACGAACTTCTGGCTCGGCTCGTTTACCCCCGCGCAGCAGAAGGCGAAGATTCCGCAGGCCTACGATCCCAACACGTTTGGTACGGCAGATTTCGTTCGCTTCTGCAAGCTTTCCGGCGCGGAGCCATACGTTGCGGCAAATTTGCGCGCGTTGTCGCCAATGGATTTTGACCACTGGGTCGAGTACTGCAATTCACCTCGCGGAACCGCTACGCTGGCAGAAACGCGCGAGGGCGACGGGTTTCCCGATCCCATGAATGTTCGCTACTGGGGCGTGGGTAACGAGAGCTGGGGTTGCGGCGGAAACTTCGACCCGGAAGATTACGCCATCGAATACGGACGCTTCACGACCTGGGGTCCCGATTACGGGGTGGGACTGCGCTTCATTGCCTCGGGACCCAGCAGCGACGAGCAGGCGTGGACGCGCGGCTTCTTCAATAAGCTGATGCGTGGACGCGCAGGTTCGAACGTGCACGGCGTTTGGGGCCTCAGCATTCACCACTACGCCTGGAACCTTTCGCGCGGCAAGACTGAGGACTGGGACGCAGGCAAAGGCGATGCGCTCAGATTTGATCCGATTGACTGGTACGAATTGTGCCGTGAAACAGACCGGATGGAGAAAGTAATCAATGATCATTGGACTGCGCTGTCGGAGTTTGATGTGGACCACAAGGTCAAGCTCGTCGTGGACGAATACGGTCCCTGGTATAAGCCCGGCACTGAGAACTCACCGGAGCAGATACTTGGGCAAATGATCACGGTGCGCGATGCGGTGATGACGGCGATCTCACTCGACACCTTCAATCGCAATGCTGAAAAGGTTGGCATGGCAGCCTGCGCACAGCTAGTAAACTGCCTGAACTCGTTATTTCTTTCGCTTGGGGACAAGTTCGCAACTACGCCGGTGTTCAACGTTTTCGAGATGTACGCAGCGCACCAGGGCGCGACGGCCGTGCGAGCGGAGTTTTCTTCACCTGCCGCGAAGTGGGATCGCGATGGAAAGCAGGCGACGTTCTGGGGACTGAAGGGTTCGGCTTCAAGGAAGGGCAACAAGCTGATTCTGACGGTGGTGAATCCAGACGTGAGCCAGCCGCGGGAGAGCGTGATCATGTTGCGCGGCGCCCAGGCGGCCAGCGCAAAAGCATGGGTGATTGCCGAGAAAGATATCCATGCACACAACACGCTGGAACAGCCGGATGTGGTGAAGACACGCAACGCAGAGGTAAAGCTGCAAGCCCGTGGCCTGAGTTTCACATTTCCCCCCGCCTCGGTCACCAAGATCGAGGTAGATCTGAGCTAACCCAGATTGGTCCCGAACGCTATTTTGAAGCAAAGAAATCGGCGCGGCCGAGGCCGCGCCGATTTTTGCCGATTAGTACGTTCGGTCTAGAACAAGTTCCAAAGCGACTGGTTGTACACCGCGTGGTGGAACTGTACTTCAGAGCCCTTGACGATGGTTCCCAACTCGCGCGGAGAGCGGTTCGCGGCAGCCTGCTTCAAATCGGCATAACGGCCCTGCACATCGTTGCCAAGAATCTGGCCAATCCACTTGGAATTCTTGAAGTCGTGGATCGCCTGCTGAATATTATCCGGCAGGTAACGACCGGGGCCGCGCAGGTCCTTTGTCTTCGCGATCTCTCCGTCCACGCCGGTTTTGAAGATGCCGTACAGCGAGAGATAGGGGTTGGCGTCGGGCGCAACGGCGCGAACTTCGGTGCGCATCGAGCGGTGATTGCCGATCGGCACACGCACCATGGCGCCGCGGTCGGTTGCCGACGCGCGAATCTGGTTCGGCGCTTCAAAGTGCGGGTCGAGGCGGCGATAAGCGTTCACGCTTGAGTTGAAAACAAGGCACAGATCGAGAGCGTGGCTCAGAATGCGATCGAGGAAGTCCCAGCCAAACTTGGAGAGTTGCTCTTCGCCCTTCTCGTCCCAGAACAGGTTGGTCTTGCCCTCAGAGACGGAAACGTTGGTGTGCATTCCGCTGCCGTTCACGCCGACGATCGGTTTCGGCAGGAAACTGGCCGTCATTCCCATGTTCGAAGCAATCTGACGGCAGAGCAATTTGTATAACTGGATCTGGTCGGCCGCACCCACAACTTCAGAATAGCTGTAGTTGATTTCGAACTGGCTGGGCGCAACTTCCGGGTGGTCTTTCTCGTTCTGGAAACCCATCGCGCGCTGCACTTCCGCGGCGGTGTCAATGAACTGGCGCAGCGGATCCAGAGGCATCGAGTGGTAGTAACCGCCGGTGCTCACAAACTCGAATTTGCCCGTCTCGTGGTACTTCTGCTCGGCATCGCGGCCGGCAAACAGGAAGCCTTCAATTTCAGTGGCGGCATTGAGCGTGTACTTCTTCTCGGCAAACAGCTTGTCGGCGTAGGCCTTCAAAACACCGCGCATGTCGCCCGAGTATGGCGAGCCGTCCTTGTCGATTACATGTCCAAAGACGAGCACTTTGCCGTTGCCGAACACGTCGGCGGGGACCCAGTAGAACGCGCTCCAGTCGATGCCCAGCCGCAGATCGCTCTCCTTCTGGGCAGTGAATCCGCGGATCGAAGACCCGTCAAAGGTCAGGTTTTCATAAGAGCCGAGCAGAAACTTCTTGTCGTAATCCAGCAGGTGAAGCCGTCCCTCAAGGTCAGTGAACAGCACGGTGACAGCCTTGATCCGCTTCTCATCGGTGAGATATTTCAGGCGTTTTTCGCGGACCTTATCGGCAGCGGCGCGGCTGGCGCGATCGGCCTTGGCTGCCAGGTTGAGATCTTCCAGCTCTTCATAAGACAGAGCGAGGAAATTGCGATAGTCGGTTGACATGGGTCTCCTTCGTTCGATTGTTGGGCAGATAAGGTACAGTCCCGGCGCATGCAGACGCTAGTGACCGCGATGAGCGTTATTACTGATAGAGTAACGCCCCGGGGAGGACCGGCGGCAAGGAAAACCCGCGTTTTTCCTCAGGCTTTTGGGCGAAGTACGCCGATGCAACGCTTCTCACTTATCGCTATCCGGCAACCGCACCAGCGATGTGACAAATTCTAGAGTAGTCTGAAACCACAGGAGATTCGTGCTCGAAATGCGCAAGATAAATGGCCCTAAACTGGCCCTTTTCGCCCTTTTCCTTGCATCTTTTGCTACCGCCGGCGCTCAGCAGCCCGCTTCCAATTCCCCGGCGGATGATTTTGTCCGGTCGCATTATACGAAATATGAATACCGCATCCCGATGCGCGACGGCGTTCGGCTGTTTACTTCTGTTTATGTTCCAAAAACAACGGCCTTCCCCGACCACCCGGGGCCGTTCCCATTTCTGATGGAACGGACGCCGTACAACGTGGCGCCGTACGGCGAAGATCGCTATCCTACTCGGCTGGGCCCATCTGACGAATTCTCAAAAAGCGGGTACATCTTCGTCTACCAGGACGTGCGCGGGCGCTGGATGAGCGAGGGCACTTTCGTAGAAATGCGCCCGCATATCGACATCAAAAAGTCGCCGCAGGACGTGGACGACTCCTCCGACACATACGACACCATTGATTTTCTGCTCAAGCACGTGGAGAACAACAACGGTAAGGTAGGCATCTGGGGCATCTCATACCCCGGTTTCTTCACATCTGCGTCCATCATTGATTCGCATCCGGCGTTGGTGGCAGCCAGTCCGCAGGCGCCCATGACGAATCTGTACCTGGGCGATGACAGCTACCATGGCGGAGCTTTCATGCTGGCAGCTAACTTCGGGTTCTACTCTTCCTTCAACCCGCAGAAGAATCCGGTGAACCATGAGGCTCCTGAGAGTTTCAAATTCGGAACGCCCGACCGATATAAGTTCTATCTGCAAGCCGGCAATGTCGCCAATCTCGACACGCAGTATCTCAAGGGCTCGAACTGGCTGTTCAACGATCAGTTCAAGCACGACACATACGACGAATATTGGAAGGTGCGCGACATCTCGCAGCACATGAAGAATGTAAAGTGCGCCGTGTTGATTGTCGGTGGCTGGTTCGATGCAGAAGACCTCTCGGGTCCCTATCGCACGTTCGACGCGATCAATAAATTCAACCCGGACACGCCGACAACACTCGTCGAAGGCCCATGGGTACATGGCGGCTGGTCCCGCGGCGAAGGCAATCACCTTGGCGATGTGCAGTTCAACGCGAACACATCAGCCTACTTCCGCAGCGAGGTCCAGTTCCCGTTTTTCGAGCACTACCTTAAAGGCGGCGGAAAAGCGCCGGCCAGGGCAATCGTGTTTGAAACGGGAACGAATGTCTGGCGTCATTACGATGTATGGCCGCCCAAGACTGCGTCCCCCAAGACCCTCTACCTCCATGCGGGCGGCAAGCTCAGCTTTGATCCTCCGCAGGAGATCAGCAGCGAAGACAAATATGTTAGCGATCCGAACCACCCGGTGCCGTTCGTGGGTTACACCGCAGACACAGTGCCGCAACGCTATATGGTCGACGATCAGCGCTTCGCCAGTTACCGGCCCGACGTGCTGGTCTACCAGACCGACCCGCTGCAGGAAGATGTCACGATCGCCGGGCCCATTTTGCCAAAATTGAGGATCGCCAGTTCCGGGACGGACTCCGATTTTGATGTGAAATTGATAGACGTCTATCCAGAAGACGCGCGCGATCCAGATCCCGCTGTAGCTGGGAATAAGCGAATCCTTGACGCGCCTCCGCTGCACATGGGCGGCTATCAGCAGCTTTTGCGCGGAGAACCGTTCCGTGCCAAGTTCCGCAACAGTTGGGAAAAACCGGAGCCGCTGATACCGGGCAAAATGACGGAGATCGACTTCACCATGCCCGACGTGATGCATACGTTTCGCAAAGGTCACCGCATCATGGTGCAGGTGCAGAGCTCATGGTTCCCGCTGACTGACCGCAATCCGCAGGTGTTTACGGATATTCCATATGCCAATCCAGAGCAGTTTAAACAGGCGACCGAGGAGGTATTCCATCAAAAAGACGCCGCCTCAGGAGTAGAACTGCTGGTGGTTCCGCAGAATTAAGCGGCAGAACACGACAAAGTCAGCCAACCGGATTCAACGGGAAAACCCCGACTGGGCTTTACAATCGAAACAGCCCCACGGCAGCGGAGAGCTGGGTGAGCGGTTGAAACCGGCGGTCTTGAAAACCGTTGTGCCCGTAAGGGTACCGGGGGTTCGAATCCCTCGCTCTCCGCCATGATCCCGCCTAAATTCTTCATTTCATTGTAAATATCTGAATACACTTAACTTGTTACTACGTTGATATAGACGATAAACGATACAAAAGATACCTAGAATGCTGCCTGAGACCGGTTTTGCATTAACACGGCGCCAGTGCATTAACACGGACTTTCAGTTCAACTCGAAATATTCATCGATGGCAGCATTCCACTCCGCCATTTCCTCTCGCGACAAGAGATGTTTATTTCGCTCGGTGACGATCCGGCCCGTCTTCTCCATCGCATAAAGGAGTTCAGGCCTTATGTCAGTTTTCTCTTTGGCCGCGTTCAAGACCTCTTGGAACATTGCAGTCATCCTTGCTTCTGAAATAAGCTGCGGGGTATCGGCCTCGGGGTCAAAGAAAATCGGATCATCTGGCTCCGGCTCACGGTGAAACTTCTCCCGAAACGCTTGCAACTGTTTTTCGATGGCCTCCCGCGTTTCTGGTGTTAGCGGAATTTTCTTTCCCTTACTCAAGCTGCTCCTTTTCTGAGACGGAAACGATTATAAGCGCCAACTATTGACCTTACCGCGCGTAATACGGGCTGCTGGCGGGCTTGGGCAAAACGGTTAGAAGTCAATAGTAAATCTGCCTTTTCCAATGCGGTCAGAATTGAACAGACTCGGAAGCGTCACCCCGGCGAGAATTTTCATATCGACTCTAGATTCTAGTGGGGAGATTGGAAGAGGTAAGCATTTGTCTCAAAAGACTGGCACAAGTTTTCCGCATAGACGGAACCCGGACGGCACATTCGATTCAATTTGCACGGAGTGCTTCACAACGGTTGCTACTGAAGCGACCGAAGCCGAACTAATCTACTCGGAGACAGCGCACAACTGCCAAGGTTTTGACTTGGGCCAGATGCTGCATAGAACTGATCAAGAGCGGCGGTCAAAACTCAAGGGCGTGTCCAATCAGTCTGCCCAAACTGAGTGAATCGGAGAGTGTCGGATTTCAAAAGCGCCCCTGATCAGAGCATTTTGTTTGGGTCGAGAACGATGAACACTGAATGAAGTGGATTCGATCAAACTAACTCTGCCCCGTATACGCGTAGAATGCTCCCATGCCTCAAGACAAGGTGAGACGGCTGAGCAAGGCTGCCGCATGTCCGCCCAGTGCCGAAGATCAAGGCAGTACGAAACCTTCCAAAGCTACGTTGGAAGAAGTTCAGAAACTTTCAAGCAATATGCTAAAGAGTTGGAGAGCAACGCGGAACTCTCGCAAACCTCCAAGACTATGTACACCGACTTTGCGAAGTGTTTCGTTCGTTGGATGAATGGAGAGTTCAAACCCGGTTGCCAAGGCAGCAATGGGCGAACCCGTCGAACGCACATGACAAAGATTTGGTCCGGGCGCCCGCTCGCCTGACCCCTTACCGCGTACGGCCTCTGGTAATCACCGTGATTCGTACGTCGCGAGCGGTTTGCCTTAAAGGCGTTAATGCGGTACTCTCCATGAACTCAAAGCATGGAGGAAACTATGTCCAACTTCCCACTGTCTATCCAATGCCCAAATTATCTCAGATCATTTGTCCGAAGAGCTGCTCAAGGAGCGAATGACTCTCCAGTGAAACAGCAGCTAGTTTGCCCGACGTGCAAAGCGTCCTTCGATGTGCTCTTGCCATACGCACTTGATCCGAACGGATACGTGCCGACAACTCCCGGCCAATAGGAGGAGACAAATAGGGGCCGGTCCGAAGTCCCACCCCGGTTCATGACGCTGTATTTGATTCGGTGCGACTAGCTCGCTCCTGATGATACCCAAGCGCTACCGTGCCTCTGGATCGGAACTGTTTGCCCGGCAAACGACACCTGATATTGACCGTCTGGCAAATCTCTTGGCTCATTGTGAATGCCCAATCTGGTGTACTCGAACAAATTTGTTCCAAGCAGCGTCACCTTTCTGGCACTCACCATACAGTCCGCCTCCCGACCCATACCGACCAGCCGACCGGTCAACGTAACGAGTTCAATTTTGGAAGCCAAGGCTACCCCTTCCCCTAGTCTAATCGAGGGTGTTCAACCATAGCACTGTGTCCACCCTGTTGTTAAGGTCGGGCACGTCCGATTTCAGTGATCCGTTGCCACACTCCGCGTAAGTATGCTGCAATCTCCAAAAAGTAAGAATGAAAATTGAACTTCTGGCCCTCACTTCGACTCTGCATGGCCCTGATCCTCGCTGCGCTCACCATTACCGAGCACAAATGTTGAGGCTCTTATTTGTATTTCAGCCTTCAAGTGAATGAATGGGGAAAGGGGAAGACAGGCACTACATGGCCCAATGCTATGCCTACCGGACAAATCTAATTCCTCAATCGTTCATCTCGAACATAGATAAACAACTGTAAGGGCAGAGCCGAAGCCCTGCCCGTTGGTGACCGTATTTGGGGGATTGGATTTCAGTCGGCATTTACGACGCGCAGTCGTAGCAGATCGAATTTAGCGCGACCGTACATGGAGCGCTTGATCAGCTTCAAGCGGTGAACATGTCCTTCGACCGGACCGTTGCTCCAAGGTTGTTGAAGTGCCGCAAGCAGGGCGGCTTCATCGTGGCAAAGGTGTTTTGCGAAGCTGGCCAGCAAGCTGCTTTTTGCGCTGTCCTTCCAGTTGGGCCAAGCAGCCGCGTCCCGTTGCCGAATCATGCGGACGAACTCACGCGCCAGATCAGCGCAGGCTGCGATCTCTGGCGACCGGCGACGTAGTTCCACGATGTAGTTGCGGGCATCTTCTGGCTCCTTCAGCAGGCTCCAAGCTGTTTGCCGTGGGGACGAAGGCTGCGGTGAGGAAATCGGATTTTGCTGCCGTGTGCGGTGGCGTCGTGAGCCATAGTGGCTCCGAACCCAACGTCTGACGATGGGAGACTGGCCCGTAAAACCTCGTGCGCGTAATTCATGCCAGAGCTGGGTGGCATTGTGACAGCCCTCTTTCCAGCGCTGCTCAAGATACTCCTGATATCGATCAACCTTCGACCTGCGCTCTGCAATCCGTCTCTCTGGAAATACTTGAGCGCGGATCCATCGACGAATTGTTCTTATGCCGACACCGCAGCTACGAGCGATTTCATGCTGAGTGACACCCTTGCGGACTTGTTCCATCACGGCCTCATATCTTGCAAGGCGATGTTCTCTATTCAGCTTCTGCTTGGCCTGGTTTCGAGGGGAAGGCTTCTTCACTTTTGCAGGAGGAAGAGCCGAAGGGGCCTCCGGATTCATTACCAAAGCCCGTGCAGTGTCGGACAACAGACGATGGTGCGGCACGAGTGCACCGATGAACGCCTCCGTCAGGTTGTGAAGCAGATGCCAACGATCGGCAACTTGCACTGCTTGCGGCGCAGCTGTAGTTGCCGCCTGCGCATACAAGCTGGCGCGATCGCGGCTGACAATCTCCGTTCCCGGATGAGCACGAAGCCATTCCACAGTGCTTTCCGCACTGCGGTCCGGCAGCAGATCGACGACCTTTCCACGTTCCAGGTCGCAGAGAATCGTGCCATATCGATGTCCCTTGCGCCATGCCCAGTCATCGATACCCAACACCCGGGGTCCTTGAGCGGAAGGCTTTATCACCTTGCGGCGCAACTGACGAAGGAGTGTCGAGCCGCTGGCCAAGATGCCGAGTTGCTTCGCTAGCCGGGACCCCGCGGATCCGCCCAAAGCGCTCGTAATCTGTTGGAGAGAAGCGCTCAACCGGCACGTGCGCCGCGAGTACCGTTGTACGGTTTTTGTCAGGCGTTCGGTGAATATCTGCTGCCCGCAATCTTCGCTGTCGCAAAAAAACCGGCGCACACGTAGTTCGATCCGCACCGGAATCCCTTCCCAGGGCAGATCACTCAACCTTCGCCTGTAACGGCTGTGAATGCGCCGTGATTCTTGCCGGCATCCTGGGCAATGGCTAGCCTCGCCCGTCGCTCGAAGTACCATGACGAGCCGAATATCGCTCTCAACCATCAGCTGATCCAACGCCACTTCACCGGCATCCGGTACCAATGTTCGTCGCTCCATGGGCATGAACCGGAGACCGCCAGAGCCTGTCCATCTTCTAAATCGCTCTGCACCAGCGGCAAAGTGCCAACCATGGTTCACCAAATGTGACGAAGAACCCCAAAGTGGCCGGTTTTAAAGTGACCACAAGTGGCCGGTTTTAAGGTGACCGCCGAGGTTTCCTATATCTCTTCGCCCAGCAATACAGGACCGAAGAGTATTCTGATGAGCATTTCAGAGAGGAGGCAGACGCCGCAACGGAGTTGCGAAAGCTGATCGAAAAGTTCGAGCAGGATGCAAGCCCTTATCTCGCGACGCTCAAAACTGCTCCCGGCTTATGGCCGGACGAAGCGGGTTCAGTGAGCGGTCTGATTCAGGCAATGAAAGAGACTGCTCGCGAGCCTGGTTCGAAGTGGGCGCGTAAATCAATCCATCGAAGTGCAAGCCAAACGCTCCTTCGTCTGAGCGGACTCTCCTGTGGCTACCTCACTAAGGCGATGCTCTCGCGGCCAGAAGTTCGCTGGCGGTTTATGATGTGGATCCTCCAACTTTCGCTTGGACCTAAGTCAACGCTCAATGGCAAACAGGTTCTAAGTCTCGCCAAGACTGCCGCCTGTGCTGCAGGAAAGTGGATTTCTCTGGATGCCTTGAAACGACTTTATTATGAAGATCTCGATCCGGCTTCCGCAGCCATAGAACGGCACGTTCAATATCACCAGGGATCGACAAGCGAGATTAAATCGGCTCCCGAGCCGGAGACACATCAAGATGAAGGTTCGGATGGAACGCCCGATTAATCGACTACACCGGCACGTTCTGCAGGCGCCTCGAAATCGCATCGATCTCCCGGAGTTGCCCAGGGACCGTTAATCGCAACGCACGTATCATACGCCCGTTCTTGGATAGAAATATCGCTCCGAGCCAAGGAATAGTCTTGCTCACATTCCGAAGGCAGACGGTTCCTCGCCCCTTATCCAAACCTATGTCGAAATGGACTTGTTCAAGCGCCACGACAGCAGATTTTAGTGGGCCGGGGGCAGTCCATGGCATCGTCCTTCAAAAGTTCGCGCCTTCTTTCAATAGATGATGGCGCCGAAGCGCCGCGCAATTCACTTCTTGCTCATGCTAGTGCAACGATTGCGACCGCGCTTGGCACCAATTGCAATTCGTCCCAGCTCCCAGCAACGCAGCCCACGGAACTGTTGACCCTCGCCGAGGTCGAACTGCGCACTAAAATGAAGAGCTCCAATATCTACCGTTTGATCAAGCTCGGCCTATTCCCTCGTCCGATCAAATTTGGCGGGGCGAAGTGGATCGCTGCCGAAGTCGAGGAGTATGTCCAGCGGCAAATTGAAGAACGTGATCGCGAGCGTGACCCGAACAACTTTGTCCCGCGTCCGTCGATCCTCTCCGGCAACTCAATGAGTGCGAATGGCGCGCGGTCTCAGGAAAAGCCTGGTATTACTCCCGCCCAGCCAGCCTCAACCGTCCGGATGTTGGACCCGCAACTGTGCGAGGCTCTTCGATTGCTCAAGGTCGATATTCCGGAACTGTATGTTGACCCTGCAGCTTGTAACGTTGTCCTCGCAGTGATAAAGGTTGATCTCCCATCCGCCCAGCAGGTCAATACAAGTTCCAAAGGCAAGAAGCGCTAGCGAACCATATTCTGTGCCGCCAGTTCCTGTGAGACGGATGCAGCACAATGATCTTCCCCCGTTTCCAACCATAGTCTCTCTCCTCTGCATTCCCTCCCTTTGCCAGAGCCATGCGGATGTCGGTCGCCTAATCACGGTGCCTAGCACCTGCGCGCAATAGCACTGCAATATTCCTCAACTTAACTGAGAACAGGAGTCTTCCGATGGACACTCTCATCATTCGTTCGCACCCGCTGCCGGCGGATCTGAAGGCGCTTGCCGCAAAAGCGCGCGCTCTGCTGGCCAACACAGTTTCGGCGGCTACGAAGCGTGGCTACGCCTCAGACTTCTTTGGCGACTGGAAAGTATGGGCCGAAAACCATAATGCGCCTGTGTTACCGGCCGAGCCTGAATGGATCTGCCTTTACCTGGCCGATCGCTCGTCCACTCTGAAAGCAGCGACGCTGGCACGCAGGCTGAATGCCATCTCGTACTATCACCGTAAGGCCAACTGCCTTCTCTCGCCGACACATCATCCGCTTGTCCGCGAAACGTTCAAGGCCATTCGCCGCGAGATCGGCACCAGGCAGAAGATCAAGCAGGCTCTTCTCACCGATGATGTTCGGAAGATCGTGGCCTATTGTCCGGACAGCCCGGCGGGCAAGCGGGACAAAGCCCTCTATCTGGTTTCCTTTGCCGGGATGCTGCGCCGCGAGGACTCAGCTGGTCTTATGGTTGAAGGGCTTCAATTCACCTCTGAAGGCCTGGTCATGACGTTCGATCATGGGAAGACAGACCAG
>Ga0105240_10003833_pt1 | contig 23257 bp, 17 predicted proteins | sample KBSC54metaG_FD_80426 | JGI IMG/M metagenome (GOLD analysis project Ga0105240, IMG submission 80426) | Corn rhizosphere microbial communities from Kellogg Biological Station, Michigan, USA - KBS C5-4 metaG | ecosystem: Host-associated > Plants > Roots > Rhizosphere > Soil | place: Michigan, USA... | reverse complement strand
GCCGGGGACGTCACCGCGGAATCCCTCAGATCGATGATGGAGACCTCCGTGATCGCACCGGCGGCTCTAAACCAGCTGCTGTTGCCATTCATGAGCCAGGGCTCCGCCATCATCTATATAGGCTCGACGTTATCGACCAGAGGAGCGGCCGGCAGCTTCAGTTATGTTGCTGCGAAACATGCGGTAGTGGGAATGATGCGCGCGACATGTCAGGATCTTTTCGGCAAGGGGATACATTCCGTGTGCGTTTGTCCCGGAGCCACGGACACCGAAATGTTGCGGTCCCTTTTCGATCCAGGAAGCCTGGCAAAGATGGGTGAAATGTCGAGTGTGCAGCGACTGATCGAGCCGGAGGAAATCGCCGCGGTAATATATCAGGCGGCGGGCACGCCAGTACTGAATGGTGCGTTGGTCGAAGCCAACTATGGCAGCGCGAGTGTGATAGCCGTGGTTACCGACAAAGCCACGCCCATCGTCCCATGACTCATGCCTGGCGCCTCGGCGGGCGCCAGGTCAATGTTGGCCTGTCAAGCTGCGCTCCACATCCAAAGCGACTCCCTTATTCACGAACTGCAGTGTTGCGACGCGAGAAAGATCGACATCGTCCGCATGGTATAAGCCAGCCTGTACCATCTGCAGATAGAAATCCTTGATCCGGGCCGCGTTCATCGCTCCGATGCCCTTGGTCTTGGCTTCCCCCGAATCAACTATCCCCTGTTGCTTCATGAGTGCCACCGACGCTTCGACTTCCATCGGGGTCATCTCGGGGTTTTCTTTCACCATCAAGCTGGTAGCGGCGCGGCGGTCTCCATAGAGGAAATTGACCCAGCCGATGATCGAGGCGTCCACGAAGCGCTGCACGAGATCCGGATTGGATTTCACCATGTCGGCACGAGTCTCGATCAGCGTGCTGTAGGTCGAAAAGCCGTGATCAGCCAGCAGGTGTATGACCGGCTGGAAGTGGCCTTGATTCTCGATGTAGATCGGCTCGGCCACGGAATAACCCTGTTGAATGGCCTTGTTGTTGGCCAGGAAGGGACCGAGGTTGTAGTTATAAGGCCGGAGCGATTCGTCCTTGAAGCCGTAACGGACCTTGAGCCATTGCCACCAGGTGAATTGAGCGTCCTTGGCGATCAGGGCCACCGGCGCGTCGTGCAATGATTCGAAGCGCTCGTAGCCTTGGCCCGGATGAGCGAGGAGCGCCTGGGGGTCTTTCTGGAAGATCGCTGCAACTGCCAGCACAGGCACTTTGCTCTTGACGCTGTCAAAGCTCTGCAGCAAGTTGCCAGTCAGCAGAAAATCTATGCGCCCGGCCGGTAACAATGGCCTGTTGTTGACACTCGGGCCGCCCTGTTGAATCGTGACGTCCAGGCGGTATCTGCGATAGGTGCCATCGGCCAGCGATTGATAGAACCCACCCTGTGCCGCCTGCGCCTTCCAGTTGGTGGCAAAGATCACCTTGTCCAACGCATCGACCTGTTCCGTCGCCATGAGAAGCGTTGCGGCCCAAAGAAGCAAATGAAGTATGCGCATAGTCTCGTGAGCGTCTCTCTCAAATGTCGCGCGGCGACTGCGATGCGTGCCACGGACGAAGGAGTACCTGCGACAGGACATTGAATGAGAAATATATCATTACGCCCGTCGCTACCAGCAGCGTCAGTGCTGCAAACATCTCCGGTGTCTGGGTGCGAAAACTGGCCTCCAATATGCGCGAAGCAAGGCCAGTCTCCCGGCCCGCCGCACCCGCGACCATCTCGGCGGTGACCGATCCGATCAGGCTCAGTCCGCCGGAAATCTTCAGTCCGGCCAAAAAATACGGCATCGCCGCGGGCACGCGCAACAAGGTGAGCTGTTGCCATGAGGTGGCGCCAAACAGGCGAAACAGATCGCGCAGGTTTTCGTCAGCTGCGCGCAGTCCGATCAGGGTGTTGGAAAGAATCGGAAAGAAAGCGACCAGCCAGGCACAAAACAGCAGCGCAGCCGTCGTGCTCTGGACGTAGATGAGCATCAGCGGCGCCACGGCGACGATCGGTGTGACTTGTAGCACGACCGCAATAGGAAACAACGCGCGCTCGAGCGTCGGCCACAAGGCGAATGCAGAGGCAATCAGCACCCCGCCCGCACAGGCCAAGGCCAATGCGCCGAAAGTGATTTTCACAGTGAACCACCAACTGAGCAGCAGCGAGGCCCAATTTGCCTGGAGAGTCCGGGCGATTTGTGAAGGCGCCGGCAACGTGTAGGCCGGGATTTCGGCCCACCGCACCAGGATCTCCCAGCCGACGAGAAAACCCAATAACACCAACGCCGGCAACGCCGCTCGTCTCAGACCGCTCATGTCGATGTTGCTATCGCCTGTTCCGCGCCCTGATCGAGGGTCGCTTCGATCCTGCGGCAAGCGTCGTTGTAAGCAGCACTGTGGCGGAAGGCCGAGGTCCGGGGGTACGGTTCATCGATAGTAATTTCACGCAGCACCCGTCCGGGCCTCGCACTCATCACGACCACTCGTTGACTCAGGAACACCGCCTCGCCCACAGTGTGCGTGACGAATATCGCAGCCATGGATTGGCCGTGCCAACACCGCAGCAGATCTGCATTCAGTTTCTGGCGGGTGATGTCGTCCAATGCGGCAAATGGCTCATCCATGAGCAACACTTTGGGTCGCACAATCAGTGCACGAGCGATCGACACGCGCATCTTCATTCCGCCTGAGAGCTGCGCCGGATAAGCGTTCTCGAACTCGGCGAGGCCTACCCCTGCCAGCGTCGCGCGAACCAATGGGGCCGCCTCCTTGCGTTTATGACCCTGCAGACGCAAAGGAAGCCATACATTGTCGAAGACGCTCGTCCATGGCATCAATGTCGGTTCCTGAAAGACGAACGCGATGGCGCCGTCTTTGCCGCGTCTGGGCGAGCGCACCGTACCGGCACTCGGCTCATCCAGCGCGGCCACCAGCCGCAGAACGGTACTCTTTCCGCAGCCAGAGGGACCTACCAAGGAAACAAACTCCGCAGCGTTCACATTCAGCGACACGCCTGCAAGCGCCTGCAAGCCGGAAGCGAAGCGCTTCCCCACATCTTGCAACGCAATCAGCGGCATTGCGTTGGAGTCGGGCATCAGATCAGCCATGCGTTGTCCTGCCGAGCATTTATTTTTGCTCAAAGGAGTAACGCAAGAATAGATGGCTTTTGCCCATCCGAACATCTTTCAGAGCACCCCAGAGGGGATCTTTCGGGGCAAATTGCCGCCCCATCGTCAAACTGATCCGTTTGTCGCCAGTGCGGCGCCCCGCCACTTGGGGCGACAGGGTAAGGAATTGTTCGGCAAGTAAACGAGCAGCGTAAAAGCTGCCGAGTAAACGCGGACCACCCTCGACTAGAATTCGCGTGGGCGATACGGCGTCGCAGACCGTCTCTAACATCTTGTCGGCCGCGAGTCCCTCTGAACCGCGGCGCACGACACGTACTTCGATGCCGATTGGGATATCGCGTGCCCGCAGGCGCCGAGCGCCAGCTTGCGTGGTCAGGATGAGGAGCGGCGCATGACTGCTGTTGAACACTGGCGAGCTGAGATCGAGCCTGCCGCTCGAGCTGGCCACCACGTGCAAAGTTGTCGTACCCGGGTACAGGGTCGCCCGCAATTTCCGGTAGTCATTCGCGAGCTCCGGGCAAATGGAGTCTGGGGTCCACATGCGGGACGGATCGGACTCCAGCGAGCCAGATCCGACGATCACCACGTCGGCTATGGCGCGTAGTAATCCCATGACCATCCGGTCCTGGGCGTTGAAGCCGCTGATGTCCCCGCCAGCATCGTGCCCCTTGACCTGGAGTGACGTGATGCCGTCCAAGGTGGTAACCATGTTGCTGAAGACGAGCGGCCGAGAAGGCGAACGCTCGAAGCGCAACTGCCCGAAGAGGCGCTCTAGATTTGGCGGCAGGGGTAAAGGTGTTCCCAGTCTACTTGCATGGAGCGTCCGCAGCGGCGCTATGCGCTGATGTGCGGGACCGGGGGGGATCTTCACGCAGACCCTGCGGAACGTCATCGATTCAGATGGGTTGATCCGGAATCAACACCGTCGACCCCGTCGTCCGGCGCGACTCGAGATCGCGGTGCGCCTCGGCGGCTTCCGCGAGCGGATAGGTCTGGCCGATGAGCACACGCACGGCTTTGTTCTTGACCGCGGCGAACAACTCACGCGCGGCGCTGTCGAGGGCCTCGCGGGTGGAGATGTAGTGGAAAAGTGTTGGTCGGGTCAGATAGAGCGAGCCGCGCTTGCTGAGCTCGAGCGGGCTGATGGCAGGTGGAGGACCGGATGCGTTGCCGTAAGTGACCATCGTGCCGAGTGGGCGTAACGAGTCCAACGACTCCGTGAAGGTGTCCTTGCCGACCGAGTCGTAGACGACGGCGACACCCTCACCCTTGGTGAATTTCTTCACGTTGGGAACGATCTCATCGCGCCCCAGGATGAGGACCCGCTTGCAGCCGTATTTGCGGGCGAGCTCCGCTTTGGCCTCGCTGCCCACGACCCCGATGACCTTCGCGCCGAGCGCTTTTGCCCACTGGCACAAGATCAGACCGACTCCGCCGGCGGCGGCGTGCACCAGAATGGAATCGCCTTTGGCCACCCTGTAGGTCCGCCGTAACAAGTAGTGCGCGGTAAGGCCCTTCAACATCAGAGCGGCCGCCTGCTCGTCGGACACGCCCTTTGGTACCTTCACCATGCGGTCGGCGGGTACGTTGCGGAGCTCGCTGTAGGCGCCCGGTTTGGACCAAACGTAGGCAATCCGGTCCCCGACGCGAAAGCCGCGGACCTTGCGGCCAAGTGCGACGATGACACCTGCCGCCTCGCGGCCGAGTCCGCTCGGGAGCTCGGTGGGGTACAGACCGGTGCGGTCGTAGACATCGATGTAGTTCACACCGATCGCGGTGTGGCGCACTTGCGCCTCATCCGGAGCGGGTTTACCGGGATCGAAGTCCTCGATGCGCAGAACCTCGGGACCGCCGTGCTCGAGGAAGCGAATGGCCTTAGGCATATCCCGGAGAATACCCTACACGCCCGGTGGGCGTGGACGCTCCATTAGGAGTACGGGACCCGAAAAGCCCGAACTTCGGGTCCCTGGTTGCTTACAGCGCTGCGTCGTCCGTTTCGCCGGTACGAATGCGGATGACCCGCTCGATCTCGGTGATGAAGATCTTGCCGTCGCCCACCTTTCCCGTCTTCGCGGATTTCATGATCGCTTCAACGACCTGATCGACAAGATCGCTGCGAACGGCTACCTCGATGCGGGTCTTGGGCACGAAATCGACCACGTACTCAGCGCCACGATAGAGTTCCGTGTGACCGCGCTGCCGGCCGAAACCCTTCACTTCAGTGACAGTCATGCCCGAAACGCCGATATCAGACAGCGCGGCACGCACGTCGTCGAGCTTGAAGGGCTTAATGATCGCTGTGACCAGTTTCATGTGCGAGCTCTCCGTCGGATTTCCAATGCGTTATTTATAGATGAATGGTGTTTAGAGCATTTCGCGGCAGAAGGGATTTTGCAGCTTTCATGCCACGCTACGGAATCAGTATAAATCGCTGAGTTCTGCTTCGGTCCGCGTTTAGCGCGGACCCCCCTTTGCACCATTCTGGCGCGATCGCGGGCACGATTTGCTCTCGGCTGGTGCGGCGACATCTTCTCTCAATGCGCTATTCTTCGCGCCAATGTACGAGCACATCGTTATCGTCGGTGCTGGTCAAGCTGCTGTCCAAGCAATCGATACACTACGCCGCAAAGGCTTCACGGGGAAGCTGACCCTGGTCGGGGATGAGCCGTGGCTCCCGTATCAACGGCCACCCTTATCGAAGAAATACCTCGCAGGGGCGCTCGAGCGCGAGCGGCTGATGATCCGCCCACGCCAATTTTTCAGCGATCACTCGGTACAAACCCATCTGGGCAGACGGGTCGAGGAGATCAGCCGCGCCCAGCAGAAAGTGCGGCTGGATGATGGCTCGGTGCTGCCCTACGACGCGCTGCTGCTGGCCACCGGGAGCCGCCCTCGCAACCTGGTGGCGCCCGGATCGGATCTGCACGGTGTGCACTCTTTGCGAACCATGGCCGATGTGGAGCGGATCCGGCTGGACCTGGCTGCCAGTAAGCGCCTGGTCATCATCGGCGGCGGTTACATTGGGCTGGAGGTCGCCGCGACCGCCCGCGAGCTGGGGCTCGATGTGACGGTCCTCGAGATGGCCGAGCGAGTGATGAACCGGGTTACCTGTGCTGAGGTCTCTTCCTTTTACGAGCGGGAGCACGCCCATCATGGCGTACGGATCATTTGCAATGCCAAGGTACGCGCACTCGCGGGTGACCCTCATTCCCGCCGTGTTCGCGCGGTACTGACCGAAGACGGTGCGGAGCATCCCGCCGACGTGGTGATTGTTGGTGTCGGCGTTCTCCCTGTGGATGAGCTGGCCACCGCTGCGGGATTGGAGTGCTCGAACGGTATCAAGGTCGATCAGCATTGCCGGACGTCGGACCCGCATGTCTATGCGGCGGGCGATTGCACGCAGCACGAGAATCTCCACTACGGTCGTTGGCTACGGCTCGAATCGGTCGACAACGCTTTCGAGCAGGCCACCACCGCTGCCCAGAATCTGCTGGGTGTGCCGACGGTTCACGACAAAGTGCCATGGTTCTGGTCCGACCAATACGATCTGAAGATGATCATTGTGGGTATCTGCCAGGGTCACGATACCGTGGTCACGCGCGGCGCCCCGTCCTCTCGGAGCTTCAGCGCCTGCTATCTGCGCAATGGCGAGCTCGTTGCAATCGATAGCGTCAACAGCCCGAAGGACCAGATGGCCGCTCGCAAGCTCATTGCCGCACGGGCGCGGCCGCAGATCGACAAGCTCGCCGATCCCGCTATTGCCTTGAAGGATGTCATTTGACGGCAACCCGAGGTCTCGTGATCGGGCTCACGGTGAGCGGCCGGTAGCTGTGGGAGGATCTGTCCCAACATCAAACGCCGCCGGGGGCCATGTCGAATCATAGGCTACGCACAGGCAGTGCGGCGCTCGCCTGTCTCTTCACTGGAGTGGCATCGGCAGCGCCCACGCTCAAGATCCTCTATCACGAGCGACTCGACATCACGCCACGGATCGAGGCCTCAGGCCGACAGCACCTGAGCTTTGATGCCTACGGACATCATTTCGACATCGACCTGGAGATAAACGAGGACATTGCGCGTGCGGTGTCAGCGGATCGCTCCGACATCAAACCCTACAAAGGGACTGTTGCGGGTCAGGCCGGCTCCTGGGTGCGCCTGACACAGACTCGCGATGGTTGGCGAGGAGTGCTCCACGACGGTCAGGAGCTCTATGCCATCGAGCCTGCGGGTGAGCTGCTGAAATCAGCAGTACAACCGCTGCCCGGCGACGGATCCAGCTCCACCCCGATGATGTATCGGCTCGCGGACGCCATCATGCCGGATGGCGCGGCCTACTGCGGCACCGACACGAACGACAGTATCGCTTCCGCCGCGAACGACCCGCCGACCGCACTCAACGCGTTCACCCGCATCGCCACCGAGCTCTCGAGCAAAGATACCTCTCGAGTGGCGACGCGACAGTTGGTCGTCGGGGTTGTCGCGGATCATACATTCACGGACGCTGTTGGCCCGGACGTGCAAGGCGCGATCGTCTCCCGAATGGATATCGTGGACGGCATCTGGTCCGCACAGGTAGGGATCAAAATTGCGCTGGGCTCCCTGACCATTCTCACCGACCAGACTGATTTCTTCTCGGCCACCATGGTTCCCGGGGACCTGCTGACGGAAGTCAGCAAGTATCGCGCGAGATTGCCCGCGCATTCGGACACGGGTCTCACCCATCTGCTGACTGGGCGCGCGATGCAAGGAAATATCGTCGGCATCGCCTACCTCGGCGCTATCTGCCAAGGTGGTAACTCTGTCAGCCTCTCGCAAAGCACGGCCTCGACCACCATAGGTGCGCTCATCGCTGCACATGAGCTGGGCCACAACTTCAACGCGGTGCATGACGGAGCGCCTGGAGTGTGCTCCACGACTCCGCAGAGCTATCTGATGGCGCCCGTCATCAACTTCAGCAACCAGTTCTCCGTTTGCAGCCTGCGTAGTATCGACGCGCGCGCGCAGACCGCCGGGTGTTTGGTTCAGATTCCTCCCACAGCGGGCGGGACCTTCAACCCGACGACCGGCAGCAATCCATCCGGCTCGGATTCGGGCGGGACTCCGGCAGACCCGAGCGCAGGTGGGGGCGACACCGGCGGCCCCGGCGGCAGCGGGAGCACCAACGGCAATAGCGGCAATGGCGCGACTGTCGGCGGCGGAGGCGGGCGCCTGGATTTCGCTTGGCTCGCTTTTTTAGGCAGTCTGCTCATGCTGCAGCGGGTGCGGCCGCTGCTAAAAGCTGCGATCGGGATCTAAGCGAAAACGATCAACAGGTCTTTGGCATCCACCTGGGCGCCGGGCTTCGCGATCACCTCAGCTACTTCGCCGTCAGCCTCCGCACGCACGGCGGTTTCCATCTTCATCGCTTCGAGCGTTACCAGCACCTCGCCCCGAGCGACTTTGCGGCCGATCGCGGTGGCGACTGTTGCGACCGTGCCTGGCATCGGGGCGCCGAGATGCTTCGGATTGCCGACCTCGGCTTTCCTTTGCGGCGGACGCTGCACAACTTGTTTGCGGTCGGCGATGTGGACGGACCGGGGCTCGCCATTGAGCTCAAAATAGACCGTTCGGGTTCCATCCTCGTGCACTTCACCGGTCGTGACATAGCGAACGATGAGCGTCTTGCCACGCTCGATGTCTACCGTGATCTCCTCGCCCGGCTGCATGCCATAGAAGAACACCGGTGTCGGCAATATGCTGACGTCACCGTATTGCAGCCGATCAGCGATGTAGTCTGTCCAGACCTTCGGATACATCAAGTAGGAAGCCAGGTCGTCGTCCGTGACTGGACGGGGCAATTTCTGTTGAATTTTGGCGCGCTCGGCCGCCAGGTCCGTCGGTGCGAGCGTGGCACCGGGACGCTCTGCGAGAGGCCGCTCGCCTTTCAACACCTTGCGCTGCAGATCCTCGGGAAACCCGCCATACGGCAGGCCAAGATCGCCGCGAAAAAGCTGCACCACCGATTCCGGGAAGGCGACATCGGTATCTCGAGCGAGGACTTTCTCTTTGGTCAGGCCGCTCGTCACCATCAGCAACGCCATGTCGCCGACCACCTTCGAGGTGGGCGTGACTTTCACGATATCGCCAAACATGGAGTTGACATCAGCGTAAGCCTGCGCCACTTCAGGCCACCGCGGTGCATCGATTCCGAGCGAACGCGCTTGCTCACGGAGGTTGGTATATTGTCCGCCTGGCATACCGTGGACATACACCTCGGACGCGCCAGAGCGGATGTCGCTTTCGAATGCGGAGTAGAGTTTCCGCGCTTGCTCCCAATAGGCGGAAATCATGCGGATATGGTCGGGGTCGAGACCCGGATCGCGCGGGCCGTAACGGAGGGCTTCGACGATGGAGCCTAGATTCGGCTGCGACGTCAGTCCACTCATCGCATCGATAGCGGCATCAACGGCGTCGGCTCCCGCATCGACCGCCGCCAAGACACTCGCTGCGGCGATGCCGCTCGTATCATGCGTGTGGAAGTGCACCGGCAGCCCGATCTCCTCCTTCAGCGCCTTGACGAGCGTATACGCAGCGCGGGGCCGGCACAGTCCCGCCATGTCTTTTACCCCCAACACGTGCGTGCCGGCCGCTTTGAGCTTGCGGGCGAGACCCAGATAGTAGTCGAGCGTGTACTTTTTCTCGTGCGGATCGCTCAGGTTGCCCGTGTAGCAGATGGCGGCCTCGCAAAGCTTGCCACTCTCCAACACGGCGTCGATGGAGACGCGCATGTTGTCGACCCAGTTCAACGAGTCGAAGATCCGGAATACGTCGATGCCACGCTCGGCGGCCCGTTTGACAAAGAACCGGACCACATTGTCCGGGTAGTTCGCATAGCCGACTGCGTTCGCGGAACGCAGCAACATCTGCAGCAGGAGATTAGGCATGCGGTCGCGGAACTGCGCCAGCCGCTTCCAGGGATCCTCCTTGAGAAAACGCATGGCAACGTCAAAAGTCGCGCCGCCCCAACACTCCATCGAGAACAACTGCGGCAGCAAGCTCGCGTAGTATGGCGCGATGCTCGCCATATCGATCGTCCGCATGCGGGTCGCCAACAAGGATTGATGCGCGTCCCGCATGGTCGTGTCGGTGATCAGGACCCGCTGTTGATCGAGCATCCATTGCGCGAATCGTTCCGGTCCGAGCTCGTCGAGCTTCTGCTTGGTTCCGGGTGGCGGCGTCCCCGGCGTCGTGCGCGGCAGTTTGGGACGGTCGAATCGGGTCGGCAGCTCGCGGCCTTTGGTTTCCGGGCTACCATTTACGATGGTGTCGGCGACATAGGTCAGGATACGGGTCGCGCGGTCCTGTTTGCGGGGCCAACGGAACAACTCAGGTGTCTGGTCTATGAATCGCGTGGTGTACTCGCCCTGGGCGAAACGCGGGTGGGTAATGACCTGATCGAGGAAGCGCAGGTTCGTTACGACGCCACGGATACGGAACTCCCATAGGGCACGGTGCATGCGCGCGATGGTTTCCTCCGGTGTAGGCGCCCAGGAGGTGACCTTCACCAACAGCGAATCATACGAGCGCGTGATGATCGCGCCCGTATACGCGGTCCCGGCGTCCAGCCGGATACCAAAGCCGGCAGGGCTGCGGTAGGCAGTGATCTTGCCGTAATCGGGAATGAAGTTGTTCTCGGGATCTTCTGTAGTGACGCGACATTGCAGGGCATGCGCGTTGAGCCGAATGTCCTTCTGTGCCGGGACGCCGCTCTCCGGGGTTCCGATGCGGGCGCCCCCCGCGATCCGAATCTGCGCTTTGACGATGTCGATGCCCGTGGCGCACTCGGTTACCGTGTGCTCGACCTGGATACGCGGGTTCACCTCTATGAAGTAGAACCGGCCGGTGTCGGCGTCCTGGAGGAACTCGACCGTGCCGGCGTTCAGATAGTTGGATGCGCGGCCGATCGCGAGCGCCGCGTTGCAGAATTCCGTGCGCTGGGCGTCGGTGAGAAATACGGCCGGGGCCCGCTCGACGACCTTCTGGTTGCGTCGTTGTACCGTGCAATCCCGCTCGAACAGATGCACGAGCTCCCCGTGGCTGTCACCCAGGATCTGCACCTCGATGTGACGGGCGCGCCTGACGAGCTTCTCCAGATAGACCTCGTCGTTACCGAAGGCGGCCTTCGCCTCCCGTCGCGCGACTGGCAATACCTCGGCAAGCTGCTCATCGCTCTCCACGACGCGCATGCCACGGCCGCCGCCGCCCCAACTGGCCTTGAGCATCACCGGGTAGCCGATAGTGTGGGCGAGCTGCTTGCAAGCCTCTATCTGTGCCGGCAACGGCGGCGTCGCGGGCATCGTTGGCACACCGGCAGATGTCGCGAGATTGCGTGCCGCTACTTTGTTTCCCAAGGTCCGCATGGTCTGCGGCAGGGGACCGACAAAGATGATGCCGGCCTCGGCGCAGGCTTGCGCGAACTCAGGGTTCTCGGACAGAAAGCCATAGCCCGGATGAATCGCATCTACCCGCGCCTCGCGCGCGATACGCAGAATATCGTCAATCGAGAGGTAGGCCTCGACAGGACCTTTGTCCCGCCCCACGAGGTAGGCTTCGTCGGATTTCGTCCGGTGCAGGGAAAAGCGATCCTCCTGCGAGTAGATCGCGACGGTACGCAGACCGAGCTCCGAGACCGCGCGCATAACGCGTATGGCGATCTCTCCGCGATTGGCGACGAGGATGCTGCGAATCCGCTGCGACATGAGGACCCTCTAGGTTTAACAAACAGGAAAGGCAGTTTTGACAGTTTTGTCTCGCATTCATCATAAGAGATTTTTTCATGCACGCCATCGCCATTCACGGGGGCGCCGGAGCGGTCGTCCGGCAGCTACTTTCCGAGGACCAGGAGCGGCGTTACCGCGCAGGCTTGGAGTCCGCCTTGGATATCGGTTACGTCGTGCTGGAGCAGGGTGGCTCGAGTCTCGATGCAGTCAGTGCTGCCGTACGAATTCTCGAAGATGACCCCTTATTCAATGCTGGTCGCGGTGCGGCGCTGACCCGTGATGGTGCAGCGGAATTGGATGCCTCGATCATGGATGGCGAGCGGCAACGGGCGGGGGCCGTCGCTTGTGTGCGGCACGTTCGCAACCCCATCGATCTCGCGCGTCGGGTAATGGAGAAATCGCGCCATGTGCTGCTGGTAGGCCACGGGGCCGAGGAATTCGCCTTGGAGGAAGGCATCCCTTTGGTGCCCAACGAATATTTTCAAACCGACGAGCGTAGACAGCAGCTCGAGACCGCCCGCCGCGGCCAGGGCGTATCCGAGCTCATCGCGAGTCAGGGCACAGTCGGTGCGGTGGCGTTGGACTGCAAGAGCAATCTTGCGGCAGCCACCTCTACCGGGGGTATGACCAACAAGCGCCCGGGGCGGGTGGGTGATTCGCCACTGATCGGCGCCGGGACCTACGCGAAAAATGGCTTCTGCGCGGTCTCGGCGACGGGGCATGGCGAGTACTTCATCCGAGCTGTCGCTGCGTATCACATCTGTAGTGCGGTCGAGTACCGCGGGCTCACACTCCCGCAGGCGGCACGAGAAATGCTACATGGCATTATTCCGGCGCTTGGGGGAAATGGTGGAATCGTTGCGGTCAGCGCCAATGGACAGGTCATAATGGACTTCAGCAGTGAAGGCATGTTCCGCGGGGTACGCGATTCCAGCGGGCGCCGCGAGGTGGCAATCTATTGAGGCAGATGCGGTCCGCTCATGCGGGCCTGGTCGCAGTCCCAGAACAAACAGCATCCTCTACAGCCGATGAAAAACGCGACATTTCGTGAGGCCCCTACGCATGGGACGTAACGGTCGCGGCCAACAGAAAGCTGCGGAGGGGACGCAAGGCGCCATCTATCGGCACTTCGACGAGATCGTGGCCGGTGTCGGGGACTATGCCGTCTTCACCCTCGATGTCGGCGGTCATGTGACGAGCTGGAATGTCGGCGCCCAGAACATCAAGGGTTACCGCGCCGAAGAGATCATCGGCAAGCATTTCTCACGGTTTTATCCGGCGGAGGCGCTCGCACGCAACTGGCCTGGCGAGGAGCTGAGGATCGCGGCCGGTCAAGGACGGTTCCAGGAGCAGGGCTGGCGAATCCGCAAGGATGGCACCCGTTTCTGGGCTGACGTGGTGATTACAGCGCTACGCGGTCCGTCGGGAACCCTCACGGGATTTCTCAAGATCACGCGGGATCTGACCGAGCGCCGCCGCCATGAGGAGACACTCCGCGACAGCGAAGAGCGGTTGCGACTCCTGATCGATAGTGTCAAAGAGTACGCGATCTTCATGCTCGATCCCGAAGGCCGCATCGCCAGCTGGAATCGCGGGGCCGCGCGGATCCTTGGCTACACTCCCGCGGAGATCATCGGGCGCTCGCTGGAGAGCTTCTACCCACCCGAGGCGGCAGCGCGTGGCGCGCTTCAGCAGGACCTCGCCTCTACCATCAACAACGGCAGCGTGGATACCAACGAGTGGCGCGTCCGCAAGGACGGCAGTCGCTTCTGGGCGAATGTCGTAATGCACGCCATGTACGATCTGGAGGGTCGGCTGCGTGGCTTCTCGCAGGTCATTCGTGATCTTACCGAGCGGCAGCAGTTTGAAGAGCTGACGGAGTCGCGACAGCGGACTCATGAGTTCCTCGCCATGCTCTCCCACGAGCTCCGCAATCCGCTCGCGCCGCTCAAGACGGCAGTTGAGCTCTTGCGTATCCGAAATCTCAACGACGCTATCGCCGCGCGTACCGTGGACGTCATCGATCGGCAGGTAAAGCACCTGACGCAGATCGTTGGGGAGTTGTTGGACGTCAGTCGAATCACGAGCGGCCGGATCACGCTCGCGAGCGAAACATTGGACCTGGAGACTCTCATAGCAGGGGCGGTTGAAATCACGCGCCCATTGTTGGAAGCCAAAAAGCACTCGCTGGTCCTGAAGCCGGCGCCAGGCCCCGTGAGTATTCAGGGCGATGGCACGCGTCTGACGCAGGTGATCGTCAACCTTTTGGACAACGCGGCAAAGTACACACCCGAGGGTGGATGTATCGAGATTGAGGTACGGCTTGCACCGGAGAGCGTGGCCATTCACGTCCGCGACAACGGCGTCGGGATCGCGGCAGAGCTGTTGCCTCGGGTGTTCGAGCTGTTCACCCAAGGTCAACGCCCGCTTGACCGTACAGAGGGCGGCTTGGGTGTCGGTCTGGCTCTGGTGCATAGGATTGTTAGCCTTCACAGCGGCACGGTACGCGCATTTAGCGCAGGAGCGGGGCGCGGCAGCGAGTTTGTTGTTACTCTTCCACGTGCAAGGCCACCTGCCGAGCAGGCAACAACGGCGCAGGAGGGCACGATGCATGCATCGCGCGAGGAGAATTTGATGACAGAGGCGCCCAACACTCCCGGAGGAGAGCGCCAGCAGAAGCGTCGGCGCGTCATGGTCATTGACGACAACAAAGACGCTGCCGAGAGCATGTCCATGCTCTTCGAGTTATGGGGTCACGAGGTCATTTGTGCCTACGACGGACGTGCTGCCTTGGACGCGGCCGCGAAATACCGCCCGGACGCGGTGTTTCTGGATATCGGCTTGCCGGGGATGGACGGGTATGAGATCGCCGAGCGGCTGCGCGACCTGCCGGAGTCCGCGCACACCGTACTCGTGGCGATTACGGGCTACGGGCAGGAGGAAGACCGGCGCCGTTCGCGGGAGGCCGGTATTGATCATCACCTGGTGAAGCCCGTGGCTCCTGAAACCCTCCAAAAGCTACTCGAGTCCCTGGAGCGTCACTGACTCGCCCGATACTCTCGCGGCCTGAAAGCGCTCGGCGGTTGCGCTTCCCACCGTCCCCAAATACGCCGCAGGTGCTGCGCCGAACGGAAGCCGGCCTTTGCCGCAATCCTTTCGAGAGGTAGCTCGCTTTGGGTGACGAGCTCCTTGGCGAACGCAAAGCGAATCAATTGCACATAATCCAGCGGAGAGCATTGGGCGTGCTCGGCAAAAAGGCGTGAAAGATTGCGCGCACTCGTGCAGGCAACCTTTGAGAGTCGCTGCGCTGTCCAAGTCGCGGTCGGGTCGCGCACGACTGCATCCTGCACCCGATGTACCGCGGGGTGCACGTGGTTGCGATGAGTTACCCACGGCGAGAGCGCGGGATCGGTCCCTGAGCGCCGCAGGTATACGACGAAATCCCGAGCTACCTCAGCGGCAACTCGGGGACCGAGTTGCTGCCCGATCACATAGAGTGCGAGATCCAGGCCCGCTGTCACTCCAGCGCTCGTAAAAACGGTGCCGTCTTCCACAAAAATCCGGTTGTCGTGCACACGCGCCAGGGGCTCGACTCTGCGCAGCTCCTCGATGTGCTCGAAATGAGTGGTGCACTCCCGACCGGCAAGCAGACCCGCCTGCGCGGCGACGATACTCCCGGCGCAGACACACAACAGCAGGCCGTTCCGAGTCACTCCTGAAGCGAGCCACTCGGTGACCGCTTGCGTTTCGGGCTCCTCCAGCCGCATGGACGCGCCGGCGACACCGGTGAGCACAACCATTGCACCGTCCGGTAACTGCGGCGGCAGAGGTTCGAGACCGGCGAGATCCAGGCCTATCGCTGCCTTTACGCTGGGAACCGCCGCCGCAAATCGGAGCCGATAGCTGTTGGGGATCTTCTTGTTGGCGTTTCGAAAAGCATCCGCCGGACCTGCCAGATCCAGCAGGATGACTCGCGGCAACAAGACGAAAACGACGTCTCTCATCCCAAAGCTTCGGCACTCGTGACCACGCGTGCAAAGCGCCCATCGAGTACGAGCTCCGTTCGCTCCCGGATTTCGGCGGGAGAAAAGTCGCGCCCCGACCGGGATCGCATTGGAAATGTGAGCGTCGCGTCGGTGACGTAGCGGACCTTGAACCCCAGATCGGATGCGTGCCGCGAGGTGGTCTCGCAGCACTGCTCCGTGCGGATACCCGTTACGAGCACCTCTTCTATCCCATGCTGCCGCAGCCAATCCTCGAGAGTCACTCCGTCCCCGCTGGGGATTCCCTCCCCGTTGGGGATTCCCTCCCCGTTGGGGATTCCCTCGCTGACCGCTCGGTCGTCGCTAACCGCTCGGTTGTCCCCACTGGGGATTCCCTCGCTAACCGCTCGGTTGTCTACCATTTTGGCAAACATTGCCGAGTGCACATGCTTATAGAAGACGGCGTCGGCCACCAGGGACAGCTCAGGCATCGGCCGCACCAGACCCGATGTCCGCGAGAAGGGATCGCGCGCATCGTTGGTCAGCTCGGCATGGAAAACCTGTAGGACTGGAATTCCCCGCGCCCGAGCTCCATCGACCAAGGACTGCACGTTTTCGAGAAACGCGGGTAGCTCGTCCCCGTGCCAGTACGGGCGATGGCGGAAGGATTCCTGGACGTCGATGACGAGGAGCGCCTGCTTCATGGTAATGCCTCGATAGTAATCATCCGGCAAGTATCATGAGGCGCACTTACCCCTTTGGCGACCGGGTTGGCGGACGAACGCCGATCAAAAACGGCCAGTCGAGGGGTGGGGGCGGGCGAGGGCGCCGACATCGCACCGGCATTGCCGGCTCAAATCCGAGCGGACGCAAATGCCGCAAGGGAGCTTCGGTCAAAGCCGGTGCGACGTAAGCGTTGGGCTACCGCGCGAGTCGCGAATCAGTCGGAAGCTCAACACCTGCCTCGGCGTGGGAGATAGGATCGCGCAAGTTGCCTGACTCCCGCCTGAACGATGCGTCGGTTGGAATCACGCCTGCGGTGGACCGTCCAGGACCTGTAGCAATTCGCACTCTCCATCGCCGGCAGCGGCAAGGAATTCCTCTATCTGCCGAATCGCGGCTTCGCGTGATTCCGCTCGAAGCAATGCGAAGCCCGAAGCGCCCATCAGTACCGAATCCGTGAAGGGTCCGTGGGTTACGCTCACATCACCCTTCACGAGCCGAACTTTGGCCCCTCCCGGGCCGCTCTTGCCGAGCGGGCCGGTGAACAGGAGCGAGCCGTCTTTCATCGACTTATCGATCATTGCGCCGAGTTTCGCCAGATGTTCCGGCGCCGGCGGGCCGGATTGTTTCACGGCAGGGGTATAGAGGCTCAGGAAAAGCATGGGAGGCTCCTTGGTTGGGACGCAGCCCCAGGACGTCGCAGAGGAGCCGGCGCCGACAGCGCTGGGCAAATTTGCTTCGCCCATCCCTCGCAAGCTCAGGCGCTCCCACCCTTCGGTGTCAGCAATGACGCGCGCCGACACTCAGCCGCCAGGAGCTGAAAGCCATGCATGCGTGAATTCTCGAGCGCCAGCACTTCGCCAGAAGCGGCGGACAGGAGCAGCTCGCGCCAGACCTTGAGGCGATTTGGCCAGCGCGGCCGCATCCAGTCGGGATGACGTTCGGCCAGGCCATGAATCTGTGGAAGCGTGCACGCGCCGATGAGCTGCATGCAAAGGGGCGGCATTCCCAACAGCAGCTGCGCGGCGGCGCTCCTGGAGCGCGCGAGGTGCCATGCGTAGATAAACACCTGACGGGCGACGGTCAGTGCGCGCGGCACGGTGAAAAAGGTGCCGTAGGAGCACATGCCGTCTTCAATATGCTCGCTCCCCGCCCATTGCCAGCGGCCCGGGTCGGAAAACCCTAGATCGACGAGCAGGTAGGGACACGCCGCCGCGCGGGCCCGAGACTCCGCATCGAGCGTGTGCCAGACATCGCCGACCTGGCGCAGAAGCAAATTGCCCTGGCTGGGGGTGGCGAGCGCCTGCTCCGCCAACAGCTCCAGGCATTGGCCGTTCAAGTCGACGAGTGTCTCGAACACCTCGGACTGACACAACGCGGGCGGACCACCATAAGCACCTTCATCCATTTCGCGACGCAACAACATGACCCCTCGAGACCCCCTTCCCTTTTGCTGTTATCGATGCGACGCCCGATCTTGCCTGGGCGGCGTGGGGTACATCCTAACGACGTGCGTTCGCACAGCGTCCCCTCAATTTTGGGATTTTTTACCCAATTTCGGACCATTGTATTTTGGGAAAATTTTCCCAAAATAGTGCGGCGGCTCCGACCTCAACCGTCCACCAGGCCGCGCAATACCTGACCCAGCTTGCGGATCGCCCCGGGCATCACGCTCACATCCACGCCGCCGTAGCCGAGGAGGAGTCCCTTCAAGGGGCGCCCCAGGTAGTACGGTGACAGGGGCCAGAGCCACAACCCCCGTTCAGCCGCTCGATGCGCCAGCGCGACATCGTTGACCTGCTCGGGCAACACCACGGCCTGGTGCATCCCGGATTCCCCATCCAACACAACCAGATCGGACCCAAACTCCGTCTCGAGACACTCCCTGAGCCGTGCCCTGCGCTGCGCATAGAGCAACCGCGTCCTGCGAATGTGGCGCGAGAAGTGTCCCCGGTTGATGAACTCGGTGACCACCGCCTGGGTCAAATGCGGGGGATAGATGTTCATGGCAACACGCAGCGCGACGAATCGATCCAGCAAGTCCGGCGGGACGACCAGGTAGCCGAGGCGCAGCGAAGGAAACAGAGTCTTGCTGAAGGTGCCTACGTAAATGACACGAGCATTGGCATCGAGGCCCTGCAGCGAGGCGATGGGCATGCCGCCGTAACGATACTCGCTGTCATAGTCGTCTTCGATTATCCATGCTCCGTTGTTTTGCGCCCAGTTCAGCAATTGAATGCGACGCGAAGCGCTCATCGTGGCACCGAGGGGAAATTGGTGTGAGGGGGTCACGTAAGCGACCCTTGCCGTGCGGCACAGCTTGATGCCGGCCGCCACGTCGAGTCCCTCGCGGTCGACCGGCACCGGTATCAGGTTAGAGCCCGAGAGGGTGAAGGCGTGCCTGGCCAGGTTGTAACCGGGCTCCTCCAACCACACCGAAGAGCCTTGATCCAACAGGACGCGTGCCGAGATGTCCAAAGCCTCCTGCGACCCGCTGACGATGATCACCTGCTCCTCATTGCAATTCACGGCGCGCGCGGTACGCAGGTAATCGGCTATCGCTTTGCGCAGGCCGGGTGCGCCACGTGGATCACTGAAGTGCATGGACTGTGGCGTTACGGCTCGTGAATGCCGAGCAAGCAGCCGGGCCCAGGTGTCAGTCGGAAATTGCTCGACCGCGACTTGAGAAATTGCGAATGCGCCCTGCCCGTACACCCAGCGCGGGAGTTTTATCTGCAGCGCCTGCGCCGCGCGCGACACGGGTCGTCCGGACTGCTCCTTGGCACGTGGCGCGTCGTTGCGAACCACCTGCACCGGCAGTTCCGCCGAAACAAACGTACCAGCGCCGACCCGGCTCTCGAGAAACCCTTCGGCCAGTAGTTGCGAATAAGCCTCGAGGATGGGGATACGCGAGACACCCAGATCCGATGCCAGCGCTCTCGTAGAGGGTACCTGCTGCAGCGGCCCCAGCTGCCGCTCCAGGATTGCCTTGCGGAAGCCCTCGTAGATCTGACGGTGGAGCGGCCGGCCGACCTTGCGATCGATAGCAATCACCGGCGCAATGACGCCCCCCATTTTGCGCATCCGTGCATTGGTAGTGGTCATATCGATGAGCGCTCAAGTGGATATCGCCGCACAGTGGCATCGCCGCTAGTCTCGGTCGCCAACAGACATACAACCGCAGGCAAAAGACATGGATGTCGAGGGAGTGAAATCCGGTGCCTACTGTCGACTTGAGATGGTAGCGCTACCATAAAGGGATTCCAAGTGTTTTGTGTCTAACCCGCGGCGCGGGGAGGCGGGTTGTTGTTTCGAATCTGCAACATCATCAGGTGAGGGGGATCGAGAATGAGCCGAAAGACGCGGCGCAATAGCGCGGCCAGAACATCCAAAATAGCCGCCACGAATGCGAGGTTTGGCAAGTTAGGCGCTTCGGGTTTTGCGTTGGGCTCGATAGCCATCAGCGGCACGTTATTCGCGGCTGAGCCTGCAGATGCCCCAGCCGCAGCTCCTGCATCATCAGACACCCCGGAGTTGCAGGAAGTCGTCGTTACGGGCATCCGTGCCTCCCTGCAAAAGAGCCTCGATATCAAGCAGCAATCGGTAGGCGTCGTGGACGCTATTTCCGCGGAGGACATCGGGGCGTTCCCGGACGCCAGCCTCGGCGAGGCCATGCAGCGTGTCCCTGGCGTTACCGTCACACGCACCGTCCAGGGCGGAATGGGTAGTGGCGCCGAGCTCATTACCGGCAGTCCCTCCAGCATAACCGTTCGCGGCTTCGGTGGTGATTTCAGCGAGACGCTCATCGACGGGAGACCCCAGGCCTCGGCGGCGAGCCGTACATTCGACTTTGCTTCCGTCGGCGCCGACTTCGTGCAAGAGGTGGCGGTCCATAAGACGCCCGACTTCAGCCTCTCCTCCGGCGCCGTCGGCGCGACGGTGAACATCAAATTCCCGAAGCCCCTCGACCACCCCGGTCTGCAGGCGCGGGCCTTCGGCTCGGAGACCGAAACCACGAATGACGGCTCATTCCGCCCGGCATTCGGTGCGCTGTTCAGCGACACCTTCTTCAACGACACGCTCGGTGTGTTGGTTCTCGGGGACTACTCGGATACGCGCATCAACTCGCATCACCTCGACATCGTGGGCTGGAAGGGCGCCTACCTCAATTCCTGTCAGATGGCGGGCGGGCCGGCCTGCGTGGATTCCAAGGGGAACGTCATTCCCTATAACTCGAGGATCCTGGGACAAGACCCCACCACCCAGCCGGCTAACCCCGTCAACAAATTCCCGAGCTGGTACATCCAGGACTACGCTCTGTATGACGACCGCACTGACGACCGGCGTAAGGATGGCCGGGTGGTGGTGCAGTGGCGTCCAGCCGATACTGTGCTCGTCACCCTCGATGACAACTACTCCGATGACAACATCCAAAGCATGCGGTACGAGTACACCACCTGGTTCAACTCCTCCCAGATATGGGGCGTACAGCAGGATACCAATGGCACGATCAACAATTTCCAGTATGGTCCGTCGCCGACCGACCTGGACGCCAGTCAACAAGGGCAATATCTCCAGAACAATACCTACGGGCTCAACGTCAAATGGGACGTCAACGACCATTTGACGGCAGGGCTCGATGCCAGCCAATCGGCCTCGCACTTGAACCCCCACGGCGAGCTCAGCAGCTTCTCGGTAGATGTGGGGTACGGACCTTCATACACCTTCAAGAATGCGGAGTATGCCGCGGCCGCGGCCGCGGGCTTTCCCAACGGGTATGTGGGCGGTATCGGGATACCCACCGGCAGCAACAACTTGCCGTACCATACGGCATACGGCCCAAACAACAATGCGGCGAACTCGATGGGCTTGGACCCACTGGTCCTCGGCTCACACGTCGCGCCGATCACGTCGCAACGCAACAGCGACTACGTCAACCAGGCAAAGGTCGATGTCGACTGGCATTCGGGCGGCACCAACGTGGATGCCGGGCTGCAGTTCGTGGAGGACACGCGCAACGGCTACGCCTTGAGCACCTTCGCCAACAATGCCTGGCAGCTGTGGAGCGGCTACGGCCCGCCCTCGGGAAATATTCCCGGTCAGACGCTGCCCAAATCGTTGTTCGCCAACTCGGGCGCGATCAACACCTCGAACTTTTTCCCCGGCTTCAACAACAACGGCCAGTTGACGCCCATTCTGATGTACAACCCATGGACGGTGTACAACTACCTGGTCGGTCTCGGGGCGGGAGGTGCGAATCCAGGCGCCATCTCGCCGGTCCCGCCCGACTGTAAGGCTGGAACCCTGGGCTGCTACTCCCCTTACACCGGAGGTGGCGAGCCGCTACCCCTGGACCCGGGCTCCATCTCGTTCGTCCAGGAGAAGACGTACTCACCGTTCGTCACTCTCCAGCAAAAACTCAACATCGCAGACCGTCCTCTGACGGTGAACGTGGGTCTGCGCTATGACCGGACCAACGTCACGACCGCGGGCTACGGCCGGCTGCCGACCTCGATGGTGCAAAAGACGGGAGATGCCACGGCGTTTACCTTCTTCTACACCGACCCCAAGCTGATCTTTGGCTCGAACCAGTACAGCTATTTCCTGCCGAGCCTGGATTTGAACTACTTTGTCCTGCCTGACTTGAAAGTAAGGTTTGACGCCTCGCGGACGCTGACCCGGCCGCCGCTCGGGGAAATCTCGCCGACACTGAACGTCGGCGGTCGCGTCGGCGCATTGACTGCGACGGGCAACAATCCGGGCCTGTTGCCCTATCTTTCGGACAATTTCGACCTGGGAACGGAGTGGTACTACGGGCAGAACGAGTACCTGGCAGTGGATGGATTCTTCAAGCACGTGAGTCAGTTCCCGGAGCAGACGACGGTCAACGTCAACATCAACGATGTCAAGGACCCGACGACCGGGACGACCGCGGTGTGGGCCAAGACGACGTTCGTGAACGCACCCGCGGCGAATGTCTACGGCGTGGAGCTCGCCTGGCAACAGATGCTGGGGTATGGCTTCGGTTATCAGGTGAACGGCACGGTCGTTCACACCAACCAGCCCTACCAGCGCTACGACCTGACGAACCACTTCTATCTGCCGGGCCTGGCCAACTCGGCGAACCTCGTGGGTTTCTATGAGAGCCACGGGTTCCAGGCACGACTGGCGGTGAACTGGACGGCCACGCAGCTCATCTCGACGGTCCAGGAGCAGTCCGGCGGCGCGTTCGGCGACGAGCCGGTCTTCACCAGGCCTTTCACGGAAGTCGACTTCAGCTCTCAATATGACTTCAACGAACACCTGAGCGTCTTCTTCAAGGCACTCAACCTGACCAAGTCGGAGATCATCGAGCATGGTCGATTCGACAATCAGATCCTCAACGTACAGGACATCGGACGGACCTTTACCATCGGGGTGCGCGCGAAGTTGTAATCAAGCACTCCGGAGTCGGACAAACGGGATCTGAGGTTGCGGACCCTGCGCGAAGGCCTCCCGCAGAGCAGCATCAGTCGTGCGGCTCAGTCCCCCCGCAGAATGGTGTTTCACGAGCTCTGTGGCGCATTCCGCAACCTCAGATAGGCGCCAGAGTCACGCCGCCCGGGCCGGAGCCGGGCGGCGTGACCGGCCAACCCTCGCGGGAAG
>Ga0105240_10003832_pt1 | contig 23257 bp, 22 predicted proteins | sample KBSC54metaG_FD_80426 | JGI IMG/M metagenome (GOLD analysis project Ga0105240, IMG submission 80426) | Corn rhizosphere microbial communities from Kellogg Biological Station, Michigan, USA - KBS C5-4 metaG | ecosystem: Host-associated > Plants > Roots > Rhizosphere > Soil | place: Michigan, USA... | reverse complement strand
TAATCTAGATCCCCCGGGAGTTGTCGACAGCTCACGCCGCTTGATGCCCGCTCACTTCCGCCCCGGCCTCGCGCGGCAACGGTAAGCAATCGAGGACCGCCAGAACCCCCAACACCCCCATCATCCAGAATGCCCAGTGAAAATCCATCAGCGACAGGGTGCCGGCTGGCTCACCCCGGAGCCATCCCGCGCCCCGCAGGGCCACAGCGCCCACCGCCACGCCCAGGCCCATCCCCATCTGCTGTACTACCGCCGCAAAACTGGTCGCCGAGCTCATCAGCGTCCTAGGAATATCGACAAATGCCAGTGTGTTTAACGCCGTGAATTGCATGGATCGCGAAAGCCCGTGCAAAAATAGGACCGTAACCATCGCCATTTTTGGGGTCGCCGGCGAAAGCAGCCCTAGCGCGAGAATCAGCACCGCGGAAACCACACCATTCAGTAGCAGCACGCTGCGAAAACCCCAGCGTCGCAGTACCGGCGTGGTCACCGATTTCATGGTCAGGTTGCCGGCGAACATCGTGAGCACTAGCAGCCCGGATTGAAACGCGTTTAATCCAAACGCTACCTGGAACATGAGCGGCAGCAGGAACGGCGATGCCATGATCCCGATACGGAACAGCGATCCACCCCAGATGGAAACCGCGAAGGTTCGCCGTTGCAGGCAGGCGAAATCGATCAAGGGATGTTCGGCGCGCCGCATATGCAGGGCAGCCAGCATTCCCGCGAGCAAACTATAGGCGAGCAGCGCCCCAACCGTAATCCAGCTTGACGCCTGCTGACCCATCAGCTCCAGGCTGTACATAAAAGCGATGCACGCCGAGCCCGCCAGCACAAACCCCGTCCAGTCGAAGCGCCGCTCGCTATTTTCGCGTTGGTTGTCGGTCCATAACAGCGCCAACACCGTGCCGATTACACCTAACGGCACATTCAGATAAAAGATCCAGCGCCACGTCGAGTATGTAGTAATGAAACCACCAAGCGGCGGGCCCAGTACCGGAGCCATCAACCCCGGCCAGGTAATGTAGGAGATCGAGCGCATTAAATCCTTTTTCTCGGTGATGCGCAACACCACCAACCGGCCCACCGGAACCATCATCGCGCCGCCGATTCCCTGCAAAACGCGGGCGACCGTGAACTGCGTGAGCGTGTTGCTTACGCCGCAAATCATTGACGCCAGCGTAAAAATCACAATTGCCGACGAGAACACCGTGCGCGCGCCCAGCCGGTCCGCCACCCATCCGCTCACCGGGATGAAAACCGCCAGCGTCAACATGTAAACCGTCATTCCCAGGTTGAGATCCACGGGACTCGCGCCGAATGACTCCGCCATCTGCGGCAAGGCAGTGGCGATTACCGTCCCGTCCAAGTTTTCCATGAAAAACGCGCCCGCCACCAGCAGCGCTACTAAAGCGGACTTGCGGCTCGACATCGGCGCTTGCACGGATTCGAGCTTGTTCATGCGCGCAAACGCTCCACCAGATCTTCCGGAATCCGCAAGTTGCCGCCGCGCCCGGTTCCCAACTCCAGGCCGGGTTTTATTGCGCCGTGGAAGTCGGAGCCGCCCGTGACTCGCAAGTCATACCGCGCGGCCAGCACCAGGAAGTCTTCGGTATCCCCCGGCGAGTGGTCGCTATGATACGCCTCGATGGCGTTTAATCCGCAATCGCGGAGTGCGGGAAGCATCGCCGGGAAGTCGCCCTTCAAACGGATCGGATGGGCCAGCGAGGCGATTCCTCCGGCCTGGCGGATGCGCTCAACGCCCTCGGCGAATCGCGGCTCACGGCGGTCCACATAGCCTTTTGCGGATTCGCCCAGGAATTCATCGAAGGCTTGTTGAACGTTCGCCACGTAGCCTTTCTCGACCAGGATCTGCGCGAAGTGCGGGCGCCCTGTCACCCCATGTCCACGCGCCTGTGCCTCTTCGAGCGTAATATCAATCCCCAGTTCGTGCAGCCGCGCAACCAGGCGTAGATTGCGGTCTCGCCGTGATATTTGCATTTCGAGGAGCCACTGGCGAAACTCCGCCAAATCGCCATTCTCTAAAAAATATCCCAGCAAGTGCGCCGGTTGGCCGTTCAGCTTCGTCGACACTTCGATTCCGCATAGCAGCTCTACCCCCGCATCCCGCGCGTGCGGCACCGCCTGGTCGTAGCCCGTCAAGGTATCGTGATCCGTGATCGCCAGCGTGCGCACGCCTACGCGGCGCGCCTCCTCGATCAGCTGAGCGGGCGAATATGTTCCGTCGGATTGATCAGTGTGCGAATGCAGATCGATCATTCGAACCTAAGCCCCGCTCCGCCAGCGCATCCCAAATTTTCTCCATACTCTCCGCGGGTGTCTCCCGGTCGGAACGCAGGTTCACCTCGGCGCTGAAAGGTGCTTCGTAAGGATCAGAAATCCCCGTGAAATGCTCTATCTCGCCTGCCAGCGCCCTCCGGTAGAGCCCTTTGGTATCGCGTTCGATGAGCACTTCCAGGGCGCATTCCACATAAACTTCGATGAACTCCGGAATCCGCGCCCGCGCCTCATCTCGGGCCTCGCGATAGGGCGAAATCACCGCCGCGATGGCGATTACTCCCTGACGCGACAGCAACTCGCATACAAACCCTACGCCCCGAATATTCTCGTCGCGGTCTTGACGGCTGAACCCTAACCCTTTTGAAAGACGCATTCGTACCATGCCGCCGTCAAGTACCTCCACCGCCGCGCCCACGCCGCGCAGCCGCTGCTCGAGTAAGCGAGCAACGGTGCTATTGCCGGCGCCCGACATGCCGGTCAGCCACACGGTGAATCCTTTATGGGGCGACGTCACAAAACTAATCGTAAGGCAAATCCGAACCCAGCCGCTTTAGCTCCGCGATGAAGTAGGCGTCCATGTGCCGCTGCTGCTCCGGATTGAGCAGCTCGGATGAGCCGCCTTGCGCGCCTTTGCGCATCATAGTTACATCGGAACTCCAGGGCGTCAGCTTCCAAAACTGGGAACTTAGCGTCAATGCGCTTCATATATGCAAACGAAGATTGCTCGCACACATCCTCGATGATTTGCTCTGTCGCATTGCGCCGATGAACTCCGCTACACGGCGCACGGTTCCCGGCAGATCACGCTTCATGGATTTAAACGAGAGCACCAGAACATCAGGACGGTGGCGCTGCGCCCAATATCCGGCTGCGTTCGCCGCCCACGATCCCGCCCAGCAGAAAATTCTCGGACACGAACATCCGATACCAGGTTTCAACGGAGGGAATCGCCCCTCCGCCAATCGCCTTGGCAAAAAAATAATTTGAGACAAAAACGTCCTTAGGATCGCAGATAACCGCAATGTAACGCGCGCTCTCCGAATATGGAATCAACTCCCAATTGAAATGCGTCTTAATCCCGCGTTTCTGTTCCAGCGATGCCATCCATACTGCTGGATCTTCGAGCGGCACGGCGCATCTGCTGAGAAGCGAGCAGCATCCGGCCACGGAATCACGTCATGGATGTGATTAAATTCACCCTTGCCGTGGAATGCCAGTTGGTGAGCGATCTGCATTATCCAATTAGTGCCGCTCTTAGCGTAAGTGGCGACGATAATATCGTGCTCGATGGGAATATAGTGATGGAACGGATTTTTCTTTCGCAGCTTCTTTTGTTGGCGTGCGCTTACGTTACGGAGCGCCTGCTCGCGAGGCCGAACTTTTCAAGAATATGCACCAGGGGCGCTCCCACCCCATGCATCCAGACGCCCATAAGTAGCGCGCCGGGAGCGGCAACGGCCGCCGCTTGAAGGTGGGGGTCATTACCGCGATGCTGGTACACTGTTCAACGGCCGTACTAGTAGCGTCAATACGAAACCCACTGCGAGCAGCCCAGCCAGCACCGCCAGCGGCTGATCATAGATATGAATCCGGCTGGCGCCCACCGTCAGAGCCGTCTTGGCTCGATTCGATAACTCGGTGATGATCATAGGACCCACCACGGCCGCCGCGCTCCACGCCGTCAACACCACTCCGTGAATGGCGCCCACGTTTCGCGGACCGAATAGATCCGCCAGGAACGCCGGAATGGTTGCGAAGCCGCCGCCATACATCGTGAACACTATCAGCAAACTCGTTTCGAAGAATAGCCAGTTCTGAACGGCAGCCAGGCGCGGAATCAGCAGGAATAACGCGAACTGCACCACGAAAAACAGCGTGTAGGTGTTGCGCCGGCCGACGTAGTCAGAGAGCGAGGCCCAGAAAAACCGTCCTCCAGCGTTAAACAAACTGATCAACGAAACTACCGCTGCCGCTTCGAGGGGGGTCTTGCGGAACAAGTCCTGCATCATGGGGGAAGCTTGCGCCAGAATGCCGATGCCGGCCGTCACGTTGATGAACAGGATGGTCCACAATAAATAAAACTGCACTGTCCGCAGCGCGGCATTGCGCGTCAGACCCTGCTTGGCGGGGTCGCCGGTCACCTCAGCGGGTGGCACCCAGCCCTCCGGTTCCCATCCTTCCGGCGGCTTCCGCAAGATGCACGCGCCCGCCAGCATAATAATGAAATAGGCCACTCCGAGGGCGATCATGGTGCGCGCCACGCCTAATCGCGCCATGAAATAGACGTTGAGATAGCCTGCCAAAAACGCGCCCCCGCCGAATCCCATGATGGCCATGCCGGTAGCCATTCCCCGGCGATCCGGAAACCAACGCACCAGCGTGCTCACCGGCGCGATGTAGCCCAGGCCGCATCCAATGCCGCTGATCACCCCCATTCCTAAAAACACCAATAGCGAATGCCTGGTCGCCAACCCGATTCCGCCAATCACCAGGCCGGAGCCAAAAAATACCGCGGCGGCCATGGCGGCCGTGCGCGGGCCTTTGCGCTCCACCCACGGACCGCCGAACGCCGCGCTCAGGCCGAGCAGCATCAGAGCCATCGTGAAAGTGATATAGGGAGGGCTGAACCACCACGGATCACCCGGGAAGATCGCCTGAATGGGCCGGTTGAAGGTGCTCCAGGCGTACACCGATCCAATGCAGATATGCACCGCCACGGCGCCGACGGGAATCAGCCAGCGGTTGGGTGTCGGCTGGCTCACGCGATTTCCCCGGTTTGTGCGCAGCGCATGTGCGCGAAGTCGACCACCTGCTTCACCAGAATCGCGATCTGCCGGGTGGCAGTCTCGTCAATTACGGCGCCGTGCTCGTCGAAGGTCTTGTTTACCGTGTTGATGGCGACTCCCATTGGCGTCGGCCAGCCGCGCAACGCATGCACGATCGAACGCAGCGCCGACAGCGTGATCGCCGTTGATTGCCATCCCGACCCACACACGATCAGCCCCACCGCGCGGCCGTCGAAATAAGGATGCGGGTCCTGGGCCAGGTCTTCGACATAGTCGAGCGCATTTTTGAGCAGCCCTGACACGGAGCCGTGATAGCACGGCGTAGAAATGATCACGCCGTGAGCGCGGCGCAGAGCCTCGAGCAATCGGCGCACCTCGGGAGGACGACCGCCCGATTCAGCTGCGTACATCGGCAAATGGACACTGGGCCCGTCGAAGAGTTCTGTGTCGGCGCCTTCGACCTCGGCCAGCGACAGCGCGTATTTCAATGCCTTTTCGGCCGACGATTGCATCTTGGTGGCGCCGCCAATGCCGACGATATAGGGACGAAAGCGCGTAGTCACTTCTGCTATCCTACATCGCTATTTGACGTAGACGCACCGGCGCCTTGAAACGCAGCGGATTGAAATTTACCACGAAGACTCCACCGGATAAGCATTCGCCGTCCAAAGTCGGGAGCAAAAGTGGCTTCGCAACTACGATAAAGGGTCGGCGCCGCGAACTAACTCACGCGCAAACCGACGACTGCGATCTATGATGGATTATGGCTGGTTTCCGACTCTGCGGCCTGGCGGCGCTGCTCACGAGCGCGGCGTTCGGCGCCGCCTCACCGCCGACCTTTCATAAAGACATCGAGCCGATTTTTCAGGCGCGCTGCCAGGGGTGCCATCGGCCGGGCGAAGTGGCTCCCATGCCACTCTTGAAGTATCAGGAAGTGCGGCCATGGGCCAAGGCCATTCGCGCGGCGGTGCTGACGGGGAAGATGCCGCCCTGGTCGCCCGATCCGCACTATGGAAAGTTTTCGAACGATCCTTCGCTCGCGCCCGGCGAGAAAGAAAAGATCGTAGCGTGGATCGACGCCGGCGCTCCGGAAGGTAAGCCTTCGCAAGCGCCAGCACCGCGCCAGTTCCCGGAGCGGTGGAATATTCCGCAACCCGACGTCGTATTCGAACTACCGGAACCCTACGACGTTCCGGCGTCGGGGACGATCGACTATAAGTACATCCGCGTGCCCACCAATTTCACCGAAGACAAGTGGGTGCAGATGGCGGAAGTACGGCCTGGCGCCCCTGCAGTGGTACATCACGCGATTGTGGTCATGCGCGCTCCCGGGCGTCGCCGGGAAGAATATCTGGCAGGATATGCGCCGGGCATGACGCCGCAGATCTGGAAGCCGGGGCAGGCGCGTCTGCTGAAGGCCGGCACGGTGCTCGAATTTCAGATGCACTACGCGACCAACGGCACCCCGGCGCGCGATCGTACACGCATCGGTCTGATCTTTGCCAAGCAGCCAGTGACCGAACAAGTAATCGGCACGCAGCTCACGCCGCAATCGTTGAACATTCCTCCGGGCGATGCGGACTATCGTGTGGACGCCAGCGGCATGATGGGTCAGACAGTAAAACTTATGGCGATCCGGGCGCATATGCATGTGCGTGGAAAATCCATGGAGGTGCGCGCGGTTTACCCCACCGGCGAGACCGAGATTCTGCTGAGCGTGCCTAAATACGATTTCAACTGGCAGCCGTATTATTATCTCGAGACTCCGAAGGTGCTGCCGAAAGGCACCCGCATTGAAGCTACGTCGTATTTCGACAACTCGCCCAACAATCGTTTCAATCCCGATCCCACGGCCACTGTAACCTGGGGACCGCAGAGTTGGGACGAGATGATGATCGCGTGGCTCGATATCGCGGTCGATCGCAATCTTGCTCCCGGCGCAGTGCGTAACGACGTTCATAACGACGTTCATAACGACGCGCCTGCCGGGAGTATTAGTACGCCTGCTCGGGCTGTTCGGGAACCCCAGTAGCAGTCTGCTAGACTCTGCTAGTAAGAGCGTCCCTGGACTCCGGAGTGTCGATGAATCTATTTGCTACAAAACCACTGGATCTGCTGCTCAAGGAAGCGCATGCATCGGGTGAGCACAGCCTCAAGCGGACGCTGGGACCTTTTCAGCTGACCGCGCTGGGCGTTGGAGCGGTCATTGGCGCCGGAATCTTCGTATTGTCGGGATTGGGTGCCCACTATGCCGGGCCTGGGCTCATGCTCTCGTTTGTACTTTCCGGTATGGGTTGCGCGTTTGCCGGGCTGTGCTACGCCGAATTCGCCGCCATGATCCCGTTGGCGGGCAGCGCGTACACCTACGCGTACGCCACGCTTGGTGAATTGTTCGCATGGATTATCGGCTGGGACCTGACGCTGGAGTACGCCATGGGGGCGAGTACGGTTTCCTCGGGTTGGTCGAATCACTTCATCGAGCTCCTGGACATCCTGCACATCAAAATGCCGCTATGGCTCGCTTACGATCATTGGACCGGCTTGCGAACCGCGGAAAATATCATTGCGCGCCAAATGGCGCAGGCATCGGATCCGAATCTGGTGCCCGGCACGGCGGCATTCCTCGATAAAGTCGGCGCGATTGCCAGCGCGAGATCGCCGGAACTGGCGCACCGAGCGAGCCAGCTGCTGAATGCGCCGAAAATATTCGGTGTGGAAATCGGCTTCAACTTGCCGGCATTCTGTATTGCTCTGCTGATCACCGCGGTCCTGGTCATCGGAATTCGCGAGAGCGCGCGTTTTAATTCCACCATTGTAGTGATTAAGGTATCGGTGGTGCTGTTCGTCATTGCACTGGGCTTGCGCTACGTGAACACAGCCACGTGGGGACACGACTGGCACTCCTTTGCGCCTTTCGGGTTTTCCGGCATCGGGGCCGGGGCAGCGTATATTTTCTTCGCCTATATAGGATTCGATGCGGTTTCGACTACGGCTCAGGAGGCCCGCAATCCGCAGCGGGATCTGCCCATCGGTATCATCGTTTCGCTATTGGTGTGCACCATCCTGTACATCCTGGTGGCGGGCGTTCTCACCGGCATGGTGCCGTGGCAGGAAGTTAATATCGAAGCTCCCATTGCGCGAGCGTTTAGTGACCGCGGATTGACCACGGCTTCGCACATTATTACGTTAGGAGCCTTGGCTGGTCTGACCAGCGTGATGCTGGTGATGCTGCTGGGCCAGTCGCGCGTGTTGTATTCGATGGCCAACGATGGGCTGTTGCCCAAGAAGTTTTTTGCTGCGATTCACCCGAAATTCCGGACGCCGTGGAAGAACACCATCCTGGTTGGTCTGCTCGCGGCGGTGGTGGGAAGCATCACGCCGATTGACGACATCGGGAAGATGGTGAACATCGGGACGCTGCTGGCATTTGTGATTGTGTGCTGCGCCGTACTGGTGCTGCGAAAGACCAATCCCGGCCAAGCGCGGCCGTTTCGCACGCCCTGGGTGCCATTGGTGCCGCTGCTAGGCATTGCCTTCAACGGCTATATGATGTACAAGCTCGGATGGATCAACTGGGCGCGTCTGCTGGTGTGGCTGGCGATCGGGCTGGTGATCTATTTCACTTACAGCCGGCATCACAGCCACCTGCAGCATGGCGGTAGCGACCGTGACCGGGAAGCGGTCGGTCCTGCAGCGTGAAGTGTGGTTTAGACTTAGCGCAATTCGCGTCGAGCAGCCGTGTGAATCGGAGCGATGCTTTCGTTGTCGTCGCTGGCGCTACACGTCCTCGACATGCCCGTGCGTTGGTCCACCGGATTTATTTCGTGAAGTAATAGACGGCGGATAGGGCGCCCAGCAGGCCGGCGAATTGATAGAACACCACATCGTCGGGCTGCTCGGCGGCGTCCTTCGTGAAGCACCGCCATACCGCTACCAGAGCCACCAGGATCAGCATGGTTTCCGAAGTCCAGAACCACAGAAGCCCCGCTAACGCGGCAATCAGAATCCGGTGATGCCGCGTCAGAGCGCGGAAGCCGCGGCTTCCGTCGAGCTGCCACACTGGAATCAGGTTGAACACATTGATCCAGGCACCCACTTTCGCGAGCGCCGTAAACAAACCAGAGCCGGTGATCACACCGATGCCCATGCAAGCGAGTGCAGCGCCCAAGCCCCATAGCGGACCCGCAAGTCCGACGCGCGCGTCTTCGCTACGCGATGCGGGATACGCCTTCAATCGCACGAATGCGCCGAAGCCAGGAATGAACATGGGAGGGCTGGCAGGGATTCCGTAGCGCGCTAGCGCCATAACGTGTCCCATTTCGTGCACGTAGATCGAGAGCACGAAGCCCAATCCGAATTTCCAGCCGTAGATCGCCCAATAAAATCCGATCGAAACCAGCATGGAGAGTAGCGTGTTGAGTTTGGTCAAGCCCAGCAGCACCAGCTTGCCCTTAGTAAGCATCACTAGCCCAATGGTTTTGAACTTGAGCAGCAGCGCTCCAATGGTTCCAATCACGCCTAACTTCTTCTTGCGCTCGCCGGCCGGTGGAGTCGCGGGAGCGTCCAGTTGCGGCAAAGACTCAGGTGCGGGCGGGAGCAAAACGGGCGGTGGAGGTTCAGGTTGCATTGCCGTTATCGGAGGCCGTCTGTTTCCATAATCGCAGGAAAATAACGCGCAGGGTCGCGATCAAAGGAATCGAAAAGAAGATCCCTGGAATGCCGCCAAGCTCGCCGCCGGCGAGAACGCCGAAAATGATCAGCAGCGGATGAATGCGCATCCCGGAACTCAAGAGCAGCGGCTGCAAAACGTAGTCTTGTCCCAACCGGTAAACCACGAAAAACAGGAGGAGCAGGATCCAATGTGTGTATCCGCTGAACAGGCCCACCGTCGCGATCAAGAGCATGGCAATGAACGGTCCCACCGCGGGAATGAATTCCAGGGTTGCAGCGATGCCCGCTAATAGTATCGCGTAGGGAGCGCCGGTGAGGCTCAGGAACAGAGAATAGAAGCCAAAAGCCACCATCGCCAGAATCACTAAAGCGCGTAAATACTGCGATAGCAGGCGGTGCAAATCCTGCAATACCTGATGCAACTGGAGCTGATGTTCGGCGGGCACGCTGTGGATCAAGCCATCGCGCAGCTTCTTACCGTCCTTAATGAAAAAGAACGCCAAAATGGGGACCACGATAATGCTTACGGCAGTGCCCAGGCCGGTGGCCAGTTGGCGCAGAGCTTCGCCAGTAAGCGAAATCGCATTTTTGCCGAGTTCGTCAAGCCGGTCACGGAGCCATAGGCCCAGGCGTTCACGCATGGGATCGAGCCACGCGGGTAGTGGCAGACCTCCCAGAGGATCGCTATGCAGTGCCTCTGGCAGTCTTCCGGAGAGCGTCCGCGCATCCGAGGCAACCGCGGAAACAATGCCAATGAGCGCGGCGGCAAACGCGGCGATCAGCAAGACATACACCACCATTAAAGCGACAGTTCGGGGGATGCGCACGGAGGTGAAGTGATCAATGAAAGTCACCAGCGGCGACAGCAGTAGCGCGAGAAAGACTGCCAGAGTGAAGGTGATCAGAGCCCCGCGGATTGAATAAATCAACACCACTAGCAGCGCAAACAGAAACACCGTCCACGCGGCCTTAAGGGCGCGCTGGTCGAGGCCTAACAAATCGACACCCGCATGGCCTATAGAATAAACGAAGTGACTACAGCGGCAGACCACATGCGCGAGTTGGTGGCGGAGTTGCAGGATCTCGAAGAGAAACTGCGCCAAGGCGGGGGGCCGGAGAAAATCGAGAAACAGCATCGGGCCGGCAAGCTGACGGCGCGTGAGCGCGTAGCCAAGCTCATCGATCCGGGTGCGATGTTTCTCGAAATCGGCCTGCTGGTGGCCTATGACAAGTACGAGGGGCAAGCGCCGGCTGCGGGAGTGATTACTGGAGTGGGGTTGGTCGAAGGACGCCACGTTGTGATCGTCGCCAACGATGCTACGGTGAAGGCGGGCGCGTGGTGGCCCGAGACGATTCCGAAAATTTTGCGCGCGCAGGAGATCGCCATGCGCAATCGCCTGCCGATTGTGTACCTGGTGGATTCGGCCGGCATCAACTTGCCGTATCAGGGCAGCATCTTTCCGGGACAATATGGGGCGGCGCGGATTTTCTATTACAACTCCCTGATGCGGCGGAAGCTAAAAGTGCCCCAGATCGCAGCGGTGATGGGCATGTGCATTGCGGGTGGGGCATATTTGCCGGCGCTGTCAGACGTAATCATCATGGTGGAGGGAACCAGCTTCATGGGACTGGGCGGTCCGAATCTGGTGAAGGGAGCGGTGGGGCAGGTGGTGTCCGCGGAGGCGCTGGGCGGAGCTGCGTTGCACACCGAGACGAGCGGCGTCGCGCACTACAAAGCTAAAGACGATCTGGATGCCATCCAGATCATCAAGACCAAATTGCGCGAACTGCCGTCGCCGGCGGCGTCCCCCGCGCCTAAAGCTACTGCGCCAGCCAAGCCCGCGGAAGGACTCTACGATCTATTGCCGGACGATCATCGCCTGCCCTACAACATGGAAGAAGCGATTGCGCGGATAGTCGACACGGATGAGTATTTGGAATTTCAACCCGAGTTCGCGCCCGAGATGTTGTGCGCGCATGCGCGATTGCAGGGACGGGTGATCGGCGTCATCGCGAATCGCCGTGGGTTTCTGAAGACGGCGGTGGGGCCGCGCATCGGAGGCATTGTGTACGCTGAGTCGGCGCGCAAGGTAGCCTATTTCGTTGAGAACGCCGAGCGGCGCGGGCTGCCGTTGCTGTATCTGCAGGATGTGTCGGGCTTCATGGTGGGAACGGAGGCGGAAAGCGAAGGCATCATTCGCGCGGGAGCGGAGATGGTGGAAGCCATGGCTTGCGCCACCGTGCCCAAGATCATACTCACTCTGAATCACGCGAGCGGGGCGGGCTATTATGCGATGGCGAGCCAAGGCTTCGATCCGCACTTTGCATTCGCGTGGCCCACCGCACGCATCGGCGTAATGGAGGGCGATTCGGCGGTGCAGGCGGTGCACGGTCCGGAACTCGAAAAACTAAAGTCCACCAGCGCGACGATTCCCGACGAGCTTGCAAAGCGTATGGCGCAAACGCGCGCGGATTACGAGCGCTGGCTGGACGCCCGCTATGCGGCGGCACGTGGGCAGGTAGACGCTCTGATCGATCCACTCGCGACGCGGCGCTTGCTGGCGTTCGCCTTCGACGCGGCTTGCGCCCGGGGCCACCGCGAGCATCTGATCATCGAAACGCTATGAATTTACGTATAGAGCAAGACGGGCGCTTGCGGCGCATCGCTCTGGCGGCGGCGGAGAAACGCAATCTGCTGGACGCGGCGATGTGCCAAGAATTGCTGCATGAGCTGCGTGACGCTGTCGCCGACGATGCCGTGGGCGCAATTTTACTGGAGGCAGACGGTCCGGTGTTTTGTAGCGGCGTTGATCCTTTGGCAGGCGAAGAGTTGTTTACGATCGGCCGCAGAATGGTGAAGCCGCTGGTTGCTGCGGTACAGGGAGTGGCCGTGTCGGGCGGGCTAGCGCTGCTGGCTAACGCGCATGTGGTGCTCGCGGCGCAGGGTTCGAGCTTCGGCTTGACCGATATTCGCGAAGGTAAGTGGAGCGAGCCGGTCTACCGAGCGGTGGCCTCGGCGATCGGCGAACGCCGCGCACTTGAGCTCTGTCTCACGGGGCGCATTTTCTCGACGCCGGATGCCGTGGCCTGGGGCTTAGTGCACATGGTGGCTCCGGCATTCGAACTGGACGATCGCGCAAGTGAAGTGGCTGGCGCGCTGGCAAAGGCGAATCCGGAAGCCGTGCGCGCGGCGCTGCGCCGGGCGTAAACCTAAGGTGGATCTGAGCGTCTGTTAAACTCGTCAAGGAATGTCCAAAATCCTTCACGGCATGGCCGTACAAACTGAAATTCTTTCCCGATTGATACCCCGAATTGCTAAATTGCGCCGGCCTCCCGGATTGGCGGTGGTGCTAGCCGGCGACGATCCGGCCTCAGAGATTTATGTGCGCACCAAGATCAAGGCGTGTGCGGATCTGAATATTTTCAGCGCGAAAATCGCGCCCCCCGCGAGCACTACCACGGAAGAGATGGTAGCCCTGATCGACGAGCTGAATGCGCGCCCGGATATCGATGGAATTCTGGTGCAAATGCCGTTGCCCAAGCACATCAATGCGCGGCGGGTGCTGGAGGCGGTGGCGGCGGATAAAGACGCCGATGGGTTTCATCCTATCAACGTGGGCTACTTGGTGTCGGGGCGGCCCGCGCCGCGCTCTTGCACGCCTGCGGGTATTATCGAGATGCTGAAGTTCTATAAGATCCCGATGGAGGGACAGCACGCGGTGGTGCTGGGCCGCAGCGATATCGTCGGCAAGCCGATGGCTATGATGCTGCTCCACCAAAATGCCACCATCACCATCTGCCATTCGCGTACCCGGAACCTGCCGGATATGTGCCGTCAGGCCGACATTCTGGTGGCCGCGATCGGCCGGCCGGCGTTCGTCACCGCCGATTACATTCGGCCCGGCGCAACCGTCGTCGACGTGGGCATTAATCGCGTGACGGACGTCGCAGAAGGTCTGCGCCTAGGCCGCTCCGAAGAAGCCATTCGTAGGGGCAAAGCCGTGGTGGGCGATGTGCATCCGCTGGACATGGCGCGCGTGGCCGGGGCGTATACGCCGGTTCCTGGAGGCGTTGGTCCGCTAACCATCGCCATGCTGATGTCGAACACCGTAGAACTGGCCGAACAACATCAGAGCGCAGCCTAGGCGCTGTTTTGGTCCTTATGCTCAAAGTGGGTCTCACCGGCGGATTGGCCAGCGGCAAAAGCTTCGTAGGCCGCGCCCTGGCGGATCTCGGGTGTCTGGTAATCCGCGCCGATGAGTTGGGGCACCAGGTGCTGGAGCCGGGCGGTGAGGCCTATGATGCGACGATTCAGGAATTTGGCGCAGGCATCAGAAACGGCGACCGTACGATTGACCGTCGCCGGCTGGCGGCGCTGGTGTTCCACGATGCGGAGCGCTTGAAAAAATTGAACGCGCTGGTACATCCTCCGGTACGGGCACGCGAGCGCAGGCTAATGGACGAGTACGCCGCCGGGCATCCCCATGGCATCGCCGTGGTGGAAGCTGCCATACTAGTGGAAACCGGCAGTTATCGGGACTACGCGAAATTGATTGTGGCCGTATGCAGGGAAGAGCAGCAGATAGAGCGCGCCATGGCGCGCGATGGCCTGACTCGCGAACAGGTGCTGGAGCGGCTGAGCCGGCAGCTGCCGCTGGCCCAGAAGATCGAGTATGCCGACTATGTTATCGATACGTCGGGAGCGAAGGAAAGCACGCTAGCACAGACCCGCGCCGTGCATCAAGCTCTCCTAGCATCGAACCCTTGAGATTTTGAAAACCTATGAGATTACGGACTCTATTCATTGCGCTGGCGCTGGTGGGCGCTTTTGTGTATTTCACCACCGCGCCGAATTCTCCACTGCGGCGTTATGACGGGCCTCTGTGGAGCGGACCGGCCGTGGCGCACTCGGCGGGACTGGGCGGGGATGAACTCAACAACATCGATATCTATAAGGCGTCCAAAGACAGCGTTGCCTACATCACCAGCACAGTTTATCAGCAGACGTTTTTCTTCGAAATGGTGCCCACGCGCGCGCTGGGATCGGGGTTTTTGATCAGCGCTGACGGACGGATTCTCACCAACAATCACGTGATCAGCGGCAGCTCGAAAATCGAAGTTCGCTTTTCCGATGGCGGCCGTTATACCGCAAAAGTGCTGGTCGCGGATCGCTCGGACGACCTGGCCTTGATCCAGATCGATCCCAAAAAAAAGCTACCGTTCCTGAAGCTGGGTGATTCCGACGGGTTGCAGGTGGGGCAAAAGGTTCTGGCGATTGGGAATCCATTTGGCTTCTCAGGCACTCTGACCACCGGCGTGGTGAGTTCTTTGGGGCGCGAAATTCGCAATGAGAACAGCACGCTCGAAGGCCTGGTGCAGACCGATGCCGCCATTAACGAAGGCAATAGCGGCGGACCGCTGCTCGATTCGCAAGGGAACGTGATCGGTATCAATACGGCGATCCTGGCACCCAGCGGCGGCAATATCGGTATCGGGTTCGCGATGCCCATTAACCGCGCCAAGGCGATGCTCGAAGATTTCCGCGTCGGGAAGAGTTTCGGACGCCCGCGTTTTGGAGCTTCCACGGTTTACATTACCGGAGACCTGGCCGGCGAATTGAAACTTCCGGAAAGCGGGGGCCTGCTGATACAGGAAATCGGCCCAGGATCTGCAGCGGAAATGGCGGGCTTAAAGGGCTACCGCGATGTGGTTCAGGTGGGTAATGAGCGGCTGGGCATTGGCGGCGATTTCATCACCGCGATTGACGGCAAGGCGGTTACAGCGTCCGACGATCTGGCGCGCGAGATTGCGCGCAAACGTCCCGGAGATACCATTACCGTGAAGGTTTTCCGCGCTGGAAAATCGCTGGATATCGCTGTAAAACTGGGCGAAGTGCCGGAACAACGGTTCTAACCGACGACAGTATCGTGGTACAGGGTTAAAGCGCTTGGCTCCAGAATCATCATCTGCGACCGCGGTTGACACTCCTTCGCGCGACGCGGGGACGCTCGCGACCGGAGGCCCGCGCAAGGCGCTGGCGGGATTCTTTGTCTCGGGAGTTCTGCTGGCCTTTCTAGGAGCAATTCTGCCTTCCTGGGGGCATCATCTCCAGTCGGATTACTGGATGATCGGGTTGTACTTTGTGGCCCTGATTGTGGGCATACTTGCGTCGGTACGCATCGCGCCGAGGTTGATCAGGACACGGGGGCTCGGATGCACGCTGGCCTGCGCGTGCGCCCTGGCATCGCTAGCGCTCTTATACCTGGCATTTTTTTCCCCGCCGTACGGCGCATGGTGGCGGCTGCCGGGAATCTTGCTGCTGGGAGTGGGGGCAGGCCTGCTGCACACGGCGATTTTTCATGCCATCTCACCGATGTACCGGCATGATCCAGCGGCGACTGTCAACGTAGGCGGAATCCTGTTCGGGTTGGGCTGCTTCGGGGTTGCGCTTTTGATATCGCAGGCGTTTTATTTCTACACTCCAGCGGCTATTCAGATATGGATTGCATTGATCCCCGCGGCTTTTGCGATTACTTACGCGCGCACGCGCTTCGCTTCTCCTGCGGTCTCCCCGGGACCTTCGGTACGCGCCGTGCTAGCGGAAATCAAGAGTCCCGGTGCGGTCTTGTTTAGCCTGATTTTGTTTTTTCAATTCGGCAACGAGTGGGCCATCGCCGGATGGCTACCGCTGTTTTTGAGCCAGCGCCTGGGGATGAGTCCCGCGGATTCGGTGCTGATTCTGGCGCTCTACTGGATGGCGTTGCTGGTGGGCCGCGTGGTGGCCCAATGGATTTTGCCGCGGGTACGCCATACGCGGCTACTGCTGATGAGCGTGCTGGTTGCAATGTTCGCTTGTGTGATTTTGCTTGACACCAATAACGGCTTTGGCGCGGTAAGCGGAGTGCTACTGTTAGGAGCAGCGTACGCCCCGATATATCCATTGGTGGTGGAGAAGATCGGACATCGTTTCCCGTACTATCATCCGGGTTTCTACAACGGGATCTTCTCGTTCGCGATGGTGGGCGGCCTGCTGGCTCCGTGCACCTTGGGCTATTTCGCTTGGCTATTGGATGTGCGGGCCGTGATGGCGCTGCCTTTGATAGGCTCGGTGATCGTGTTCGTACTGCTGGCGCTGATCTGGCTGGAAGCGCGGCTGAACGCGCTCCTGCATCCGAGTACGTGATGCGGCCCCCCCTCATCGCGCTGGCTTGCTTCTCTTTGGTGTGCGCACCCTGGTGCTTCGCGGCGGATCTCGGTCAGCGCCTGGACCAGTTGGCGGGCGAAAGTCCGGGAGTGGGGTTCGTCGGCATCCAGGTAGTGGAAGCGGCCACGGGCAAAATGCTGTATCAGAAAAACGCCGACCGCCTGTTTCTGCCGGCTTCGAATTTGAAGATTCTGACGTCCGCGCTGGCGCTGGAACGCTTGCGGCCCGACTACCGGTTCACGACGCGAGTGGTGCGTGAGGCTTCAGGCGACGTGGTACTGCTGGGGGCGGGCGATCCCTCGCTATCGGGACGCGTGTTCCCCTATAAAAGAGACCCGCGCTCCGGCCCGCCCCTGCAGGCAATCGAGCAACTGGCGGACGGAATCGTTGCTCGTGGAGTGCGGCGAATCGATGGCGACGTTATTGGCGACGACCGGCTGTTTCCCTGGGACCCATATCCGCCGAGTTGGACGCTCGACGACACGTTGCGTGACTATGGCGCGCCTGTGAGCGCTCTTTCTGTGAACCAGAACACCGTCAGTGTTGCGATTTCCGCGGGGGGGAGAGCGGGTGAAGCCGCCGCACTGGCGCTCGCACCCGCGTTCGAATACTTGACCATCGAAAACCGTGTGAGGACCACGGCGCGGGGCGGTGAGTTTGCCCTGCACGTGCGCCGCGTTGCGGAGTCGCGCCAATGGGAGCTCACGGGAACCATTCCGGTGGGCTATGCGGCAGTAACCAGAATTTTGCCAGTGGACGATCCGGCGCTCTTCGCCGCCGCGGCTTTATACGACGCGATGACGCGGCGGGGGATCGCAATTCACGGGCGCGCGCTGGCGCGGCACCGGGTCACGGGCGAAGCGTTTGCCGCGGTGGAGGGTGAGGAACTGGCATCGCGTACATCGCCGCCGCTTGCCGAGTTGCTCCAGGTGATGGATAAGGTGAGCGAGAATCTCTACGCTGAGATCCTGCTGCGGGAAGTCGGCCGAGTGACTCGCGGCGAGGGCTCGACCGAGGCGGGGCTTATGGAGATGAGCGCCTACCTTGCAGACACTGCCGGCGCGCAGGCGGGCGACTGGCGTTTGGAAGACGGCTCCGGTTTGGCGCGAAACACGTTGGTGACGCCGCGCCTGTTAACGCACATTCTGGCGCGCCTAGCGCAGTCGTCGAATCGCGACGTTTGGCTGTCGCTGCTGCCCGCGGGCGGCGAGGATGGAACCTTGAGCCAGCGTTTGTGCTGTATGTCGGGCGGCCGCGGCGTACGCGCAAAAACCGGGACGCTGAATCGGGCGCTCGCGCTCTCTGGTTACGCTGACAGCTTGAGCCACGGACAATTGGCATTTTCCATCCTGGTAAACGATTTTCAGGCGCCGCCAGACCAGGTGACTGAGTGGATTGATAAAATAGCTACGGCTTTATTGGAGTGAATGACGCATGCCAATCTTTGAATATCGATGCGATGATTGCGGGAACAAGTTTGAAAAACTGGTGCGGCGTAGCGCGGAGGCCGATGGGGCCGCGTGCCCGTCATGCGGGTGCGATCATGTGACCACCCAGGTTTCAAGCTTCGCTGCTCGCACGAATGGCATCGGCAAAGATGCCGCGCCGACGTGCGCGCCGGGCATGTGCGCAAGTCCCGAGTGGTGCGGGCGGAATTAGTGCGCGCAGACGCGCGCCGAAACCCTATGATTTGAGAGTGCGTTCGATGGTTTGCGCCAGCAAGGCGGGCAGGAACGGTTTCTGCAGGAATTCGACGCCCGCGGCCCGCGGCTCATAGGGATATCCGCTGGCGATAATCGCGCGCAGATCCGGAATGCGCTCGCGGGAGCGAATCACCAGCTCTTCGCCGCTCATGACGGGCAGAGTGAGATCCGTCACCAGGAGCACGTAGCGCTGTGGATCAGCGTCCAAGAGCTGGAGCGCGGCGTCCGGATGGTTACACGCGTCTACGCGGTAGCCCAGCCGTTCTAGATATTTTTTCAACAGGCCCGCCAGCGCCGGTTCGTCATCGACCAGCAATAGGCAGGGAGAGTCCATGATGGGGTGCGCTACCACAGCGCGAGAGGGAGTGTCCCCGGGCTGAATAGCAACCCCAGCGTAGCGCGCGTAGAGGTGCGGTTATAATTGGCCAGATCCACCTGCTCCCGGCCGACGTCATAGCGCGCCGACAAATGAATGCCAAGTCCCAGAGTGTAGGTGAAGCCAGCCGAAGCCGCATACCGTGCAGTGTTCCCCGTGTTCTGTCCGACGGACGCCAGACTGTAATATCCGCCGCTCATCCCTATGTTCAGTTTACGGATAGCGGTATAACTGATCGACATGTTGGCGTCGTCCAGTCGCGCCGTGCCGGACACTCCATTTCCCGAATTCAGTTCACGAGTGTAATTGAACCCGAGAGTGGCGCGCCGGAACCGGCGTTGCAGCCTCGCTGATCCGCTGGGAAATATGTTCCGAACATAGCTATTTAGCGGCACGGTTGACTTGCCGAAAAGAACCGCAAGAACCGGATTAAGAACAAAGTTGAACTGACTGTTGACTTCACTAACCGTCACGCCGGCCTCTAGCGAAAAGGTCCAGAATCGTCCTATAGCGGTGGCAAAGTTGCCGTGGTAAGTGTTCGAATCGGAAGCGCCATTAAACTCTGGGAACTCGAAATGGGAATGAACATAAGTTGCGCCCAAGGTAGTGGTCTTGGACATCCGGTGCGACACGTTTCCGGTGAAATTATATCCCCACGAATTGGATAGACCCGCTGATTTTTGGTCCTGAAGGAACGCGTTTCCCCCAAAGGCAAAAGAGGTGCGTGCCGATTTAAAATAGGTTGCGTTCGCTGAAGATTGCAGGAACGTGGTTCGCGAGTCGAATAAGAGCGTCGCCGGAGTGAATGCGGAATTCAGATCGTTAGACGGAGAATTGAACAGCTCGGTGGTCGCCATCGAAGCGGTGCTGGCGGATTCCCGAAAGTCCAGCGTCCAGCGCCGCGAGGATTGCAGAGTATAGCCCAAAGTGAAGTGTTGATCGCTGCCGTCATAGCTGCTCGAATTCACGTGCTTGCGGTAGTCGCCAGCGTAATCCAGTCCCAATTGCGAACGCTTCCAGCTATGCACACCGTAGACGCCCCCATCCAGCTCAATTCCGTAGAGATTATGAATGCGTAGCAGGTTCCCTTGGGCATCCAAAGCGAAGGGCTGAAGGTTGGTATCTACGGAACCCGAAATCCCTGCATAGTAGCGCAGATCAACCTGCTCGCCGCTGCGGATACCGATGTTGCCGACGCCGCTGCTCAGAACCCCGGGTCCTTGGTAATCGCTCAAATTGATGGTGGTGTCCTGCGCCTCGGCGGCGGAAGTGGCGGCCACAATCAGCGCCGCGCCCAGTACTCGCCCCAGGAACTTATTTCCGATACCCGGCGTCAAATTTCTATGCAAGGGTAGGATCTCCCATCCGATAGACTGAAATGGACAATAACTCTTCGAGTCTGACGCTTGGCACTTGCCGCTGTCAAGTCCGCGAGAAACAGGAGGTTATGAAAATGTTTTGGCGCTTGTGGCCTGCTTGCTTTCTATTGCCGGTGCTTTCCGCCGCCGATCTTCCCATTACTCAAGTCACGCTGTATAAGCACGGCGTGGCGCACCTGGAGCGTTCCGGCGAGTTGAGGCCCGGCGAGACGGCCCGTCTCGACTTTAAGCCTGACGACATGAACGATGTCCTGAAGTCGCTGACAGTGACTGACCGCAACGGCGGCATGGTGAACGGGGTTCGTTACGATTCGAGCGACCCCTTGGAGAAGCGTCTGGAAGATTTCCCGTTCCGGTTGGGTGCAGGTGCGTCGCTTGCGGCGTTTCTCGATCAGATGAAGGGCGCGCGTATTGAATTAAAGCTGGGTGCGGGCGATGCGGCGGGAGTCATCATCAGCGCGCGAGTGGTGCAGGAAAGCGACAAAGACCGGTCGTCGCAGCGCGAGGTGCTGGTGCTATTGATGGACTCGGGTGACATCCGCAGTTTCGATCTGGGCGCGGCCAGCGCCGTGAAGTTGAGCGATCCGAAGCTGCAAACCCAACTGGCGGCGTATTTGACGGTGCTCAACCAGTCGCACGCCCGCGATCGACGCAGCGTGTATATCGATGCGATAGGCTCGGGTACGCGTCAATTGACGGCAAGTTATATGACGCCGGCCGCCGTGTGGAAATCGAGCTATCGTCTAATGTTCGGCGCGGCGGGTGAGCCTACGCTCGAGGGCTGGGCGATTATCGATAACACATCGGGCGATGATTGGAACAATGTGCGGCTGGCGGTGGTGTCGGGCAAGCCGGTTTCGTTCATTTCAAAGCTGTACGAGCCGCGATATGTGCAGCGTCCGGTGGCGGAGCTAGCGGAAAATCAGGCGGCCGCTCCGGTGGTCTATCAAGGGGCGATGGAAGCGGCGAAGGATAATAAAGCGTTCGCGGCGCCGCAGGCAGCCCAGGCCCGCATCGGCGGCAACTTACGCGATCTTCCCTTGAACAGTCGCGCCCTTGACCTGGTGGCGCCTTCTTCGTTCGGCGGCACCGCCGATGGACGCCAAGCCGGCGAGTTGTTCGAGTATAGTTTCGCTGCACCGGTAACTGTAAAGCAGGGCGCATCGGCCATGCTGCCGTTTCTCCAACAGAAGATCGGCGCGCGCAAACTGCTGGTGTATTCGGAAAGCTATGGGCTGAATCCGCGGGATGCCGCCGAACTCACCAACAGCACGGGAAAGACGCTCGACGGCGGACCGGTTACGGTGTATGACACGGGATCGTATGCCGGCGAGGCGCTCGTCGAAACCCTGCCGATGGGAGATAAGCGTCTGATCAGCTACGGCGTGGATCTAGGGACACGCGTCACCACGGCGTTCGATTCTTCGCAGGCAGTGGTGCGCGAGATCCATTTCAGGCGCGGCGTGCTCACGACGCGTTCCGCGCTGCAGGAGACCAAGACTTACACCATAAGGAATGTGGACCCGAAGGCCAAAACCCTAGTGATCGAACACAACCAGCGGCCCGGCTATACCCTGTTGGAGCGCAAGCCCAGCGAGACCACTCCCAGCGCGTATCGCTTCGAAGTGAAGCTGGCAGCGGCGGGAACGGAGACCTTCCCGGTGCGCGAGGAACGGGTCTACGATCAATCGGTAGCGATGACCAGTCTGACGTCTGACGTGCTGGCGACCTATGTTCAGAACAAGGCGCTGAGCGAGACGGCGCGGAGGCAGCTTGACCAGATCGCGCAGAAGAAGATCCAGGTCGCCACTAACGACGCGGCGATCCGCCAGGCCGAAGCGGATGTCACCAGCCTTACGCAGGATCAGAACCGTCTGCGCAGCAACATCGAGAGCCTGAATCGCGTAAGCGGCCAGCAGGATCAGGTGCAGGCTTATGCGCGGCAATTGGCGGCGGCGGAAACCAAGCTCGCGGCGCTGCGCGATACCCAGAGCGATTTACGCAAGAAGAAAGCCGCGCTCGAATCTGACCTTAATTCGCTGCTGGAACGGACCGACTTTTAGCTGGCAACTGGATACCGTCGCCGTACTGCGCGAAGTTCGGGATGGTGACAGGCAGGTGGCCGGTGATGGGGATCTCACCCATCAGCGCCTTCACGACCGATATTTCTGAAGGCGTCGCAGTGCTGAAGGCAGCCAGATAGCCCGCGACTTTGGGGAATCCAGAAAGAAGATAAGGATTGCCGAAGGACACCAGCGCGACTGGCGTAGAGCCTTGCGAAAGCCGTTCGAGATAGGCGGGCAGATCGCCGCCCAGCATCGGATTGGTGGTGAAGGTGGCGAAAACCAGCGCCGAACATACCGAAACATCGCCGATCACCGCGTCAAGTGCCGCCAGCGGCAGGGAATTATCAACGAATGCGATACGAGCCTGCGGCGCGCGCTTGTGGAATTCCTGCGCGAGCCGCTGGCCGAAGGACGACAGACGCACTCCGGCGGATACCACCAGGCACGCCTGATTGGGTGCAAACAGCGGCACCACGCCACCTTCGTTGCGCACCAGAGTCAGGGCGCGATCGGCCACTCTCTGCGCTCGGTCAGCTTCTTCATCCAAATCGAGCGCATCGCTCACGGCGTCGAGATCGACGATCCTCTTCCTGGTTAGACCTACGTGAACCTTGGCCTCTAGCACACGCAGCGCGCTTTGGTCGATGCGCTTGCGCGAGAGACGGCCGTTTGCAACCGCGGCCAGCACGGCGCGGATGGAAGCGTTGGGATCGGCAGGCATCAGCAGGACGTCGGCGCCGGCTTCGATGGCGCGTACAGAAGCTTCGCCGG
>Ga0105240_10003831_pt1 | contig 23258 bp, 22 predicted proteins | sample KBSC54metaG_FD_80426 | JGI IMG/M metagenome (GOLD analysis project Ga0105240, IMG submission 80426) | Corn rhizosphere microbial communities from Kellogg Biological Station, Michigan, USA - KBS C5-4 metaG | ecosystem: Host-associated > Plants > Roots > Rhizosphere > Soil | place: Michigan, USA... | reverse complement strand
TCCGCTGCACGTGATCGAAGGCCCGCTGATGGACGGCATGAACATCGTGGGCGACCTGTTCGGCCAGGGCAAGATGTTCCTGCCGCAGGTGGTGAAGTCGGCGCGCGTGATGAAGCAGGCCGTGGCGCACCTCATTCCCTACATCGAAGAGGAAAAAAAGCAGCAGGCCGCGGCCGGCCAAGACATCAAGGCCAAGGGCAAGATCGTGATCGCCACCGTCAAGGGCGACGTGCACGACATCGGCAAGAACATCGTCACCGTCGTGCTCCAGTGCAACAACTTCGAAGTCGTGAACATGGGCGTGATGGTGCCTTGCCACGAGATCCTGGCGCGCGCCAAGGTCGAAGGCGCGGACATCGTTGGTCTCTCAGGCCTGATCACGCCGTCGCTGGAGGAGATGCAGTACGTCGCCGGCGAGATGCAGAAGGACGAGCATTTCCGCATCAGGAAGATCCCGCTGCTGATCGGCGGCGCGACCACGAGCCGGGTGCACACCGCCGTGAAGATAGCGCCGCATTACGAAGGGCCGGTGGTTTACGTGCCCGACGCATCGCGCAGCGTCGGTGTCGCGCAAGGGCTGCTGTCCGACCAGGCGGCCAAGTACATCGCGGAAGTCAACGCCGACTACGACAAGGTACGACAGCAGCACGCCAACAAGAAACAGGTGCCGCTGTGGCCGCTGGCCAAGGCGCGCGCCAACAAGACGCCGATCGATTGGAAGAACTACACACCGCCGGCGCCCAAGTTCATCGGACGGCGCATGTTCAAGAATTTCGATTTGGCCGAGTTGGCCAAGTACATCGACTGGGGCCCGTTCTTCCAAACCTGGGACTTGTCCGGCCCGTTCCCCGCGATCCTGAAGGACGAAGTCGTGGGCAGTGAAGCGGTGCGTGTATACGCCGATGGACAGCGCATGCTCAAGCGCCTGATCGAAGGCCGCTGGCTGACCGCGAACGGCGTGATGGGCCTGTGGCCCGCCAACACGGTGAACGACGACGACATCGAGCTGTACAGCGACGAGTCGCGCGGCCACGTGGCCCTCACGTGGTGGGGATTGCGCCAGCAGGCGGAAAAGCAGCAGATCGAAGGTACGATGCGGCCCAGCCGCGCGTTGGCGGACTTCGTCGCACCCAGGGGCACAGCGAACGACTATGTGGGAATGTTCGCCGTCACCGCCGGCATCGGTGTGGAGAAGAAGGAAAAGTATTTCCTCGATGACCTGGACGACTACTCGGCGATCATGCTCAAGGCTTTGGCCGATCGGCTGGCCGAAGCTTTCGCGGAAGCCCTGCACGCACGCGTGCGCAAGGATTTGTGGGGCTATGCGCCGGACGAGTCTCTTTCACTCGAAGAGCTGATCGCGGAAAAGTATCGCGGCATCCGGCCGGCGCCCGGTTATCCGGCCTGCCCCGATCACAGTGTCAAGCGCGCGATGTTCGAGCTGTTGCAGGCGCAGGAGATCGGCATGGAGTTGACGGAGAGCCTGGCCATGATGCCTGCGGCCAGCGTCAGCGGTTTCTACCTGAGCCATCCCGACAGCGTCTATTTCAACGTCGGCCGCATTGGTGAAGACCAGTTGCGGGACCAGGCCCGCCGGCGCGGCGCGGAAGTGGCGCAGTTGCAGCGGCTGCTCGCGCCAAATCTCTGATGCGCGCGGCGCCTAGCCGACCGGCAACGCCTTGCGCTGGGCCAGCACCAGCGCAATCACCGCGATGATGCTCATCGCCAGCAGCAGCCACAATCCCCACGCGTAACCCGACTCGGGACTCCACAGTACGCCCAGCACCAACGGCGCCAGCGCGCGTGCGATGGCAGTGGGGACACCGAGCGCTCCATTGAGCGATGCCACGTGCTCGCGATTGACGTACTGTGCGATCGCGGTTCCCTTCACGATCGTGAGCATGCCGTTGCCCAAGCCGTAGAACAGGACGAACAGCAAGGCCGCCGACGGATAGCCCGCGCCCGCGAGCAAGGCGATCAGCCCCATCGGTATCAACATGGGAATCAAGCGGTTCGCCACGTGCAGGTCGAAGTGGTGTTCGAAGAAGAACAGCAGCAGGCGTCCAAGCACCTGGAGCGCGCCGATGCTGGCCGGAATGGCGATCACCCACGCTTCGGCCAATCCGTTGCCTCGCAGCAGGCTGATCATGTGCGCGGGCAACGCAGCGGTCACGCCCATCATCCCCACCACGAACACGCCGATCAACAGGAATGGCGGGCTGCGCAAGTAGGCCGATGCCGATGCCTTCTGCTTGCCCGGTGTGTTCTCGGGCGCGGGTGCTGGCGCTGCGCCGCGCAGCTGGATCGCATGGATCGGCGCACAGACGAACAAATTGAGTGCGGCCAGCACCCACAAGGCCTCCCGCCAGCCGATCGTCCGGATCAACCAGGCCGACAAAGGGATGAACACCGTGCTGGCCAGGCCGCCGAGGAACGTGAGGGTGATGATCGCGCGCCGATAGTCCGAGGGATATCGGCGCGTCACCACCGCGAACACCGGCGGGTACAAGGTGGCGGCGAGCCCCGCGCCCAGCCCGATCCACACCGCATAGAACGCGGCGGCGCTGTGGACCATGCTGTGCAACAGCAGGCAGACGCCCACCAGGATCGATCCGCCGGTGATCGCGAGCCGCTCGTGACCCTGGTCGATCCAACGCCCGATCGGATATGCGAACACGCCCTCGCCCAGCAGCGCCAGGCTGAATGCCAGCGAGGATTGGGCCCGCGTCAATCCGAGTTCGCGCTCGACCGGTTCCATCAGCAAGGCAAAGGTGTAGAACACGCTGCCCCACGCGATCAGCTGGGCCACCGACAGCCAGCCGACGAAGCGGCGGTCGTGCGTTGCTTGCGAACTGGGCGTTGTGCCGGACAGGACGGCGGTCATGCGTCGATTGTCGCAGCCAGCGCGCGGCGATATTGCACGGCTTCGGCTACATGCGCCACATCGGTGGTGCAAGCACCCGCGAGATCCGCAATCGTCCGCGCGACCTTGAGCGCGCGATGCGTGGAACGCGCGCTCCACGCGAGGCGCGCCGCCGCAACATTCAGGAACTTCACCGCGGCATCGCCCAGGCCCGCATGCAGGTCGATCTCCTTGCCCTGCAACGCCTGATTGGACTTGCCCTGGCGCTGCATCGCGCGTTCACGCGCCGCCTCGCATCGGCTTCGCACTGCTTCGGTGGATTCGCCCTGCGGCGCCGCCAGCAGATGCTCCGGCGCCATCGTGGGCACCTCCACATGCAGATCGATGCGATCGAGCAGAGGCCCGCTCAGCTTGCCTTGATAGCGCGCGATCTGGTCCGGCGTGCAACGGCAATTCTTGTGCGCCGAACCCAGCCAACCGCAGGGACAAGGGTTCATCGCACCGACGAATTGGAAGTGCGCCGGAAATTCGGCCCGCCGCGCGGCGCGTGAGATGGTGATCTGCCCGGTTTCCAGCGGCTCGCGCAGAGCTTCCAAAGCGGCGCGCGGAAATTCCGGCAGCTCATCGAGAAACAGCACGCCGTTGTGCGCCAGTGAAATCTCACCCGGGCGCGGTGGCGAGCCGCCACCGACCAATGCGATGGCGCTGGCGGTGTGGTGCGGACTGCAGGTGGGCCGTAACGACCAACGCTGCTGCGAGAACTGACCGGCCAGGCTGGCAATCGCCGCGCTTTGCAGCGCTTCTTGTACGGTCATCGCGGGCAGCAGTCCGGCGAAACGGTGTGCGAGCATCGACTTGCCGGAACCGGGGGGACCAATCAGCAACAAGCTGTGGCCGCCGGCCGCGGCGATCTCCAGCGCGCGTTTGGCGCCGGCTTGCCCTTTCACATCGGCGAGATCGGCATAGCTGGCGGCCGCCGTTTGCGGCTGCGCGATGACTCGCGACCAGCCTTCGCCGGGCTGCGGTTCTTGCCCGGCCAGAAACTGCCGCACCACATCCAGCAGATGATTGGCGCGGTACACGCGCGCCTGCGGCACCAATGCGGCTTCCTCGGCGCTGCCCGGCGGCAGCACCAGCTTCACGTCAGCGTCTCCGGCATGCAGCGCCAGGCTCATGGCCAAGGCGCCGCGCACTGGCCGCAGCTCGCCGGACAACGACAGCTCGCCGGCGAATTCCCAACCGGCCAGGCGCGCGGCATCGACCTGTCCGCTGGCCGCGAGGATGCCCAGCGCGATGGGCAGATCGAAGCGACCGGAATCCTTCGGCAAGTCGGCCGGCGCCAGGTTCACCGTGATGCGCTTGTTGTGCGGAAACTCGAGGCCGCAATTCAATAGCGCGCAGCGGACGCGTTCGCGCGCCTCCTTCACTTCCACGTCCGCCAAGCCGACCAAGGTGAAGCTCGGCAAGCCGTTGGCCAGGTGCACTTCCACCGTGACCGCCGTGGCCCGCAGGCCAACCAGCGCATGGCTTTGCACCAGAGACAGGCTCATCCGTCGGCTCCTCCCCATTGAGGTGCATGTCGCGAGCTGGTGCAAAAAGAATCGAAGTTGCACCAGCAAAGTGCGGATTGCGGCTTGCGCATGCCCTGGATGTGCTCAACGCGACGGGAGCATCGGCGGTGGACCGCCACATCAGAGATGTGACTTAGTGGCACGCCTCCTGCTTAGAGTTGAGTTCATCAGGATTTTTTCATCAGGAGAACTCAGTGGAAATGAAGATCGCACAAAAAATGGTTCTGGCTGCACTGGCGCTGTCGGGAGGTGCGGCCTTGGCCCAAGCCAAGGCTCCGGAGCCGGACTACACGCTGTCCTATAACGTGGGCGTCGTCAGCGACTACCGCTATCGCGGCATCTCGCAGTCGCGCCTGGATCCCGCGCTGCAAGGCGGGATCGACTTCGCGCACAAGAGCGGTTTCTATCTGGGCACCTGGGCATCGACGATCAAGTGGATCAAGGATGCCGGGGCGACCAAGGGCTCCGTCGAACTCGATCTCTATGGCGGCTACAAGGGCGAGATCGCCAAGGACTTCGGCTACGACGTTGGCTACCTGCGCTACGAATACGTGGGCAACAAACTCGGCAATGTGCCTGGCCTCGTCAACGCCAACACCGATGAAATCTACGGCGCCGTGACCTATACGCTGTTCACGGCGAAATACTCGCACAGCCTGTCGAACCTGTTCGGCAATCCCAACAGCAAGGGCAGCGGCTACCTGGACCTGAGCGCGAACGTCGACATGGGCAACGGCTGGTCCGTGGTCCCGCACATTGGCCACCAGAGCGTCAGGCACACCAGCATCGCTTCGTACACCGACTACTCGGTCACGCTGGGCAAGGACATGGGCAGCGGATTCTCGCTGTCCGCCGCGGTCGTCGGCACCGACGCCAAGAAATCGTTCTATTTCACCCCGTCCGGCAAGTTCACCGGCAGGACCGGCCTGGTGGTGGGTGCGAAGTACAGCTTCTAAAGATCCGCTGTTTCCAAAGGAGCCAACCATGAAACTCGTAACGGCCATCATCAAGCCATTCAAGCTGGACGAGGTGCGCGAAGCCCTCTCCGGCATCGGGGTGCAAGGCATCACCGTCACCGAAGTCAAGGGCTTTGGGCGCCAGAAAGGCCACACCGAGCTGTATCGCGGCGCGGAATACGTGGTCGATTTCCTGCCCAAGGTGAAGATCGAGGCGGCCGTCTCCGACGACCTGGTCGAGCGCGTCATCGAGGCCGTCGAGGCCGCGGCGCGCACCGGCAAGATCGGCGACGGCAAGGTCTTCGTCTACGACCTGGAACAGGTGGTGCGCATTCGCACCGGTGAAACCGGCAAGGAGGCGCTGTAAGCACGGCGGCCCCTTCACTACAAAGAGACCCACACCATGAAAAGACTTTTTGCCTCCCTCGCCCTCGGCTTGGGCTTGTTGATCGGCGGTACGGCCGCCATGGCGCAAGCGCCGGCGGCTCCGGCTGCCGCCGCTGCGCCCGCGACCGCCGCTGCGCCTGACGCTTCCGCGCCGGCCGCTGCCGCAGCGAAGCCGGCTGCCGCCCCCGCTGCGGTAACCGCTGCGGCCGCACCGGCGTCGGCGCCGGCCGCCGCGCCAACGCCCGTTCCGAACAAGGGCGATACGGCGTGGATGACAACCGCCACGGCGCTCGTGATCCTGATGACCATTCCGGGCCTGGCGCTGTTCTACGGCGGCCTCGTGCGCAGCAAGAACATGTTGTCGGTGCTGATGCAGGTGTTCGTGGTCACCGCGCTGATCTACGTGCTATGGACCTTGTACGGCTACAGCGTCGCGTTCACGGCCGGCAATCCGTTCTTCGGCAGTCTCGACAAGGTGTTCCTCAAAGGCCTCACGCCGGACTCGGTCGCCGCCACTTTCAGCAAGGGCGTCGTCATTCCCGAGTTCACGTATGTGGGCTTCCAGGCGACGTTCGCGGCCATTACCTGCGCACTGATCGTCGGCGCGTTCGCCGAGCGCATCAAGTTCTCGGCCGTGCTGCTGTTCGTCGCGATCTGGTTCACGTTCAGCTATTTGCCGATCGCCCACATGGTGTGGTACTGGGATGGCCCGGACGGCATCACCGATCAAGCCTCGCTGGACAAGGTCACCGCCGCCGCCGGCTGGCTCTGGGCCAAGGGCGCACTCGACTTCGCGGGCGGCACCGTGGTGCACATCAATGCCGGCGTTGCCGGGCTGGTAGGTTCGTATGTGATCGGCAAACGCATCGGCTACGGCAAGGAATCCCTCACGCCGCACAGCCTGACGTTGACGATGGTCGGCGCGTCACTGCTGTGGGTGGGCTGGTTCGGCTTCAACGCGGGTTCCAACCTGGAAGCCAACGGGGCCGCTGCCCTCGCATTCATCAATACGCTGGTCGCTACCGCGGCTGCAACGCTGTCGTGGATCGGCGGTGAGGCGATGTCCAAGGGCAAGGGCTCGATGCTCGGCGCTGCCTCTGGCGCAGTCGCCGGCCTGGTCGCCATCACGCCGGCCTGCGGCTTTGTCGGACCGATGGGCGCCATTGTCATCGGACTGCTGGCCGGCCTCGTCTGCCTGTGGGGCGTCAACGGCCTGAAGCGCATGCTCGGCGCCGACGACTCGCTGGACGTGTTCGGTGTGCACGGCGTGGGCGGTATCCTGGGCGCCTTGTTGACCGGCGTGTTCGCGTCGCCTTCGCTGGGCGGCGTCGGCATCTACGATTACGTCGCAAACAAGGTCAGCCCCGATTACTCCATCGGCAGCCAGGTCTGGATCCAGTTCCAGGCCGTGTTGACAACGCTGGTCTGGTCCGCAGTGGTGGCATTCGTCGCCTACAAGATCGTCGACCTGCTGATCGGCCTGCGCGTTTCCGAAGAAGAAGAGCGCGAAGGCCTGGACATCTCGTCGCACGGCGAGACCGCCTACAACCGATAGGCACGATAAAGCGCGGCGGCCTGGCCGCCGCGTGCCAGGAGTTTCCCTTGGATGTTCGGCCCGCGAAGCTTCGGCTTCGGCGGGCCGTTTTTTTTGCGCCGTGAATCAGCCGCAGGTGAGCGGGATCGACAGGCGTGCGCCGTCACCCGCGCGTTCCACTACGATGCCGTCGGCGCGTGCGAGCGCCTCCACTTCGTGCCATTCAAGCAATCGGTAGGGCGCGTCGCCCGCGAAACCCGCCGGGCCTTCGGTGGGCCGCAGCGCCGCTGACAAAGTCACCTGTTCGGCGGCCAATTGGGCCGACAACACGAGCTCGGCAGGCGACTCCGCGCGATCGGTCAATGCCAGCAGCGTGGCCGGCAACACATTGCGCAGGCCCGCGCGTGAAACCGTCGCCGGCGAGTCACCGACTTCGTCCTTCAGCACGAAGCCGCGGAAATTGAAACTGCTGCGCAGGAGGGCGACGCACTCCTGCACGCCGGCGCTCAAAGCCACCACCGTGCCGGCCTCGGGCGCGAGCCACGACACCACATCCAGGCACGATTGAACCGCCGCCCGCGAAAATCCGTTGATCTTGGCCATGCTCTGGTGCACCCGCGCGATATCCGGTGCCGGCGCTTGGAGCCGTCGCTCCATGACTTCGGTGATCATGCCGATCGGCTGCAGGTGAACCACCATGTGATGGCGCATGGCGAACGCCAGCCGGCGCATCGACGCGTAGCGCGCCGCTTCGACCCGCAGGTCGGGCGCAGCAAGCGGTGAATCTTCGGTTCTCTGCATGGGCTTGCCGTCTATTGGGTCCAGTGCAAACCTCCTGGTTCCACACCCGGCAATGTTACCGGGTTGACCGTCCATGCCCAGGATCAGGGCACAATCGTCGAACAGGAGAACAGGCCCGGCATGCTGCAACTTCAGGCAGGACCCATGGTGTGCGAGCTCGAGCCAAGGCTGGGCGGCTGCATCGCGGGGCTGTGGCTTGGCGGTGTTCCGGTCCTGCGCTCGACCGCGGCCAGCCAGCTTGCGTCGGCGCGGCAGGCGGGCAGCTATCCGCTGGTTCCTTTTTCCAATCGCATCGCGCAAGCCAGCTTGCAATGGCAGGGCACGCAGCATCCGCTGGTGCTCAACAACGCGCCCGAGCCCCACGCGATTCACGGGGTGGGTTGGCAGCGTCCTTGGGAGGTGCTGGACAGCGACGATCACTACGCGCTGCTGTCATACGAACATCGGTCCGATCCGGGTTGGCCGTTCGCATTCGACAGCTCGCAGACTTTTCGCGTGACCGGGAACTCGTTGGAGATGACGCTGTCACTAACCAATCAATCGCGCGAGCCCGCGCCGGCGGGACTGGGCTGGCATCCGTTTTTCGTGAAGCGAGCGGGCAGCCATATCGCATTCGAAGCGAGCGGGCGCTGGGAAATGGGTTCGGACAAATTGCCCACGAGGCGAGTCGGGGCGCAGGGGATCGATGCGGACTGCGCGGACCTGGACGTGGATCATTGCTACGACGGCTGGAACGGCGTCGTGCAATTGACGGACGAGTTGCTGCGGACTCGGCTGAGTTCCAACCTCAGCCGCCTGGTGGTGTTTACCAATACTGCGCGCGACAGCGTCGCGATCGAGCCGGTGAGCCATATCAACAACGCAGTGAGCCTGGTGCATGCCGGGGCCGACGCCGCCGAGCTGGGCTTGGCGGTGCTGCAGCCCGGCGAGTCCATCAGCGCGCAGATGACCATTGAAGTGGAGAGCGTGACGTGAGCGAGTGGACCGCGGCGGTGGCGCAGCCCAACGAGGTTGGAGAATCGCCGTTCTGGCATCCGCAGGAGCGGATGCTGTATTGGGTGGACATTCCGGCGCGACAGCTGCACCGGCTTGACCCGGCCAGCGGGGGCGTGCGGAGCTGGGCCATGCCGAGCGAACCCGGCTGCATCGCGCCGGTCAGCAGCGGCGGGCTGATGATCGGGCTGCGTGATGGCGTGTACCGCGCGCGCAGCTGGGGCGGGCCGCTGGCGCTCGTGGCGCGCTTTGGTTACGACACCGCGACGACTCGCTTGAACGATGGCAAGGCCGACCCGGCCGGCCGGTTCTGGGTCGGCACCATGTACGAGCCGCGCGATGCCCGCAAAGCCGAGCTGTACAGCGTCGACATGCGACAAGCGAACTCCGATGGCAAGCCGGTCATCGAGCTCAAGGCGCACAACGCGGTGATCGCCAACGGGCTGGCCTGGTCGCCCGACGCGAAGGTCGTGTACTGGGCTGACACGACGAACCACATCGTCCACGCGTGGGACTGGGATGCGCAGACCAACGCGATGCAGTCGCATCGCGTGTTCCAGCAGTTCGCGGCCAAGCCTGCCGGCTGGCAGCCCGGCCAGGACGGCTATGGCGGACGGCCCGACGGCGCTTGCATGGATGTGCAAGGCAATTACTGGGTGGCGATGTTCGAAGGCCAGCGCCTGCTTCAGATTGCGCCTTCGGGCGCACAGCTCGCGCAGTTTCCATTGCCGGCGCGCTGCCCTACCATGCCCTGCTTCGGCGGCGATGACCTCAGGACCCTGTATGTCACGACGGCGCGGCACGAGCGTCCGCCCGCGGAGCTGCAGGCGCTGCCGCAATCGGGCTGCGTGCTCTCCATGCGGGTCGAGGTCCCGGGTCTGCCCGTTAATTTCGTCAGCGCCTGATTTCAAAAAGATCAACGGCGATGGCGGCAGGCCGTTGTCGCGGCAGCCTTACCATTGGGCATGGACTCCATCCTTGATGAACTGGCGCAGCGGGTGCGGGCCGCCGCGGCCAGCGGCGCGCCGCTTCGCATCCGCGGCGGCGGCAGCAAGGATTTTTATGGGGAGCCGGCCGAGGGCGAGCTGCTGGAGACGGCGCCGCTCAAGGGGGTCAGCAGTTACGAGCCCACCGAATTGGTGGTCACCGTTCGCGCCGGAACTTCACTGGCTGAACTGGAGAGCTTGCTGGCCGAACGCGGCCAGTGTCTGCCGTTCGAACCGCCGCACTTCGGCGGTGGGGCGACGATCGGCGGGATGGTTGCCGCGGGACTGAGCGGGCCAGCGCGTGCGAGCGTCGGCGCCGTGCGCGATTACGTCCTGGGCCTGACGATGGTCAATGGCCGCGGCGAGTTGCTGACTTTCGGCGGCCAGGTGATGAAGAACGTCGCGGGTTACGACGTGTCGCGCCTCATGGTGGGGGCGATGGGCACGCTGGGCCTGATTGTCGAAGTCAGCCTGAAAGTCATGCCGATACCGCCGGGCGAGGCGACGCTGAAGTTCCAGATGGACCAGCCGGAGGCGCTGCGCCGTTTGAACGAGTGGGGCGCTCTGCCGCTGCCGCTGAACGCCAGTTGCTGGGTGGAGGATTCCGGCGTGCCCACGCTGTACCTGCGCTTGCGCGGCGCGGTCGCCGCTGTGGAAGCCGCGTGCAAGGCCATGGGCGGCGAGCGCCAGGACAACGCCAAGGTGGCGTCCGACTGGACCCTGTGCCGCGACCAGCGCCTGCCCTGGTTCGAACAGCGTGGCGAGCGCGACTTGTGGCGTTTGTCGGTGCCGCAGACCGCGCCCATGCTGGAGTTGCCGGAAGCGCCCTTCATCGAATGGCACGGCGGCTTGCGTTGGGTGCGCGCCGAAGCGGCGCAGGCCGATCGCTTGCGCCAAACGGCAGAGCGCGCCGGCGGACATGCCACTTTGTTCAAGGTTGCCGGCGTGAAGAACGCCGGCGCCCGCCCGCTCACCCGGTTCGCTCCATTGGCCGCGCCGCTGGATCGCATTCATCGCGAGCTCAAGCGCCAGTTCGACCCGGCCGGCATTTTCAATCGCGGCCGGCTCTATCCCGATTTCTGATTCATGCAGACCGATCTCAGCGCCGAATTCAAGGACACGGCCCAGGGCCGCGAGGCTGAGGCGATCCTGCGCAAATGCGTGCACTGCGGCTTTTGCACCGCGACCTGCCCCACCTACCAGATCCTCGGCGACGAACTCGATGGTCCGCGCGGGCGCATTTACCTGATCAAGCAGATGCTCGAGGGCGAGACGCCGACACGCAAGACCCAATTGCACCTGGACCGCTGCCTGACGTGCCGCAATTGCGAGAGCACCTGCCCCAGCGGCGTGGAGTACGGCCACCTTGTCGATATCGGCCGCGCGATCGTGGAGGAGAAGGTGGAGCGCGGTGCGGGGTCGAAGGCGCTGCGCTGGATCTTGAAAGAAGGCCTGCCCTCGCCGCTGTTCGGTCCCGCGATGAAACTGGGCCAGTCGGTTCGCGCCTTGCTGCCGAAATCGATCAGGGAAAAAGTGCCGGCTCGCCAGGACGCCGGCCGCTGGCCCACCCGCGAGCATTCACGCAAGGTGATGCTGCTGGCGGGCTGCGTGCAGCCGTCCATGGCGCCCAACATCAACAGCGCCACTGCTCGGGTGCTCGACGCGGCCGGCATCCAAAGCGTGGTGGCGGCGCAGGCAGGTTGCTGCGGTGCCATCAAGTTCCACCTGAACGACCACGAAGGCGGCAAGGCGCAGATGCGCGCCAACATCGACGCATGGTGGCCCGACGTCGAGAGCGGGCGCGTCGAAGCCATCGTCATGAACGCCTCGGGCTGCGGCGTGACGGTGAAGGAATACGGCCATCTGCTGCAACACGATCCCGCGTATGCGGACAAGGCGCGCCGCATCAGCGCCCTCACCCGTGATCTGAGCGAGTTGCTGCCGGACATCGTCGGCGCGTTGCGCGGGAAGGTGCACGCGCCGCCGGCCTTGCTCGCGTTCCACCCGCCATGCACGCTGCAGCATGGGCAGCAATTGCGCGGTGGTGTGGAAACACATCTGGCGGAACTCGGATTCAAGGTTCGCCTCGCGCTCAACGAATCGCACCTGTGTTGCGGCTCGGCCGGCACTTACTCGGTGCTGCACCCGCAGATCGCCCACGAGTTGCGCGATCGCAAGCTGGGCCATCTCTCGCAACTGGAGCCGGACGCGATCATCTCGGCCAACATCGGCTGCATCACTCATTTGCAAAGCGGCACCGGCATACCGGTGAAGCATTGGGTGGAAGTGCTGGACGCGGCCTTGCCGCCGTCCTGAAAACTGCGCTAGGCCGCGAGCGCCTTTTCGATGTCCTTGGCGAGCGCCGCCGGCGCGTCCGCAGGCGCGTAGCGCTTGATCACGCGCCCGTCCTTGCCGACCAGGAACTTGGTGAAGTTCCATTTGATCGAGGTGCTGCCCAGCAGACCCGGCGCCTCTTTCGTCAGCCACTGGTACAGCGGATCGGCCGCTTCGCCGTTGACGTCGATCTTGGCCATCATCGGAAAGCTCACACCGTAATTGAGCTGACAGAATTGCGCGATCTCCGTGTTGCTGCCGGGATCCTGCGCGCCGAACTGGTTGCAAGGAAAGCCCAGCACGGCCAGTCCTTTTGCGCCGTACATCTGGTGCAGTTCTTCCAGGCCGCCGAACTGCGGCGTGTAGCCGCAGGCGCTGGCGGTATTCACGATCAGCATCACCTTGCCGCGGTACTGCGCCAGCGACACTGTCTTGCCGTCGATCTGGCGCGCTTCGAAAGCGTAGACGGTTTTCATGCGCTCATTTTGCGCTTGCTGCTTCAACCGTGCGTTGCGATGGCCAGGCGGACCACGCTGCGGCGGCGAGGATCAGAGTGCCGCCAACAACCGTGCGCGCATTCAAATCGGCCGCCCCGAGTGCCACCGACGAGAGGCTGGCAAACACCACCTCCGACAACATGAGCAGCGCGGTGGCGTGCGCGCTCATGCGCGATGCGCCGTACTGCAGCGCCACGTTGCCTGCGAGAAACCCGAGGCTGAGTGTCACGCCGACGCCGGCCCACGCAAGCTGCGGCGCGGGCGGCGCAGGCACCACGCCGACGAGCAAGCCGAGGCAGCCGGCTGCGGCTGCAAGCGCCGCGCCGCCGCCGAACATGGCAAGGATGCGCGGTGCCGCCGCCACCCGGCGCAGCTTGCGCAGCAGGATGTTGGTCAATGCGAAGCTGAAGCCTCCCATCAGCGCCAGCCAATCGGCCAAGCTTTCGGGCACCGGCCACAAAGTGCCGGCCGTGCCCAGCACGATGACCACTCCGGCCATCGCCAGCACCAGGCGGGAAAGCGAAATCAAGGTCGGCCTTTCGCCCAGCAAGGGCCAGGCGAGCAGCACCGTCCAGGCCGGCATCAGGTAGAACAGCAGCACCACACGGACGACGTCGCCAACCGTCACCGCCCAATTGAAGCCGACGTTGGTCATGCCCGCCGCGGCCATCAACCCCCAGAGCAGCGGCTGCTGGGCGAACCCGCGCCACGCGCCAGGGCGCAACGCCAGCAGCAAGGCCATCGAAATCAGGTACACCAGCGCAGTGGCCCACAAGGGGTGCAAGCCGTGCGCCTGCAACTGCCGGAACGGCCACCAGGAGACGCCCCAGACGAAAGCGTTGAGCAGCAGCGCAAGCGCCGGCCCGATGCCGCTAGCCATGCACGTTGTCGTGCCGCGCGATCTTCAACAGGTGCTCGAGTTCCTCGCGATGCTTGACCGTGTTGCTGCGGTGCCAGTGCATGATCAGCCACATCATGCCGGCCACGGCCAAGCCGAACGCGGTGATCGCTCCGAAAGCGGACAAGCCCATGCCGGTGGACAGGCTGTAGAACGCGCCCAGCCCGAGGATGCAGGCCTGCTCATTGAAGTTCTGCACCGCGATCGAGCGGCCGGCGCCCATGAGGTTGTGGCCGCGGTGCTGCAGCAGCGCATTCATGGGCACCACCAGGAAGCCGCCCAGGCCGCCCATCAAGATCAGGAATGGGACGGCCACCCACACGTTGGAAATGAAGTCCATCACGATGATCAGCAGCCCCATCAGGATGCCCATCGGAATCACCTTGGTCGCGACGTCAAGTCGCATGTACACCGATGCGGCGATGGCGCCCACCGCGGTGCCGATGGCGACCACACCGCCGAGCGACGAGGCCTGCGTCGTGCTGTAGCCCAGTGCCGCCGCGCTCCACGCCAGGATGATGTAGCGCAGGTTGCCGCTGACGCCCCAGAACAGCGTGGTGGTGGCCAGCGAAATCTGGCCCAGCTTGTCGCGCCACAGCCGGGAATTGCAAGTCCAGAAGTCCGGCACCAGTTCCAGCGGATTCTTGGGCAGCGGCCGCATCTCGACGCCCGTGAGCGGAATGCGCAGGTTGAACCACGCAGCCAGCGCGTAGACGAATATCAGCACGGAGATGGCCGCTTCCGGCGCGGTGTCGATGCCGGTGTCGATCAAGGGAATGTCGATCGACAGGAGCTGCGAGGAAATCACCTTGCCCACCAGTTGTCCGCCCAGCAGGATGCCGAGGATGATCGATGCGATGGTCAGGCCTTCGATCCAGCCGTTGGCCTTCACCAGCTGCGACGCCGGCAGCATTTCAGTGAGGATGCCGTACTTGGCCGGCGAGTAGGCCGCGGCTCCGAGCCCCACGACGCCATAGGCCAGCAGCGGATGGCCACCGAACAGCATCAACAAGCAGCCCGCCACCTTGATCGCGTTGCTGGTGAACATCACGTTGCGCTTGGGATGGGCGTCGGCGAAGGCGCCCAGCCAGGGCGCGAGGATCACATAGAACAGCGCGAAGATCGGCACCAGTGCGGCGCGCTGCCACTCGGCGCCGCCTCCGCTGCGAATCAGTTCCACCGCCGCCACGAACAAGGCTTGGTCCGCCAGCGACGAAAAGAACTGCGCCGCCATGAGGGTGTAGAAACCGCGCTTCATTGGCAGGGTTCGAGGCGCATCAGGCGGCCTGTTGCGCGGTAATTTGTAAGACTGTCTCCAACGGCTAAAGGTTATATCACGCTGGCTGATGACAAAATAATCGAATGACCCGTCCGATCCAGGCCACCATCCACGGCGCCGCGCTGCGTCATAACCTGGCGCGGATGCGTGCGGCAGCGCCCGATGCGAAGGTCTGGGGCGTGGTCAAGGCCAATGCGTATGGGCATGGCATCGAGCGGGTATGGGAGGGATTGCGAGGCGCCGACGGCTTTGCGCTGCTCGATCTGCAAGAAGCCGAGCGCGTGCGCTCGCTCGGCTGGCGCGGTCCGATCCTCTTGCTCGAAGGCGTGTTCGAGCCGCGTGACCTGGAGCTGTGTTCGCGCCTCAATCTGTGGCACACGGTTCATTGCGACGAGCAGATCGCCATGTTGGCGGCGCACAAGACCCAGCAGCCGCATCGCGTTTTCCTGAAGCTCAATTCCGGCATGAACCGCCTTGGCTTCGCAGCGCAGCGATTCCGCGCCGCGTGGACCCGCCTGGATGGCCTGCCGCAGGTCGACGAGATTTCGCTCATGACGCACTTCGCCGATGCCGACAGTGCCAAAGGGATCGCGCAGCAGGTACGCGTATTCGAAGAGGCCACGCGTGATTTGCCGGGCGAGCGCACCTTGTCCAACAGCGCGGCAACCTTGCGCTTCGGCGGCGATGCCGCAGTCCGGGGCGACTGGATCCGCCCCGGCATCGCGGTCTATGGCAGTGCACCCGACTACCCGCAGCACGACATCGCGCATTGGGGCCTGCAGCCCACCATGACCCTGGCCGCCCGCGTCATAGCGGTGCAGCAGTTGGCGATTGGCGACACGGTCGGTTATGGCTCCAGCTTCACCGCCGATGCGCCGCTTCGCATCGGCGTGGTGGCATGCGGCTACGCGGACGGTTATCCGCGCCACTGCAGCACCGGGACGCCGGTGCTGGTCGATGGCGTTCGCACTCGCCTGGTCGGCAGGGTCAGCATGGACATGATCACCGTGGACTTGACGCCGGTGCCGCAAGCTGGATTCGGCTCGCTCGCGACGCTGTGGGGCCGAGCGGCCAATGGTGCCGTGCTCGCGATGGATGAAGTCGCAAAGGCGGGCGGCACGGTCGCCTATGAACTGATGTGCGCTCTGGCGGCGCGCGTGCCGGTGCTGGTGGAATGACCCAGGCGGCGCCGGCGTGCTAGCGCTTGCGCGTGCCCAGCACCATCACGGTACCCACCACGATCAGCGCTCCGCCCACCTGGATCGGCGCGATCGCCTGGCCCAGGATCAGCCACGCCAGGATCAGCGCGAACACCGGCTCCACATTCATGATCGCGGAATTGCCGACGACGCCGAGCTTGCGCAACACCGTGAACATGATGGTGAACGCAGTGCCGTACAGGAAGGTGAGCGTGGCCAGCCCACCCCAGCCTGCTGGGGCATCGGGCAAGTGAAACCCGCCTTGCAGGCCCACCGTCGCCAACGCCACCAGACCTGCAATCGTCATGGTGGTCGCGGTGCGGACACGACCGTCCACATCGCCCGCTTCATGCTGCGTGATCACGAGCGCCAGCCCGAATGTGCCGGCGGCCGTGAGCGCGAACGCCACGCCCGCGCCAATGCGGGCCCATTGCCCCGCGGCGCCCAGGCCTGAGGCCGCACCCAGCACGTCCAGTGCGAGCGCCAGGCCCACCAGGATGATGGGCATCGCGATCAGCAAGGCTCGCTCCGGCCGCTGCCGGTAAAGCACGCGCGCCCACAGCGCCGTCATGAGTGGGTATGTGTTGAATGCCAGCAGCGCCAGCGCCACCGGCAACCGTGCGACGGCTGAATAGAGGCACAGGCTCTGCACGCCGACCAGCAGGCCGACGGCCGGCAACATGCGTTTGTGCCGCGAGGTGAAGCGCACCCGCACGCCCTGCACCGCCAGAATGGTGATGATCACCAATGCGGTCACCGAGCTGCGAACCAACACCGCCGTGGCGACATCGACGCCGTGATTGAAAGCGATGCGCGCCGCCACATGGTTGGCGCCCATCATCAAGGCAATCAGCAATAGCGTGGCGAAGGCGGTGCCGCTGATCGCTTTGGGTGTGGGATTGAGCATCGTGTCGCGAAAGCCCGCGAGCTTAATACAAGCCGCGAGATTTCGCGTGCAGCCGCGCCAGGCCCAGCAGCGTGTCGATGAAAGGCGTAGGCACCTGCGTCAGTTGCGCCAGTTCCTTCACAACCGTGACGAGCGCATCGAGTTCCACCGGCTTGCCCGCTTCGACGTCCTGCAGCATCGAGGTCTTGAACGCGCCCAGCTTGCGGGTGACCTGGTGCCGATCTTCGGGCCGCTGCTCGATCGGGATGCCGATGCGTGCGCCGATCTCACGTGCCTCCAGCATCGCCGCGCTGACGAAGCCGAGTACCAGCTCGTCATCCAGGATGCGATCGGTGGTGGCGCCGGTGATCGCGCTGATCGGATTGATCGTCATGTTGCCCCACAGCTTGTACCAGACGTCCTTCTGGATCTGCTCTGACAACACGGTCTCGAACCTCGCCTTCTCGAACAAGGCAAGCAGTTCGCGCACGCGCGCCGTCTTTTCGCCGGAAGGCTCGCCGACGATCAGCTTGTTGCCGAAGTGATGAAGCACGCTGCCCGGGCCCGCGAGAGCACAGCTCGCATGGACCACGCAGCCGATGATGTGCCGGGCTGGAATTGCCTTTGCGATGCTGCCGTCGGGATCGACCGCTTTCAATTGCGTGCCCGCGTACCGGCCGCCGAAACCATCGAAGAACCACCAGGGCACGCCATTCATGGCGGTGAGCACGACGGTTTGCGCACCGAGCAAGGGCGCGATCGCCGCTGCCACCTGTGCCATCGCGGGCGCCTTCACGGCGATGATCACCAGGTCTTGCGGGCCCAGCTGCGCAGGATTCGAGCTGGCCTTGATCGGCGTCGATATCTTTTCGCCGGACTCCTGCAAGGTGAGGCCGTGCCGCTGCAAGGCTGCAAGCGTGGCGCCCCTCGCGACGGCGCTCAACTCGCATCCCGCCCGAGCGAGCTTCGCGCCGATCCAGCCGCCGATCGCGCCGGCGCCGTAGATGCAAACCTTCATGCCCGCGAATTCAATTCTTGTAGCTGGCGTCGATGCGGTCGACGCGGCGCACGAGCGCGTCGAACACGTCCTGTCCGGCGCCGAAGCGCTGGTCCCACTGGAAGGAATCCAGGGCGGTCTGCTCCGCTACTTTCAGGGGAACCGGAATTGCCGGGCCCAGCGCCGCTTGCGCGGCTTGCACTTCGCAAGCGCGCTGCAGCGTCCACAAGCGCACGAAGGCCAGCGGCAAGGTCGGCCCCCAGCTTAAAAGGCCATGGTTGCGCAGGATGACCGCGGGTTTGTCGCCGATGTTCTTCAACAGACGCGGCGCCTCCTCGGCGCGGATGGTGATCCCTTCGAAATCGTGGTAGGCCACCATTCCGTGCAGCTGCGCCGAATAGAAGTTGTTCTGCGCCAGGCCGCCCTGCGTGCACGCCACCGCCAGCCCCGCCGTGGTGTGCGTATGCATCACGCAATGCGCGTCGGGCAGGCCTTCGTGAATGGCCGAATGCACGGTGAAGCCCGCCGGGTTCACCGGCCACGGATTGTCATCGAGCTTGTTGCCCTTCAAGTCGATCTTGAGCAAGTTGCCGGCGGTCACTTCGCTGTAATGCAGGCCGAACGGATTGATCAGGAACTGCTTTTGCGGGCCGCTCACGCTTTCGGGCAGGCGCACCGTGATGTGGTTGTAGATCATCTCGGTCCAGCCGAGCAGGTCGAACACGCGATAGCAGGCGGCCAGCTGCACGCGTGCTTTCCATTCGTCAGGATGCATGCGGCTGGCCGCGACGGTTTTCAGATGGGCGCTCATGGTTCTGCTCCTCGGTTCACGCGTCGGCGGTGAAGCCGATGGCTTTCACCACGGGCCCCCAGCGCTCGGTATCGGTTTTGAGGCGCGCAGCCAGTTCGGCCGGCGACGACGATTGCGCTTCCAGGCCCATCAATGCCAGGCCAGAGACGGTCTCGGGCGCGGCGAGCGCGGTGCGCAAGGCGGTGTTCAGGCGCGTGACGACGGCCGGCGGCGCCTTCGCGGGCAGGTAAAAGCCGAACCACTCGTCATAAACGATGTCCTTCAGGCCTTGTTCGACGAACGTCGGCGTATTCGGCGCGAACGGGCTGCGCTTGGCGCCCGACACGCCGAGCAAGCGGCACTTGCCGGCTGCGACGTATTGCGTGAATTCGCCAACCGGTCCGCTCACCGCGGGGATCTGGCCGCCGATCATGTCGAGGATGGCGGGCTGCGTGCCGCGGAACGCAGCGTGCTTGATGTCCACGCCCGCGGAGCGCCCCAGCAACACGCCGATGAAGTGCGGAACCGAGCCCGCCGCGGGCGAGCCGAAGGTGGCGAGAGTCGGATTGGCCTTGCACCACCCGAGAAACTCGGGGATCGTCTTCACGTTTGCCGGCACCGCCGGCCCCACCGCGAAACCGAAGTCGAAGGTGCATCCCAATGAAACGGGCGTGAGATCGGCCACCGGATCGTATGGAAGCTTTTTGTAGATGTGCGGATAGATGCCCAGCATCGACATCGGCGTTTGCAGCAGCGTCGCGCCATCCGCCGGCGCGGCCTTGACGAACTGCACCGCGATCTGGCCGCCGGCGCCGGTCTTGTTCTCGACGAACGCCGTCTTGGCGTAAGCGCCGGTCAGGCGCTCGGCCACGCGGCGGCAGATCGAGTCGGAAGTGCCGCCGGGCGGAAACCCCGTCACGATCTTCAGCGATTCAATCTGCGCCTGGGCCCAGGCGGACACACCCATCGCAGCCAGGCTTGCTGCGCCGGCGCCATGCAATACGTCGCGGCGCGAAATCGTCATGTGATGCTCCTTTTTCTCATTGGCTCTTGAATTTGGCCGCCAGCGCGCTGGTGGCTCGCGCCAGCAACACGGTGTCCTGGCCTACCGCGACGAAGCTGCAGCCCAGTTCCAGATATCGCTTGGCCTGCGCTTCGTCGTTGTGCAGGATGCCGGCGGCCTTGCCGGTCTTGACGATCCGTGCAATCGCGTTTTCGATCACGCTCTGCACGGCCTGGTGACCCATGTTCCCAACGTAGCCCAGCGAAGCCGACAAATCGGCCGGCCCGATGAAGATGCCGTCGACACCTTCCACCGCGGCGATCGCCTCGAGGTTGTCCAGGCCTTGCTGCGTCTCGACCTGCACCAGCAGGCAAAGTTGCGCATTCGCTTCCTTCGGGTAGTTGGGATAGCGCCCCCAGCGCGAGGCGCGGCCACCGGCCATGCCGCGGATGCCGTCGGGTGGATAGCGCATGGCGCGCACGATCTCGCGCGCTTGCGGCGCGGTGTCGACCATCGGCACCAGCAGGCTCTGGATGCCCAGGTCAAGGTATTGCTTGATGATGGTCGTGCCGATGTGCCCCTGGCCCACGGGAATGCGCGCGATCGCATGCGTGCCCGGATACCCGGCGATGGTTTGCGCCTGCTGCAGGATGCTGCGCAAGTCGTTGGGCGAATGCTCGCCGTCGATCAATAACCAGTCGAAGCCGGCGCCGGCGCAGATCTCGGCGGTGTAGTGATTGGCCAGCCCTTGCCACAGGCCGATCTGCGGCCGTTTGGCGGCGATGGCTTGCTTGAAGGGATTGATGGGTGATTGCATTGCAGGTCCTTAAACAAATCTGAATTCGAAACGGCCCAGAGGCCCGTAATCGGCATCGAACACGTCGCCCTTCCTTGCGGCGACCGGCCGCGTGAACGAACCGGCCAGCACCACTTCGCCGGCTTCGAGCCGTTCTCCCCAGGGCGCCAGTTTCATCGCCAGCCACGCCACGCCGATCGCCGGATGGCCCTGCACGCCCGCGGCCAGTCCGGTTTCTTCGACGACGCCGTTTTGCCGCAGGATCGCGCCGCACCAGGGCAAGTTCAGCTCGCGAGGGGCCATTTTGCGCCCGCCCAGGACAATGCCGGCGTTGGCGGCGTTGTCGCTGATCGTGTCCTGTACGCGCCGCATGGCCTTGCTGTGGCGATCGAACTGCTCGATGCGCGCGTCGATGATCTCGATCGCCGGCGTCACATACTCCGTGGCGTCCAGCACTTGGGCCACGCTGGTCTCGCCTTGCAGCGGATGCTTCAGCACGAACGCCAACTCCACTTCGACCCGCGGCGCGATGAAGCGGTCGATGGGAATGTCGCCGGGCGCGAAGAACATGTCATCCAGCAGCGTGCCGAAATCGGGCTCGCTGATCTGGCTGGCCTGCTGCATCGCGCGCGATGTGAGGCCGATCTTGTGGCCGCGCGCCACCCGGCCCTGCGCGATCTTCATCTCCACCCACGCGCGCGACACCGCATAGCCGTCTTCCACCGTCATCGCGGGAAAGCGCTTGGAGAAATGCTCCACTTGCACTCGGGACTTCTCGCTGTGATCCAACTCGGCCGCGAGTTGTGCGATGAGCTCTTGCGAAAACATGCGGCTACTTGCTGAACAAGGTGTGCAGGTTGCTGTGCTTGGCGTCGTACACCTGGCCCGGGCTCTCGTCGATCTGGAGGGTGACTCCGACGTGGTTCTTCTCGAAGGCCGGCGCAAAGCGCGCCTTCACCTTGAACAGCACCGCGTCACCCGCCCGCTTCTTTGCGGCCTCGCTTCGGCCGCTGGCAATGCGGATGTTGATGTAGCAGAACGCGTAATCGGCCTTGCCATCCGCGACTGCGTAGACCTGCGCCGGATAGGCCAGCACACGCGTTCCGCCCACCGGAAACAGCGGCGCGCCCGCTTCATCTTTCTGCTCGATCAGCACCGCGGCAATGTCGCGACACAGCGCCGGCATATCGACTTCACTTTCAAGATTGGCGGTGTATTGGAGAACGACGTGTGGCATAAATAATTGGTAAATAATTGGGGTCAGACTCTGATTAATTCAGTGGTGTGATCGGGAAGATCGCGTTGATCTGGCCCGTGCCCGAGCTGCCGAAATACGGCGTGACGATTTCCGCCGGCGACGTATAGCGATCCCAGCCCAGCAGCCCCAGCAGCATCGCGGTGTCATGCATGTCGCCCTCACCCCAGCACTTGTCGGCGTACATCGGCAACATGCCGATGAAAGTCTTCCAGTCGCCCTGCTCCCACAACTGCACCACGCGCTGGTCCACTTGTTCCAGGAACGGGTCGTACAGCTTGTGCATGAACTCGGGCGCGCGGCCGTTGTCGGCGAAATGATGCGAGAGTGATCCGCTGGCGAACACGGCGACGGTGCCGTCGTACTTTTCTTCGATCGCACGCCGCACCGCCAGCCCGAAGCGCCCGGACTCATGAAGGTCGTGCCAGTCGCACCAGCCGCTGACGCTGATCACCTTGTAATGCTGGTCGCTGTTCATGTAGCGCATGGGCACCAGCGTGCCGTATTCAAGATGAAGAGTCGTGTCGGAGTGGGCGCGGCTTTTCACGCCCATTGCGTTGGCCATGTCGCCGATCATGTGGCCCAAAGCCGGATTGCCGGGATAGGCATAGGGCATGTTCTTGATGAAGTGCGGCAGCTCGTTGCTGGTGTAGATGCCCTCGAACTTCGGGCCGCAGTTGATGTGGTATTCGCTGTTGACTTGCCAGTGCACGTCGAACACCACGATGGTATCCACGCCGAGCGCGCGGCAGCGCCGGTCGATCTCCTTGTGGCCGGCGATTGCCGCATCGCGGCACCCGAAGTTCGGCCCCGGAAATTCCGACAGGTACATCGAGGGCACGTGAGTGATCTTGGCGGCCAGCGCGAGCTTACCCATGACAGGCACTCCGGAGTTTCGCGAGAGGGCAGGGGCGCCTCATGCCGTTGCTCCCCAGCGCGGAATGCGGTGCGAGCCCACAGCCACCGCAATGTTCTTGGGCTCCAGGAACACTTCGTAGCTCCAGGTGCCACCTTCCCGACCTGTACCTGAAGCCTTGGTGCCGCCGAAGGGCTGGCGCAGGTCGCGCACATTCTGGCTGTTGACGAAACACATGCCCGCCTCAACGGCGGCGGCGACGCGGTGCGCCTTGCCGAGATTTTCGGTCCAGACATAACTCGACAAGCCATATTGGATGTCATTGGCCAGCCGAATCGCGTCCGCTTCGTCCTTGAATGGGATCAGGCAGGCCACGG
>Ga0105240_10003825_pt1 | contig 23270 bp, 24 predicted proteins | sample KBSC54metaG_FD_80426 | JGI IMG/M metagenome (GOLD analysis project Ga0105240, IMG submission 80426) | Corn rhizosphere microbial communities from Kellogg Biological Station, Michigan, USA - KBS C5-4 metaG | ecosystem: Host-associated > Plants > Roots > Rhizosphere > Soil | place: Michigan, USA... | reverse complement strand
GTGCTGCGTCAGATCAAGTCGCATCACGAGTCGGTCGCCACCCTGGTACTGAGCGCGTACCCGGAGAATCAGTATGGGTTGAACGTGCTGCGCGCCGGCGCCAGCGGGTTTCTCAGCAAGACCGCCGACGACGGCGAGTTGTGCCGGGCGATTCGCGCCGCGGTGCGCGGCGGACGTTATGTCAGTCCGGAGCTGGCCGAGATGCTGGTGAGCGGCATGCAGGGCGGCAACTCCGCCGAGCCGCGGCACAGCATTCTCTCGGAGCGGGAGTTTCAGATCTTCTGCAAGCTCGCCGAAGGGCGCAGCGTCTCGGAGATCGCCGCGAAGCTGTTCCTGAGTGTGAAGACCGTCAGCACCTATCGCACGCGCATTCTGGAGAAGATGGGGATGAGGACCAACGCTGACATCACCTACTACGCGATCAAGAACAATCTGCTGCAGTGATGCACATGAGCACGGCAACAGTGCGCGACGTCAACGGCGCAACCACCTCCGAGCGGCGGATTCTGCTGATCGAGGACTCCGCCGTGCTGACGCGCCGCCTCGTCGATCTGCTGTCCGAGCCCGGGCGGGTGGCGGTGGCGGCCCAGGCGGCCACGCAGTCCGAGGCCCTGCTGCGCCTGCAGGAGGCGCTGTTCGACGTGCTGGTGGTGGACATCGAGCTGGCCGAGGGCAACGGGGTGGCGGTGATCCGCCAGGCGCGGCAGCTCTACCCGCCGGACGGGCAGCCGTTGATCGTGGTGCTGACCAACTATGCCTCGGACTTCGTCCGCGATCACTGCTTTGCCGCCGGCGCCGATTATTTCCTGGACAAGATGCGGGACATCGCCCTGCTCAAGGCGATCGTCGCGGACGGCCAGTCCAAGTGGACGCCGCCGCGCGCCAGTCACTGAGTTTTCCGCTCACGCCGGCACTCGCACCCGCAGCGTGGTGCCGCGCCCGGTTCCGGAGTCGATGACCAGAGTGCCCCCGAACGAGCTGACGCGCTGGCGCATGCCCTGCAGGCCGAAAGTGGCGCGTGCGGCGGGGTCCTGGTTGGGATCAAACCCGCGGCCGTCATCGCACAGGCTCAGGGCGAAGCCGCCGGAATCAGCGGTCATCAGCAGCCGCACGTGGCTGGCACGGCCGTGGCGGATGACGTTGCTCAGCCCTTCCTGCACGATGCGGAACACGGCGATGGCCGTCTCCCGCGGCAGGCCCTGGGCTTCGTCCGCGAGATCGATGTCGGCCTGCAGGCCCGCCTTGAGGCAGACGGCATCGACATAGGTGCGCAGCGCGGTCGGCAGGCCGAAGTGATCCAGCAGCGACGGCCGCAGATCGTCCACCAGGCGCCGTTTGAGGTCCATGGCCTCATCCAGAACGCTCCCCAGCTGCGCGAGCCGCTCCTGCAGCTCCGGTGCCTGCACCCGCGGCTGCAGCCAGGAGAGGTCCATCTTCGCGGCGGTCAGCAGACCGCCGAGCTCATCGTGCAGGGTGCGGGCGATTTCCGCTTTCTCCCGCTCGGCGAGCGACTGGAGGTAGCTCGCAAGACTGGAGACCTCGCGAACGCGCTCGTCAGCCGCCTGCGCCGGCCCCTCGAGCTCGAGCGTGGCGCCCTCGGATTGGAGCGTGGGGGATGTCTGTCTGTCTGCCATCTGCTTCGCCTTTGCCTGCAGCGGCGGTTTAGCAGATGGCGGCGGCTGATGCCAGGAAGCAAGACTCACTTGAGGTGCGCTCTGTAACTGGCTCCGCCTAGCTCCGCCTGCCGCTCCGTTTGGGAACCAGGACGGCGCCCAGTACCAGGCCGACGGCGGCTCCGATGGATAGCGTGGTCCAGGGGTTGTCCCTGGCGTAGGCCCGAACCGCGGTGCGGGCCCGGCGCGCGCCGAGGTGGGCGCGCTTCTCGATATCGGCAAGCCGGTCTCTCGCCGTTCCGACCGTGTCGCTGACACGATTGCGTATGGCCTTGAGCGCATCGTCGCGATCATCGCCGATGGCGTGGACCAACTCCTCGACTTGCTGCAGCACGATACGCAGCTCGTTTGCCAGAGCCGCACTGGAGGCGGCGGTGCGCTCCATCATCTCGATTCTCCTCAGGCGCAAGACCCGTGCGACGTAGCCGCGCGGCGCGCCTCGACGCGGTTTCGCCTCTTCGCGAGACGACCGGCGCGAGCCATGCTCAGCGCGGCTACGTCGCCCTATACAGCAGCGAGTACCAGCAGCATGCCGATGACGATGGCCAGCAGTGACATCAGGTCTCGGGTGTACATGGCGGTGAAGGTGAGGCACACGAGCGCTGTGAGCCAGTCTGGTTTGGTACGCGTCTGCGGCGCGCAGGTGCTGAAAGGCGTGTCAGAGCAATCCTACATCGCACCATCGGCCTGTTGCGTACGATCGAGCCGTAAGTGAGATCGATGGAGACCGCTATGGCCAAGGTACAAGGGGAAGGGGACTACGCATCCGCCCGCCGCTACAACTCTCGGACGCGCAAGTTCGTCAAAGCCAAAGGCGCCGCGGCCACTCGCGCGCCCGGCGGGGGCGTGGATCGGGCGGCGCTGCGCAAGGCGCGCAGCAAAGCTCGTGATGGCGGACAGGACGCTCGTGACGCGAAGCTGATGGCGAAGACCGAGAAGGGTCGCCCGCCGCGACGCTCACACTAGAGGGTCCGGACGGACCCAACGCAAACAAAGAGGCCCGCCGTCAGGCGGGCCTCCAGCACGATTCCGATCGAGTTACTTCGGAGCCGAAGAGCTGTCGGAGCCCGAGGACTTCGAGGACTTCTTGTGGCTGTGCTTTTTGTGGCTGCTGCTCTTCGCCTTCGGAGCGGACGCGCTCTGGTCGGACGACGGCGGGGTGGTGTCCGCGGCCAGCACCGGACCGGCGAGGAACAACAGGCTGATAACCGGGACGAGCTTCTTGAACATCGAAAGCCTCCAAGGCGAGTTGAGTGACGACACGCGGGCCACCTTACTCGATAGTCAACGCCGGTGCCGATTATGACTCGAATTTCACACAGCCCGTGACGGGGCCGCCCGCGTGGCGACGGGAACTCGCTAAAAAGGGATTCTTACGGCGTCTTAATTTGACAATGGGCGACGCTCCGGTTGGCGACGCTCCGGTTGGCGACGCTCCGCTTCCCGCCGATTGCTTCGCAATTCCCGCCGATTGCTCTGCAATTCCCGCCGATCGCCCGTGCCGGTCAGTGTCCCTCGAAACCGACCAGCGTCCTGACCGGTACGCCGAGGGTCTCGAGCCGGCGCCGCCCGCCGAGGTCCGGCAGATCGATGACGAAACAGGCGGCCAGAATCTCTGCCCCCAGCGTACGCAACAGCTTCACGGCGGCCTCCGCCGTGCCCCCGGTCGCGATCAGATCGTCGACCAGGATGATGCGCTCTCCGTGTGCAACACCGTCGCGGTGCATTTCCATCTCATCGATGCCGTATTCCAGAGAGTAGGCCACACGCACGGTGGCGTGGGGGAGCTTGCCTTTCTTGCGGATCGGGACGAATCCGGAGGCCAGCCGATGCGCGACGGCGCCTCCGAGAATGAAGCCGCGCGCCTCGATGCCGGCGACTCTGTCTATCCGCGCTTCGGTCCAGGGCCTGACCAACTCATCGACCACGCCGCGGAATGCCTGCGCGTTGCCGAGCAACGTCGTGATGTCGCGGAACTGAATGCCCGGCTTGGGATAGTCCGGAATGGTCCGGATCGCCGCGCGGATCTGCTCGAGCGTGCTGCTGTCCACGCCCGCTAGTCTACCCGCGTACGCCGCGGCTCGGCGTCCTATTGGAGATACTGCACGTTGAAGTACCCTTGCCGGTCCGTCCAGGTGTCCCGGACCTGCCAGCCCGCCGCGCCGGCCAGGCGCGCGAACGCCTCGGGCGTGTATTTGTGGCAGTGCTCGGTCACCAGCGGCTCACCGTCCGCGAAAGCGACGGACTCCCCGGCGACCGTCACCTCCTGCTCGCGCAGGCTCACCAGGTGCATCTCCATCCGGCTGGCGCCGGGCACCCACACGGCCTCGTGCCGGAACTCCGCCAGGTCAAAGTCGGCGCCCAACTCGCGATTCAGGCGCGCCAGCATGTTGAGATTGAAGGCGGCGGTCACGCCGGCGGCATCATTGTAGGCCCGCTCGAGGACGCCGGGCTCCTTGACCAGGTCGTAACCGATCAGCAGCGCGCCATCCGGACCCGCGGCATCACGCATCGTCCACAGCAACTCCATGGCCGCCGGCGCATCGAAATTGCCGATGGTGGAGCCCGGGAAGAACACCACTACGCGCGTGCCTTCACGCCGGATGTTGGGCACTGAGAACGGCTGCGTGAAATCGGCGCACACCGGTTGCACATCCAGTTGCGGATAGGCTTCTGCCACGCGCCGTGCCGCCGCGAGGAGATGGCTGCGCGAGATGTCCACCGGCACGTATGCCGCGAGTCCCGGCAGCTGGTCCAGCAGAAGGCGTGTCTTGGTGCTCGCGCCGCTGCCGAGCTCCACGAGCAGCGTGTCTTCGCCGATGGCACTCGCGATCTGCTGCGCGTGCTCCGCAAGGATCGCCGTCTCGGTACGCGTGATGTAGTACTCCGGCTCGGCGCATATCTGCTCGAACAACTGCGAGCCGCGCTCATCGTAGAAATACATCGGCGACAGCCGTTTCGGCGAGCTGCGCAGGCCGCGCAGCACGTCCGTGACCAGCTCCCAGTCCGCTTCGCTGCGGACGACGTGTCGGGCCCGCAGGCTCGAATGTCTCAGCATGCTGTCGTTTCCTTGAATTACGCGTCCCGGGCCAGACGCAGTCCCGAGAACTGCCAGCGTGCCGCCGGCGGGAAGAAGTTGCGGTAGCTCGGGCGGATGTGCGCAGCGGGCGTCGCACAGGAGCCGCCGCGCAGCACCAACTGGCTCACCATGAACTTGCCGTTGTATTCCCCGAGAGCCCCGGCAAGAGGCTTGAAGCCTGGATAGGGCGCGTACGCCGACTGCGTCCACTCCCACACGTCGCCGAACATCTGCGCCAGCGGCTGCGCGGATTGCACGCCGACACTGCTTGCGGCGGGCACGGGATGCAGGTTGCCGTGCTCGAGGAAACTGCCCTGCAACTCCGGAGCCGCCGTGCACGCGGCGATTTCCCACTCCGCCTCCCCCGGCAAACGGGCATGTGCCCAGCGGGCGAAGGCGTCGGCCTCGAAGTAGCTGAGGTGACACGCGGGAGAATGCGGGTTGATGGCTCGGGGCCCGGACAACGTAAACTCATGATCCAGCGACTCCGCCCAATACAGCGGCCGCCGCCATTGCTCACGCTGCACGAGCGCCCAGCCCTCCGACAGCCACAGCTGCGGCTGGCTGTAGGCGCCGTCACGCACGAATTCCAGGAACTCCGCGTTGGTGACCGGGCGGTTGGCGAGCTGGAACGGGGCCAGATACAGCTGGTGGCGCGGCTGCTCGTTGTCGAAGCAGAAGTCGGCGCCGCCGTGACCGATCTCCACGAGCCCGCCCGGGAGCTTGATGAACTCGAGCGGCGGGGCGTGACGCCAGGTGCGCTCTTCGCGCGCCTCGTAGACGGGCTGCAGCGGGTTGCACCAGAACAGATGTTGATGTCAGTGAGCAGCAGCTCCTGGTGCTGCTGCTCGTGGTGCAGTCCCAGTGTCACGACGTCCGCCGGCGCTGCGGCCGCGGACGCCAACAGTGTCTGCATGTGCTCATCCACATGCGTGCGATACGCCAGCACCTCGGCCACCGTCGGCCGGGACAGCAGGCCGCGGTCGGGCCGCGCGTGCATCGCGCCGACACTGTTGTAGTACGAGTTGAACAGATAGCCGAAGCGCTCGTCATAGGGCCGATAGCCCTCGACGGCGCGACGCAACACGAACTCCTCGAAAAACCAGCTGGTATGCGCGAGGTGCCACTTCGCCGGGCTGGCATCGGGCATGGATTGGACGACGTAATCCTCATCCTCCAGCGGCTGGCACAGCGCCACGGTCTGGTCGCGAACCCGCCGGAACTGATCGGCGAGCTCCGACTCCACGGTGGGGCGTGAGACGGAGCGGCGCCGCGCGCCGGCGGAGGAAGCGGCAGGGTGCCGGGTGACTGAGGACCTGGCGGCGGAGGGCGTCGCGGGAGCGGGGGTCTGGGGGATCATTGGGCCGGAGCTCCGCAAGATGTATGCCTCGCCGCGGCGGTGTGCCACACGAGGAGCTGATTGTTGGCCGGCATCGCATGATCGGCCTGCAGGTGCAGCCCTTCAGACCGAGCCAGGGCGTCGACCGCCTCGAAATCCCGAATGCCGCTGAGGGGATCGCGATCCTGCAGAAAGCGATCGAAGGCGGCGTTGCTGTCGCTCGTATAACGACCGCCGTATCGGAAAGGTCCGTACACGCACAGCACGCCAGGGTGCGCCGCCGCGCGCGTGGCGGCGCCGCCCAGAACTGTGCCGATGCCGCGGAACAGCCCCTCTACGGCACCCCAGTCCATGATGTGCAGTGTGTTGGCGGTGAATACCGAGTCGACTCCCTGGAGCGGCCAGGGATGAGCACGCGCGTCGAGCTCGATGGGCTCCAGCAGGTTGGCGGGGCGTTGCGGCGCCAGGCTGCGGCGCAGAAGGGGAAGGTACTCGCCCCGATCGCTGGGCTGCCAGCTGAGGTGCGGCAGATGGGTCGAGAAGTGCATCGCGTGCTGGCCGGTGCCGCTGCCGATCTCCAGAACCCGGGCACTGTGCGCGAGCGCGTGCCGCAGGATCTCGAGAATCGGTCCCTTGTTGCGTTCGCAGGCCTGTGAAAGCGGGGCGACGTCGACGCTCATGGCTCCCTGTCCTCATGCTCAGTCACGCACGATCGGCTGCCCCGATCCGCGGTGAGCGTGTGGCCAAGGTGGGGAAGGCTAGCGGAAAACCAAGGGCATGGTACCCGCCCAAAGGGATAGGCGGGGGCGAGCCAAAAGGGGTCAGGAGGACCGGGAGGAGGGCGGGCGCCCCGAGGCCTTGCCGCGGCGCTCCTTTTTCGCCTCCTCGCAGATGCTGAAATGCAGCGCCAGACTGGCGACGGCCTCCACGAACTCCCCCTCATAGCTCCATCCGGCACAGTAGGCGCGCCAACGATTGGACTCGCCCGTGGGGGCAAGCCCGGCCGTGCGATCGTGTTGGATGACTTCCTCGAGCGCCTCGCGCGCGATATCCAGTCGGGGGCGCGGCCAGTTCGCCCAGATCGGCTTCCCGGCCGGGCCATGGCCCGGACCGGCGCTGGTGTGGGTGGCAATCCCCAGGCGGCTCGCGGCCGCGATCAAAGGGTCCTCGTTCATGCCGGCGTGTCCTGTCGTCCGAATCTGATTGAAATTCAGCAGGTTCCATGCCCGGAAGGGGGTCGGGCCGTCCGCGGATGGCGACAAGTCGGCCGTGGCACGGCAAGCTTGAGCCTCCCCGCCGCTCCCGCGGGCCTGGGGCTCCCTTTCCGCTGACAACAGGAACCTATGCAAACGATCGAGACTCTGCTCAAGCGCTATTCGGGCCGTGTGCTGCGTGAGCCGGCGCCGGATGAGGGCGCCCTGGCATTGATGCTGGAGAGCGCCGTGCGCGCTCCGGATCATGGGCGGTTGCGCCCCTGGGTGTTCATCGTCATCGAGGGGGAGGGCCGCTCCCAGTTCGGGGAGCTGCTGGCTGAGCACGCGCGCCGCACCCGCCCGGCGGCGACCGCCGAGGCGCTCGAGCGCGAACGGCAGAAGGCCTTCCGGGCACCCATGATCATCGTCGTGGCGGCCAGAACCCAGCCGCAGGCGCGGATTCCGATCATCGAACAGATCCTCAGCGCCGGCGCGGCCGCCCACTCGATCTTGCTGGCGGCGTTCGCTCTCGGGTTCAATGCCGTGTGGAAGACCGGCGATGCGGCCTATGACGAGAGCACCAAGGCCGCTCTGGGCCTGGAAGCCAAGGATGCGATCGTGGGGTTCCTGTACGTCGGAACGGAGGAGTCGGACCTGCCCCCGCCTCCCCGGCCTGAAGTGCAGGAGCTCGTGCGGCGTTGGGGGTGACTTGCCTCGAGCGGGGGCCGTCTCCATTACTGAAAAGGACGTTATGCCATGAGCTTGCCATCACGGATGGTGTTCGCCGGTTGCGCCGCGATGCTGGCGCTCGCCTGCATGTCCAAGCCCAGCTCCAACCCCCTCCAGGAGACGCCGGTGTCTGCGACCAGCCCCGCCGCGAGTGAGCCCGCTGCCCCTTCCGCCGCACCCGCCGCGCGCGCTGCGATCGGGGCGTTCGGGCTCGACCTGACGACGGTCAAGCCCGACGTCAGGCCTGGCGATGATTTCTTCGACTACGCCAACGGCAAGTGGCTCGACTCCTTCGAGATTCCCGCCGACCGCTCCAGCTTCGGCGCTTTCAACCGCCTGGAGGATCAGTCCGAGCAACGCGTCCGCGAGATCATCGAGCAGGCGGCCGCCGCGCACGCTCCGGCGGGTTCGGCGGAGCAGAAGATCGGCGATTACTACGCAAGCTTCATGGATCAGGCGGCTATCGAGGCGAACGGCCTCGCTCCGGTGAGCGCGGACCTGCAGCTCATCGCGGCGGCAAAGTCGCGCCGGCAGATCGCGAAGTTGTTTGGCCTGAGCGGATTTGCATCGCTGTTCGACATCGACCTGCCGCCGGATCTGAAGAATCCCGACCGCTACTCCGTCGTCATCAGCCAGTCGCATCTGGGATTGCCCGACCGGGACTACTACCTGAAGGACGATCCGCACCTGCAGGAAGTGCGCCGGAAATACGTTGCCTACGTGGAGCAGATGCTGACCCTGGGAGGCATCGCTGAGGCCCCTGCAAAAGCCGCTGCCATCATGGCGTTCGAGACTCGAGTGGCCAAGGCGCAGTGGTCCATAGAGAAGCGGCGGGACGTGGATGCCGTATACAACCCGCGCACCAAGGCGCAGCTCGTGGCGTACGCGCCGGGGTTCGACTGGCAGGTGTTCCTGGAATCCTCCGACCTCGGTGCGCGCGAGCATCTCATCGTGAGCGAGCTCACGGCGATCCGCGATCTCGCAGCGATATTCGCGCGCACCCCAGTACGGACGCTGCAGGCGTATCTGCAATTCAACTATCTGAGCGATCACGCCCCTTATCTGCCGCAGCGCTTCGATGAGGCGCGCTTCGCCTTCTACGGCAAGACACTGCGGGGACAGCCGGAGCAGCGCGAGCGTTGGAAGCGGGCCGTGAGCACGGTCAACGATGCGCTCGGGGAGCAGGTCGGCCAGGTCTACGTGGCGCGTTATTTCCCGCCGGAATCGAAGGCCAAGGTGCAGCAGCTGGTCGCCAATCTGCGCGCCGCGCTCAGCGAGCGCATCGATGCCCTGCAATGGATGACGCCGCAGACGAAGGCGCGCGCGCATCGCAAGCTCGCCACCTTCACCACCAAGGTCGGCTATCCGGACAAGTGGAAGGACTACTCCACGCTGGAGGTGCGGCGCGAGGATCTCATCGGCAACGTGCGCCGCGCCAGCATCTGGCAGTGGCACTATCAGGTGGCGCGGCTGGATAAACCCGTGGACCGCTCCGAGTGGCAGATGACCCCGCAGGAGATCAACGCCTACTACAACCCGCTGAACAACGAGATCGTGTTTCCAGCGGCGATCCTGCAGCCGCCGTTCTTCGACCCGAATGCCGACGATGCGGTGAACTACGGTGCGATCGGCGCCGTGATCGGCCACGAGATCGGCCATGGCTTCGATGACCAGGGGCGCAAGTTCGGGCCGGACGGCAGCCTCGAGGACTGGTGGACGCCCGCGGACGTGAAGTCCTTCACCGAGCGCGTCTCGCGGCTCGTGCACGAGTATTCACAGTTCGAGGCGCTGCCGGGGCTGAAGGTCAACGGCGCCAACACCATCGGTGAGAACATCGGCGATCTGGGCGGACTCGGGATGGCGTATCACGCCTATCACCTGTCCCTGCGGGGCCGCCCCGCTCCGGTCATCGATGGGCTGAGCGGCGATCAGCGTTTCTTTCTGTCGTGGGCCCAGGTGTGGCGTACGAAATTCCGCGACGGGGCGCTGCGCGAGCTGACGATGTCGGACGTGCACAGCCCGCCGTATTTTCGTGTCAACGGCACGATGCCCAACATCGACGCCTGGTACACCGCGTTCGGAGTCAAGCCGGGCGACAAGTTGTATCTGCCTCCCGCGCAGCGTGTCACGATCTGGTGAGCGAGCCCGGCCGGCGCGCCGCGCGAGCCCGGCCGTCTAGCGCACTGCCCGATAGCCGCCGGCCACACCGGTCGGGGAGAGCACGATCTGCCACAGCTGCGTCTTGCGGGCCCTGAAGGAAGCCGCCGAGGACATCAGCCAGAAGTGCCACATGCGCCGGAAGCGCTCGCTGTAGCGGGCAGAGAGCTTCGGCCACGCCCGCTCGAAGTTCTCCGACCAGGCCAGCAGCGTGCGATCGTAGTAGACCCCGAACGAGTGGAAGTCCTCGATCACCCAGAGTCCTTCGGCCGCCTTGCTGATCTGGGCGAGCGAGGGAAGCTGCCCGTTGGGGAAAATGTACTTGTCGATCCAGGGGTCGGTCGCTACCGAGGAGCGGTTGTTGCCGATGGTGTGCAGCAGAAACAGCCCGTTGGGGCGTAGCAGCTCGCGTGCTTTGGCAAGGTAGGTGCGGTAGTTGCGCACGCCTACGTGCTCGAACATTCCCAGCGAGTAGATGGCGTCGAAGCTCCTCCCGGTCAGGCTGCGGTAATCCTCGAGGCGGATGTCGACATCCAGCCCCGCGCAGCGCTTCTGGGCCGTCTGCAGTTGATTGCGTGAGACGGTCACGCCGGTGACCGCGGCTCCGTAGCGCTGCGCCATGAATTGCGCGGCGCCACCCCAACCGCAGCCGATGTCCAGGATGCGCATCCCCGCCTGCGCGCCGATCTTGCGCGCGACCAGATCGAGCTTGGCCTCCTGGGCATCGTTCAGCTGGGTGGCCCTCTCGAAATAAGCGCAGCTGTAGATCATCCGCGGGTCGAGCATGAGCTCGTAGAGATCGTCGCCCAGGTCGTAGTGCTTCTCGCCCACGATATAGGCGCGGCGCGAGCTCTGCTTGTTGAAGAGCCTGGCGCTCAGCGCCAGCTTCACGGCGCGCGGCGAGCGCAGATGCTCCTCGATGTTGCTTCTCAATACGCGCGTGAGCATTTCATCCAGCTGAGCGCAGTCCCACCAGCCGTCCATGTAGGCCTCGCCGGCCCCCAGAGACCCATGGCCGAGGACCCGCTGGAACAGGCGCTCGTCGTTCACGCGGATATCCCAGGGGCGCGCGCCATCGAGACGGACGTCGGCCGCGGCGAGCAGCTCGGACAAGACCTTCTCATAGGCTCGTGCCCGGGAAGAGCTGACCACGAGGTGGGCGCCGACCAGGGCATTGCCCTGGCCCATTGGGGGCTGGCCCATCGGGGGCTGGCCCAGGGGGACCTGGCTTTTCTGGGGCGGGGCCATCGGTGGGCCCCTTTCGGCGGGGCCTATGGAGGGCTGGCCGGCGCCGGACTCCCGACCCAGCGGCGATGAAATCTCAGGTTGCGACATCCGCGTCCCCTTTTGTTGTTCACGCTGGCCCTGCCAACGATAGCGCGGGGCCGGTCCATGTGACCAGTGTGTGACAGGGGTGGGCGGATCGGTACCCCTGGGTCAGCCGCGGGCGGCGGCCGGTCCGGAGGGAAGCCGCGGATCGGTGATTGCAACCGGCGCCCCGGGCGTGTCCGGATGGCGTTCGAACAGGTGGCGGACCTGGGGTGGAGCCTCCCCCCGATGGAACGCCAGAACGCGCCGCTCGACCTCCTGGTCCGCTACCGTCAGGCGATGGTGCCGCCTCAGGTGCTCGATCCAGTTGGGGCTGTGGTAGCGCTCGATCCACGCCTCGTTGTCTTCGGTGTCCTGCATGAGGGTCCAGCGGCGCGCGCCGTCGCGCCGCCGGATGCGCCGCAGCTCGCGCATTTCCGCCAGGAAGGCCTCGCGGTCGGCCGCGCTGATCCGATACTCGATGGTGACGACAATCGGCCCGGAGTCCGAGAGCCGCTCGAAGTCGGTGCCCTCGCCGGCGGACAGCGTCCGCGAGGGGTCCAGGTTCAGGCCTTCGGGCTGCGGGAGCGGAAGCTTCAATCCGATCAGCGCCGAGAAGCCCATCAGCGCTCCCGAGATCACGAGGCTCGCGACCACGTTGAGCTCCTCGGCAACGGTGCCCCACAACCAGCTTCCCGCGGCGAGGCCGCCGAACGTCACCATCTGGTAGATCGCGATGGTGCGGCCGACGACCCAGCGGGGTGAGGCAGTTTGAACCGTCACGTTGAATGTCGAGAGCGCGATGACCCATGAGGCTCCTGCCAGCATCAGCGCCAGCATGCTCAGCGCGTGCCACGAGCTGATGGCCGTGAGGACGGTGCCCACACCGAACCCGAAGGTCGCGACCCGCGCGACTTTCTCATTGCCGTGCTTGGCCCGCAGCGACGCGCTGAACAGCGCGCCGACGACTGCGCCCGCACCGAAGGCAGCATACAGCGCACCGAATGTAGCGGCTCCGCCGCCGATGAGATCGCGGGCGATGAGCGGCAGCAGGGCCCATATCGCGCTGCCCATCAGTCCGAACATCGAGCCGCGTACCAGCACCGTGCGGATTCCCGGGGACAGGCGTGCGTAGCGCAAGCCGGCTCCGACGGCCATAGGAATCCGCTCCGGTGGCAGAAGTCGCTCCGGCTTGGGACGCCTCCACGTGGCCAACACTGCGATCAGAGCGACGTAACAGAGCAGGTTGGACAGGAAGGCCGCGCGTGCCCCGAAGGCTGCCACGATGACTCCGCCAATCGCGGGGCCGGCGATCCGCGCCAGGTTGAATGCCAGGCTGTTAAGAGAGACGGCCGCGCTGAGATCCGAGCGCGGCACCTGCTCTCCAACCGAAGACTGCCAGGCGGGCGCGTACAGGGCTGCGCCGCAGCCGATCAGAAATGTCAACGTCAGCAGCGTCCAGGGCGTGATCCGGCCCATGAACGCGAAGCTCGTGAGCGTGCCGGAGGCGAGCAGCAGAAAGATCTGCGCCACGAGCATGATGATGCGTCGATCGGAGATATCCGCGATCGCCCCCGCCGGCAGAGACAACAGCATGATCGGCAGCGAGGTGGAGGCCTGCACCAGCGCAACCATCGCAGGCGAGGGCGCCAGAGAGGTCATGAGCCACGCGGCGCCGACGGACTCGATCAGACCGCCGAAATTCGAGATCAGGCTGGCGCCCCACAGAGAGGCAAAGATGCGGGACTTGAAGGGCGCCAGCGTCGCCGAGGTTCGCCAGGAGGCCGGGAGCTTGTTGAGCAGACCAGAGCGCTCGATCACTCGAGGAGTCCTTTGCGCGGTCGCCGCCGCAGAGCCGCAGGGGGCACAGTTCAGGCTGCAGATTGTAGCGTGCGGCGGCGCGTCGCCGCTCGCTCCGCGCGCTAGGGCCAGGCGTTTAGCTTGCGTTCAGTCCGCGTCCACGTCGGGTTCAGGTTGCAGCGCGTAGCCTCAGGCGCACGGGGTGGTATTCAAAGGAGGTGCGCATGCACGCCGTTACAAACGAGAACCTTGCCCGTGGCAGCCGGATGCTGCTCGTAGTAGCTCTGCACATTGCCGCGCTGTATGCGATTGCGACGAGTCTGGGTGTGGTTCGCCCGCCCTCGATCATTCAGCCGCTGCAGGCGACGATCATCGAGGCCACGAAGCAGCCGCACGTCGCCCAGCCACTGCTGGCCAAACCGCAGCTGCAGCAGCTGAATGTCGATGTCCAGGACACGCCGCCTCCCGAGGTGGACGTTCCGGTGGACACCACGGTCGCGCCGCCCGACGCCTCACCGAATGAGGCCATCTCCGATGCCAACCTGCAGGTGACGCGGCGAGTGGAACCCAGCTATCCGCCTGCTTCCCGGCGCGCGGGTGAGCAGGGTACGGCGGTGTTCAGCGTGCTGGTGGATCCGAGCGGGCATCCGCAGCAGGTGAAAGTGCAGACCAGCAGCGGCTTCGAGCGTCTGGACCAGGCGGCCATGGAGGCCATCCGCCACTGGGTGTTCAACCCCGCCGTGCGCGATTCCCAGAAGGTGGCGGCATGGACCAGCGTGCGCGTGAAATTCCAGCTGCAGAACGCTCAGGGTTAGATCTGGACGCCCGGACTTTGCGGTCCGGGCCCCATCACCTCAGAAAGGCTTGACCACCGCGAGAATCACGATCGCGATCAGTAACAGCGAGGGCGCCTCGTTGAACAGCCGGTACCAGCGTTGCGAGTGCGTATTGCGCCCCTCGCGCAATGCGACCATCAGCTGCCGGCACCACAGGTGATAGCCGATCAGCAGGGCAACCAGTGCGAGCTTGGCGTGCAGCCAGCCCATCTGCAGGTAGGCGGGTGAGGCTATCAGCATCGCAATGCCGAAACCGACGGCGAGGGTGGCGCCGATGGTCATGATCCCGAACAGCCGCCGCTCCATGTTGATGAAGCGCTCGATGCCGGGGGTATCGGCGGTCACCGTGTGGTAGACGAACAGCCGCGGCAGATAGAACAGCCCGGCGAACCAGGTCACGACGAACACGATGTGAAAGGCTTTGAGCCAGAGCATGGCCGGCACTATATCGTGGCCTGTGTGCAGGTGCACGCCAGCGCCCTCTCATGTGGCGGGCGTTCAAACCCGCACAGCCGTGCGCCGCATCGTCCAGGTGGATTACCGCGCCGGCGCTTTCCAACCACCGGCTTTCGCAGCCGCTTCCGCCCGGGCATCCAGCGGCTCTCCGGCAATGTGATCCTCGACCGCTTGAAGGATCGACTTCGGCACAGAGGAGGCCGCCTGACGATAGCGACCCGCTCCGCCGTCTGCGCTCGCTTGCGCACGGGCGACCGCATCGAGTTGCCAGCCGTCGCCGCTGCGGCAGGCGAGCCCTGCAAGCGAGTCCGTCGCGCGCAGCGCGAACGTGCGGCAGTAGTTCCCACTCTTGTCGCGGAAGCTGATACCCATCTGTACCGGGGTGGTTGCCGCATCGCCCTGCGCGCTTGCGAGTTGATCCGACAGAGCCTGGGCCAGTGCGCCGCTGGCAAACAGCTGGCCGTTACGGGAAGTGATCGGCCCGACACGGGCGTGGTGCACGAAGAGCAGACTGAGCGCGGCTCCGACGGCGAGGCTGGCGGCCATCGAGCCCCACTCGGGCCACGACCACTTTCGAGACTCCTTGCGGCGCAGAGGGATGACGTTGCTCGCCCGCACTGGCGGAGATGCTCCGCGCGCCGCCGCGACGAGACGGTCCGGCACCGGTTCCTCGACGACGCGCTCGAAAGCGAGTCGGACGCGTGTGCGCAACGCCTGTTGGCGAGCGACGCGTGCCGCGATGTCGGGATTCGCTCGCATCGCCGCCTCGACTTCTACGCGAGCCTGCTCATCGAGCTCCCCATCCACGTACGCCATCAATGTCTCTTCCGAAGGGGTCATGAAGCTGCTCCTGTCGTATCGGACAGCATCTCCTGCAACGCTTCGCGGCCCCGCGCGAGACGGCTCGTCAGAGTGCCGATCGGTATTTCCATCACGCGCGCCGCTTCCTTGTAGGAGAGTCCTTCGACCAGCACCAGGCCGACGGCCGAGCGCTGCTCCTCCGGCAGGCGCGCCAGCGCGTCCTGTACTGCGAGCGTGTCCGCAACGCTCCCCATTGAGTCCTCTCCGACGTGCTCACCGAGTTCCTCCACCGCAAAGACCCGTCCCTGACGCGCGCGCCCCCGCACCTCATCGATCCAGGCATTACGCACAATGCCGAACAGCCAGCTCGAGATTTCCGAGCCGGGCCGCAGCTGATCCAGCCGTGCGAGTGCGCGCTCGACAGCAATCTGGACGACATCGTCCGCGTCGTGCGCATTGCGCGCGAGCGTGCGCGCGAAACGGCGCAGCCGCGGCAATAGTCCGACGATCTGTTCACGAAGTGCCTCTTCAGTCACGCAAGTCCGCCCGACGGGTACTACGTTCGAGAACGTCATTTTCTTCCCTGCGCCGTAACAATCAACTAGGCTGTTCTCATGTTCAGATTTTTGCTTGCGGCGGCGTTGATCGGGTTGGCGCAGCTGGCACAGGCGCAGATCGGGCTGCCTGGCGTGCGCTTGCCGCGTCTGCCGGACGTGACCGTGCCCGATGTGCAGAACCAGCTGACGCGCACGGTCGATGACATCGACTCGCAGACGGCCGCGAATGTACGCAGGGTGCGGGTTCGGGATCTGCTGCGGGCGCAGCGCAATGTTCTGGAAGCCGATCCGCGTGGCGATCCGATCATGCGCGGCGAGGTGCTCGCCCTCTCTCCTTCGGATGCAGCGTTGGCGCGGGCCCAGGCGGCCGGGTACGTGGTCGTCCGCGATCGCGTGCTCGACGGACTCGGCGCCCGAGTCGTGGTGCTGCAGGCGCCCGCGGGGACCTCCACGCGCCGCGCATTGCAGCAGCTCAGATCCCTGGATCCCGCCGGAAGCTACGACTTCAACCACCTGTATCTGGATAGCGGAACGATGGCTCCCGGGGAGCCACTCACCGTGCAGGCGGACACCCCATCCCCTGAGCGGCCTGCTTCTGCGGCGGCGCGGCGCGTCGGTCTCATCGACGGGGGCGTGGATGCGCAGCATCCGGTCTTTCATGACATGACCATTCACCAACACGGCTGCGATGGCGCATCGATGCCCAGCGAGCACGGCACTGCCGTGGCCTCGTTGCTGGTCGGTAGCGCCGAGCAGTTCCGTGGCGCGGCTCCAGGGGCGGAGCTGTTCGCTGCCGATGTCTACTGCGGGCCGGGCGCCACTGTCGACGCGATAGCCGATGCCTTCTCCTGGTTGGTTGGCGAGCACGTGCCGGTGATCAACGTGAGCCTCGTCGGTCCGCCGAACGTGCTGTTGGAGGCCGTGGTGCTCCGAGTCATCGCTCGCGGCTCCGTGATCGTCGCCGCCGTTGGAAATGACGGTCCCGCGGCTCCGCCGCTCTATCCTGCCGCGTATCGCGACGTCATCGGTGTGACGGCCGTGGACGCACATCGCCATGTGCTGGTCGAGGCGGAGCGGGGGCCGCAGGTGAAGTTCGCCGCGCCAGGGGCGGATATGGCGGCGGCGTGCCTGGCCGGGAAGTTCAGCGCGGTGCGCGGCACTTCGTTTGCGGCGCCTATTGTCGCAGGGTTGCTCTCGCTCCAGATGTCTACACCGGATACCGCAGCAGCCCAGCGCGCCGTGCAGGCATTGATTCACGCTGCCATCGATCTTGGCGCGCGCGGACCCGACAAGGTCTATGGCAACGGGCTGGTAGGCGATGACGTGCGCCCGGACCTGGCCCTGGTCAGCCGGTCCGCGCACCCCGATCTCGCCAAACATTAAGTCAAATCAAATAAATCCGCCCGTCCAGGGAAGAATCCGGCGGCCCCGCTCGTAATCCTCTCGAAGGTCGCGAATGTCGCGGCTACAGGAGAGACGGATCATGAGAATCACGCTTCTTGTTGCGAGCGCAGCCGTTGCCGCCCTGCTTGCCTGCAATGCGCAGGCGCAGATTCTCAGGGGCGGGGGCGTCGGCAATGTGGGAGGAGCGGTCGGCGGCGGCTTCGGGCGCATGGGCGCCATGGGCGGCGCTACCGGCGATGCCATGGGCGGCGGCGTCATGGGTGGGGCCAACGGGTCGTTCATGCGTCACGGTGCTCTGAACGGGGGCGCTGACGGCTCGTTCGACTCGCCCTCTTTCGGTCGCGTGAATCGCACGGCGACGCAGGCGGCGCGTGGTGCGACACACAAGGCGAGCGAGAGTGACGCTGACGCGAAAGCGACTGCAGGGCGAGCCAGTCGGAGCGGCGCTACCTCTGTCGGCAACGCGGCGATAGACGCGGACGCCGCCAAAACCAACACACTGGGCAGGACCCGCGCGCTGGGAGAGAACGTATCCGGGAGCGGCTCGGCCGAGGCGAATGCCGCAAATCACGCCACGCAGGGCGCGCGTAGCGCGCCGGCTGCTACGCAATCCAGCGGCAGCGCGGAATCTCGTCGGCCGCCTGTCCCGGGCAGCCTGCAGTCCGGAAACAGCCTGCAATCGGGTCTGATGTCCGGTACGGGACTGGAGTCCGGCAGCACGGTTCAGTCCGGCGGGTCACGCGCCTCGGGCGGCGGGTCTGCGACCAGCGTTCAGTCCGGCGGGTCACGCCCCTCGAGCGGTGCGTCCGCGACCAGCGTTCAGTCCGGCAGGCCGGGGGCCTCGGGTGGTGCGGCCGCCGGGAGCTCGCCGCCCGCCTCGCTGGTGTCGGGTCCTTCCGCCGATGCCTCCGCGGAGGCCGCGGGCTCGGCGTCGCATCGCAGAGTCGATGCGCAGGGAAGCGGCGACGCATCGTTCAGCGCCTCGGCATCCCGCTGAGCTTCAGGTGAGCGGGCGGGCGGCAGGGTGGCAAGCCCTGCCGCCCGTTCTCATTCCTCAGGCCTCGTTCCGCTGAATCGGATCGCCGTCGCGCCCTTGACCGGACCGATCGTCGCACGGTCACTGACATACAGTTTGACGTCCTGCTCGAACACGAGCGGTCCGGAGACGACGGCTCCGGGTCCGATCACGACGCGCGGTGGCGAGCGGCTGGAGAAGAAGAGCCCAAACCAGTTGAACCAACTGCCGCTGTCGTTGTTCCTGCGCACGTAGAGCCCGCCGTCCACGTGGGTATCGGCGCCTATTTCGATGCCGCCGTTCACGCTGGTGACGGAGCCGCCGATGTGCGATGACAGGAGCCGCGTGCCGCCGTTGACGTTGTGCACTTCACCGTTGACGTGCGACCCGGTTACGGTCAGCGAGCCGTTGACGGCGGTCACGGAACCAACCTGTGAGCCGGAGTCGATGCTGATTGCACCGTTCACCGTGCGCACGTCTTCGGCAACATGCGCCCCTGCGCCGACGTGCACCGAACCGTTGACGGTGCCCAGCGATTGCGCCGTGACGCCCTCATCCACATGGATACTTCCGTTGACGTCGTGCACGCTCTCGACGACGGCGTTCGCGCCGATATGGATCGAGCCGTTGACGTCGGTTACCGTCCTGGCGTGCTGACCCGGATCGATGTGGATCGAGGTCATGACGGCTTTGATGTCTTGCTCCGCGAGCGCCGCGCCCGCGAAGCTCACGGCGACCAGGGCCGCCAGGCCTGTCCGGAAGAGGGGTAGCTGCATGGTCGCGTGCCTTTGCTGGGGGTGTGCGGGGCCTGCGATGAGGCCGAATGATGCTCCCTCGCGTTATAGCGCGGTAGGCCTGCCCTGGCACGTTGCATGCGATGGATCGACGCGGGCAGGCGACGAGTGAGAGGGTTCTGCAATGGCCATTAGACGAGGCAAGCCACGGCGTGTGCTGGTTCTGGATGTCGGGGGTACGCACGTCAAGATGCGTATCGGCACCCGTGGTTCCATCCGCGAGTTCAAATCCGGACGCAAGCTGAATGCGAAGCGGATGGTCGGCCAGGTCCTGAAAATGACGTCCGACTGGGACTACGACGTCATTTCCGTCGGGTTTCCCGGCGTGGTCGTCCACGGCAAGATCGCCGCCGAGCCTCACAACCTGGGAACGGGCTGGATAGGGTTCGACTTCCACGCGGCATTCGCCAAGCCGGTGCGGGTCATCAACGATGCGGCGCTGCAGGCAGTGGGAAGCTATCGAGGCGGTCGCATGCTGTTTCTCGGCCTGGGAACCGGGCTGGGCGTCACGCTGATCCTGGACGGCGTGGTCGAGCCGATGGAGATGGGCCACATGCCCTACAAGCACGGCCGCTCCTACGAGGCGTATGTGGGCGAGCGTGGCTACCGGCGCCTCGGGACGAAGAAGTGGCGCAAGGTGGTCGCTCAGATCGTCGAGCAACTCAGCGCGGTACTGGAGGTCGACTACGTAGTTCTGGGCGGTGGCAACGTACGCAAGCTCAAAACGCTGCCGAAGAGCGGATCCAACGAGCACGCGTGCCCTGTCTATCTCGGATCAAATGAGCACGCGTGCCCTGTATATCTCGGATCAAATGAGCACGCGTTTGTCGGCGGCGTGCGACTATGGGAGCAGAGCGCGGAGAACATGCTCGTGCTCCGGGGCCATCGAAGATAAAGCGGAGCTTGCACCTGAAACACAAGCCTGCGACTCTGTGGTCGTATGGCGTTCACACTCGCGCACCCCGCGGCAGTCATGCCGCTGAGGCGCTTCAGAAACCTCCCGACGCTCGCACTGCTGATCGGAAGCGTCGTTCCCGATGTCCCGTACTATCTTCCGCATCGGGAGCTGACCATGGATCTGGTCGATCTGCACACTTTGTTCGGGGCCCTCGTGTTCGGTATTCCGCTGGGAATGCTGATGCTTGCGCTCGGCCTGCTGTTACGGCGACCGCTGACGGCTCTGATGACGGAGCGCGCGCGCTGGGTGAGCTTGCGTGAGGCAGACTCGTTTCTTTCCCGTCCGGCGAACTGGCTGCTGGCGATACCGGCAGTGTTCGTCGGCTCCCTGACCCATATCCTCTGGGACGGCTTCACCCACGCCAATACCTGGATCACGAGCCAACTCGGTGTGTTGAACGAGCCGGTCGATGTGCTCGGCCTCTACACCGGCGCGCTCAGCCACGTTCTGCAGTACGTCACCACGGTTCTCGGGCTTGTGCTCCTGGGGTACTGGTATCACCTCGCGGCGGCGAAGGCGCCCCCGGAGCTGGCCCTGGATCCGAATCGCCCGCAGCTGCGCCGCGCGCTGCTGCTCGTAATCGCGGCTGCTGTGGCAATGGGCATCGTGCACACCGTACGCGGTTATTCGCGGTTTCCGACTGTCTACGGGATGTGCTATCTGATGCTCACCCGGACGACGGCCTGGTTCATGCTCCTCTACATGGTTGCCGGCGCGGTGGTGCTGCGAACGCGGCGCCCGCAGCCCCAACCGGAAGGCTGAAGCGTTTCAGACCAGCAGTCCCGCGATCCCCAGAGCGGCGCCGATGATGGCTGCCACGCCGCCGATGAGCGGAAAGAAGCGCCGTTTGGACAGGAAGTACAGCGAGGACAGAACCAGCCCCAGCTCCAGAAAGCCTTCACCGATGTCCAGGCGCAGCGCACGGTGCTCTTCCCGCTCGGTGGCGGCCTCCTTGGCTTTCGCGTCAGCCTGGATGCCCTCGGCGTCCTGCTCATACCGCGAGCGCTCCGAGCGGAGCTTCTCGACCAGCTCGTGCACACGGCCCGGATCAGTTGCCAGCGTTCCGGCCAGCTCTGCGCCCACTTCCACGAGATGCTCGCGCAGCTTCTTCGCCTCATAGAAGGACCATTGGTCGTTCGCCTCGGTCCTGGTAATGACCGCGGCCGTGTGTGCGCGGTGTGAGCCGATCGTCACGACCGCGAGAACGATCCCGATCACACCCACCGCGACGCCGACCCGGCGACCGAACTCGTCGCCGGCATGCTCATGCCCGGTGTGTATCTCCACTTCCGCCATCGAGGACTCCGCTGGGCGCCTGGTGCGGCGCGATTCTACGGGGTTTCAATGGCGCATTGGCCAGGCTCCGCTCCCGCCGATCCCTCCGGGATTGGCGACGCTCCGGTGGGCGCCGCTTCGCTTCCCGCCGATCGCTCCGGATGGGCGACGCTCCGCTTCCCGCCGATTGCTCCGCAATCCCGCCGATCCCTCCGCGATTGGCGAGGCTCCGCTCCCGCCGATCCCTCCGGGGATTCGGCAAACTCAGCGAAAGAACTTCACCGCGTTCTTCAGGGTCATCCAAACGCCCCAGCCGATGGGAATCCACACGGCCAGCCAGGCGGCAGGCACGACCCACGCGCTGCCTCTTTCGAACCCGCCCCCGGGAGTGCTCGAGGCGGTTGCATTTACGGGACGCGTGTGCAGCGAGGTGGCGTCGAGCTGCTCCGCCGTCATGTGGTACCTGGCGGGCGTCGGTTTGACCAGCCAGTTGCAGATGAAGCCCAGAACCAGCAACGCGGCGAGGATGTACATGGTGATGCTGTAGGCCTGCGCCCGCGGCACACCGTGGTCGAGCTGGTATGTGCGGATGAAGTTGATGATGACGGGGCCGAGGATCCCGGCGACCGACCACGCGGTGAGCAGCCGGCCATGAATGGCGCCGACCATGCGCGTGCCGAACAGGTCCGAGAGGTACGCCGGCACCGTGGAAAAGCCGCCGCCGTACATCGAGATGTTGATGCAGAAGAAGCCGACGAACAGAGCGAGATTGCCCGTGGAAGCCGTCCACGGTATCGAGCCGTACAGCACCGTACCCAACACGAAGAAAGTGGCGTAGGTAGCCTTGCGGCCGATGCGATCGGAGAGCGACGCCCAGAAGATGCGCCCGAGGATGTTGAACAGCGACAGCAACCCCGTGAAGGCCGCCCCGAGGGTGGCGATCTGGGCTTTCTGGGCCGTGGTGAGCTGATCGAAGGTCGCATTGATCCCGATCAACTTGCCGCCGAAGACCTCCTGCAGAAGGGGCGAGGCCAGGCCGAGGATGCCGATGCCGGCGGTCACGTTCAGACACAGCACCGCCCAGGTCAACCAGAACTGGGGCGTGCGCGAGGCAACACTCAGGTGGACGTGATGGGTGGTCGCGAAGGCATTCGCGGCCGCTGGCGGTGGATTCCACTTGGCCGGTTTCCAGCCGTCCGGCGGCAGGCGATAACCCAGCGCGCCGCATACCATGAAGACCAGGTAGATCGCCGCGAGCGTCACGAACGTTTGCCACACGCCCACGGAGTGCGCCGTCGCGTAGTGCTTCATGAGCCGGTCGGCGAGCGGAGAACCGATCATCGCGCCACCCCCGAAACCCATGATGGCCATGCCGGTCGCCATGCCACGGCGGTCGGGGAACCACTTGATGAGTGTCGAGACGGGCGAGATGTAGCCCAGTCCCAGCCCGATACCGCCGATCGCGCCGGTACCCACCCACAACAGCCACAGCTGGTGGGAAATGACCCCGATGGCGCCGAGGATCAGCCCGCCGCACCAGCACGCGGCGGCCACCAGTCCCGTCTTGCGCGGGCCGGAACGTTCCGCCCAGGCTCCCCACAGCGCGGCTGAGGAGCCCAGGAAGATGAAGAACAGGATCGGCATCACCTGCAGATCCGCGACCTGCCAGTCGCAGCTCGTCGTGAACAGGCGGCCGATGAGCCCGACGTCCGCGGCGCACTTGATGGGCGCCGTGATTCCGAGCGCGTTGGTCAGGGGGAAAGTGAACACCGAGAAGCCATAAGCCATCCCGATGCACAGGTGAATGGCCAGGGCGCACGGCGGTACCAGCCAGCGACTGAAGCCCGGTTGGGCGATGGTGCGCTCGCGAGCCAGGAACCCGGGTCCCGTCAGCAC
>Ga0105240_10003824_pt1 | contig 23271 bp, 19 predicted proteins | sample KBSC54metaG_FD_80426 | JGI IMG/M metagenome (GOLD analysis project Ga0105240, IMG submission 80426) | Corn rhizosphere microbial communities from Kellogg Biological Station, Michigan, USA - KBS C5-4 metaG | ecosystem: Host-associated > Plants > Roots > Rhizosphere > Soil | place: Michigan, USA... | reverse complement strand
CCCGTCTGCACGGCGAAGACGCCGATGCGCCCGCACTGCACGTTCTTTCCGAGCGCCGCGGCGGCCGAACACGCCGGATATCGCCCGTGCCTGCGCTGCCGCCCGGAACTGGCGCCCGGCAACGCCTGCGTCGACGCCCCGAAGCGGATCGCGCATGCAGCGGCGAGCCTCATCGAAGACGGCTACCTCGAAGAATCCGACCTTGCCCTCCTCGCCTCGCGCCTCGGTGTCACTGACCGCCATTTGCGCCGCGTGTTCCAGGGCGAGTTCGGCGTGTCGCCCGTCGGCTACGCGCAGACGCAGCGGCTGCTGCTGGCGAAGCGATTGCTGACGGACACGAACATGCCGGTGACCGACATCGCGATGGCGAGCGGCTTCGGCAGCATCCGCCGTTTCAACGCATTGTTCCAGGAGCGCTACCGGATGCAGCCGAACCGCTTGCGGCGCGACGCCGGCTCCGCCGATGCCGCCGCGATGGCGGAGCTGGCCAACGCGCCGATGCGCTTCGAGCTTGCGTATCGCCCGCCGCTGGCCTGGGACACGCTGCTCGCGTTCCTGTCGCAGCGCGCGATCGCCGGCGTCGAATCGATCGCGGATGGCGAATATCGCCGGACCGCCGTAATCGGACATGGCGGCGCAATCCATCGCGGCTGGATCAGCGTCCGGCCGTCGCCGAAACGGCCGACGCTCTTCGTATCGGTGTCGCCGGAGCTGGCGAAGGCAGTCCCGCCCGTTCTCGCGCGGGTCAAGCGGCTGTTCGATCTCGCGTGCGATCCGCACATCGTCGAGGCGCAGCTCGGAGAGCTTGCCGCGCGCCATCCGGGATTGCGCGTGCCCGGCGCGTTCGATGGATTCGAGATGGCGGTCCGGGCGATCCTCGGCCAGCAGGTGACGGTGAAGGCAGCGACGACGTTGTCGGGACGCCTCGCGCGTTCGTTCGGCGAGCCGCTCGCCACACCGTGGCCGGAATTGACGCACACGTTTCCGTGCGCGTCGCGGATCGCGCCGCTGACGGTCGACGACATCGCGAAGCACGGAATCATCGCGTCGCGCTCGCGCTCGATCCTGTCGCTCGCGGCACATGTCGATGCGGGGAAGCTCGAGCTCGCGCCGGGTGTCGACGTCGAAGCGACGATGGCGGCGCTCCGAGAACTGCCGGGTATCGGCGAGTGGACGGCCCAGTACGTCGCGATGCGGGCCCTCGGCTGGCCCGACGCGTTTCCGCATACCGACCTCGGCGTGATGAAGGCGCTGAACCAGACGTCGCCTGCGAAAGTCCTCGCCCACGCCGAGCGCTGGCAACCGTGGCGCGCCTATGCCGTGATGCACCTGTGGCATTTGCCGCACGATCGATCAACCAAGGCCAATACCGGACACGACCGGAGCCGAAAGGAAAAGGCAGCACAATGAATGCAATGCAATCGACAATCGCGTTCACCAGATTCGACAGCCCGCTCGGACCGATGATCGCAACGGCGGCGCGAGGTGCGCTGACCGGGCTTTACTTCACGGGCCAGCGGTGGTTTCCGAAGACGATGGACAACTGGCGCCATGACGATTCCGCGCAACCGTTCGCGGCACTTCGCGACCAGCTCGATCGGTACTGGTCGGGGACGCTCACCGAATTCGACCTGCCGCTCGATCCGGTCGGCACCGACGACAGGCAGGCGACTGCGTTCCAGCTCGATGTCTGGAAGGCGATTTACGCCGTGCCGCTCGGCGCGACGATCACGTACAGCGCGCTGGCGATCGCCAGCGGAAGGCCGCCCGCAGTACGCGCAGCCGGCGCCGCGACCGGACGCAATCCGATATCGGTGATCATTCCCTGTCACCGGATCGTCGGCAGCGACGGCTCGCTGACCGGTTATGCCGGCGGCCTCGATCGGAAGCGCACGCTGCTCGCGTTCGAGAAGGCGACGGCAAATTCGGCGGGCAATGCGCGACCGATCGCGGATTTCATTGCGGCCGGCCGCGAACCGGCCGCGGCATCGCGCACGATGTCCGCGACGCTACCTTTGCCGATATGACGCGGCGTGACCTGGTCGACCTGCTGCTGCTGGCGATGCTGTGGGGCGGATCGTTCCTGTTCATGCGGATCGCGGCCCCCGAATTCGGCGCGATGCCGATGGTCGAGGCGCGCGTCCTCGTCGCGGCGTTGTTCCTGCTCGTGCTGCTGCAGCGCGAGGGACGCATGCGCGACATGGTTGTGAACTGGCGGCCGCTCGCCTTCGTCGGTCTCGTCAATTCGGCGATTCCGTTCGTGCTGTTCGCGTATGCGGTGCTGTCGATTTCGGCCGGCTATGCGGCGATCCTGAACGCGACCGCTCCGTTGTTCGGCGCGATGATCGCGTTCCTCTGGCTCGGCGACAGGCTGCCGTGGCTGCGCGTGACAGGTCTCGTCATCGGCTTCGCCGGTGTTGCGGTCCTCGTCGGCGGCAAGCCGTCGTTCGCCGCCGGCGGCGATGGATGGGCGGTCGCCAGCGCGCTCGGCGCGTCGCTGTCATACGGGATCGGGCCGAACTACATGAAGCGCAGGCTCGGCGGCATTTCGGTATTGTCGATCGCGACAGGGAGCCAGATCGCCGCAGCGATCTTCGTGCTGCCGCTCGCGATCGCATGGTGGCCGGAACGCCAGCCGTCGGCAGGGGCGTGGGCGGCCGCGATCGCGCTCGGCATCCTTTGCACCGGCGTCGCGTATCAACTTTATTTCAGGCTGATCGCAAATGTCGGCCCGACGCGCGCGATTGCGGTCACGTTCCTGATTCCCGCGTTCGCGATGCTGTGGGGATGGTCGTTCCTCGGCGAGCCGGTCACGTTTGCGATGATCGCCGGCTGCGTCGTCATTCTGCTCGGGCTGGCGCTTGCAACCGGCGTGCTCGGCGCCGGCGCGAAGCCGGGCATTGCGAAGGCGAATGTCGCAGCGAGTCAGCCGCCGAAATAAATACCGGCAATGTAAATTAGTTCGCAGATTCCGGGAATTTTCTTACAGATCGATACAGAATGTTGCAAAACCCCTGGAACCAGCGCGGGCATTGGGTTCCAGGGCAATCGATGCACCAATCATGGTCACAAAAAAATGGAACTTCATTCATCGGACGATGCTCCATTGAAGGCTGCGAATCGCAGTGCAGCAAAGCAGGAACTGCGATTCGCAGCCTTGTATCCAATAATGGAGAAGTGATCATGAAATACCGAAGCTCAGTAATAACGCTGGCCATTGCCGGCGCGTTCGTTGCGCTGCCGGCCGTTGCCGACAACCCGAACAATCCGAAATTGCCGGACTCGCCATACGCCGGTACGGTTCCCGCTGTGACGCGTTATGAGCCACAGCAGACGACGGCGCCGACGCCACCGCCGGCAACGCCCGATCCTTCATTGACGCTGCGCGAACAGCGCCAGCAATACCATCATGGGATCACGCACGATCCGGAGCCAGCCTTCTCGCCGGGAGTCAATGACATGAAGGACGCCCCGAACTGATCTCGCCGCAGATCTTCCTTTTCCAGCCAAGCGCCGATGCCGCGGAAGTGGCATCGGCGCTTTCGTTTCCGGTTACCGTGAATGAAGCGCTACTTGTTCATCACCAGCGCCGGCAGCCATAGCGTCAACGGCGGCCACAGCGTGATGGCGAGCAGGACGATCAGCAGCGGCGCGAGCCACGGCAGGATCGCCCGCGAGATTTTTTCGAAGGTGACATCGGCGATCCGCGCCATCACGAACAGCACGACGCCGATCGGCGGATGGATCGTTCCAAGGATCAGGTTGAGGATCATGACGAGGCCGAACTGAACCGGGTCGATGCCGAAGCTCACCGCGGCCGGCACGAGAATCGGAATCAGGATCAGCATCGCCGCGAGCGCTTCCATGAAGAAGCCGACCAGCAGCAGGATCACGTTCGACACCAGAAGGAACACGACCGGTTCGTGGATCGCCGCGACCATCGCCGGCGCCAGCGTCTGCGGGATGCGCGAGATCGACATGCACCAGCCCAATGCGCCGGCTGCCATCACGAGTACGGTGACGATGCCGGTGGTCTCCGCGGTGTTGACGAGTATCGCGGGCAGGTCGTTGACTTTCAGTGTCCGGTAGACGACGAAGCCCAGGAAGAGCGCATACAGATCGGCGACCGCGGCGGCCTCGGTCGGCGTGAACAATCCGCTGAACATGCCGCCGAGCAGGATTACCGGCGCGAGCAAAGCGAAGAACGCGTCCTTGAACGCCAGCCACACATTGCAGAGGCCACCCCACGGATGGCGAGGCAGGCCTTGCCGCGGCGCGATGATCGCGACGAGGATCATCAGCGACACGCCCATCAATATTCCCGGAACCACGCCGGCGAGAAAGAGCCGGCCGATCGACGCATCGGCGCTGACGCCGTAGATCACCATCGGCAGCGACGGCGGGATGATCGGCCCGATCGTCGCCGCCGCGGCGCTGATCGCGGCCGCCGTCTCAGGGCGGTATCCGGCCTTCTTCATCGCGCGGACTTCGACCGCGCCGGTGCCTGCCGCATCGGCGACCGCCGATCCGACCATCCCGGCGAAGATCATCGACGACAGGATCGACGCGTGCGCATAGCCGCCGCGCAGGGCGCCGACGAGCGACGTGGCGAAGCGGACGATGCGGTCGGTCAGTTGCGCGCCGCCGAGCAGGTTGCCCATCAGCACGAACAGCGGCGCGGCGACGAGCGGAAACGAGTTCATCGCCTGCGCCATCTTCTGCGGGACGATCGATGCCGACAGTCCGCCGAGCAGCACGAACGCCAGGGCGGCGAGGCCGAGCGAAGCGAAGAGCGGCATGCCGATCAATATCGCCGCGAGCCACACGCCGAGAATCTCGAGCAGCAGGTGATTCATCGGGTGGAGGCCTTCACCGCGTCCTTCGCGCGCATCGTGCGCATCTTCGCCAGCGTCTCGATGACTTCGGCCATCCCCTGCAACGCGGTGACGATGCCTGCGAAAAACATCGGCACATACATCCACGACATCGACACCGGCATCGAGGTCGCCTCGAGATCGTGGTTCTTGATCACGAGCCCGACGCTGTACCACGAGATCATCGCGCCGAACGCCAGCATTGCAAGCTGGATACCGAGCTCGGTCGCGCGATGGCCGGAGGCGGGGAGCAGGTCCTGGAAGAAACGGATGCGGACGTGAATGCGCTTGCGGCTCGCGAGGATCCAGCCGAAGACCGCGAGCCACACCATCAGGAAGCGCGACAGCTCGTCGGTCCAGATCAGCGGGTTGCCCGCCGCGCGCGTGATCACGCCGAGCGTCACGACCGAGAGCAGCGCGATCACCAGCGCGGCGGCGACGATGGCTGCGATGCGGTCGAACGCGCCGGTCATTTTCCGGAACATCGGAGATTCTTTCGATGGAGCGACGCCGGCCGCGGCGACAACCCGCTCCCCGCCTGCCGCGGGGACGGCAGCTCAGCGTCGAGCGGCGGCCGGGCCGATTCGTGCCGCCGTTACATCGCGGCGATCTTCTCCCACAATCCCTTGCCCCACTTCGCCTCGAACTTCGCGGGGAGGCTGGCCAGCACGGGCTTGCGGAAGCTGTCGAGGTCCGGCGTGATGACGGTCATGCCGCCGGACTTGAACGTGTCGACGAGCTTCGCTTCCTGGCCGAGGATTTCGTTGTCCTGCACGACGCCCTGCTGCTCGATCGACGACTTGAGCACCTGCTGGTCCTTCGGACTCATCGCCTTCCACGTCGCTTCGTGGACGACGATCAGCCGCGGCGTGATGATGTGCCCGGTCAGGATCAGGTACTTCTGCACCTCGAAGAACTTGTTGCTCTGGATCGTGGGCAGCGGATTCTCCTGCCCGTCGACGGCGCCCTGCGACAGCGCGAGATAGAGCTCGCTGATGTTGAGCGGCGTGGGGCGCGCGCCCCATGCCTCGGCCATCGCGCGAAAGGTGTCGACTTCAGGAATGCGCAGCTTGAAGCCCTGCATGTCGGCGACGGTGTTGACCGCCTTCGTGCCGGATGTCACGTGACGGCGGCCGTAATACGTCGAGCCGATCACGCGCATCGAGCGCTTCGCGACGAGCTGCGCGTTCATGTCGTCGACCAGCGGCGAATTCAGCACGCGCCGGATGTGCTGCGCGTCCTTCCAGATGTACGGGGCTTCGAGGATCGAGAACGGCGCGACGAACTGGCCGAACTGCGCGGCGCCTTCGTCGACGATCTGCGTAGCGCCCGACGACGCCGACTCGATCAGGTCGCGCGACGAGCCGAGCTGGCCGGCAGGGAACGTCTGGATCTCGACCGCGCCGCCGGTGCCTTCCTTCACCTGCTTAGCGACCCGCTCCATCATCGTGACACCCGGATGGTTCGTCGGCAGCACGGTTGCCCAGCGCAGCGTCGTCGCGGCCGATGCGCTGCGTGGCAGCATTCCGATCGTCGCGGTCGCCACCGATGCCACCGCAGCGCCCAGCACCTTGCGCCGGTTCCAGCGCACCTTATCGCTCATTGTTGATTCCTCCTCGTCTGACGTCCGTTGCGATGCGTTGTTGTGTCGCAGGCGGCCGGTGGTTTGCGAAGCGCCAGCTTGAATGACTGGCTGCGCGGACACTTCACCAGAGTTCGGGATGCGGGTCAAGCAATCGCGCGGCGATGCTTGTCGCCGCGACGACACGCGTGATCTCGTCGCTCAATACGTCCAGAAGATCCGCTGCAGCTCGCTGGTGTCGTCGGTCTGCGTCAGCGCGAGCGCCATCAAGAGGCGTGCCTTCTGCGGATTCTGGTCGTCGACAGCGATCCAGTCGTAGTGGTCGTCGGACAACGGACCGTCGCGGACGACCGCGCCGCTGCCCGAGCGTGTCGAGCGGACGATGAACACGCCGCTCGCGCGCAGTTCGGCGAGCGCGTCGCGTATGTATTCCGGCACGTTGCCCGCGCCCATCCCCGCATGGATGATCGCCGCGGCGCCGGCGGCGGCGAGCGCGTCGTACGCGGTGCGGCTCATGTTCGCGTGCGCATAGACGATCTGCACGTCGGGCAGGTCGAAGATCATGTCGATGTCGAATTCGGTCGCCGTCGTATGCGGACGCGCAGGCAGCCGATAGAACCTGGGCTCGCCCTCGACGACGAAGCCGAGCGGCCCGTAAGGCGATTGCAGCGTCTCGAGCTTCATCGTGCTGGTCTTCGTCACGTCGCGCGCCGTGTGGATCTCGTCGTTCATCACGACCAGCGTGCCCTTGCCTGCCGCATGCGCACACGCAGCGACGGTGACCGCGTTGTACAGGTTCGACGGGCCATCCGCGCCCAGCGCGGTTCCCGGCCGCATCGAGCCGACGAGGACGACCGGCTTCTCGCTCTTCAGCACCAGGTTGAGCAGGTACGACGTCTCTTCCATCGTGTCGGTGCCGTGCGTGATCACGATGCCATCGACGTCGGGCGACTTGAGCAGCGCCGACACGCGATGCGCGAGCTTCAGCAGCAGCGCGTCGGTCATGCTGACCGAGTCGATCTGGAACAGTTGCTCGCCGCGGATGTTGGCGACGTCGGCAAGCTCGGGCACCGAGGCGATGATGTCCTGGATCGGGACCACGGCGGATTCATAGGTGCCCGATGCAGTCGATGAGGCGCCGGTGCCGGCAATCGTTCCCCCGGTGCCGACGATGACGATGTTCGCGCGCCGCGCGTCCGGCGCCGGCTTCTGCGGAGGAGGGACCGCGCTGCTCATGTCCGGCCGCGGGTTGGTGACATCAGCTTCCGGTCAGTTCGCAGAAGCGCGCGAGATCGATGTTGCCGCCGCTCAGGATCACGCCGACTTTCCGGCCCTTCAGCCCGGCTCCCATCCTGCGGGCAGCGGCGAAACCGAGGCATCCGGTCGGCTCGACGATCATCTTCATCCGCGTCGCGAAGAAGCGCATGCAGTCGACCAGCTCGGCGTCGGTGGCAGTCAGCACATCGTCGGCATTCTGGCGGATGATCGCAAACGTGTAATCGCCGACCGCCTGCGTCTGCGCGCCGTCTGCAATTGTCCGCGGCACCTCGATCTTCACGATATTGCCGGAGCGAAACGATTGCTGGCCGTCGTTGCCGGCTTCCGGCTCGACGCCGTACAGCTTCATCCGCGGCGACAACGCGCGCGCGGCGAGCGCCGTGCCGGACAGCAATCCACCGCCGCCCATGCACACGAAGAGCGCGTCGAGCTCGCCGGCCTCCTCGATCAGCTCCTTCGCCGCCGTGCCCTGTCCCGCGATCACGTCCGGATGGTCGAATGGCGGGATCAGCGTCATTCCCTGCTCTTCCGACAGGCGCCTGCTGATCGCCTCGCGGTCCTCGGTGTAGCGGTCGTAGAGGACGACGTTGCCGCCGTAGCCCTTCGTCGCCGCGACCTTCGCGGCCGGCGCATCGCGCGGCATCACGATCGTCGCGGGAATTCCGAGCAGTTGCGCCGACAGCGCGATAGCCTGCGCATGGTTGCCCGACGAGAACGCGACGACGCCGGCCTTGCGCTGCGCGTCGTCGAAGCGCGACAGTGCGTTGAACGCGCCGCGAAACTTGAACGCGCCCATCCGCTGGAAATTCTCGCATTTGAAGAACACGCGGGCGCCGAGCTCGCTGTCGGCGGTCCGCGAGGTGAGCACCGGCGTTTTGTGGGCGTGGCCTGCGAGGCGTTTCGCGGCGGCGACGACGTCATCGTAAGTCGGCAGCGCAAGGGTCGTGATCGAATCCATGTTGTCGCCTCGTCGTGGTCTTACTGGAACGCAACTTCGGCGAAGCTGCGCAGCTTGCGGCTGTGGATCTGGTCGGGGCGCTGCAGCCGCAGCAACTCGACGGCGCGCATGCCGATCTGCAGGTGCTGGTGAATCCGCTCGCGATAGAACTGGTTGGCCATGCCGAGCAGCTTGATCTCGCCATGCAGAGGCTTGTCGCTGACGCAGAGAAGCGTCCCATACGGAATGCGAAAGCGAAATCCGTTCGCGGCGATCGTCGCGCTTTCCATGTCGAGCGCGATCGCGCGGCTCTGGCTGAAGCGGCGCGACGGCGTCTTCAGCGGCAGCAGCTCCCAGTTGCGGTTGTCGGTGCTGGCGACGGTGCCGGTGCGCATGATCCGCTTCAGGTCGAAGCCGGTCAGCTTCGTGATGTCGGCGACCGCTTCCTCGAGCGCGCGCTGGACTTCGGCGAGCGGCGGGATCGGCACCCACAGCGGCAGGTCTTCGTCGAGGACATGGTCTTCGCGGACGTAACCGTGGGCGAGCACATAATCGCCGAGCTGCTGCGTCGTGCGCAATCCGGCGCAGTGCCCGAGCATGATCCACGCGTGCGGGCGCAACACCGCGATGTGGTCGGTGATCGTCTTCGCGTTCGCCGGCCCGACGCCGATGTTGACCATCGTGATGCCAGAACCGTCGGCGCGCACAAGATGATAGGCGGGCATCTGCGGCAGGCGCGTCGGCGGCTTGCCTTGTGCCACATCGTCGGCCGGCGCGCCAGCGCGGCGCGCGATCACGTTGCCCGGCTCGATGAAGCGCGTGTAGCCGTTCGCATCGCCGCCCGGTTGCGCGAGCACCTGGTGTCCGAGGCGGATGAACTCGTCGATATAGAACTGGTAGTTCGTGAACAGGACGAACTTCTGGAAATGCTTCGCCGCAGTTCCCGTGTAATGCTGCAACCGGTGCAATGAGTAATCGACGCGCGGCGCCGTGAAGAGGGCCAGCGGCAGCGGTTCTCCGGGCGACGGCTCGAAGGTGCCGTTGGCGATCCCGTCATCCATCGCGCCGAGGTCGGGGAGGTCGAACAGGTCGCGCATCCGCATCCGGCGCTCCGACACCATCGCGCCTTCGATCCGGTCCTCGGCAGCGAAGGCGAAGTGCATCGGGATCGGCTGCCGGCTGGTGCCGACTTCGAGCGACACGTTGTGATTCTCGAGCAGCAGCCGGAACTGTTCGAGATAGTAGGGGCCGAAAATGTCGGGACGCGTCAGCGTCGTTTCGTACGTGCCAGGTCCTGCGACGAAGCCGTACGAGAGCCGCGAGTCGGCGCGCGCGACGGTATTCGTGTGCACGCGGACGAACGGATAGCAGGCGCGGATCGGGTCAGCCAGGTCCTCGCCGTCGACGAAGCGCATGAAGACATCGCGCAGGTACGCAATGCTCTGGTCGTAGATGGTCTCGACCTGGTCGAACGCGGAACCGGCGTCGTCGAATCGGACCGGCGCGATGAAGGGTGGGCTGGACATGAAGACGCGGAGAGTTCGGTCTCATTCTACCGAACCCCCGGCGTCTGCACAGCACTGCTTTCCCGCGCTGGCGTCAGCGCGGCCGCTCGACCGTTATCTGCTCGACGACGACGCGCCGGTTCGGAGCGAGACAGTCGATCAGCGCCGCGCGCTGCTTCTGGTTGCACGACACGACCGGGTCCGCCTTGCCCCTGCCGATGGCGGCCAGCCGGCTGGCTGCGACGCCCTTGCTGACCAGGTACTGCTTCACCGCATTGGCGCGCCGTTGCGACAGCTGCAGGTTGTACGAATCGGATCCGAGCCGGTCGGTATAACCGGAGATGCGAACGTTGCCGATCTGCGGATTGGCGATCAATGCGCTCGCGATCTCGTCGAGCTTCGGTTGGGGCAACATGAGCTCGCTGCGGTCGAATGCGAACAGCTCGCTGGCGGACAATGTATAGCGCTCGAATGTGCGCAGCGGCGCCGGTTGCGGCACAGGCGCCGCGGAAGGCGCTGTCGGGCGTGGCGGCGGCGGGGGTGGCGGCGTCACCTGTGCGAGAGGCTGCTGATCGTAGTAATAAACCGGCGGCGGCGCGACATAGTCGTAGTCATAGTACGGATAGCCGTAGTAGCCGTAATAGCTCGGCCCGTAATATCCGATGACGGGCGGAACGTAGAAATCGTAACCGGGGTAGTAGCCGAACGACCGGAATCCGCGATGCGGGCCCGCGAAGCCGCCGCGCGATCCGCCGATGCGTCCGCCACGGAAGCCGGGGCTCGTCGCGCCGCCATGCCATCCGCCGTTGCCGCCGCCTTGCCAGCCGGAATTGCCGCCACCGTGCCAGCCGGAACCGCCACCACCGTGCCAGCCGGAACTGCCGCCGCTACTGTGCTGCGATCCGCCAGCATAACCACCGCCACCATGGTGCTGAGCCAGGGCGGCGCCCGAAAACGCCATGACGGCAAGCGATGCCGCCATGGCGATGACCTTACGTGGGAAGTCCATTTGCATCTCCTTTTTGCGTCCGGAGTCGGGCCGAGAGTGACCCTCTGTTTCCAGAGCTCATGCCAATAGAACGGCAGGAAACGCAGCAAAGTTGACCGGCGATTGTGGTCTTGAAGCCGATCGCTCGTTTTTTCGCGGCCAGCCCGGAACTTCCCCGGACCACCGCGTCGCCACAATCTGGACCGAACAAGGGCGGTCGCGCATTGAACTGCCACGATTGCTGCGATCGAACCCGATATCGCAGCCCCACGCTGCGGGAACGTGAAGCGGCAGTGGCCCCGCAACTGCGGCGGGAGTTTGTAACGAGATGTTGCCGCGCAGCCATTGCACGTCGACAGCGTCAGCAAAGCGCCGGACGCCGCTGGGTGATTCGATCGAGTCGAGCCGTTACGGCGGCGAGCACATCACGACGCCTTCTCCCGCCCAGCCGCCGGCCACCGTCTGCTGATAGGCCGCCAGGTTGGCCGTGATGCGGTGATTGCTGTCGATGCCCTTGCCGAAGCCGTTGTTGTAGGCGCGATAAACCGGCACGTGGCCGCCGCTGCAGCCTCCGTTCACCGCGGGCGTCGTCAGGAAATCGTTGCTCTCGAATTTCCAGCTTTTCGCATTCGCGTTGTACTGCGCCTTGAGTCCCGCGCACTCGTTTGCATCGACCGTGTAGAAATGCGAATTGGGGCCGAAGAACATGCCGGTTGCCGGATTGATATTCGCGTTGCCGTAGAAGCGGCATACCGGATCGGGGCCGCCGGCGGCGAATGTATTGCCGGTGCGCTGCCAGCGGCCGACAGCGCCCGAATCGACGAACACCTGCTCGACCGGATCGGCGGTGATGAAGAAGTTGTTCAGGTCGGGATTGAAATATTCGACGACCGTGCCGGTCTGCGCCGCCGAGGCGAAGCCCGCCTGCAGGATCAGGTTGTAGATGTAGTCGCCGACGATCTTCTGTCCAGCCGTCGCGAGGTGCTGGTCGTCGGCGAACAGATGCGTGAGGTCGGCGTTCGGCGCAATGAGCGTCGACGGCGAATTCGGATTCGACGAGCAGAGGAGCGCCCAGGCTGTGGCGACTCCGGACGGGATCGTGCAGGCGACATTGCCGGGCGCGGTGTTGACGGCGACGAATCCGTATTGCGCGGGGTTGCTGTTGATTGCGAGGCGCACCGAATTGATGTCGGCCAGGATGTAGGAAACGCCCTGGTTGGTCAGGCTGGTGAACAGCGCCTGGTTGTAAGTCGCCTTCATCTGCTGATCCGGAACGCTGTTCATCGGAAACGACGATGCGAGGTTCGCCACGACGATGATCCTCGCGCCGGCGGACTTGAGGCTCGCGATCGCGGTGGCGAGGCTCGTCGCGCGGCTCGTCACGTACGCGGCCGGATCGGCCGGATAGGGGCCCGAGCCGCTTTCACCAAGAGCGAACGAAACGTCATTGCCGCCCGAACTGATCACGTATACCGCCTGTGGATCGGCCTGGTTGTTCTTCGCCGACAGGTAGTTCGCGATCTGCGTGACGGTCGGGATCGCCGCCTTGAAGCCGCCGTTGACACTCGTGTTCACGTCGACGTTCTTCGCGCCGCTGGTCGCATAGCTCGTGCCCCCGGGCTGGTTCGCCGGATTCGCAGTCACTCCGAAATGCGCGGCAAGGACCTGCGTGAACATGCGGCCCGGGCTCGATGTCGGCACGCCGGCTCCAGCGGCGACTGCGGCCGCCCAGTATGCGTTATAGGCGGCGTTCGAGCCCGGAGATGCCAGCGCGCGGTAATAGCCGGAATCGGCGGAGCTGTCGCCGAACACGATCACTTGCGTGACCGCGGCGAGGGCATCCGAGGCAACGCTCAACGCGAGTGCGACAGACAGGATTCGCAGTAGAGAGTTGTGGGAACGCATCGCGATCTCCAGTTGCCGGCCCGTTTGCATCTTATGCCTGCGTGGACCAGCCGTAAACACGTGTAGATTCGGCGTTACAGCCACTCGCGCCCGGCGCATGCAGGGCTATTGCGCGGACGGATGCGCCATTCGATCGCTTCCGGGTTGACGGAGGCTAGAAAACGAAATTGAGCGTCAGCCAGGTCTTGTCGACCCGCTTGCCGCCGAAGAGATCGTCGCCGGGCCGGAAGCGCGCATGCTTCAATTGCGCGGCCAGGTTGTCGAGAATCCTGTATTCGCCGCTGACGTCCCACTCGCGCCCGAAATCGAGTCCGCCGAAGTCGGAGCCGAAGCGGTGGTACTCGGTGAACAGGACGATCCGGCTGTCGCGTAACTCGTAACGCAGACCCGCCCAGGTATCCTGCAATCCGCGGGCCGGCGTGGTCGTGAACTGCAACGTCCATCCGTTGAACGCGTACAAATCAGTAAGCGGCGTTTGCAGGCCATACAGTCCGTGGTTGCTGCCTTTGACCTCGCGGTCGATGCGCAGGCCCAGAGATTCGCCGGATACGCCAACGCCGAGGCGCCAGTAGCGCGCATCGATTCGCGTGTCCCCGCCTGCGTACGGCTTCTGCTCCGCGATTTCGGCGAGATAATTCAGCGTCACTTCGCGCGTCGCATTCCCGATCCGGAAGCCGCCATCGGCGCGCAGCCCCAGCGTGCGATGCGAATTGTTGTCGAATCCGGTAAACGATGCGTCCTTGTCCTGATCCAGGAAATAACCATAGGCCGAAATGCCGTGTCCCGCCGCCGGGTTCCAGGCGAGATCGAACATGGTGAGCCTGAGTTGCGCCTGCGTGCCCAGCGCGGTGCGAATGCGCTGGAAATAGCCGAGCTTCGCCTCGGTTGCCGGCAACGCCGTGTTCGATACCAGCACGCCGTTGAACACCGTCGGCGTCTGGCGGAAATCGTTGTCGCTGATGAAGCGATCGTTGCCCAGATGCACGATCTGCTTGCCGGCGCGAATGCGTGTCGAAGGAACGCCGGAATAGTCGACATAAGCCTGGTTCAGGTCGGTGTTGCGCGGATCCGGCAGTAGCGGATAATCCGATGAGCCGATTCGCGCGACATCGTCGTTGTAGTCCTTGGCGCCGATATTGTCGGTATGGATCGCCTCGATGGCGACCTTGATGTCGGCCGACAGGCGCTTCTGCCAGCCGGCCACCACGCGTATCGTCCAGCCTTCGGTGCGCTCCGGCAGGTCGCTTTCCGCGATGTTGTTGTAGCGCGGCCTGACCTGCCCGTAGAAATCGCCGGCGCCCAGCCAGCGGTCGAAGGGGCCGGGTATCGTTTCGACGGCGATCGGCGCGCCCTGCATCGGCGCCGCCTGCGCGATGGTCGACTCAGGCGCGGTCTGCGCGGTGGCAGTCGTCGCGGGTGCGGTCTGCGCATCGGCTGCCATTGGCGATCCCGGCAGGAGAAGGCAACCGGCGCTGGCCAGAAACAGGGCCCGCCGATGGAACCGCCCGCAAAGCCGGCCAATCCTGGTCGACGCGGAACGGAAGCACGAAAGACGCGATACGTCGCGCATTGCAGGAATGGAGCCGGCGTTTCTTGTTATGGGCACGCGGTAGAATAGTGCGAGCCGAAACCGATAGCAAACGGAATCACAGCGGGTGGGCAAACATCGCATGGGTTGGTCGAATTCTCCATGGTCAGTCGTTGTTCTTTCCGCTGCATGCATCGTGACGATGGCGGCAGGTGCCTACGCGCCCGATGCCGGCGCGGCAGCAATCGCCGCAGACGTGCGTTCGGCTGCCGGTGAAGCGATCCCCGACGCCGTCGTGTACGCGCTTCCCGCCGCCGCGCCGCCTTTATCCAGGTCCCGACCGAAGAGTTCCATCGAGCAGCTCGACCGCGAGTTCATACCTTATGTGAGCGCGGTCCAGGCCGGCACGGTCGTGACCTTTCCCAATCACGATCCGATCCTGCATCACGTGTATTCGTTTTCGCGCGCCAAGCCGTTCGAGATCAAGCTCTACAGCGGCGCTTCGCCGATCGAGATCGTGTTCGACCAGCCGGGAGTCGTCACGCTCGGCTGCAACATCCACGACTGGATGATCGCCTATGTGCTGGTCGTCGAGACCCCGTACTTCGGAAAGACCGACGCGCAGGGCCGCGCTTCGCTGCCCAACGTGCCGCCGGGAAAGTACGAGGTCAGGGTCTGGCATCCAACGCAGAAGGGCGGCGGGGCGCCGCAGAGCCTCGTCGTTGCCCAGGGCGGAGCCGGGACAAACGGTGGAGGCAGCGTCGCGGTCAGCTTTGTGCTCGACGTCGCTCCGCGCAAGGTCCGCTACAAGCCGCCGATGGACAAGATGCACTATTGAGAGCAACCCGGTAAAAGAATGATGCGCTGGAGCGAACGGATGCCAATTGGCCTTTCATAGCGTCAGGCAGCGCATCATCGTGCTGTTCGTGTCGCTGGTGGTGATCATCCAGGGGATCGCCCTCGGCCTCATCACCACCGCGAACGAACAGATCGCCCGCGAAAGCAGCGCCGACGCGCTGCAGCGCGGCGAGCGCATCTTTCAGCGCCTGCAGCAGCAGAACCAGGCGCAGCTCGAGCAGGGCGCCGCGATCCTGTCTGCGGACTTCGCCTTCCGTGAAGCGATCGCCTCCAACGATATCGGCACCATCGTTTCGGTGCTGCGCAATCATGGAGCGCGCGCCAGGGCCAACGCCATGCTGCTGATCTCGCTCGAGCGCACGATACGCGCCGATACCCTCGACCCCAGGCACGCAGGTGCCGCCTTTGCGTTTCCGGAACTGATCGACACGGCGGAGAAGGAAGGCAAGTCGTCGGCGATCGTGACGATCGACGGCGGGTTGTTCCAGCTCGTGGTGGTCCCGGTGCTCGCGCCGGATCCGATCGCCTGGGTGGCGCTCGGCTATCAGGTCGACGACGCGACGGCACACGAGCTGCAACGCCTCTCCGGCATGGGCGTGACATTTGCCAGCTCCGAAAAAGGCGGGGCATGGACCCTGCACGCGACCACGCTGCCTGACGCGCTCAAGGCCGGATTGCTCCAGCATTTGCGGACGCAGGGCACCGCGCTCCCCAACGAAATCGAACTCGCCGGCGAAAGTTTCGAAACACGCGTCGCTTCGTTGTCGAACAGGCCCGGCAGCGCCATCGTCGCGATACTGCAGCGCCCGCTGGCCGAGGGATTGCTGCCGTTCCAGCGCCTGAACAACGCCTTCTTCTGGCTGGCGCTGGCGAGCATCGCGCTCACCATCGTCGGCAGCATCGTGATCGCGCGCAATATCACCGATCCGATCAAGCGGCTCGCCCTGGCTGCCGACAAGATCCACGAGGGCGACTACAGTTCGCCGATCGTGGTCGAGCAGCGCGACGAGATCGGCACGCTTGCCGCCAGCTTCGGCCAGATGCGCGATGCGATCGCCAGCCGCGAGAAGGAAATATTGCGCCTCGCCTACCACGACGGCCTCACGGGCCTGGCCAACCGGGCGATGTTCCAGGAGCGGCTGGCGCAGGTGCTGAAGATCGCGACGCGCGACGGCCCGCACCCGTCGGTGATGCTGCTCGACCTCGACCGCTTCAAGGCGATCAACGACACGCTCGGACACCGCGTCGGCGACCTGGCGCTGAAAGAGATCGGGCAGCGGCTGGTGGGATCGTTGCGCACATCGGACACGGTCGCGCGGCTGGGCGGCGACGAATTCGCCGTGCTGCTGCCGACGGTCGACCCGAAGCACATCGGCACCGTTGCGCGCAAGATCCAGGCGGCACTCGAAGAGCCGATCGTTATCGAAGGCCAGTCGATGGACCTGGGAGCCAGCATCGGCATCGCCCACTTCCCACTGCATGGCGAAGATATCACCGCGCTGATGCGCTCGGCCGACGTGGCGATGTATGCCGCGAAGCACGACAAGAGCGGCTTCGCGGTCTTCGATCCGCGCCATGACGAGCACCGCAAGTCGCATCTGACGCTGCTCGGCGAGCTCAGGCGCGCGGTCGAAAACGACGAGCTCGTGATCCATTATCAGCCGCAACTCGATATCGCGCAGAACCGGTTGACCGCGGTCGAAGCGCTGTTGCGCTGGCGCCATCCGGAACGCGGGCTCGTGCCGCCGGTCGAGTTCATACCGTTCGCCGAGCAGACCGGCTATATCAGCATCATCACCCGCTGGGTCGTGGCGACTGCGCTGGAACAATGCGGCCGCTGGCATCGCGACGGAGCATCGATACGGGTGTCGGTCAATATCTCCGCGCACGACCTGCGCGCCCGGGAGGAGCTGCCTGCATATCTGCTCGAAACGCTGCGTGCCAATGCAGTGCCGGCGGCGCTCGTCTGCCTCGAAATCACCGAGAGCGCGCTGATGGAAGATCCCGACGTCGCCCAGGCGACGCTGCGACAACTGCATGCGCTCGGCGTGACCCTGTCGATCGACGATTACGGCACCGGATACTCGTCACTGGCTTACCTGAAGCAGTTGGCGGTCAACGAGCTGAAGATCGACCAGACTTTCGTGAAGGGAATGGAATCCGACCGGCAGAACGTCGCCATCGTGAGGTCGACCATCGAGCTTGGCCACAACCTGGGTCTTGCGGTTGTGGCCGAAGGGGTGGAGACGGAATACGAGTTGCGCGAGCTCGTGCGTCTGGGATGCGATTACGCGCAGGGGTACTGGATCGGAAGGCCGGCGACTGCGGATGCGCTGGCGGCATCGCTGATGGCGGAGCTTCCCTAGCAGCCTGCAAGACCGGACTTGTTTGCACCGGCCTGGCAGCAGTGCAACAATTCCCCAATCGCAGAGGCCGACAGGGTACCCGCCGTGCGCATCATGACAGCCGTAATGCGGCATGAGACCAACACGTTTTCGCCGATAACAACGCCGCTCGCCGCGTTCAGTCGCGGATCGGGAACGCAGGGACCGCTGTATGGCGACGATGGCATAGCGGCGTATAAAGGCACGAACAACTGCGCCGCAGCCTACATCGATCTGGCGCGCGAGCAGGGGGCCGACCTGGCAATGCCGCTGGCGGCCAACGCAGTGCCGAGCGGCACTGTCACGCGCGAAGCGTTCGAGGCGATGGCCGGCCGCATCGTCGCCGGCGTGCGCGAAGGCTGCGATGCGGTCATGCTCGACTTGCATGGCGCGATGGTCGCCGACGGCTACCCCGATGCCGAAGGCGAGCTGCTGCGCCGCATCCGCGTGATCGCGCCGAAGGTGCCCATTGCCGTCGCGCTCGATTTTCATGCCAATTTCAGCAGTGATCTCATTCGCAATGCCAACGTGATCACCGGGTACCGCACCTACCCCCATGTCGATCTGTATGAAACCGGCATGCGTGCCGGGCGCACGCTGCTGTCGATGCTGCGCGGGGAGGCCGAACCTGTCATCCTGTGGCGGACCCTGCCGATGCTCACGCACATGTTGCGGCAGACCCCGGCACAACAGCCGATGAAGGACATCATGGACCGCGCGATCGCGGCCGAGGCCGCCGGCACCGTGCTGAACGCCTCGGTCTTCGGCGGGTTTCCGCTGGCCGACATTCCGCATGTCGGCCTCGCGATCGTCATCGTGGCGGATCGGCGCAAGCTTGGCGATGGGCAAAAGCTGCTCGAAGAGTTGACGCAAATGGCGTGGTCGCGCCGCAGCGAATTCGTCTTTCCGCTCGAATCGATGGAAGCGTCGGTCGCGCACGCGAAACAGCTGACCGAAGGCCCCGTCATCCTGGTCGACCATGGCGACAACTGCGGCGCCGGCGGACCGACCGACAACATGCGCGTCCTGAAAGAAGTCATGCGCCAGCAGCTCGACGACGTCGTCGCCGGTCCATTCTGGGATCCGCAATCGGTGGCGCAGATGATCGATGCGGGAACCGGCAACCGGATCACGCTGCAGCTCGGCGGCAAGACCGACACCCCGGCGCTCGGCCTCAAGGGCCGGCCGCTCGTCGTCAGCGGGCGGGTGCACCGGATCACCGACGGGAACTACCAGGTGACGGGGCCGATGTTCACCGGCATGCGCCTCTCGCTCGGCAGGACCGCGGTGCTCGATACGGGAAATATCCAGATCGTCGTCTGCGAGAGACCACAGGAGCCTTTCGATACCGGAGTTTTCACGCACGCAGGCATCGATCCGGCGCGGAAAAAATATGTGTTGATCAAGTCGCGCCAGCATTTCCGCGCCGGCTTCGGACCCATCGCGAGGCACGTCGTTCTCATCGCCGGACCGGGCGTCTGCAGCTCGGATTACTCCCTCTTTCCGTTCCGGCATATCCCGCGGCCGATCTATCCGCTCGATCCGCAAACGCCGTTGCCGTCCTTTGCGGATTAGGCAGCAAGTCCCGGCGGTACGCGTTGGCCCGCGCTACTCGGCCTGAACCCGCGACGTGCTCCAGCCGCCATCCACGGCGATCACCTGGCCGGTGATGAAACTCGCGTCGTCCGACGCGAGGAATGCAGCCAGGCCGGCGACGTCATCGGGTGTCCCCATTCGTTGTATCGGTGTCGCCTCGACCATCACGCGCCGGAACCACGGCTTCGTGTCGAGGTTGCGCTGCGACATCGCAGTCAGGATCAATCCGGGCGCGATTGCATTCGCGGTCAGCGCGTGCCTGGCGTAGTCGACGGCGATCGAGCGGGTCAGCGCGATCAGCCCGGCCTTTGCCGCCGCATACGACGAGCTGCCTCGAAAGCCGACCAGCCCGAAAACCGAAGCGATATTGATCACGCGGCCGTGCTTCGACTCGATCAGGGCGGGCAATGCCTGTTTCGAGATACGGAATACCGCGGTCAGGTCGATTTCGAGCATGCGCCGCCAGTCCTCCTCGGGCAGATCCGCCACCGGCTGCGAACCACCGATGCCTGCATTGTTGACCAGGATGTCGAGGCCCCCAAATGCGCTGGTACAACCCTCCACCACTCGCGCCGGCGCATCGGCGTCGGCGAGGTCGACGACCAGCGAGCGCAGATCGTGCGCCGGAACATCGGCTCCCAACTGAGCGAGGCCCTCGGCGACGCGATCGACCGCCAGCACCGACGCTCCCTCCGCCAGCAAGCGGCGCGCGATGGCGAAGCCGATGCCTCCGCCGGCGCCCGTCACGATCGCAGAACGTCCACGCAGCCTGTCAGTCATGCGCTGTGTACGCTCAATGGAATGCCCGCCCGCCGTCGACCGCAAGGGCCGAGCCGGTCACGTAAGCCGATTCGTCGGAGGTCAGGTATAGCGCCGCAAAGGCGATGTCCTCCGGCTTCCCGACGCGCTTCTGCGTAAACCGCTCCATGATCTTCGCGAACTCGGCCCGCGGGTCGGCCGCCGACTCATAGCTGGCCCGGAACATCGGCGTATCGATGACTCCGGGGCAGATCGCATTGGCGCGGATGCCGAACGGCGCGAGGTCGATCGCCATCGCCTTGGTGAGCATCACCAGGCCGGCCTTCGAGGCGCAATAGGCGGTGCGATTCTCGAGCGGCCGCAATGCCGCGCCGGACGCGATGTTGACGATGGTTCCATGACCGGACTCCTGCAGCGCCGGGAGCGCCGCGCGACAGACCAGGCAGGGTCCGGTCAGATTGACGGCGAGAACCTTGTCCCATTCCGTCGACGTCATGTCGGCGAAAGAACGCTGCAGGTCGATACCGGCTGCGTTGACGATGCCGTCCAGGCCGCCCATCCGGTGGTGTGCATGAACCATCGCTTCCCCGACCTCCGACTCCGCTGTAACGTCGACTGCGAGCACCGCCGCATCGCCGCGCGCCGCAAGCTGCGCGCCCGCGGATTCCAGAGCGGCGACGCTGCGGTCGATGGCGAACACTTTCGCGCCCTCGCGCAGGAAAAGCTCCGCAATCGCGAGGCCGATGCCCGAGGCGGCGCCGGTCACCAGGATGCGCCGGCCGGTCAGGCGCATCGGATCCACTCCACGAGGAACCCGTGCACCGGGTTCGACAATCGAGTTGTCGCGGCAGACCTCCCGGAGTCCGTGATGCGAAGGAATAGATCGCGGATGCGACGCATCGCAACACGGTACACCGCGATGATCATTGATGCAATTTCCGGTGGCCGGTTGTGCCTGAGACGGTTTGTAACGGATCGTGACATTCACGAAGCCGCGATTCGCCGGTTTCCGCGGCAGTTCGCATGCGGCCGAATGCCGCGCGCATGGTGCATAATCGATTCAGACACACGTCGTGCCGGCGCCGGAGCCGCCGGCACGATCACCGGCAACCCAGCGCGGAGAATGGCCGTGGCAGCGCAGCATCGCATCGTTCATCGAATTCCTGGTTTCGGCTGGCCCGACGGCATCCGTTGTGCGGTCAACGTCACGCACGACTTCGACGCGCAGCTCGCCCGGCGCGCCGGCAACGAGCCGCGGATGGAGTTGACCGAAGGCGAATTCGGCGGCCGGACGGGCATCTGGCGGCTGCTGGATGTGTGCTCGAAGCACCGGATCGGCTTGACCATGTTCGTCCCCGGCAGGATCTGCGAGCTCTACCCGGATGCGCTGCGGGAGGCGGCGCGACGCGGATTCGAAATCGCCAGCCACATGTGGGAGCACCGGGTGCCGGCCGAGCCCGAGTTGCAGCGCGACCACCTGAAGCGGACCACCGAAGCGCTCGAGGCGACCACCGGGCAGCGGCCGATCGGACAGCGCGCGCACGGCTGGAGCTTCGAGTCGATGGCGAACGAACGCTATCTTTATGTCTCGCACGACATGGCCGACGACAAGCCGTACTACATCACCGAACAGGGCCACACACTGCTCAACCTGCCGTTCTTCTGGGCGCTCGACGATGCGATGTACTTCAAGTTCGGGTGGTTCGGCGGAGCGCCGCCTGCGCAGCGCATCGAGGATCCGGATACCGTCCATGAAAAATGGATGACCGCTTTCCGGCGCATCCACGCGATGGGCGGGTACATGAACATCACGCTGCATGAAATGCACTCGGGCCGGGCGGCGCGGGTGGCGATGCTCGACCGGCTGTTCGCGGCGATGAAACAGTTCGATGGAGTGTGGTTCGCGACCTGCAAGGACGTGGCGCTGCATACGCTGCAGGCCTTTCCCGCGCCAGGCCCCCGGGCGCGCTGATCATGCCCTGGAAAGAGCGCTACACCGTTTCCGACGAGCGCACACAGGAAGATGTGCAGTGGCCCGACAGCGGACGCTGTGCGTTCATCGTGGTCATCGATCCGTCGCCGCCCTGCGGCCCGCAGGGTCTCGGGCCCGCCGAGCTCGACTCGGATCAGGCGCACTATGGCCTCGAGACCGCGTTGCCGCGCATGCTCGACGTCCTCGATGCGCATCGGATCCGGGCGACTTTCCCGGTGCCTGCCATGCTGGCCAGCCAGGCGCCGGCGCTGGCGCGCGAGCTCGTGCGGCGTGGCCATGAAGTAGCCGCGCATGGGCTGCGCCGGGAAGATGTCAGCGCGCTGGAGCCGCACGAAGAACAGGCGCGGCTTGCTCGCACCACGGACATCATCGGCGAGGTCATCGGAGAGCGGCCGCGCGGCTGGTACACGCTGCCGCGACAGACCGACAGGTTTCCCGGCGGGGCGCTCAGCACCCGCACGATCGGCCTGCTGATCGACGCCGGCTACGACTACCTGGGCAACAGCCAGGCGGACGACATCCCGCATTACTGGGTCGACGACTATCCGGCGCGGCGCGCAATCCTCGCGCTGCCTTACTGTTACCACCACGACGACCAGTACTTCATCGAGTACCCGCCGGTCTGGCACGGCGGCAACAACCTCGAGCGGGTCGAGACACTGCTGCGCAACTGGCGCGGGGAGTTCGAAGCGATGCGGGGAACCATCGAGCAGCCGGGCTTCGGTCGCTGCTTCACGATGGTCGTACATCCGTGGCTCAATGGCTGGGGCCAGCGCCTCGACGCATTCGAGCAGATGCTCGCCCTGTCGCACAACGGCCCGCCGGTTTGGAATCCGACGGCGGGCGAATGCGCGCGTTATTGGACTGGTGCTTATCCCGCCGCCACAGCGCTGAAGCTGGCGCCCAGCATCTGGCAGGACCATCCTGGAAGCCAGGGCTAGCGTCGTGAGTCATAAATTGTCAAACATAAAACGGCGCCTTTTTGCGCAGCGCCGCGTTGCTCGTCGTTGCCATAGTCCCGCTATGGCGCCTCCTCGCGCCTTGCGCTGCGCAAAAATCCATCCGTTTTATTTGTTTGACAATT
>Ga0105240_10003823_pt1 | contig 23283 bp, 17 predicted proteins | sample KBSC54metaG_FD_80426 | JGI IMG/M metagenome (GOLD analysis project Ga0105240, IMG submission 80426) | Corn rhizosphere microbial communities from Kellogg Biological Station, Michigan, USA - KBS C5-4 metaG | ecosystem: Host-associated > Plants > Roots > Rhizosphere > Soil | place: Michigan, USA... | reverse complement strand
TGAGCGTGAACGCCTTTTCAAAAGAGCCTCTGGATCAAGTGCTTAAAGAAAGCAGCTCGCAAGATTCAGACGGCGACACGTGCAACCAATTGATTTTCAACTACTAATATCCGGACACTAGTGTTAAGGAATTGCATTTTTTGGATAATGGGAAAATAGCCCAGCTAACCTACTCCGAGTTTGGCGGGGACATCGAAGGAGGCGAAACCTTCATGAGGCGCTCGTTTGAAGCAATTAAATCCAAGGGTTCAACGTCGCTCATTATTGACCTACGAGACAACCTCGGGGGTGAAGGAGAACTTGGCGCTCGCATGTTCTCTTACCTGGTGGGGGAGCCGTTCAAATACTACGACGATTGCATCGCGACCAGGGCTAGTGGAAGTTTCGGACTTGCCAAGTATGCTGATGATGGCCGTCATTATACTATCCCCGCTGGGATGGCGGAATTGCGGGCTGATGGTAAGGGCCACATAATCGGCGAGCCTCTCATGTCGCTCCAGCAGCCAAGCAAACCCACCTTCACTGGGCGAGTCTATATCCTGATGAACGGCGGCAGTTTCTCTACAACCGCGGAATTTCTAACTGAAGTACATTCCCATCATCGAGCCATGTTCATCGGGGAGGAATCCGGCGGGGCGTACTACGGCAACAACTCGGGTGACGTGCCAAGAATCACCCTGCCCAATACCAAAATGGGTTTATTCATTCCGCTGGTTAGCGGCTACATGGCCACGGGAGGAAACCACGAGCACGATGCATTGCACGGGATTATTCCGACTTATCCCGTTAAGCGCACAATTGAGGACCTCTTGTCAGGAAAGGACAGGGATATGGAACTGGCGCTGGAGTTAGCTCGCAAGAACCAATAAGGGTCGACACACGAGTCAACGGCCCACGCGTTTGTGTCTGGTCACCCCGAATTTCTGCTGCGATGGATTTGAAAAATGGGATGACGCCTTCAGGCCCTGCCTCTACGCTGGCGCTCCTATGAAGCTACGCGAACTCCTGGCCCGCACGCGCGACCCAGGCCACGCACCCTGATGTTATGGACCGATCTACCGATAATCGCAACCTCGCTACCAAGCTGAAGAGCTGTCGTGTCGCCGGACGGAACATCACCGATCCTGACGCCGTGCTGGCCGTAGCCGAACTCTTCTGCCGGTTTTCCCGCTATGACGCCGGCAAACCGGATCTGCGCGACGCGGCTGTTCGTTCCATGTCATACGTCGAGCAGATGCCGGAGGCGGAGTTGCGGCGAGCCGACGAAGTGTTGGCGGGACGAACCAATTTTCCGGTGATCCCCACCTGGCGCAGTGCCGTCGGTGTCGCGTGGCATGACGGGAGCTTCTGGAGCGGTGGTGAACCCATTTTCTTGAGCGGCTTCAACTGGGATGCTGCAGAAGCCAGAGACCATCCGGGTTTGCTCAAACGTCTAGGGGTCAACCTTGTGGATGGCATGCTGCAGGAGCGGATGACGGCCCCAGGCGCCTTCGATGATGCCAGTTTTGAAGCCGGCCAGGGCGCCTATCTGCGCCAGATGAACGGGGCTGGCCTGGCAGTCGACTGCCTCTTGGGAGTGACCCCGCCGCGCTGGATGATCAACGCCACACCCGAGCTTTTCCAGCGTGGCTACGGCAACGGCTTCGATTATGTCCTCGAGCATCCACGAGCTGTCGCTTACCGCCAACAAATTCGAGTCGCTCTCGGCGCGCATTCACACGCAGGCGCCTCGGGTGGCCACGCACGTGAAAGTGATGCTCGGGAATTACTTCACCGGCAGCACCGAGGAGCGCGGGTGGCGCATGGACCTTTCCTATCACACCTTTGGCATGGACCCGGAGGCGCTGGCCCGATCGTGTAGCCTGTTAGGCGGAGACGTGGATCTGTTGGACCTCTCCGAGGAACCGAACCCCAACCGGCGCTATGGCAGCGTGCCCTATATCATGGACTGGCTGGACGCCTCGCTTGCCGCCGATTTCCTGAAATCCCTGGCTCCGGAAAAGCCTTTTTACGATTCGGAGTTCCACGTCACCCGCGACGACCACCCGGTGACCAACGCCGCCAGCGCCAAGGCGCACCTTGAGACCGCGCTGTGGCTGGCGCACCTTCACGGGATGAGCGCGAACCTGGCTTGGTACTGGTCGCGCAACGCCGACGGATCCGTGGCGGGAGCGGAGTGGTTCCGGGGTTCATTGCTTCAGCAGCCCTGGACGCTGCAAGGCTCTGCTCAGGGAACCTTGAGCCTCAGTCGTTTTGTACGCGAGGTCCAGTTCTTTGCGCAGGAACCGCGGCCCGTGCGGCTGCTCTATTCGGAGGCCTCGGCGATCCAGGATGTAGGCTATCTCGACACACTGCGCGATGCCTACGAAGCCCTCAACTTCCTGGGTGTGTTTATCGGCATACTGACCGAGCGCCAGCTTGGTGAGCACGGAGTGCCGGCGGGCACCCGGCTGGTCATTGTTCCTAACGCCAGGTATGCGCAGGATCCGACCGTCGCCGCCTTAAAAGCCTCACGGCATTGCCCACGGGTGGCCGTCGTTCAGACCCCCGGTTGTCAGGGGCTGCGTGCATCCCGATTAACACCCCGCAGGCTTACCACGTCGACTTTGAGTACTGGCTTGAAAAAGCAGGTATCGACCGAGAAATGGTCGCCCTCGACGCCGGCGGAAGGCCAGCGTGGGGCATCGAGGTTCGGACGGCGCGCCAGGGCGGTCGCCGGTTCGCGTATGCGGTGAATCTCCTTCGGCAACCGGTGAAAGTGACCCTGCGTTGGCGTGCTAACCAGGCCCAATGGTGCGATTGCCGCAGTGGAGCCACCCTCCCGAGGCAGGTGACGCTCTCTCCGCGGCAGCTTCTTTTCGGCTCCTATTGAACCGAAGAATTGGGCAAGGTCCTGAGATTCTGCCGCGCTGTAAACGATCTTGCCGTCACGGAGTTGCTCGTTTTAACTCGCTGCCAACCTGCTCTTTTGATTAAAACTCGCTGCTATGACACGGCCCGCCAAAGCGGAAAAACCTAAGCCTCATGGACGTGCTCACGTTAGGGGATGGGCCGGGATGGGTTATTCCAATCCCATTTTTTTGCGTTTCCGGTAAAGCGTTGCTTGATCAATTCCCAGAACTTCGGCCGCTTCGGCCAGGTTCGCGCTTCGTTCCATGACTTTGCGAATGTGCGCTTCCTCCAGCCGCTCCATGGAAACCAATTCACCCACCTGGAGCGGGGTCTCCCCGAGATTGCTCCCGGCAAGTGACTGGCCGCGCAATTCCGCGGGGAGATCCAGCACGCTAATCTTATTTCCTTGGGCCATGATGACCGCGCGTTCAATCGCGTTGCGCATTTCGCGGAGGTTGCCTGGCCAGGGATAGGCGACGATCGCCGCAGCGGCCTCATCGGAAAACCCATCCAGACGGCGCCCACAGAGAGCGGCAAAATGCTTGAAGAAATGGCTGGCAAAACGGAGCAGATCGTCCTGGCGTTGTCGTAGCGGAGGCATGACCGCAGTGATCACGTTGAGCCGAAAGTACAGGTCCTCGCGAAAGGCGCCTTCGGCGGCGCGCTTCTTAAGGTCGTGGCTGGTGGCCGCGATGATGCGTACCTCCGCCTGGCGGACAATGTTTTCCCCCACCCGTTCGTATTCACGTTCCTGGAGAAGCCGAAGCAGTTTGGGCTGAATCTCCATTGGCAAGTCGCCAATCTCGTCGAGAAAGAGGGTCCCACCAGAGGCGGCTTTGACTTTGCCCCAATGGTCGCGCATGGCGCCGGTGAAAGCACCCCTGACATATCCGAACAGTTCGCTTTCCAGGAGTTCCCTTGAGAGGCTGGGACAACTCACGGTCACGAAAGGTTTGTCTGCAAGATGGCTCTTCTGGTGAATGGCTCGAGCCGCGACGCTTTTGCCGGTGCCGCTTTCTCCCAGGAGCAGGATCGAGGCCGGTGTTTTGGCCGCCCGCAGCAGGGTGTCCATCACCTCTTTCATAAGGGGCGTGTTCGAATCCAGGAGAATCTCAGGACTTTGCGCGTTGCTGTCTTTTATTTCGCGTTCGAGCCGCTCGATGTTCTGGTGGAGTTGGTGAAAGCGCTGCACACGAGCGAGGACGAGATGAAACTGTTCGCGGGTGAACGGCTTTTCCAGGAAATCCACCGCGCCGCGCCGCATCGCTTCCACAGCGTTTTTGACGCTGCCTTGCGCAGTAAAAATGATCACCGGCAGGTTAGGCTGGCGTTTGAGAATCTGCTCCAGGATATCCAGGCCTTTTTCCGCGCCGAGATTAAGATCCAGCAGAACAGCGTCGAACTTTCCTTCCTTGAGCTCAAGCAGGCCCGACTCTCCCGAGCGGGCGGCTTCGGCGTAATGGCCCTCGGTGTCGATGAGCAGGCAGGTTGCGTCGCGGAATGTCTTATCGTCGTCGATGACCAGGAAGTCCATAGAATGATTTTCAATGAGAGATAATTGCTCGCGGCAAACGAAAGGCGAACGTCGCGCCGTGGCCTTGGGTACTCTCGCAAGCCAACTCACCTTTCATCGCCAGCACGAGCTTCTTGACGATGCTCAGGCCCAGGCCGGTGGAGGGCTCGCTTCCAGTCGGCCGTGCCGATAAGCGGCCATAGCGGCGGAACATGCGTGTCTTATCGGTTTCGCTGAAGCCGGGACCTTCATCCTGAACCTGACATTCGACGAACCTGGTACCCGGCAGGCAAACCGTGAGGCGAATATGCTTGCCCGGCGGAGAGAACTTGATGGCGTTGGACAGGAGATTATCGAGCACCTGGTTCAGAGCGGCCCCATCGGCCAGCACCAGCAGACCGTCCGGCGGGAGAACGAGCTCCACCACGAGTTCCTTGACCAGTGCGGCTTGCTGGTATTGCTGGACGGCGCGAGCGGCTGCGTCAGAAAGGTTGACCGGCTCAGTCTTGAGGTTCAAGCCGTGGTCCGCCGAAGCATTAGCCAGAAACTCCTTCACAAACGTGAGCATCTGACGGCTGGAGTGGGAAATATTCTCCACCATCAGCCGCAGCTTGGGGTCCGCCATCGCTTCGGTGCGGTCCCGAAGCAACTGGGCGCTCATGTCCATACCGCCTAGATGATTCTTGAAGTCATGGGCCAGGATGCCCAGCAATTCATCCCGGTCCTCGGCGAGTTGCTTCAACTGGTCTCGAGCCTTTTTGAGCGCCAGGTGGGTGCGGACGCGTGTGACCAACTCGGCCTGGTTAAAGGGCTTGGTGATATAGTCCACCCCGCCGCTTTCCAGCGCGCGGACAATCAGCCCCTTATCGTCCGCCGAGGAGAGGAAAATGATGGGAATCTCCGCCCATTCCGAGTTTTCGCGAATGCGCCGGCAAACCTCGAATCCGTCCATCTCCGGCATGAGCAAGTCGAGCAGGATGAGGTCAGGCTGGCGGACCGCTAACCGGTGAAAGGCTTGAGCGCCGCCGGTCGCGGGCAGAATCTCGAAGCCGAGTTGGCCCAGCGCCGCCCCAATGACCTGGATGTTGGACTCCTGGTCATCGACCACGAGCAGGCAGCCGGAACTGGTTGCGGTGATGATGGTTTCAGACATGCTGTGCCAATGAAGTTTCAATGGACTTGACCAGTCCCGGAAATACGCCCAGCTGAAGCTCCATTTTGCCGATGGCGTAGGTGTCGGCTAACGTCGCCAGCGTCGCGGCATAAGTCGTCAGCGGAGTGCAGTGAGCCTCCTGGCCGAGGCTGAAAAGGTTATGGGCGAAAACTCGCGTTTCGTTGACTGCCAGGCTGTCACGCAACGAGGGCCATTGGCCGGTTTCCTGGCGGCGCAGCTCAAGCGCGAGCTCCCGCCACTGGGCAGCTTGCTCGGGCGAGGGAGCCGAAACGCTTGCGAGGCTTTCCAGGGAATGGTGGTGTTTCGATAAATCCTGGTGGGACCCTTGCTGGAGGAACTGCGTCAGAGCGACGAACAGTGTGTGCCGTGAGAATGGCTTGCGGATATATGCGCTGAACTGGCGTTGCGGGTCCGGCTCTTCGTTGGCCTCACTTGACGCCGTGACGGCGATAACCGGCAGCGACGCCAGTTTCGCCTGCTTGCGAATCTCCGCGAGTGTCTCGGGTCCGCCCATAACCGGCATTCGAATATCCAACAGGACCACATCGGGTTTTGTCGCGCTCAGACCCTCCAAGGCTTCCCGTCCATTGCTGGCAAAGAGCACTCGGTGATGGGTCTTCTCAAAAATGCCGGCCATGAGGTCCCGATTGGTTCGGTTGTCGTCGACCACCAGCAGTGTTGCGGGCGCGAAGTCATTGAAGTCCACCGCTCCTCCAGGTTCGGCGTGATCTCCGACCGGTAGCCGACCCGAAACCGGGACATTCGTGAAACGCAGGCGAAAGGCTGTGCCTTGACCGACTGAGCTTTCGACCGCGAGGGTGCCTCCCATCAATTCGGTGAGGCGCTTGACGATGGTTAGCCCCATGCCGGTACCTTCCTTTTCGGCCGTCCGACCTGAGTCGGCCTGGACAAAGGGCTTGAAAACCTCTTCAAGTTTGTCGGCTGGGATTCCGATGCCGGTGTCCTCGACCGCAATCAAAAGCGTCCCGATGCCACCCGGCTCCTGATTTTGCCAGGAGACTTGGGTTTTGATCCGTCCTCGCTCAGTGAACTTCATGGCATTGCTCAGCAGGTTTACGAGCACCTGTCGAAGCCGTAGACGATCGAGCAACAACGCCCGGGGCAAGTCGGGAGAGATGTCGAACTGAAGCTGGAGAGATTTCATCAAGGCCTGCTGTCCGAAAACGGTGCGCAGAAACTCGCAGGAATCCCGCATATCGGTGGGGGCGGGGTGCAATTCCAATCTGCCCGCTTCGAGTTTGGACAGATCGAGAATGTCATTGATCAGGTGCAGCAATGCCGAACCACTGTCCCGAATCGCCCGCACATATTGCGATTGCTTGGGTGTCAGCCCTTCGGGCTCAAGCAGTTCGCTGAAACCGAGAATCGCATTCATGGGGCTGCGAATCTCGTGACTCATGTTGGTTAGGAAGGCGCTCTTGTCCCGTACCGCTTGTTCGGCGTGAAGCTTCTCTTCCAACAACTCCCGTCGCGCTCGCTCCTGAAAGTAATCGACCCTGTAGAAATAAAGCGCGAAGCATCCGGCGCCAATCCCGAGCAAACCCGCCATCCAGGTCATCCGGTGGACCAATTTCATCTCGTGGCGGGTGGCTTCACCGGTGGAGGACAGAAGATCGAGCCGATTATCGTGCCGCCGTTTGATGATCTCCCGGATGCGGTCCATGGTCGTTTTGGCCTCGTCGTTACCGGCCGCGACCTCGGAACTTGGCGAGCTGTGGGCGGAGCGAGACGTGAGGGCCTGGCGCAGGCCGGCCAACTCCAGTTCAATCAAAGGGCGCAACTCGTGCAAGTCTTGCCGCCCGGCAAGGTCGTGTTGTGCAGATTGGCTGAGTCGTTCGAATGCTTGAGGGAAGGTGGCTTCCGCGTTGGTAAAGGCTTGGAGAAAAGTTTCTTTCCCGGTCAGTAAATAGCCGCGCTGGCTTGCCTCGGCGTCTTGAAGAACCGAGAAGAGCTGATTCACCGATTCACGAAACTGCTCGGCCTCAGCCGACACGTCGATGCTCCGGGAAAAGCGGCTCCAGGCGATGGCGCCCGTGACCACACTGCCCACCGTGACGATTAGCCAAAAGACAGCCAACGGCCCGATGATCCCGTGTCGAAATCGGTAGATCATGCGCTTTCCCGCGTCGAGTCGAGCGCATGCGCGTCCGGCCAATGAAGGTGATTTCAACATATCATGCAAAATGCATGGCGTATACGGGATTAATCTTCAGGTTAACGTCAATAGACAATATTTTCCCTACTCTTCCAGCTAATGGATGGCCAACCTTGAACCCGTCCCCTCTAACCTGTTCATTCCGCAGCGATTACGCCTCCAGGAGGGATTTCCTGGGCTTCCGCGACCGCCCAGGAGCGTTGCACGTTGCACGGTCCTTAAGGCCGCTTTATGCACTTTGCAAGCCTGTCGAGAGGATGGGCTCACGAATCGCACCCATGCTCGGCTCCGCGCCTTTGAGTCCGGGCCTCCCGGAGAGCGGACGTCGGGTGAGGGACGATCTTGGTTGGAGTTGCACCCTGCTCCTTGCTGGCATTTCGCCCTGTTGAAAAGATGACCTGGCCTGGAATCTATTTACTTTGCTCAATCCAGTCCACCAAGGCGCCACACCCAGCCAAATCTTAACGTGCAAAGTCGACCCTTACGTTGCCGCCGGCGACGTCTCCGCCGCCGTGGCCCACGCTGGCCGCAGGGAGGGCTCCAATGCGCACGGAGCGCAGCACCGAAATGAGCAATTTGCATGGACCGGGTTGCCTGCGCCTTGCATTTCGCAGCGGACGTCGAGGTCCGGCCAGCCGAGGATTTTGGATTCCAGGCGGGTTGGTTCGACGAGAGGGTAGGGGAAGGTTGTTGCTGACAGGGAGGTTCCGAGTCTTACACGCTGCCAATGCCGCGGTCACCGCACGGTGCCCAGCCCATCGCGCATTGCTGGCATACCACGCGCTCAGGGATAGGGCAGAGGTGCGAAGGCGCACTGGAAGAAAAATAAATAAAAATATGTCAATAGTTACACTGGTCACCACTCTCATCGTCGTCGGAGTTTTACTCTGGCTTGTTAACACATACATACCGATGGACGGGAAGATCAAAAAAATCCTCAATATTGCTGTCGTCGTGTTGGTAGTCTTTTGGCTGCTGAATGTATTCGGCGTCTGGGGGCATCTGCGCGACGTCCGGGTCTCGAACGACTCGCCGATGAGCGGTCGTTTGGTGGCAGAGTTAGCCCTTGGGGCCGGCCAGCCCGCTTTCTGAGCAAGCCGCAGGTGCGGTCGCAGCGGGGAAAATTGCTGTAAGCACCACCTCCTTTCAGCGAGGGCGGATAGGTCCCCAATAGGACTGGATTGACGTGGGTGCCGCCCAGGCAATCCAAACTCACGGGATTGTTCCCCAATGGGGTGCGGGATGGTGAAGGGATCGTGCGGCGCCAGGTCCCGCAGATGGGGAAGGCCCTTCTCGGTGGCGTCGCACCTCACCAAGCCCACATTGCCCGATTAAGTCGGCTGAGTTGGAATGGACGGTGGAGTTCGCGCTGGGAATCGAGTCCCCAAGCCCCCTCCAAGCACCCTGGCCAGAGCGCCGCCAATGCGAGCTGGTTTCATCCACTGCTTCTAACGAACCTCGACTCCAGGTTCACGGTAGCTGCGGTATTCCTGCTGCTCATGATGTTCCTCATGGTCTCGGTATTCCTCATGGTGGCGATAATCGCCGTCACCCCGATAACCCCGAAAAACACAGCCCGTGCTACTGAGCAGGCCAACCATGCTTATTAAGAGAAGGATAGGTTTCATAATATAATTTCGATTCCTGGTTTACATCCGAGCTTTGCTCGGCAGGTGTGATCCATTCCTTTAGCTAACCTTGTGCCGTTGGAGCCAAGGCGGCCCAATGGGTTGACAGCGAACGAAGTCGGAGCGTTCAGCTCCGAACCCGCGCCTTTTTGTTCAGGCAATTTGCATCTGTTTGCCGATTCAACTTCGCGTTCCGCACGTTGCGACCAGGAAGTTCCCCCCGGCAGGCTAGCCACTCGAGGAGGAAGGGTCCCGCGAGGCGCCCGGCTTTCGGAGCGGCGGCAGCTTGAGCTTATCGAAGAGGCTGTTGGACTCGCTCGTGAGGAGTTCGCTCACGTGCGACATGGACGGGACACGGTCACAGATGACTTTGACTGAGACCAGGATTGGCACTGATAACAAAGCGCCGGGCACGCCCCAAAGCCAGGTCCAAAAGATGAGCGAGACGAAAATGACGACCGGGTTAAGCGTAAAACGTCGTCCGAGCAGGACCGGGGTAATGAAGTTCGATTCCAGAAGGTGGAGCAGCAAATACCATGCGGGCGGGAGCAGTCCTTTCCAAAGCGTATCGAAGGTGAGCAGACCGACGACGGCCAGCAGCGAGATTCCGGCAAAAGGACCGAAGTAAGGAACAAAGTTCAGCAGGGCGATCAGCATGCCCCACATCCCGGCGTTGGGCACCCCGAGCCAATACAGGCCGCCTCCAACAATGAGGCCCAACCCGAGGTTAATCAACGAAACCGAGAACAGATAATTGGAGATTTGCTGCTGAATCTCGTGGCTGATGTCCACCGCCCGCTTCTTGTCGCGCAGCGTAGGCATCACCCGAACCAGCTTTTGCAGAAACAAATCGCCCGAAGCAAGCACCAGGTACAGCAACACCAGCGACTCACCCATCCCTGCCAGAAAGGTTCCCGTCCAGTTAAGGAAAGTAGGTACGCGGCTGGTTTTGAGTTCGACGGAGGCTGGGGGCTTTCTTTCATCCTCAGTGGCTCCCAGGTCGGTGACGGCCGCCGCGGCCCGACTAAAGCGCACCACGCGGGGAAACAGTTTGTGAGCCTTCTGCCTGAGGTCGGTCATGTGTTGTGGCGCCTCATTCATCCAGGCCAGCGCTGGGCGGCCTATTTGGATGAACCCTTCGCTGGCTCCAACCACTAAAAGCGAAAGCACGAACGCGGCGGAGAGCGCGGGTGGAATATGACATTGCGAAAACCAGCGAATCAATGGTTTAAGAGCCATTCCGCCGACACACGCCAGGAAGATCGGCAAGATGACCGGACGGGCGAAGTACAGGAAGGCAATCAGGCCCAGCACAAGCAAAGGGCTGTGCAGAGGTGTTGCTTTGGCTGCCGGTTCCGTCTGCGGCGGAGCGGGCGATACTTCGGTGGCGCTCAGCGCATTTGCTCGTTCCGACGATGCGTCGGTTGAGTTGCCTTGGGCTGCGTCCCGATGCGTTGGCTCGTCTGCGTTCATTCTCCTCCTGGTTCGGCGATAGCTGGCTCGCACACCGCTGGCGCTCCGTTAAGTCGAACGCCCTCCCGCCCCCGAGCCGCTTATCCCGCTCAAATCCTCCCCAACAAAAGTAGGACAATCAGGATGATAAGCACCAAGCCCAGTCCGCCGCTCGGAAAATAACCCCAATCCCGGCTGTGTGGCCATTTCGGGAGTGCGCCGAGCAACATCATGACGAGCAGAATTACTAAAACAGTTCCCAACATAAGTTTCCTTTCCAGATCCGAATGTACTTAGGCGATCGGCTTGCCGCTGGCTTTATCCGTGGCACCCTCAATCGTCGTTCCGGGAGCACCGGCGCGCGGCCAGATAGCCGATCGCTGCCCCTACACCGAAGGCGAGGGCGACAGTTTGATAGGGGTTTTCTCGGACCACTTGGTCGACGACTTTGGCGCTCGCGACGACTTTTTCGCGGCCGCAGCCAATCAACTCCTTGCTCCTGTCCAAGGCGGCGGCGAGCCGCTTTCGAGCCTCAGCGATTTTATCTCCGGCGACATCAGCGGTGGCCGCCACCAAGGCGCGCGCATCTTCGGCGAGGGTGCCCATGTCGTTTTCAACTGCCTGTCTGTGTTTGTCCATATTGGTCTGCTCTTTCAGTTTTGCTTTAGTACGTTTGTTGCCAAGGTCTGTGGTTAATTGCTGGCGAAGTGAGATGCTCCCGAGAGACTGGCCTGCTTTTCGACCTGGGCTTCTGTTCCCGATCCGGAGGGACGTATCCAATCCCGAGGGATCGACCAGGTCGGCGGGGGAGTAATAAGCTCGGCTGGGTCGAAGGCCTCGCCCAGAACTCGCATGTCCAAAACCTGGTCCGGCCCCAAGCCCAAGATCGGAGACCCAGTGTTGCTCGTGTAGTCCCAAAGCCAATACCGGTTCACACCGTCCTGACCTCCCACTGGCGGACCATAGTCCATGGGCGCGCAGACCAAATCGATCACGCTACTGTCGGCGAGGGAATAGAACCGCACGCAAACCTTAGTTTTTGCGTGGATCGCTTCGATAAAGTGCTTGTGATTTGGTATCATAATCTTGACGCATTTGAGTTGCCCTTCCTCTGCTAGCTAATGAAGGGCCAACCGAACGGCGCGCGCTCTAACCTCTTGAATCCGCCCTGATTTAGGGGCTTGAGGTGACCTTTGGTGTGTGGTGACCAGTTCTAAAGGCATTGCAGCTTGCATTATCACAACCGCCGCATCATGCACTTTGCAGTCTGGACGAGAGGCAAGCAGGGCGCTTCTTGACTTTGAGAGCCGGTCAAGAGTCTGATTGGGTCGTGCTGGCTTGGGCCCGCTGGCTCTTCTTGAATAGTTCTGCTGTGGCCCGGACAATCTCCTGGATTTGATAACCAGCTCTCCGTTCTTGAAGTAGTCACCGTCAATCTCCGACCGAATCCCCGCTCGTTGAATTTGCGCCAGTTGCTCGGACACTCCACCAAGCCGGAGCAACAACGCAAGAACGGCTAACAAAAGCATCGGGGAAATCCCCAATAGCGGCGGAGTGATCGGACTTTCTATTCTCCTCTCATGAAAGCCAATGAGAGGAAGAAGGCGCTGACGTTAGCTGAGCTCATCGAGGGCGGCTATCGTGCCTGCGGGAAACCTCGGGCGAGAGCAGTCATCCTGCTTGCCGCCAAAGCTCGTCTGATTGTTTTCAAGGAAGATGCCCGCTTAACGCTTTCTTAAGGGAAAACATGAAGCAGCTCGTGATGCCCCGTTCACTTTCATTTTACCGGCTGAGGGATCCGGACAAAATCGAGCGCACCACCGTCCTCGTCGCAGCCGTGCTCGGAAACCTCTCCTCGCGCATCGAGCGGCTGAATGATGAGAAGTTGGCTCAGCCGGCCCGACGCCACACGGTGGCGATCGATTGGGTGGAAACCGGCGAGCTGATCTTGGAAATCGAGATCAAGAAAAGCGCCGCTCAAAAGTCTTCGTACGCCAAGAGAGGTTCGGGGAGTCAGCGCACGTCGTCTCCAAGCAGAGCCGCCTCCAGCCTGGCCCGTGCCTGCATTCGGTGGAATCGACCCTGCGACTGAGCAAGCTTGGTCGCAGGTTCATTCCCACGGATAACGGAGCCACGAAGCAGAGTTTTCGAAACTGGGAGTGGATTTCAAATCGGTGGACAGACATCAGTAGAGTTTCTCGCCTGAGCTGGGCATCCGCAACACCGCTGGCCTCGCCGACTGCACCGTGAGATCGGGAGTCATCGATAGCAGTGTCCAGGTAACCCTTGTCCAGCCACAACAAATCTTCGAGATTCGCGCAAGCTTCATAAATAGCGCTTATGGTGATCCCAATGCTCAGGTCGGGCTGGACCCTGATCAGGGGGGATTCCCCCCAGGGTTAACCCCCGCGTAGCCCATGCAGGGGCTGCTTGCGTATGATGGCTGAGTGAGACCCAACAAAGCTGCAAACAGCATCCGTCACGGCATGCTGCTTCTGACCGCCCAAAAACCGCCCACGCATCCTCAACCTCACATAGTCAACCTCAACCACAACGCTCCCTCACAACAACAAACCATCGCCATGAATACCTCCCTCCAACCTTCCGAGTCGAATGGCAGAGTTCGAATGTCCGTTGTTAGGTCACTGAGTGACGCGGCCGTATTACGCGTGAGCCACGCGAGTGGACTCTCGGTTTGGGTGGGGTTGCTGGCCGGACTTTTCTTCCTTCTATTCAGCGCACCTTTGGCCCGCGCTGATCGAAATCCCCCGGGATGCCTCGGCAGCGGGTTGGGAATCAGCCTCTTTACGAGCCTTCCCGACGTTCACATTGGCGATACGATTTCGTACACCGTCAATGTGTTCAACTCGCCCTTCCCCGCTTGCAACGCTGGCGAAACTAATCCGGCGGTCGCCGGCGCCATTAAGGCGTTCGTGGTCACGCCGGATGGCGTCACCAACAACATCACGTTGCGGCGGACATTTCTGGCTCCAGGAGACTCGGATTTTTATACCAACGTCGTCAGTTATGTTGTCCGCGCCCAGGATATACGCTCCGATGGAACGGTGCGCACCACGGCAGTGGATCAAGGTGATATTCACCAGAACGACGTCAACAGCTCCGGTGGCGGCAACCAGGGAGTGAACACGCAAGTCAATCAGCCGTGCGTCCTCATCGCCGCGCAATGCTTCGGCAGTGTGGGAGAAAACGGCGCGATTACTTTCACCGGCACGGTCACCAATTGCGGCAACAATACGCTCGTCGGACTCACCGTCACGAATTTTCACGACCGCGGTTTTGTCACAGTTCTGTTTCCCACGAACCTGGCCATCGGGCAGGTCGCTGCGTTTAGCGGCAGTTGGGTCCCCTTGAATGCTTGTCTGCCAAGCACGGCCACACTGACTGTCCGGGCCACCGACGAATTCACATCCACGCCCCGGACGCTAACGAGTTTCGCCACCATCACTTGTCAGAACACGCTGACTCCGGGGATCAAAGTGACCAAGGCCTGTCCAGCACAGCCAGTCGCTCCCGGCCAGCTACTCACTTTCTCAGGCAGCGTCAGCAACACCGGCAACGTGACGTTAACCAATATCGTCGTAGTTGATAATCAACCTGCCGCCAATACCGCTGTCTTCACCAAGGCCTCGTTGGCCCCCGGCGAAGTGGCCAACTTCACCGGCAGTTACAACGCCCCGGCGGATTGCTCCGTGGCGGACACCTTGACCGCGAATGCTTCGAGCCTCTGCGGCGTGGCGGTCACCAGCGTTGCCAGCGCAACTTGTCCAATCATCACTGCTCCGGCGGTCGCGGTGACCTTGAGTTGTCCCGTGGGTCCCGTGGTTTCCGGCGGTCCTGTGACCTACACTGGAACGGTGAGGAATTCTGGAAACGTCATCCTGGACAATGTGACTGTTAACGATCAGTCAACGGCGCCCACTTCGGGTCTCATGGGGTACTGGGCGTTTAATGAGGCGAGCGGCAGCGTCGCCACCGACAGTTCGGGCAGCGGAAACAACGGCAACATTATCAACGCCACCAGGGTCCCGGGGAAATCCGGAAATGGGCTCAGCTTTGACGGCACCAGTGCCTACGTTGATATCGCGAATAGCCCGAGCGTAAATTTCGCCGGCACCATGACGATGGCAGCGTGGATCCAGCCGCGATCGAGTGCCGGCATTCAGAATATTTTCGCGCACGGCCAAACCACCTCTCCCACCAATGGCGTTTTCTTGCGCATTGTGGACGGGCAGTACCAGGCGTTGGCGTGGAATGGCACGAGCGCCCCTTGGCTGTCGGTGGCTATGCCCGCCGGCGATGTTGGCACCTGGGTTCACCTGGCCGCTACTTTCGATGGCTCGACCTGGACGCTCTATCGGAATGGAGTAGCGATCGGCTCGAATAGCGCCGGCCTGGCCCCAATGACGCTGAATGCGAACTGGGGGATCGGCGCCCGCGGCGGCGGCGGCGAGCACTTCTTTAACGGCCTGATCGATGAAGTGCGCCTGTACAACCGAGCGCTAAGCGGGGCCGAGATTGGTTCCTTGGAAGGCAGTTCCCTCCTGTTTTCGGCAGCTAACCTGGCGGTTGGAGCTTCGGCAAATTTTACGCTCGGCCAAGCGGCGACGGAATCGTGCTCAGTAACCGCCAATGTCATTGCTACCGCCCGGGATCATTGCACCAGCCTCCCGGTCACAAACACCGCCTCGGCCACGTGCCCCGTCCAGACCACCCCGGCCCTGGTTGTCACTCTGGCTTGTCCCGCCGTGCCCGGTGCGCCCGGAGCGGTGATTACCTATACCGGCACAGTCAGGAATTCCGGCGACGTCACTTTGAATAACGTCACGGTCGTTAACGACGAAGCCGTGCCGCGAACCGTCCTGACCGTGGCGAGCCTGGCGCCTGGCGCGTCCACAAACTTTACCTCCAGTGCCACTGCGCCCGTCGATGCGTGCTCCGTCCACAACGCGGTGACCGCCCGGGGTAGCGATAACTGCACTGCGGTTCAGGTTTCATCCACCACCTCGGCCACCTGTACGCTGATTACCGCTCCGCGGATCCTTGTTACGCAGAACTGTCCGGTGAACCCGCCAAACCTGGGCGGCGTCCTCACCTACAGCGGCAACGTCATGAACGCGGGCAACATCACCCTCACCAATGTGGTGGTGACCAATGACCGAAGTGGAGCTACTCCAGTCTTTACCCTCGCCACGCTGGCCCCCGGCGCGTCGGCAGATTTCACGGGCAGTTACACCGTGGCTGGAAACAGCGGTTGCTCCATCACTTCCACCCTGACTGCCAATGCGCATGACAAATGCACCGGCACGACCGTCAGCGCCAACGCGGCGGCCACCTGCGCGGTGCAGGGCGCAGCCAATATCGCCGTAACGCTGGCCTGCCCGGTCACGCCGACACCGCTGGGTGGGGTCCTCACCTTCAGCGGTAACGTCCGCAATGCGGGCAATATCACCGTGACCAACGTGGTCGTGAGGCAAGATGCCCCAGCTCCCGGCGCTGTGATCTTCAGCGTGGCCAGCCTGGCCCCCGGAGCCTCGGCCAATTTCACCGGCAGCTACACCGTGCCGAGTCTCAACGCCTGCTCGGTCACTACCTCCGTCAGCGCCAGCGCCAAGGATCAATGCGCCGGCTTGGGGGTCATCGCCGGTGCTACGATCGATTGTCCGCTGGTCGCCGCGCCTCGCATTGTGGTAACGCAAACCTGCCCGGTCACTTCGGCAACACCCGGAGGTCTGATCGTTTACAGCGGCAGCGTGAATAACGCCGGGAATATCACCCTCACCAACATCACCGTGGTGAGCAGCCAACCGGCGCCCAATACCGTGGTGTTCACCCTCGGCTCGCTGGCTCCCGGCGCCTCGGCCAGTTTTACCAGCAGTTTCAACGCTCCCCTGGACACCTGTTCTGCGACCTCAACGTTGACCGCCAGTGGCCATAACCAGTGCAGTGGGGTTGCCGTTAACAACAGCGTGACGACCACTTGTCCGTTGATGACCGCTCCCCAAATCACGGTGACCAAGACGTGTCCGGCCACACCGGTTACCGAAGGCGGCTTGCTGGTATTCACCGGCACGGTCACGAACACAGGCAACATTACGCTGACCAATGTCGTGGTCCTAAACGATCACCCCTCGGCCAATACCAGGGTGCTGGGTCCGATCACGCTGGCTCCCGGCGCCGGAACCAACTTCACGGGTAGTTACACCGCACCGTTGAATGCTTGCTCGGTCACTGACACGTTGTTAGCGACCGGTCTGGACAAATGCAGCGGCGTTGTATCTTCCAACTCCACCACGACGATCTGCCCCGTTACCACCATCCCACATATCGCCGTCACGCTCGCATGCCCTGCAGTGCCCGTCGCCACCGGCGGTGTAATCACCTATACGGGGACGGTCAGGAATTCCGGCAACGTTACTCTGAATAACGTTTCCGTCGTCAATAGCCAAAGCGTGCCCAACACGGTTCTGACCGTGCCAAGTCTCTTGCCGGGCGTATCTGCGAACTTTACCGTGAGCTTCACGGCGCCCGCCGATGCGTGCTCCGTCAGCAGCCTGGTGACCGCCAACGGCAGCGATGCCTGCACCTCGGTTCAGGTCTCAGCCACCGCCTCGGCCACTTGTCCGTTGGTCACCGCTCCGCGCATCGCCGTCACGCAAAACTGTCCGGCCCAGCCGGTCAGTCCGAACGGCCTCCTCACTTACAGCGGCACCGTCATGAACACGGGCAACATCACCCTCAGCAACGTGGTGGTAACCAGTGACCGCAGTGGCGCCGCTCCGGTCTTCACCGCCGCCAGGCTCGCTCCCGGAGCCTCCGCAGACTTCACCGGCAGTTATACGGTTCCCGCCAACAGCGGTTGTTCCATCAACTCCACGGTGACGGCCAATGCCGGTGACACCTGCACGGGCGCCCGGGTCACCGCCAGCGCATCCGCGACCTGTCCGATTCTAACGGCCCCGGCCATCGAAGTGACCCAAAAGTGTCCCGCCACCGCGGTGTTGCCCGGAGGCATCCTCACTTACAGCGGCACGGTCACTAACAGTGGCAATATCACGCTGACCAACATCGTGGTAATCGACGATCGACCCGCCTCTAACACGGTGATCTTTACCGTGGCCGTGCTGTTGCCTGGCGCAACGACCAACTTCAGTGGCAGCTATCAGGTGCCCTTGAATTGTTGTGTGAGTTCCAGCACCGTGGGTGTTAGGGGCCAGGACATCTGCACCGGCGCCACCGTCGCCGACACCTTCACGGCCACTTGCCCAGTGCTTACGGTACCAGCGATTGTCGTGACCAAAGTGTGTCCCCCAACGCCGGTGCGAACCGGAGACACGCTGTATTACAGCGGCACTGTCAGCAACGCCGGCAACATTACCCTGGTGGGTGTGACCATCGTGAATACTCAGCCGGACGCGGGTTCGCCTGTGTTAGGACCGATTGCCCTGGCACCCGGTGAGTCGGTCAGCTACTACGCGTCCTACCTTGTTAGGCCCGACTTCTGCGGCCTGGACACCGTCACGGCTCAAGGTTTGGACCTTTGCACCTTCGCACCCGTGGTCAACAGTATGACGACCACCTGCCCGATCCTCACCACGGCCCGTATTGCGGTGACGCAGAACTGCCCGGCGCAACCCACTCCCAGGGGCGGCGTCTACACCTTCACGGGCACCGTCAGCAACCCCGGGGATGTCACGTTGGTCGATGTCTATGTCGCCAATAACTACCAGGTCGATTGCTTCTCGCGGACCAACGGCCCCGTAATTGGCCCGATTACTCTGGCCCCGGGCGCCTCCGTGAACTTTAGTGGCAGCTACCTCGCGCCCGGCAGTTGTTGCGAGGTGGTCGATACCCTCACGGCGAGCGGCCATAACCGTTGCGCGGGCACGCTGGTGACCGCAACGTCCACAGCCGTATGTCCGCTGCTCAGCACGCCAGGCATCTCGATCACCCGGGTCTGCCCCGGATCGCCGGTGCCCGTGGGCGGTGTGTTCGCCTATACTGGGTCGGTGAGCAACACGGGCGACGTCGTCCTGACGAACGTCTTTGTGATCAGCAGCCAGACCAACGGCAATACACGATTACTCGGACCCATTGAATTGGCCCCGGGCGAGTCGGAGGAATTCTCCGGAAGCTACATTGTCACCGCCGGCTCCAATCCAGCGATCGACACCGTCACGGCGCAAGGCACCGACACGTGCCAAGGCCGAACCGTCTCCGCGCGAGCGAATTGTGCCGGCCCAGTCCCTCTCGTTCAGCTTGTGGTCGCCTCGGTGACCACTTCCAATGGCACGGCCACGGTCGCCTGGACGGCAACGCCCGGTACTACCTATCGTCTGCAATGGAAAGACAGCTTACAGGGTTCAACCTGGAATGATATTCCGGGCGATATCATCGCCACCGGAACCAATGCTTCGAAAACCGACGTCATGGATCAAACCAAACAACGGTTCTATCGGATCATGATCGTGCCGAAATAGCGCCAGCAAGAACATCATCCCAGCCGAAGACAAAGTGTCTTCGGCTGGGCTTTTTGACCGATGAGAGTCCGAACAATTATGAAAAAATCACCACTACTAAAAGCAGCCGCGTTATGGGTGGGCGCAATCTGCGTTGCGGCTCACGCCGAGGGCACGCCCAAAATCCAGTTCACCCAGACGCTCTATGACTTTGGCAAGACCTCCCAGGTCGCCGCCGTCTCCGGCGTCTTCAAGTTCAAGAACACCGGTGACGCCATCCTCAAACTGGACCCACCCAAGCCATCCTGCGGCTGCACGGTCGCCGAGTTGAAGCCCGACACACTCCCCCCGGGTGCGACCGGCGAACTGCCCTTCACCTTGAATCTCGGCGTTTACCGAGGGACCCTGGAGAAGCACGTCTCTGTTAAGTCAAACGATCCGCAGACTCCTGAAGTCTCCCTGACCATCAAGGTGGATTACACGCCGCTCTATGAACTTAACCCGATGACCCTCCTCCCCAACCTGGCGTTCGGGGTGAATGATACCGCCCAAACCACTACCATCACCCGCACGGACGGCAAGCCGCTGCGAATCGCAAAATTGGAGGCCTCCAAGCCTTGGATCACCGCGACAGTGGAGCCGAGTGCCAATAAGGATGAGGCTACCGCCCGCATTCACGTCACCGTTCGAAGGGATGGGCCACCGCACCGCTTCAACGAGTACGTCCATGTTTATTCCTCGGAGCAGACCAATACGCCGGTAGCCGGCATTTACCTCTACGGCGAGGTCATGGGCGAGGTCTCCCTCAGCCCCGAAGCGCTCTATTGGAGCGTCTCGGAAGCAACAAATGCCCCGACCGAGCGTCCGGAGTCGGAGGCCCTGCGGCGGGTGACCATTCGTTCGGCCGAAGGCAGAGCCATCGAGTTGAAAAATCCACAAAGTACGATCAAGGGCATAAAGGTCGAACTGGTGCCAAAAGAACCCGGCAAGGTGTATGAACTCATCGCTCGGCTCGACCATCGGCCCGCGAGCACTGTCAGCGGCAACGTGTCGTTTGAAACCTCGGTGGCTTCGCAACCCAGGATTGAATTGCCGATCATCGTCAATGTGTTCAAACCCTGAGCGGCGCATGATTCCCACCCAGGCAACTGGCTGAGTGGTCTGGGTGGTACGGCGGGTCCGACGACGCCTATCGGCGCATCGGGGGTTTCCCCGATAGACAGCTTCAGGTATCCGCCGGATACTCGTTCAAGGGCCTGGCATCGCCACTCGAGGTCGGGGCGAGGGACGTCGCTCAACGCTGTCCCGCTGGCAGCGCCTGAGCTGAGTATACATCATGAACCACAAGCTAATCCGGTTCTCGCGGCGCTATGCTGCGGTTTTGCGAGAACACCTGAGTCAGGGCCCGCGGGCGAGCTTGCAACCCGCGCGGGGATTGGGCCGCCAGGCGGTGAACCTCGGGTTGGAGGCGCTGGACCTGGCGCGAATGCACGAGGGAGCGCTCGCTACCTTGGAAGCCTCCTCACGCCAGGCCGAAGGCATCACGCAGGCCCAGACTTTCTTTATCGAAGCCCTTACGGCGGTCGAGCGGACTCATGGGGCCGCGCTCGAGCTCCAGGCTCGCTTGCATCAGGCCAACCAGGCCCTCGACCGGCGCACCGAGGAACTAGCGAATTCCACCCGGGCGCTCGAGAAGAGCGTCATTCGCCGCAAGAGCACCGAGCAAGCTCTCAAAACCAGCGGGGGGCACTACCAAAAGCTGCTGGAAGAATCCCGCGGTCTGCAGCAGCACCTGCGCGAGCTCGCCCAGCAGATTCTGAGAACACAAGAGAACAAGCGAAAAAGCATGAGCCACGACCTTCAGGATGAAATCTCCCAGGCGCTGCTGGGCATCAATGCGCGCGTGTTGACCTTGAAAAAGGTGGCGGCGCACAACGAACAGGGCTTAAGAAGGGAGATTGCCAGCGCGGAGCGGTTGGTGGAAGACTCGATGCACAGCATCAAACGATTCGCTCGTGAATTCCGGAAACGTCATGAAGCGTAATCCGCCCGACTTGTCCCGCCGGTATCAGGCGGCGCTGCGAAAACACCTGGAGGGAAACCGCCGGGCCACCTTGCTTCCGGCGCGAAGGGTGGGAGACTTGGCCTTGAAAATCGGGATGGAGACCCTGGACTTGGCCCGGCTGCACGATGAGGCCTTGATCGCCTTGGTTCTGCCGAGCTACTCGCCCGGCACTCGGGAGGGGATGGTCCGGCGAGCGGGCGCGTTCTTTGCCGAGGCCATTGCCCCGGTCGAACAGACGCATCGCACCGCCATTGAAGCCAACCTCCAACTGAGCCGCGTCAACCGCAGCTTGCGAGAGCGGAGCGCGGATTTAGTCGCCTCCAACGTGCAGTTAAGAAAGGAAATCGCCCGGCGTGAGTCGGTGGAGCGATCGCTCAAGAAAAGCCAGCAGCACTACGGCGATTTGTTGGAGCAGTCGCGGCACATGCAGGAGCGATTGCGACTACTCTCCCGCCAGCTCCTCTCGGCCCAGGAGGAAGAGCGAAAGAAGATCAGCCGCGAACTGCACGACGTCATCGCCCAGACCTTGACGAGCATCAACGTCCGGTTGGCGGCCTTGAGGCAGAACTCCACGCTCAGCGCTGAGGGCCTGGCCCGAAGCATCGCGCGCACCCAACGCCTGGTGGAGCGCTCCGTGAATATCGTTCATCGCTTTGCCCTCGAATTGCGCCCGACGGTGCTGGATGACCTCGGGCTGGTTCCCGCCCTTCACACCTTCCTGAAAGCCTTCCAGGCGGAAACGGGAATCCGGGTTACTCTCTCGGCCTTTGCGGCCGTGGAGGGGGTGCACGGCGACAAGCGCGTCGTGCTTTACCGTGTCGCGCAGGAGGCGCTCACCAATGTCGCGCGCCATGCGCAAGCCACCCAGGCCAAAGTGTTCATTCGGAAAACCGAGGGCAAGGTGTGCATGACCATAACAGACGACGGCAAGGGCTTTCACGAGCCACGCGGGTTGCACCCCCGCAAGCACCAGCGGCTGGGACTGCTGGGCATGAGAGAACGACTGGACATGGTCGGGGGCCGTTTCACGATCACCTCCGCGCCGGGCAAAGGCACCACCGTCCGGGCACAAATCCCGCTAATCGACCCGCCTGGGGGGCGCAAAAAACACACTGATAATTTTAGCTAGAACCAAGCATCGACTGCCATGAAACCAATTACCGTCCTGCTGGCGGAAGACCACCAAATCGTTCGCGAAGGCTTCCACTGTCTCTTGAAACACGAATCCGACATCCAAGTGATCGGGGAAGCGGAGACCGGCCGGGAGGCCGTGGAGCTGACGCGAAAACTGAAGCCGGCCGTGGTGGTGATGGACATTGCGATGCCGCTGCTCAACGGCCTGGAAGCCACCCGCCAGATTCGCAAAGATTTTCCCGACACTAAGGTCCTCATTCTCTCGGCGCACAGCGATCAAGCCTACGTCGAGCGAGTGGCCGCCTTGGGCGCGGCAGGCTTTTTGCTCAAACAAACCTCTTCCGAGGTTCTGGCCACGGCCATCCGCGCGGTCCAAGGGGGAAAAACTTTTTTCAGCCCCGGAGTCGGCAAGCAACTCGAAGGGGGGTCGGGGAAGTCGGCCGGCCGGCTGGAATCCTCCAAGGCCCGGGGCAACAAGCTCAGCCCCCGGGAGCTGGAGGTGCTCCAATTGATTGCCGAGGGCAAGCCCAACAAGCAAGTGGCTGCGGAATTGGGCGTGAGCTTCAAAACTGTGGACAAACACCGCCAGCACCTGATGAGCAAGCTCAATATCCACGACGTCGCCGGCCTCACCCGCTACGCCATCAGCGCCGGCATCATCGAAAGCAATGTTCGAGTGACCTTGTTGTAATGGGGGTCAGGGATCCCCAAGGACCGCCCTGCCGGTTGCAAACAGTTTGCCGGGCGTAACGATGCTACCCCGCCACCCCAT
>Ga0105240_10003822_pt1 | contig 23283 bp, 23 predicted proteins | sample KBSC54metaG_FD_80426 | JGI IMG/M metagenome (GOLD analysis project Ga0105240, IMG submission 80426) | Corn rhizosphere microbial communities from Kellogg Biological Station, Michigan, USA - KBS C5-4 metaG | ecosystem: Host-associated > Plants > Roots > Rhizosphere > Soil | place: Michigan, USA... | reverse complement strand
GCGCCGGTAACCACTGCGATGATTCCTTCGAGTGAGCGCATCATCAGACCCCCATCATCCCGGCCGTGGTGGCACCGTCGATCACGAGCTCGCTGCCGGACACGAAGGCTGCTTCGTCGCTTGCAAGGTAGGCCACCAGTGCTGCAATCTCATCGATGCGGGCCATGCGCTTGAGTGGCGACATGCCTTCGTAGGCGGCGCGTGACGCGGCTGGATCGCTTGCGCCGTCGATCAGGTTGCTGATCATCGCAGTCTCGACCACGCCGGGGAGGATCGCATTGACGCGGATGCGATAGCCGCGATTGCCGCAATGGACCGCGGCCGATTTGACCAGCGCGACCGCGGCCGCCTTTGTCGCGGAGTAGGCGACGAAATTGCCCATTGCACGGTGCGCATTCATCGACGAGTTGACCACGATCGAACCGGCTGGCCCCCCTGGATTGCGGGCCATCGCTCGGATGGCGTGCTGGACGGCAAGCATGGCTCCGGTCTGATTGACCGCGACAACCCCGTTCCAACCGTCAATCGTGATGTCCTCGATACTGGCATCGCCGGATTCCGTCCCGGCATTGGCGAAGGCCAGATCAAGCCGCCCGAATCGGCTGGCGATCGCCTCCATCAGCGTGGGCCAGGCCGCCACATCCTCGACGCGGTGGGGGATGAACGTGGCGCCGGTTTCGGCGCAGATCGCATGCGCTGCATCGGCATTGGAACCGGTAAAGACAACCAGCGCGCCCTCCGCGCAGAGGCGGCGGACCGTACCTGCGCCAATGCCCGATGTACCCCCGGTAACGAGGGCGACCTTGCCTGCCAACCGATCGTTCACGCATGTCTCCTGCGGCAAAATCGGCGTAAACGTGGCACAACCACCGGAAGGGGTAACCTATGATTTTTGCAAGGTGACAGCCCTCGGTCCCGACGGTCAGATGCAGGATCAGCACAGGCACGCCCGGCGTGCTGGCGGAGGGGACAAGCAGGATCATGAAAGTCGGCAGTTCAACGCGTGAACAGGGCGGCTTTGCCCGCAGTCCCGGGATTGGCTGGCAAGAGCTGATGGCCCAGGATTCGCGTTCGGCGCCGGGCTGCCTGACCGACGAGAGCTATGCTTACCTTGGCTCCGATCCAATCGCCGCGAGCCGCTATACCAGCGAGGATTTCGCCCGGGCCGAGCAAGAGCGGATGTGGCCCCATGTCTGGCAGTTCGCTGCGCGCGAAGAGGATTTGCCGTGTCCTGGTGACTATGTGGTCTATGAGAATGCCGGCCGCTCGTTCCTTATTTCCAGGCAGGACGATGGCTCCGTCAAGGCCTTGCACAACGTCTGCCTGCACCGTGGTCGCAAACTGCGGACCAAAGATGGAAGTGCCAATAGATTCGTCTGCCCGTTCCACGGCTTTGCCTGGAGCAAGAGCGGAACCTACCAAGGCAACCCGTGCGAATGGGACTTTCCCCGTTTGCAGCCCGAAGCCATGGCCTTGCCGGAAGCCGAAGTGGGGCGCTGGGGCGGCTACATCTTCGTTCGCGATGAACCAGGTGGGCCTAGTCTTGAGGAGTTCCTGGCTCCATTGCCCGCGCATTTCGAGCGCTGGAAGCATGAAGAGTGCACCACGGTCGTCTGGGTAGCGAAAGAGGTTCCGGCGAACTGGAAAGTCACCGCGGAAGCTTTCATGGAAGCATGGCACACGCTTGTGACGCACCCGCAGATCCTGCCCTTCACGGGGGATAGCAACAGTGCCTATTGGTTCTGGGGCGATCACGTGAACGTGAACCTCGTCCCGTTCGGCATCCTCAGTCCGCATCTCGATCCCGCAGGCAAGACCGAACAGTGGATCGTGGACGAGTTCGTCAAGTACAACGGGCGCTCCTCGGACAACTACGATCCTTCGGGCGATCCCTATGCTGTTGCCGTGCCGGATGGTCAGACGGCCCGTGCGGCGCTCGGCACGGCACTCCGCAAGCTCTATTCGGAGGCAGCTGGGCGGGACCTGGACCATGCCACCGATGCCGAACTGATCGACGCGCTTGTCTACAATGTTTTCCCGAACTTTGCGCCCTGGGGCGGGTTCATGCCCAATATCGTCTATCGCTGGAGGCCGGGGAAGACTCCCGACACATGTCTGATGGAGGTCCGGGTGCTGTCACGCGTCAAGGCGGGAGAGCCCATTCCGCACGGGGTGCCGATGCATCGACTCTCGCTTGAACAGAACTGGTCCGATGCCGCCGAACTTGGCGGGCTGGGCGCGGTGTTCGACCAGGACATGGGCAATCTGCGTTTCGTTCAGGAGGGCTTGCACGCCTCAAAGACGGGGCTCGTGCAACTTGCCGACTATCAGGAGGTGCGGATCCGGCAGTTTCATCAAACGCTGGACAAGTATCTCTCCGGCGCGATCGGATCAGAGGGATGAGCGAGATCGAGGACCATCCCGGGAGGATCGATTGCGTGCTGGTTTGCGGCGGCGTGTGGCATGACATGGACTTCGCCCGCCTCGAACTGCTCAAACTGCTCGCCGAAGATCCGCGCGTGCGGACTCGCGTCTTCGAGGATTACGAGAACGTCGAGGCGCTTGCGGCCGCAAATATCCTGATCACCTATACCTGCGACGTGTCCCCCTCGCTCAAGGCGCAGGAGGTGCTGCGTGACTGGTTGGCAGGTGGGGGCCGGTGGTACGCACTTCACGGCACGAATTCGGTTTTGCGGCTGCTCGCCGAGGGCCCGAACGCCGGGCTGTGGGATGCGCCGCGCTGGAATCCGCTGTTTATGGACTTGGTTGGAAGCCAGTTCATTTCGCACCCGCCGATCGCGCCATACCGGGTCAGCGTTGCCGACCCGCAGCATCCGCTGGTCGCGGGGATCGAGCCGTTCGAGACGACCGACGAACTCTATCACATGGAATGCCACGGACCGCTTCACGTCCTCCTCGAAGCGGAGTGCGTCGAGGAAGGAACCGGCTTTGTCGAGGCGGCCGGCGCGCCCGGCATCCATCCGGTGATGTACCTGAAGGCGCACGGCAGCGGCGGGGTCCTCTATAATACTCTCGGCCACTGCCGGGGGCACTATGATCTCCAGCCGCTCGCGGACTGGTGGCCGACAGTGGATCGCTGCGCCTGGGATCTGCCGGTTTTCTACGAATTGCTGCGGCGCGGGATCGGGTGGCTCAAGGAAGGCACTTCGGCCTGACTGAAACAGGGTCTAGGCAGCAACCCCCGCAAACCGGTCGAGCGCAGCGTCGGGATCGTCGGGCCAACGCGAAAGTACCAGCAATCGCTTGTGGTAGTGCCCGATCGCGAGTTCGTCGGTCACACCCATGCCGCCGTGGAACTGGATTGCCTCGTGGCCCAGCTCGATCGAGGCGGGTCCGAGAAAGGCGCGCAATCCCGCAACCGATTGGGCGAAGCCGGCCGTGCCGTGGGAAACGATGGAAAGGTTCAGCAATCCCCGTGCCTGTTCGATGACTGCGTACTGCATGGCCATCCGGTGCTGGATCGCCTGGAAGCTGCCGATCTTGATCCCGAACTGCTCGCGGGTCCGCAAGTGCTCGATTGTGTTGGATAACACGCGGTCCATGATGCCTATGGCTTCGGCCCCGCGCGCCAGGTTGGCGAAGGTCTGGGCCTGATCAAGGGCGACAAGATCGCCATCAAGCTGACAGGATCTGGGCAATGACACGGAGTCAAACGTCAGGCTGATCGCCGTGCTGCCATCGGCCATGCGCCAATCCACCACATGGATTCCCCGCGTATTTGCGGGCAAGAAGAGCAGGACAGGCCTGTCCTCGCAGGTGTTGGCCGTTACGAGGAATGCATCGACGCCATAACCGGCAGGAACGCAATTCTTTGTACCGGTAAGGCATATCTGATCTTGCGAGAACTCGGCCCGGGTAGCGAGCGAGTGACAGCCCGGGCGCGCATTCGGTTCGGCGTGGGCAACAGCAATCCGCCGCCTGCCGGCGAGGAGATCGCTGAGCCAATCGCTGCGCAGCGGTTCGGGCGCTGTCGCCGCAAACAGTCGGACGGCAAGCACCACATTTTCGATCAGCGGCTCGGCTACCCTTCCTCGGCCAAAGGCTTCGAACAGCGCGGCGATTGCGCTGACGGGCAAAGCGTCGTGTTCCCCCAATCCGGCTATGATGCCCAATTCGCCGAGCAGGCTCCAATTTGCGGAGGAGAACCCCTGGGCTTCTGCATCATGCCCACGCCGCGCATCACCCTCGTAGCGATCGGTCACGAACCGTTCGGCCAATGCTTTGAGCATGGCATCGTCTTCGCTCAGTTCGAAATTCACCCGCAGTCCTCCTGATGAATTCCGCGATAACAAAATCCTCACGCAAACCCCGCTGGGCAAATTGCTAGGGGGCGCGGCCTAGCGTTTTCGGCAGTCGGAAATTTGCAGGGGTGGAGCCAAGATCTGTCGGTGGCCACTTGGGGCCGCGATCTGGGACGCATCATGCACGCGATTGCCGAGCATCTCTTCGCACCGGATCAGCCACTTCAGCTGATCGGTGGCCGCGACAGGCAAAGCGGCCGGATCGTCTTTCCGTGCCCGTCTGGCCCGGGCTTCGAACCGATCAAACTCGGTCGGACCGGGACTCTGTGGTCGTGGACGATCCAGCGCTTTCGCCCCAAAAGCCCGCCCTATTCGGGGCCGGAGGCATTCGAGCCGTGGGCAATTGGCTATGTCGAACTGCCCGGTGAGGTGATCGTCGAGGCCCGCATCGTGGGCATTCCCCTTGATCGACTGACGATCGGCATGTCGCTCGAGCTGACGGCAATCGCATTGGATCCCGGTGCGGACGATCCCCGGATGATCCCCGCATTCCAGCCAGATGGAAGGCATCCATGAGTGACGTTTGTATAGTCGGAGTCGGCATCCACCGCTTCGGGCGTACCGACGGCCTGTCGGGTCTCGACCAGGGCGTCTTCGCGGTACGGCAGGCCTTGGCCGATGCCGGGGTTGAATGGCGCGACCTGCAGTTTGCTTACGGGGCCGCCGAAGAGGCAGGCAATCCCGATACCATGGTCGAGCAGCTGGGGCTGACGGGGTTGCAGTTCATCAACGTTCGCAACGGCTGTGCGGCGGGGGGATCGGCGCTGTTTTCGGCGCAGATGGCGATCCGCTCGGGCGAATATGATCTGGGTCTTGCGGTGGGATTCGACAAGCATGCGCGCGGCGCGTTCAATCCGATGCCGGCGGATTACAATTTGCCGGACTGGTACGGTGAAGCCGGCTACATGGTCACGACGCAGTTCTTCGCGATGAAAATCATGCGCTACATGCATCTCCACGGCATCTCGCGCACGACATTGGGGAAAGTGGCTGAAAAGGCGTTCCGCAATGCAGTTCACGCGCCGCATGCCTGGCGCCGCCAAGAGGTGCCGCTGGACGAAATTCTTGATGCTCCCTTGGTAAGCGACCCCTACACCAAATACATGTTCTGTTCGCCCGCCGAAGGCGGGGTGGCTCTTGTCCTGGCAAGCGAGAAGAAGGCACGGGAGCTTGGCGTGCCGCTGATCCGGCTCAAGGCTGCAACCATGCGGACCCGCCCTCCTGGCTCGTTCGAGGTGTTCTCGCCTTCGATTGATTGCGAGCGCGGTGGGACGTCGACCAGCATCGCCTCGACCGACGCGTTCCGCATCGCCGGGATGGGCCCCGAGGATATCGATCTTGCCCAGCTTCAGGACACTGAAGCCGGGGCCGAGCTAATGCACATGGCTGAGAACGGCTTTTGCGCTGACGGTGAGCAGGAAGCCTGGCTTGCCGACGGGCGCACCGAAATCGGGGGCGTGCTGCCGATCAATACCGATGGCGGTTGCCTGGCCTGTGGCGAGCCGATCGGCGCCTCGGGGCTGCGGCAGGTGTACGAAAATGTGGTTCAACTGCGCGGCCAGGCGGGGGGGCGTCAGGTTGGTGGCAATCCGACCACGGCATACAGCCAGGTGTATGGCGCGCCCGGCGTTTCGGCCGTGACGATTCTGGAGCGCTAGAGCCAGGCATGGACATCGACTTCTCCCCGGCCGACATTGCTTTCCGCGACGAGGTTCGCGCGTTCCTTGCTGCCGAACTGCCGGATGCCTTGCGCCAAGGCGCGGCGGCAACGCCGTCGGTCTTCGTCGAGCCGGACATTGGTCAGGCGTGGCAGGCAATCCTTCATGCCAAGGGCTGGCTCGGTTACCAATGGCCGGTTGAACACGGCGGAACGGGGTGGACTCCCGTTCAACGCTATATTTTCGAAAAGGAAATTGCCTTGGCGGGGGCGCCGCCATTGTCGGTGCTCGGGCTCAAGCTGGTCGCACCGGTGATCTGGACCTTCGGCAGTGCCGAGCAGAAGGCAACCTATTTGCCGAGAATCCTCTCAGGTGAAGACTACTGGTGTCAGGGTTTCTCCGAGCCCGGCAGCGGATCGGACCTTGCCTCGCTGCAGTGCCGGGCGGTCCGCGACGGGAACAGGTATGTGGTCAACGGGACAAAGCTTTGGACCACCCATGCCCACCACGCAAATCGCATGTTCTGTCTGGTTCGTACTGACCCTTCCGCCAAGAAGCAGGCCGGGATCAGCTTCCTGCTTGTCGACATGAAGCAGCCGGGCGTCTCGGTAAGGCCGATCCTGACCTTGGCGGGCGATCATGAAGTGAACCAGGTCTTCCTCGAGGACGTGGTGGTGCCGGCAGGTGATCGTGTGGGCGAGGAGGGGCAGGGCTGGACAATTGCCAAGTTTCTCCTTGAGAACGAGCGTGGCGGATCCTGCTACGCGCCCAAGCTGCTCCACGATCTTGACCGACTTGAGGAAATAGCCGCGGAACCGGCTGCCGGGGCTGGTGGCCGGCGGGCAGATGACCCGCACTGGCGCCGCAGGATGGCCCGCGCGCGCCTTGGCGCACAGGCGCTCGAAATGATCGAGCTCAAGATCGTTGCCGATCTTGCCAAGGGGGAGCGGCCAGGTCCGCAAACCTCCCTTGCCAAAATGCTTGGCTCTAACCTCAGGCAGGACATAGATCTGATGGCGGTTGATCTGCACGGCCCCCTGGGCCTGCAGCTTGAAACGGCGCGTCCGCTGTACGGAGCAGAGGCGCCTGTCCCGCCTTCCTCGCGTGAAGCGCAGGTGGCCGCTCCGCGATACCTCAACAGCCGGGCCTGGACGGTGTTTGGTGGCACAAACGAGGTCCAGCTCGGCATCATCGCCAGGTCGGTGCTTGGACTATGACTGCAGAGAGAGGCCCCGTATGCAACTGAGCCGCGAAGCGCTGCTGCGCGCTTACCGTGGGATGAAGGTGATCCGCGAGTTCGAGGAGCGCCTGCATACCGATATCCAGACCGGCATGATTGCCGGGTTCACGCACCTTTATTGCGGACAGGAAGCGGTCGCTGTCGGGGTTTGCGAACACCTGGATGCTGACGACAAGATCGTGTCGACCCACCGTGGGCACGGCCATTGCCTGGCAAAGGGCTGCGATCTCGACGGGATGATGGCGGAAATCTGGGGCAGCCGCGAAGGCCTTTGCAAAGGCAAGGGCGGTTCGATGCATATAGCCGACATCGACAGGGGTATGCTGGGCGCCAACGGGATCGTCGGCGCGGGCGCGCCGATTGCCGTCGGCGCGGCGCTGTCAGCCAAGATCGACGGCCCGGATGCCAACAACAACCTCAAGGTCGCGGTGACCTTTTCCGGCGATGGCGCCTGCAATCAGGGCACGACCTTCGAGGCCATGAACCTTGCGGTGGTAACCGGGGCACCTTGCGTCTTCGTGTTCGAGAACAACCACTATTCCGAGCACACCGGCTTTGAATATGCGGTCGGAACCGAGCGGGATATCGCCAGCCGCGCCGAAGGCTTCGGGATCAAGGTGTGGCGCGCGGACGGCACGGATTTCTTCGCGGTTCACGACACGATGCGCGAACTGCTTGACTATGTCCGGAGCGGAAATGGTCCCGCTGCCGTGGAGTTCGATACCGAGCGCTATTTTGGCCATTTCGAGGGCGATCCCCAACGCTATCGTGGCGAGGGCGAACTCGCACGGATCCGCGAGACGCGCGATTGCCTCAAGAAGTTCCGGGCCAGTGTGACTGCCGCAAAGCTGCTGGGCGATGCGGACCTCGATGCTGTGGACGCTGAGGTGATGGCAGCGATCGAGGCCGCGGTGACCGCCGCCAAAGCCGCGGCGAGGCCCACCGCGGAAGACGTCCTCACAGACGTCTACATCAGCTATTGACGGCAGGAGCGCGAAGCATGGCACAAATGATATATCGCGATGCCGTCCTGACGACGATCGCCGAGGAAATGGAGCGCGATCCCAATGTCGTGGTGCTTGGCGAGGACGTTGTCGGCGGCATGGGCACGGCCGGTGGTCCGGAGGCAATCGGCGGGATCTGGGGAACGTCGGCAGGGTTATTCGGCAGGTTCGGCAAAGACCGGGTGATCGACACGCCGATTTCCGAAAGCGCGATCATGGGCGCGGCGGGCGGTCTGGCCCTGTCCGGAAAACGGCCAGTGGCGGAACTGATGTTCGCCGATTTCATTGGCGTCAGTCTCGATCAGATCTGGAATCAGCTGGCCAAGTTCCGCTACATGTTCGGAGGAAAGACGCGTTGCCCGGCGGTTGTCCGGATGGCCTGGGGAGCGGGCTACAACGCAGCGGCCCAGCACAGCCAGTCGGTTCACCATATCCTGACCGGAATGCCGGGCCTCAAGGTGGTCATGCCCAGTACCCCGGCCGACGTCAAAGGCCTGCTGCGGACCGCGATCCGCGACGACGATCCGGTCATCTTTCTCGAACACAAAGCGCTTTATGGCATGTCCGGCGAGGTGCCGGACGACACTGATTTCACCATTCCCTTCGGCCACGCCCGTCTGACGCGCGCGGGTGAGGACGTGACCATCGTATCGTCAGGGCTGCTGCTCGGCTTTTGCGAAGCGGTGGCGGACAGGCTGGCTGCCGAAGGGATCGGCTGCGACGTGATCGACCCGCGCACCACGAGCCCGCTCGATGAGGAGGCAATTCTCGATTCGGTCGAAGTCACCGGACGGCTGCTGGTGGTCGATGAAGCCCCGCCGCGCTGCGGACTCGCGGCCGACATCTGCGCGCTTGTCGCCGCCAAGGCCTTCGCCAGTCTCAAGGCTCCGCCTGCGGCAGTGACTCCGCCGCACACTCCCGTCCCGTTCGCGCGGGAGCTCGAAAGCGCCTGGCTTCCCTCGACCGACAAGATCGAGGCCGCGGTGCGCGGCTTGCTTGCCTGGCGCTGAGGAGAACGGAAAATGGCCGAAATTCGTCCATTCTGTATGCCCAAATGGGGCATCGAGATGACCGAGGGCACCGTGGCCGAATGGATGGTGGCGGAAGGTGAGGCGTTCAGTCGTGGGCAGACGTTGTGCCTGATCGAAACGGACAAGATCACCAACGAGGTCGAGGCCGAGTTCGACGCGGTGCTGAAGCGGATTGTCGTTCCATCGGGAGCCGATGCCCAGGCGGTCGGCACTTTGCTTGCCGTTTTTGGGGATGCCGGCGCCACAGAAGTTGAAGTCGACGCTTTCATCGCGGCCTTTCGACCTGCCGGAACGGCCGTCGCGGCCAAGCAGGCCGCCGCGGTGCCGATGACTGCGCAATCTGGCTCGCAACCGCAGCGGGCCATCGCAACCAACCGTCCGATCAGTCCCGAAGCGCGCAAGCTGGCGGAGGCCGAAGGAGTCGATCTGGCCGCCGTTGCCGGTTCCGGGCGCAATGGGCGGATCACTTACCAGGATGTCCATCAGGCGCTCCGGCCTGAGGCGCGGCCGTTGCTTCGCGGATCAGCGACGCTGCCAGCTGAAAGTGCCCGCGTGTTTGCTTCGCCGCTGGCGCGCCGGATTGCCGCGATCCACGGGATCGATCTTGCCGGGCGCCAAGGCACCGGTCCTCGCGGGCGTTTATCCAAGGCGGATGTCCTCGCGCTGGTGCCGACGCCTTCCGCTGCAAACGCCAACGAGGCATTTGCGCTTGTGCCGAACCCGCCGACCGTCGAACCCTTCGACCGGATCCGGAAGGTCGTCGCCCGGCGGCTGACCCGGGCCAAGCAAGAGATCCCGCACTTCTACCTGCGGGCCAGCGCGCGCGTTGATGAATTGCTCGCGCTGCGCAGGACCGTCAATCTGGTGCTTGGCTGCAAGGCCTCGCTCAACGATTACCTCGTCAGGGCTGCGGCGCTTGCGCTGGCCCGGCACCACGATGTCAACGTGCAGGTCCACGGCGAGGAACTGCACCGCTTCGTCCATGCCGACATTGCCATCGCCGTGGCCAGTCCCAAAGGGTTGGTCACGCCGGTGGTGCGCCAGGCCGACCGGATGCGGATCGACCAGCTTGCGGCGGAGACTCGGCGGTTGATCAACAAGGCGGGCGCCGGCAAGCTGAGCCATGAGGAACTGGACGGAGGAACCTTCTCGGTTTCCAACCTCGGCATGTTCGGAATCGAGCAGTTCGATGCGATCATCAATCCCCCCCAGGCGGTCATCCTTGCGGTTGGATCGGCCATGCGCCAGCCGTGCGAAAAGCCGGACGGCACGGTCGGTTTCGAAACGCGAATCGCGCTGACCCTGTCGGTCGATCACCGCGCGGTTGACGGTGCCGCCGCCGCTGCCTTCCTCGCCACGCTCAAGGGCCTGATCGAGCAGCCCGAGACCCTGTTCGAATAAAGGAACTGTCGATGCCCAGCCCCGGAACAGTCGCCCAACTTGGCGAGGTCATGCAACTGGCCTATCTGCCCAGCGATTTTGACGCCGCGCTCACCTATTGGACCCAAGCGATGGGCGTGGGCCCGTTCTTCATGCTCCAGAACGTCCAACTGGGCGACATGCGCTATCGCGGGGCGCCAACCGGCGCAGTGTTTTCCATCGCCCTGGCCTATTGGGGCGACGTGCAGATCGAACTGATCCGTGCGGAGAATGACGAACCTTCGCTCTATTCCGGCGAATACGCGGTGACCGATCGGCTGCATCATGTCTGCATCCTGACCGATTCGATTGCCGAGGCGCGCATGGTCTGCGCCAGGAGTGGAGCGGAGATACTTGTCGAAGGGGTGGTCGGAGAAGATGGCGCGGTCATCTATGCCGATTTCGGAGGCGGTCCGGGGCATGTCGTGGAAATCCTCCAGCCGATGAGCGGATCGGCGGAGCTGTTCGCCCTGATCAAGGCCGCCGGCGAGAACTGGGACGGCAGCGAGCCACTCCGGATAATCGGCTGAACGACGCAAGGGGTTCTGTCACGGGCATTGCTGCTGGTGGAGGGGGCTGCTGACCGAGGCGAATGAAGAAGCCGCTGTCGCCGTTTCGGTATTTCCACTCGTGGCCGGAGCTGATCCGGGAGGTGGCGATGCCCTACATCCGGTTTCCGTGTATATCACCAGAAAACGGGGCAAATCTGCCGCTTTGACCTTCATGAAGAAGGCGCTGAAGCGGCATGGTACGCCGGAAACCATTGTCACGGACGGCTTGCGGTCATGTTGTGCCGCACCAACGGGCCGGACAGATGACCGGACCCTGCCAGATCAGATCATCAAGCCAAGAACCCTCTCGCAGCGCAGCGGCCATCCACGGATGACAGCTCCGCATCGAGATCATGGTCGGCCGGCTGAAGGACTGGCGCCGGGCCGCAACCCGTTACGACCGCTGCTCAATCGTCTACTTCTCCGCGCTCGCCGTCGCCGCCGCCGTGCTCTTCCGGCTATGATCAGTGTCTTGAGCCTATGTGTGGATAATTTTCGGAGCAGTTACATCCGGCCGGCGCGAGGTATCGCCTTGACGCAAGTTAACTTCGGCGATCTGATTGCCGCTTGGCGCCAACCATGACGAGTGTCGCTCATAGATGAGTGGGTCATGTCCGGGAACGAGGTGCTCGAACTTGTTCTTCAAGAGATCGCGAATTTCGCGATAGGCGCGAATCTGGTTGAACGTGTTGCCCTGGCTATAACCCGGAGGCCACATGCGTTCGATATTGGAATACCAGTAGACAGTGTCGCCGACGACGGCAAACGGACCGTTGCGAGTCTGGACCTCGAACCATTGCGTGCCGAAGGTATGACTTTCTTTCGCCAGGTGCGCAGTAATTCCGGGCAATACTTCCTCATCGCCGCGAATGAATTTCACCCGACCTTGGGCAACGCCCTCCGCAGCCCTGATGAGATCCTGGGGATCGAATGAAGAGAATACCCAAGCTTTCTCTTCTTCGGTTTCCATCTGGTGGGCGGCACAAACTGCATCGGACCATCCGAGATACTCGTCTAGCTGAATATACAGCTTGGCATTGGGAAACGCCTCGAAATTGCCGACATGATCAAAATGCATGTGTGTCACGAGGATTACTTCAACATCCTCGGGCTTGAACCCGACCCGCCCAAGAACATCGGCCGGTTCTTCCCAGCTTGAAAATGGGTATTTGGTCAACCAATGGTCGTTGCGAAAGCCGCAGTCAACCAAGGCTACGTGTTGCTTGCCCCCGACTTCACCCCCTACCACCAAGGTGTAAATCATAGGGAGGCGAATTGTCCCTGCGTTACTGAACAGCCCGGACCCGGCAACGAAATCCAGCGGCATATCAGATTGACAGTATGCCAGGGGCCAGATTGAATAATCAGTGTCAAGCTTGGTGCCAAGGCCTATAATCGATGGACTCACCACAGCATAACTCCCAGTCTGTCACGTGGAACATTGCCGTCGTCTGCTAGGAAAAGGCCGCAACGTTCTTGGTCAAGGTTGAGGCGCGTCTGATGCGCGAGCATTGAGCTTATGGCGGAACGACCGCCGCCGTTAGGATTGGTGGCTTGATCGCTTGAACTACCTTCTCCGTTCTGGACCTGCACGCAATGAGACGCTGGTTTGGCAAGCCGTCGCCCGAGGAGGTCAGACTCCGCCCGAATGACCGCCTCCTGCCTCATCCCCATCGCAAATGCCGATCGTCGGTTTTAGGGCTGCTATATCCCGGCCGTCGGCGCCCGCCGCAAATTGAATCATGATGTTCAAACGATCAAGCCGTCTTTCCTAACGGCGTCGCCGGTTCAACGCCTATCCCCGTCAAGGCGAGCCCATTGCGGGTAGTTAGTGCTGCAGCGCAAATGTGCGGAATTCGCGTGGAGAGGATTTGAGCATGGCATTTCAAGGGGAATTGCGCACTCAACCCGTGAACGTCAGTCAATTGCCCCCGTATCGGATTGAAACCAAGCCTTATGGCCGGGCGCTTGTCGCACTTGCTGAGCAGCGGCCGGAAATCATCTGCCTGGGGGCCGATCTGACCCGGCAGACCGAGACCGATCTTTTTCGGGACCAGCTGGGGGATCGGTTCATTAACGTCGGCATGGCCGAGGCCAATATGGTTGGCATTGCTGGTGGTCTGGCGCGAGCGGGGCACACGGTTTTTATCAACACGTTCGGCGTGTTCGCGACCCGCCGTTGCTTCGATCAGCTCGCCATGGCGGTCGCCTATCCCAACCTCAGTGTCATCATCGCAGGCTTCATGCCAGGGCTCTCGAGCCCCGGTGGGCCAAGTCACCAGGCCATCGAGGACGTGGCGCTGATGCGCGCTCTGCCCAACATGGCGGTACTTGACCTGGCTGACGCAAGCGAGATCCGTCAGGCAGTTACGATCGCGGCGGATCGCAAGGGACCTGTCTATTTGCGCCTCAAGCGAGGCGAAATTCCGTGCATTTTCGATGCTGACCATCAGCTGGATTTCGGCAAGGCCCACATTCTCAGCGTGGGTGCGGACGTGACCATCGTTGCGTCGGGCATGATGGTTCCCGCCGCGCTGGTTGCCGCTTCGACCCTGGAGCAGCGGGGTCTTTCGGTGGGCGTGGTCAATTCGCCGTCGATCAAGCCATTGGACAGCGACACCATCTTGAAGGCGGCGCGCGGCTCCCGCCTGGTTCTTACGGTCGAGAACCATTCGATCATTGGCGGGCTCGGCTCGGCGGTGGCGGAAGCCATGGCGGAGGCTGGAATGGCCATCCCGCTGCGTCGGATCGGAATCGCCGACAAGTTCGCTGAATCCGGCAGCCGCGAGTATCTCTTCGCCAAATACGATCTCGATATTGCCGCCATTCTGCGCGCGGTCTGGGCCGGACTGTCTCTCGAGGGCGAGCCGCCCCGAATTACACTCGCCCCGACTTCGGCTGACGAATACGCCCCTGTGTAATTATCACCACTGGAGAGTGAAATGTGCAATCATCCCCAACACCTACATTGCACTCCGGAAATGCTGCCCGACGAATTCAAGCGCGGTGCATCGCAAAATGCGATAATGGCGGTCGATTGGGAGAACCGTGTAGATTTTGACCGGCTCCGTAAATATCGGTTCAGGCGTGTTCAGGATCAGCTGAAGAATTCGAACATGGGAGCCGTCCTCCTATTCGATATGAATAACATTCGCTATACCACAGCGGCACATATCGGGAATTGGGCGCGCGACAAGTACTTTCGCTGTGCGCTCATCATGCGTGATCGCGAGCCGATCATGTGGGATATCGGCTCGGCGGCGAAGCAGCACCAGAAGCACAATCCCTGGATCACGCCCGACAACTGGCGCGCGGTGGTATCGAGCTGGCGCGGCTCCATCATGGAGGAGGTAGGCGTCGAAAAGGCGAACGCCAAACGGATCGCAGACGTATTGCGCGATGCCGGCCTCATCAACGAGCCACTCGGCATCGACGTCGTTGAAATCCCGGTCTTCCGCGCACTGGAGGCTGAGGGAATCAACATCGTCAACGCAGAAGGTCTGATGCAACGCGCACGGGTCATCAAGTCGATCGATGAAGTCTCGTTGCTTGAAACCGCTGCGTGCCTGGTCGATGCGGCTTACGACGAGCTGTTCCGTGTGCTGCGCCCCGGCTTGAAGGAAAGCGAAGCCGTCTCCGTCGTCAATCACGTGCTGTACAATATGGGCTCGGAGAACGTGGAGGCGGTGAACGCCATTTCAGGTGAGCGCTGCGCGCCGCATCCCCATGTGTTCTCGGACCGTTACATGCGGCCTGGCGACATGGCCTACTTCGACATCATCCACTCATACATGGGCTATCGTACCTGCTATTACCGCACGATCAATATCGGCGGCGCGACGCGCAAGCAGCGCGACGTGTACAAGAAGACGCGCGAGATCCTCGACGAAGCCATTTCCGAGATCAAGGTTGGTGCATCGTCTGCCGATATTGCCAAGAAGTTCCCGGCCGCCCAGGAATTCGGCATGGCGAACGAGGAAGAAGCGTTCGGGCTTCAATATGCGCACGGCATTGGCGTAGGGTTGTGGGAGCAGCCGCTCATCAGTCGCTATCACTCGATCGAAAACCCGATCACGATCGAGGAGGGCATGGTGTTCGCCATCGAGACTTACTGGCCGTCGGAAGATGGGTCGACCGCTGCCCGAATTGAGGAGGAAATCCACGTCACCAAGGATGGTCCCCGCCTCCTGACGAAATTTCCGGCGCAAGACCTGCTGGTTGCGGGTCAGCAGTACTGGAACGGACACAGCTTCTCCAAGGGGGTCAATGAAATCGACCTGCCGGGTGGCGTGACCATCTGACCGATTTGGCCGAACACCAGGGAGCCCTCGCAAGTCTGAATTCGACGGGCTGGCGAGGGCTTCCGCGTTCGATTTGTGGCGTTTATCTACAGGATTGCAAAGGCTTAGTGATTGCCGAATGGAATCACTTCCTCCTGGCTGGCGATGGTGCGCGGGTTAGCATCAGGCGATCAGCGAGTGCGGAGGCGGGCCAGCCCTGGAGGGTAATTCTGGCTCGGGAGATTGGATCACTGTGGTGAGTAGAGCCGAAGTCGACGCGAAGTTCCGGGGGCACCGTTTATGGGTGCGGCTGACGCACTGGCTGATTTCCAGTGCTGTCATAGTGCTGATGTTTTCTGGTCTTACCATCCTGATGGCCCATCCCAGGTTCTATTGGGACGATGCCGGAAACGACCTCACGCCGGCGCTGTTTGAGGTTCCGCTTGGCCCCAACTATCGCAATCTCGATTACTCTCCCCCGACGCCGTTTCTTGAATCTTCGACAAGCCCAGTGACGGCCAACCTTCTGTCGCACCCCTGGAATCAGAACGCCTGGGCCCGTAGTCTGCATTTCCTTGCCGCATGGGGTTTCCTGGCCGGGCTAGTGGCCTACCTCGCCTTCGCCTGCGTTTCCGGCCATGCCCGCCGCGTTTTGTGGCCGCGCAGAGACGAACTTCGGCGAGACAATCTGTGGCAGGACATCAGGGCCCATCTGCACCTGCCGATGCCGCCCGCCGAGCCTGGTCCGCCCTATGCCATTCTGCAGAAGCTGGCTTACACTTTGGTGGTATTCGTTGCCTTGCCGGTGATGGTCCTTACCGGCGTCACCATGTCGCCCGCGATCACGGCCAGCTACCCATTTCTGGTCACTATTTTCGCAGGTGCGCAATCGGCCCGGACGATCCATTTCTTCACCTTCGCATTGCTTGCGATTTTCTTGCTCGTTCACCTCGCGATGATCCTTCTGACCGGCCCCGTTCGGCAGCTGCGCGGGATGATTTGGGGGAATTGATATGAGCCGCCGGCCTTTGCAACTCACCCGCCGCGCACTCATCGGCAGTCTCGCCTCCGCCGGCGGCCTGGTGCTCTCCGGTTGCAGTGACCGGCAGCCGCCAACCTATGGCAACCTCCTGAGGATGGGAGATAATCTGACTTACAATGCGCATCGACTGTTGCTCTCGCACAGTGCGCTGGTGATGGAGTACGACCGCTCGCAGATTACTTCGATGCCGGCCATCGGTACGGTTGATCCTTCGCGATCCGATGTGGGCCTGCACGATCCGCAAGGCGGTGAACTCTATGCAATTCTTCGCAAGGACGATTTCGCCGACTGGCGCCTGACGGTTGAAGGCAGCGTGAACAATCCCAGGAGCTTCTCGCTAGCCGAATTAAAGCGAATGCCCTCTCGCACGCAGGTTACCAGGCACACCTGCGAGCAAGGCTGGACAGCGATTGCAGAGTGGACGGGTGTGCCGTTGGGCGCAGTGCTCGCAGCGGTGGGAGCCAGGCCTTCTGCGCGCTTCGTGCAGTTTCACACTTACGACTTGATGGCTGACGGGATTGACATGGTCGATGCGCTTCACCCGCAGACGATCCTTGCCTATGGGATGAACGGGCGCGACCTGCCAATCGGCCACGGAGCACCGCTGCGACTGCGAGTAGAGCGGCAGATCGGATACAAGAGCCTGAAATTCTTGCGAAGAATTGTCGTTACCGACACGTTTGACGATTTGGGCCGACGGGGGACAATCCAGAACGGATGGGCTTGGTATAATGGAATCTAGGCCGTGTTGACAAAAGGGATTCCCAAGCCGGTGGGGTTCTGATTCAAGGCTGCTCTTTGGGGAGCAGCCATGGACCGTGGGGACTTGTCAGATGCGGAATGGGAGTTGATTGGCCCGCTGCTGCCACCCCGGTCGAACCGGAAAGCTCCAGTCCATCCAGACTATCGGCGCTACAAGGACCGCAACCGCATCGAGCGGTTGTTCGGCAAACTGAAGCAACAGCGCCGCATCGCCACCCGCTACGACAAGACCGTCCTGTCGTTCGAAAGGTTCCTCAACCTCGCCGCCGCACGCCTATGGCTGAAGTCTTTTGTCAACGCGGCCTAGCTTTACCGGGCTGCCGCGGCCAGCGGTGCATTTGGACTGACAGTACCCCCTGACAACATCAGCAGGGTATTCCTCCTCATGCCGGCTCTGCGGACAATTCCTTTAGGACATCTCGTGTCAACTCGGGAGTAAGCTTTATGAAATGGCCATCGACGGTCGGCGGAAAGGATGTAAGCTTACCCAAGATGTCCGTAGCGGCCAGGATCACGGTGGGCAGAGCCGATGCCAGCGCATTGTCCATCGCCTGGCGGATCGCGCCCACATCATGGCCATCGCATTCGATCGCGTTCCAGCCGAAGGCACGCCACTTGTCGGCGATCGGTTCCACCGTGGTGACGAAGGTCACAGGACCATCGACCTGGGAATTATTGACGTCCATCACCGCGATCAGATTGCTCACCTTATGGTGGCCGGCGAACATCGCGGCCTCCCATGTTTGACCTTCCTCCATCTCGCCATCGCTGATGAGCGCAATCGTCCGGCCGCCATCGCCAGCAAACCGCTGCGCCAGCGCCAGACCAATACCGCCAGAAAGCCCCTGAGCCAGAGAACCGCACGTGATATCAACGATCGGCGTTCGCTCCGTGCTGATTGCTTCCAGCAGCGCCTCGTCCTTGCCATAGTCCGCAAGTGCATCGCGCGGGAGAAGGCCGATCTCCGCCGCCACGGCGTAAAACGTAATCGCATAGTGACCCGGGGAAAGCACGAAGCGGTCCACGCCGTGCCGCCAATATCTTTCGCCGAAGATCACCGCCATGATTTCAGCCGTGCCGAGCGCTTGGCCAAGATAGCCGAAGCCCTGAATATCAACCATTTTGACAGCGTTGACGCGAATGCGCCGGGCAAGGTCTTCTGTATTGTTGGACAGTGTCATCGCCCATCCTCCAGGCAAGATTTGATCGTTGGTGGCGACCGATAGGCCTGCGAAGAGGCCCATGCAGATTTCACCATCCGAATGCGAGTTGCGGTGTTTCCAAGGTCAATGGCGCTGTGCTCCGATGGCCGCGAGGTCGATCTCTGCCAACTGCCGCCGCCGATATTCGAGCGGCGACAAGCCGAGGTCCTGCCGGAATCGCCGCGAGAAATAGGCATGGTCCTCGAACCCGCATTCGAACGCCACTTGGGAAATCCGTCTGTCGGTATATATCAAAAGCTCACGGGCATGCTGCAACCGTGCCTTGAGCAGGAGCTCGCCAAAAGTCTGCCCGGTGACCCGCTTGATACGGGCCGCCAAGCAACTGGTAGAGATTGCGAGGTGCCGGGCAGCTTCGTGGATTGACAGTCGCTCTGCCAGATTTGCCTCAATGAACTGGCGCAGATCGTCAATCTTGTCCGACGTACCCTCATGTTGCCCCATCTCGGCAACCTCGATGATCTCGGCTTCAAATGCTCCCAACACCTCTAGCAGCAGGATCGACAACTGTGCGCGTGCATATTGCTCCGAGCCCAGGCCCTGTGAACCATTACGTTCGATCAACGAGGTCCAAAGTCTCTGGAGCCGCTCTGTCGTGCAGGGATCACATTCAAAGCGCATGTGCTTCTGAGCCAAGAAGGGCAGAAGTTCCGGCGCTGCGTTCAAAGTGGTCGGGTGCGACCAACTGCGTTGAGCGTCCGATGGCAATTCAGGATGCAGGAACTTCAGGTTGAACTGGATCGTCAGGCTGGCCGCATGACCGACAATGGTGGCGCCATGCCGCAAGCCGGGTGGGGTGAATATCAGGCTGCCTGGATTGGCCTGGATCTCCGAACTCCCATAGTGCTGCACACGTCGACCCGAGACGATCAACAGCGCTTCAAAATAGTCGTGTTCGTGGCCAGGGAACACGCCCCCCCGATGGCTTTCCTGGCGGGCCATGAAAAATCCCGGGGGACCGTCCCTGGTGGTCAATGCCGAGTGATCGCTCATCATTCCCTCTCGTTGCGGAAGCAAGGGGCTCTGTACTCGTTTTGTGATATAAACATGGCAAATCAGCGCCCGTTAGGAAACCCAACTTGAAAATTGGACGTACGGCCTTTTGCAAGGGCGCACCGGCAACGACCCCATGCGCGCACCGAGGGGGAGGGGGGCTGCGGCCGCTCCGTTGAATCTACCCGAGCCTGCAATCCAATAGGAGGGGCAAACGCCTGGTACTGCAGGTACGGGCGCTGCCATATGCTCGCAAGGCCGCAACGGCTTGGAGCATCCGCGCCGCTGAGGCAAAGGATTGGCGGCCGCCCAACACTGTAACTAGGGGCAAACTTTGACCAGAGCTGGCTTGGCACGGTGTTGCAACGCAGTTCAAGCCATCAAGCAGCGAGTCCTAACAGCAGCGGCGATTTGCCCCTAGTCCCTTCGAAAGGGCTAATCGGCCTATAGTTGCCGAGGCAGCCGCCGATAAACTCGCCGTACGCCGGGGCGTTATAATATACATAAGGCGATAAATTCTCATAACGCCACGCCGACATTAGCTTTTGCTATAAGTCAGGGGAATGATAATGAGAAAATATAAGAACATCAGTGGATTTCTGCTTTGCTCCGTTGCTTTTAGTGCGATTGCAAATCCCGCGATGGCTCAGGGAGAGCCCGCTGCTACTGCCCGTCAGAGTCAAACTACTCAGGATCAGGCCGGTGAGGGCGGCTCGGCACTGTCCGGTGATATCATTGTCACCGCGCAGCGCCGCGAACAGAACGTCCAAAAGGTGGGCATCGCCATCACTGCCTTTTCCGGGGAGCAGCTCCGCGCCCTCAACGTGACGGATTCACGAGAGCTTGCGGCGATCACGCCTGGCGTGCACCTCGGCGGCGCGCTGGCCGGTCAGAACAGTCAATACACGATCCGTGGTGTGACACAGAACGACCTCAACGACATCGGTGAGGCGCCGAACGCCGTCTATCTCGATGATGGCTACATCGCGATCGGCCAAGGCCAGACCTTCGCCCTGTTCGATATCGACCGGGTCGAGGTGCTCAAGGGGCCGCAGGGCACTCTGTTCGGCCGCAATGCCACGGGTGGCCTTGTCCGTTATATCACGCGCAAGCCGAAGCTCGACAAGGTCGAGGGGTTCGTGGACGTGAACTACGGCATCTACGATTCCCTGGGTTCGCCTGGTGCGTTCCATGGCGAGGCCGCGCTCAATGTGCCCATGGGCAGCACGATGGCGACGCGCGTCGCGGTCATGTGGAACAAGGCGCAGCCATGGCTGCGCAACGAGTACCCGGCCGGTGCGGTCGGCGGGTCGCCGGGGCCGGGCGCCGGGGCCGATATGGGTGACGACGATACCCTGGCGGGCCGCATCACCACCCTGTTCGAGCCCAGCGACAAGGCTCGCATCCTCCTGTCGGTCAACGCCGCGAGAAGCCGGATTGCTTCGGCGCCATATCAAGAAAAGTCAACGATCGGCGTGTTCAATTCGACCGGTGAGTTGATCAACGTAATCGATACTGCGCCCGGCGAGACGCGCGCATCCATCGGCCCGAATGGTGCGGACTTCGGTTCGGACCTCGACAACAACGGGAGCTTTGGCGACAGCTTCGGTCGTCCCGTGCCGGGCGGTGACTTCTTCGGCTACAAGGATCCGGACGGACCGGGGCCGCGCACCTCAAGCGACTTTTCCTTCAAGAACCTGAACCACATCAACACATGGGGCGTCAACCTCAACGGCGATTTCGACATCGCCGACGGCATCAAGTTGGCATCGGTTACCGATTACAAGCATTTCTACAAGCTGGGTTTTCTGGATGTCGATGGCGGTCCGGCCAACCAGACTGGCGGCTATCTGGGCATTCGCGCGTCCACCTTCAGTCAGGAATTCCGGTTGTCGGGCAAGAGCAGTCTCGTCGATTGGACCGCCGGGCTCTATTACCTTCACATCAACGCCCACTCGGTAGCGGGGCTGAAGTTTCCGATCGGCAGTGTCGTGCCGGGTGCGCCGTTCGATCTTGGCGTTGACGCTGTCTTGCGCACCAATTCCTATTCAGCGTTCGGCCAACTTGATTGGCACATCACCCCGCGGTTAACCCTGATCACCGGTGCCCGCGTCATCCGCGAACAGAAGAATATCAACTTCGTCCAGGGTATATGGTCTACCACCGACTCGCGTCAGGCACAGGTCGGCACGCCTTTCGTAATCGGACCGGTTTTCGGTCCTAACGGGCCGACTGGATATACCGACAAGTACAGTCGTACGCTGTGGGCGGGCAAGGCGCAGTTAGACTTTCAGGCAACCCCGGACCTGTTGATCTATGCCGGGGTCAATCGCGGTGTGAAGGCAGGAAGCTACAATGCACCAGTGCCGGGGGGGCTTCCGGTGCCTGCCAGCGCCATTCCGTACCAACCAGAAGTTCTCACAAACTACGAGGGCGGAATTAAATACACGTTCCCGGATCGGGCAACGCGATTTACTGCTTCAGCGTTCTACTATGATTATAAGGACTATCAGGCATTTCTCTTTGCCGGTGTCAGCGGCGTCATCATCAATGCCAATGCCAGGACCTACGGTGGCGAAGCCAGCCTGTTTACCTCGCCGGTGCAGGGTCTCGATCTGGGCCTTTCCGTGTCGTACTTCGATGCGAAGGTGAAGAATGTGCCGCTTCGTGTGGGAGCTCCGCTCCGGCGCGACGTTCACCCTGTGTACGCTCCCCCCCTCCAAGCCAACGCCATTGTCAGATACGAATGGGCAGCCTTTGGGGGCAAGCTGTCCGTTCAGGGCGATGCGACCTATACTGATCCGTTCTACTACAATCTGCGCAACTTCGATGCCGACAGGTATGACAGGTCGGTGATGGTGAACGCCGGGATCGGCTGGTCAAATGAAGTTTGGGAACTGAACTTCCGCATCAAAAATCTCACCAACGTACGTCAAGGCGTCCAAGGCTTTGATCTGGCAACCTTGTGCGGGTGCAACGAGGTCTCCTACAAGCCGCCTCGGTTCTTCCAAGTTGGCGCTCGCTACAATTTCTGAGCGCGTCACGTAAATGAATGTTCTTGACGATGCACTCAAATGCGTCGTCGTCAACGGCCCGGCGGGATCTGGATTCCGCCGGGCTTCCTTGTGAGTATGACGGGAGCCCCTGCTTTTCCTCTATACTGATGCTCCGTGCCGCTGCCTTTTACCAAGGCAATCCGGTCCTCCGAAGGAATGCTTCCCAATGTGCTATGGCACAGAACTGACCAGCACGGACATCCTGCGCTGACTCAAGGAGCACTGCGTCGTATGGCGCTAAATCGCGGGGGGCAAGCCGTCGCCGACCAGGTTCATCGAGAGCTTCAACGCCCTCTTGCGGGGGCTGACGGCCTGAACGAGACCATCGTCATTGGCCTGGCCCAAGCCTGGTCGGTGCATGCGGCCTGACGGCATGACCTGCCACGGGAACACCGTCCGCCCCCTGTTTCAGAATGAACGCCGTCTGGGCGTCCGAGAACCTTGATGCCTTCATCGTCCTTCGCTCCTCCCCGCCAGGGAGGTTACGGCGAAAAACTCTAACTCAAGCGATCCAGTTCTTCGGGATCAGATCAACTGAGCATGAGCGCCTGTACTGGCTGACGAACGGGAAGATGGCGCGCCTTGCCGGATCGCGCAGGGCGCGATTGAGCAAGGTGGTCTTTCCGCTGCCGAGGAAGCCGGTCAACAAGGTGACCGGCGTTCTCATGTCGTGTCTGGTATTCGGCATTCGTTGCCTCACGCAGG
>Ga0105240_10003820_pt1 | contig 23284 bp, 10 predicted proteins | sample KBSC54metaG_FD_80426 | JGI IMG/M metagenome (GOLD analysis project Ga0105240, IMG submission 80426) | Corn rhizosphere microbial communities from Kellogg Biological Station, Michigan, USA - KBS C5-4 metaG | ecosystem: Host-associated > Plants > Roots > Rhizosphere > Soil | place: Michigan, USA... | reverse complement strand
CCGGTCGACGGCTTCGGCTCGGTCAACCTGCTCGAGGACGGCGTGCCGGTGCAGCACGATCCGGCGCTGGGCTATCTCAATGCGGACCAGGCGTTCCGCCTGGACGAGACGATCGAGCGTATCGAAGTGGTGCGCGGCGGCCCGTCCTCGGTGTTCTATTCCAACGCACCGGCCGGCGCGATCAACTTCATTCCGCGCAAGGTCGGCGACAAGACCGAGGGGCTGCTCAAGTTCACGGTAGGCGATTACGGCCTCACCCGCGGCGACTTCTGGGTCGGCACGCCGGTCGGCGACGGCTGGAAGCTGAGCGCGGGCGGTTTCTACCGCACCGACAGCGGCATCCGCGATCCGAAGTTCAACGCCAACGACGGTGGGCAGATCCGCCTGAACCTGGCGCGCGATTTCGAAGGCGGCAGCTTCAGCGCCGACGTCAAGCATCTCGACGACAAGGTCGCGCTGTACCTGGGCATCCCGATGCGCACCCTGCCCAATGGCGATATCCGCGCGGTGCCGGGTTTCGACGGCAACTACGGCACGCTCGCCGGTCCGGAGACCGAGCATGTGCTGATGAAGATGGGCAATGGCGGCCTGTATAACTTCGACAACAGCGAAGGCACGCACGTCAAGCGCGACCAGCTCACGCTGAAGTTCGATTACGACCTGGGCGGCGGCTGGAAGCTGGCCGAGTCGATGCGCTACGACGACACCCACACCCAGCGCAACGGCGTGTTCCCCAACTCGCTGATGAGCGCCACCAAGTATCTGGCCTCGCTGACCAAGCCGGCCGGCGCCGCCGGCCTGCAGCTGCGCTACGTGGACAACCCCAACCAGGTATTCGACAACGCCAACCAGAACGGCAACGGCCTGGTGGTGGTCGGCGGCCTGCGCGGCGTGACCATGCCGGTGAAGGAGTTCATCAACGATACGCGCGTGCTGCGCAAGTTCGACCTGGGCGGCCAGACCCACGATGTCACGTTTGGCTACTACTACGCCCGCTTCGACCAGGATTTCAGCCGCTACTCCTCGATCGCGCCGCTGGACGCCACCAACAACGCGCGCTTGCTCGACGTGGTGGCGGTCAACGCCGCCGGCCAGCCGATCTCCAAGCTCACCGACAACGGCATCTCGCGCTACGGCTACGAGTGGGAGAACGCCACCGGCACCTCGACCACTAATGCGGTGTATCTCTCCGACGAATGGCAGGTCACCGATGAGCTGCGCATCGACGGCGGCGTGCGCTGGGAGCAGGTCAACACCCGCGGCAAGACCGAGACCAAGCAGACGGTGAACCTGGGCACGCCGGCCACCTCGTCGATCATCACCGGCACCGGCCAGTGGGTGCCGTGGGATCACACCTTCAGCAAGCTCGGCTGGACCCTCGGCGCCAACTGGCAGTTCTCGCCGCGCTCGGGTGTGTTCGCGCGCTGGACGCCGACCTTCCGCCTGCCAAACCTGAGCACCTACATCACCAATCCCACCGCCACCCCGGTGACCCAGACCATGAAGTTGGGCGAGATCGGCTACAAGTACACCGACCGCCAGCTGGACCTGTACGCGACCGCGTTCTACACCAAGTACAACAACGTCGGCTTCAGCAACTACGTGTTCAACCCCAACGGCAACACCTCCACCGTGCAGCAGGGCTATGCCGACACCAAGACCAAGGGCCTGGAACTGGAAGGCACCTGGTATCCGGTGGACTGGTTCGACGTGCAGGTGACCGCCACCCTGCAGGATCCGCAGTACAAGGGTCTGCGCTATACCGAGCTGGTCTCCGGCGCGCCGGTGCTGCGCGATTACGAGGGCAACCAGCTGATCCGCGTGCCCAAGCAGAGCTACCGCGTGGTGCCGGGCATCAACCTGCTCGGCGGCAAGCTGCGCCTGCAGCTGGCCTACGAGTACGAGGGCGAGCGCTACGTGGATACCGCCAACTCGGTGAAGCTGCCTTCGTACGATGTGTGGAGCGCCAGCGCGCGCTACGACATCTCGCAGATGTGCTCGCTGTTCTTCTACGCCGACAACATCACCAACTCGCTGGGCCTGACCGAAGGCAACCCGCGCGCGGGTGAGCTGGCCAGTGCCGACGCGGGCGCCAACACGTTTATCGCCCGTCCGATCCTGGGCCGCGCGTATCGTGCGGCGATCATGTATCGCTTCTGAGGAAACCGGGCCGGGCGTAAGCCCGGCCCTTCCACGCATGACGAAACAGAAATTTTTCCATCGGCTCGCCATGGCGACCCTGCCCCTGTTGTTATGGGCGGGTGTCGCCGGCGCGTGCGATCTGGAACGTGCCGGCCCCGGTTGCGATCTCGATGCGCTGGATCGCCAGCTGCATCTGAACGATCTGCAGACCATCGGCACGCACAACAGCTACAAGCAGGCCATGCCGCCAGCGGAACTTGCCGCGCATCGCGCGCACGACCCGCGCGGCGCGGATGGCATCGACTACGGCCATCCGCCGCTGCTCGCACAGCTCGACGAAGGTGCGCGCACCATCGAGCTGGACGTGTACTACGACCCGAAGGGCGGTCACTTCGCGCATCCGCCCGGCGCGCTGCGCAAGGGTTACGCCACCTCGCCGTGGTCGCCGGAAGCCGCCGCGCAGATGCTGCACTCCGGCTTCAAGGTGATGCATCTGGCCGATATCGATTTTCGCAGCAGCTGCCAGACCTTCGTGCTGTGCCTGGTGCAGATCCGCAACTGGTCGCGCGCGCATCCGCGGCACGTGCCGATCATGATTCTGCTCAATGCCAAGGATGGTAAGGGCGGCCCCGGTGCTGCCGCGCCGATGCCGTTCGATGAGAAGGCCTTCGATGCGCTGGATGCGGAGGCGCGCTCGGTGTTTCCACCCGCCGAGCTGATCACGCCGGATCGGGTGCAGGGCCGCTACGGCAGCCTGCGCGAGGCGGTGCTCGCCGGGGCGTGGCCGACGCTGGGCCGGGCGCGCGGCAAGGTGTTCTTCGTGCTGGACGAAGATGCCGAGAAGGTCGCCCTGTATCGCGGCAAGCGTGCCTCGCTGGAAGGCCGCGTGATGTTCGTCAACACCGACGAGACTTCGCCGGCCGCCGCCTACTTCACCATCAACGATCCGGTGCGCGACGGCGAGCGCATCCGCCGCGACGTAGCGGCCGGCTTCCTGGTGCGCACACGCGCCGATGCCGACACCGCCGAAGCGCGGCGCAACGACAGCACCCGGCGCGAGGCCGCCTTCGCCAGCGGTGCGCAGTACGTCTCCACCGACTACATGCATCCGGACGTACGCTTCGGCGACTATCGCGTGCGCCTGCCCGGCGACGCGGTGGCCCGCTGCAATCCCGTCCATCAACCCGATTGCCATCCCCTGCAAGGTTCCGCCCGCCCATGAGCACCCGCCTGTTGCGTTCCCTGGCCCTCGCCGCCACGCTCCTGCTTCCGTTCGCCGCGAGCGCGGCCGACACCGAGCAGCCCGATGTGGTGCTGCACGGCGAGCTGAGCGGCAAGGATCACCAGACCTATCGCACGCTGCCGTTCGATGTGCCGGCCGGCGTCACCCGCATCACCGTGCAGTTCGACTACAGCGGCCGCGAAGAGAAGACCGCGGTGGACCTGGGCCTGCTGGGGCCGGATGGTTTCCGCGGCCAGGACGGCTTCCGCGGCTGGAGCGGCGGCACCAAGAAGCTGTTCACCATCTCCGCCACCGACGCCACGCCGTCGTATCTGCCCGGTGCGATCCGCCCCGGCCATTGGCAGCTGTTGCTGGGCATTCCGAACATCCGCAAGGACAGCCACAGCAACTACACCGCCAATATCTGGTTCGGCCACGCCAACGATCCGGCGTGGGAGCCGGCGGTGCTCAATCCGCCGCTGCGCAAAGAGGCCGGCTGGTATCGGGGCGATCTGCATATGCATACCGCGCACAGCGACGGCGGCTGCAAGAACCAGTCCGGCGAGCGCGTACCCTGCCCGCTGTTCTTCACCGTGCAGGCGGCGGCGCAGCGCGGGCTGGACTTTATCGCCATCACCGACCACAACACCGTGTCGCATGCCAACGCCATGCGCGAGCTGCAACCGTACTTCGACAAGCTGCTGCTGATCCCCGGCCGCGAGGTCACCACCTTCACTGGCCATGCCAACCTGTTCGGCACGACGGCCTTGGTGGATTTCCGCGTCGGCAGCAAGGAGGTGCCGGATTGGAATGCGCTGCTGAAGGCGATCGCGCCGCTGCATGGCGTGATCTCGATCAATCACGCGATCCGACCCAGCGGCGAGGTGTGCATGGGTTGCGGCTGGACCGCGCAGCCGCCGGCGGATATGGGGCTGGTGCAGGCGGTGGAAGCGGTCAATGGCAGCGATATCGGCACGCCGATCTCAGGTCTGCCGTTCTGGGAATCGCAGTTGGCGAAGGGTTATCGCCTGACCGCCATCGGTGGCAGCGATAACCACGAAGCGTTCCAGAACGAGACGCGCATCGGCACCAATCCGACTGGGGTGCCGGCGACGGTGGTGTATGCGCAGGAGCTGTCGATGCCGGCGGTCCTGGAAGGCATTCGCGCGGGGCATGTGTTCATCGATACGGAAGGCAGCCGCGATCGCCTGCTTGAGCTGACCGGTGAGGCGAGCGGCGCGAAGGCGATCATGGGCGACGCCCTGCGCGTACCGGCGGAGGCTTCCGCTTCGTTCGATGTGCATGTCGCTCACGCGAAGGGTGCCAACTTGATGGTGCTGCTCGACGGCAAGCCGTTCGCGCCGGCCGTCGAGGCGCGGATCGATGCGGACGATCTGCATCACAGCTGGAACTGGAACAGCGACGGCAAGGCGCACTGGCTGCGCGTGGAAGTGCGCGACGCGGGCGGCAGACCAATCCTTGTGGGGAATCCGATCTACCTCAATTCTTCTCGCTGACAAGACCACCTCGAAATGTCAGCGGCGAAGCCTCGTCCAGCATGCCCCTGGACCTGGAAAGAGGACGTTTAACGCCCTCCGCCCATTTACTCTAGCTATGCGCCTTGGCCCAAATTCTCTCGAAATCGATCTGGTTGATCTCTGCAGGCTCAAACTGCGGATCCGCCGCAATTTCGTCAATTGAAGGCAATGGCTCTTTGCTCAAACCGGACCCGGCTTTTGACTCAGACGAGCTAGCGAAGCCCATGCGTCCATCTGCATAGACTTCAACTTTCCTAAGCTCCCAACCGTCTTGGTCAATTTCACTGTACATAACCACTGGCTCAGAACTTAGGGAATGAGTCCATTTAACTTGTAAGTACATCATTGTCCGAGCACCTGGCCACTGTTAGTGATTCGACCTGACAGATCAAGCGGAACTTCGTTTGGAACTACATATACGCCCGGCCGACCCTGAATTATGTTCAATCCCGCCGTATCAATCTCAATAAAGTTCGTGTATCGCGCACCTTGAAACGGGTTATTGATGAACGCCCTTGAAAGCTGAGCTGGCGTCATTGTCCCCGGTGCAATGTCGGAAAGATACTGGCCGTTGCCGTAACGCACGTCATTCGGATTGAGCTCCTTAAGTGACGGATTTAGGACCTCAGACTCTAGAATCCCATTCATTCCCGCATCGTTTGTGTAGTGATACAACACGGGCGGAATCGCACTACTGCCCACGCCAACTTCCGGCGTAGCGTTAACACTAGTCGTACTTGGAACAAGCGGATTCTGGAATTCTAAGGGAACCCCCGAATTGAGTCTTCCAGGCGCAAGATCGAAGTAGATCGGAGATCTCAACGTGTAGTTGCCAGCGTTTCCGCTAAGCGTAACCCCCTGACGCGATATCCCGAGGTTCGATCCAAGCAATGTGTCTGAAGCGGCGGACTCTGCCAACCCTCCGATGCCAGCCATCCCAAAGAGCGTCTCGCCAAAGCTCCCCAGGCCGTTCGAAATGTAGGTGAGCCTGTTATCCGAATCGTTGGTCAGTGACGCCGCGGTAAGCCACTGCGTAGTCATATTGATATTGGCCGGCACGTTCAGCATCGTTCGCGTACCAGCCTCTCCAACGCTGAGAGGCCACTCGGCTGCTGCAAGTAACGTGAAGACGCCGCGCTGAACAAGCGTGTTCCCTGGATTCGACGCTTCCATCGCTGCGGTGGCCTGTTGTTGCTCGGCCCAGCCCGGCTGGAAGTAGTACCAAGGCGTCTCGATATCCGCCAGCGCCTCTGGCCGCGGATCCGCGGCAGCGTACGCGTGCAATCCAGGCATGCCCGCCTCTCGCTGCGCCCATTGGAAGAAGCTCGCAAGTCCCTCCGACGTCTCCAGCGCAGTAGGCACGATGTGCGCGTTCACGCTCATCGGCGCGTCCGTATGGACACCCAGCGGTTCCATCGGAACTGTCACCGGCACTTCGCCGAAGCCCGTGCCATAAAGAGATTCGATGGAAGGAGCCGAAGGGCTTAATCCATACAGAGATGCGAACTCGGAGGACGAGTCGGAAGGAGACCCACTGAAAGCGTTCGGGTCCAGATAGCCGTAAGCGCTTCCACCCGTGGAAACCAATCCGTTGTACCCATCGACATTGCTGGCGGACAGTGGATTGTTCACGTCATAGACCGGTGCGGACGCCAATGGGACGTCCGTGACTGGCACGGGCGGAGACGGCGGCGGCGGCGGCGGCGGCGGCGGTGCGGGTGCGGATGCGGGTGCGGGTGCGGGTGCGGGTGCGGGTGCGGGTGCGGGTGCGGGTGCGGGTGCGGGCGCGGGCGCAGGTGCAGGTGCAGGTGCGGGTGCTGGCGCAGGCGCAGGTGCTGGCGCGGGCGCCGCACCACCACCGCCACCCGCTCCACCACCATAGCCATAGCCCGGACCCGACGGGTCATAGCCGCCGCCCAGCGAACCGGGATTGGTGATGATGCCGCCGGAATTGCCGCCACCGCTGTCGCCCGTCAACTGCGTACCGCCATCGATCGGTACTTTCGACGGGTCGATACCCGACCCATCGACGATCGTGATCGGCGGATCCGGCGGAGATATTGGTGTGATGACAGGTGGTAAGTCGCCGATGACCTGGATCGGGATCGGATCCGGGGGCGGTGGACTGAAGACGGGCGGATCCACCGGCACATCGATAGGCGGCAGATCCGAACCGGAGTCGCCTCCGCCGTAGCCCCCACCGCCATATCCGCCGCCACCACCACCACCCCAACCATCACCATCCCAACCGCCATCGCCTCCGCCCTCACCATCGCTGACCTCCTCCATCATCAGCATCGCCCGCACCATATGCATGCTGGTCACCTGCATGCGTGCGCTGGGGCTGGAGAAGTTTTCCTTCGCGGCGAGCGAATCGAGCGCGGACGCCAGGCCAAGCGTCAAGGCATTGGCCTGTGACAACGCCAACCCGGACGCCTGCGCCGCGGTCGGTACTGCGGAGGTGAGCAGGGCGGACGGGTTGTACGGCTTGAAGGTCTGTGCCGTGTTGTTGCTCGTGGTCACCTGCGGCACGGACAGGCGCATGCCCGGCACCAGGTCGGTATTGCCCTGCAGGCCATTGGCCTGCGCCAGGATGTACCAGTAATTGCCGTTGCCGTAGATCAGCTGCGCGATCGACTGCAGCGTGTCACCCGCACGGACCACGTATCCCTGCGTGCCCATATCGCTGTTCTTGAAACCGCTGGAGGTGTCCTGCACGTCGATGCCGCCGAGCTGGTCGACACTGCCCAGCGCGTGGCCTTCCACGTAGGCGTAGGTACTTACCTGGGTGGCGCCATTGCTGGTGGTGCTCTGCTGCAGCATCTGCGCGTTGGCGTCGTAGGCCATGGAGCGCACCACCGACGCGCCGCTCACCGTGCCGTTGACCTGCGCCAGCTCGGCCAGCGCGTTGTAGGTATTGCTGTTGGTGGTGGCGACGAAGGACGGATTGGTGCTGGTCGCCTGTGTGGTGGCGACCAGGGCGGTGTTCTGGTGGATATAGGTGGTCTGGTAGCTGTCGGTGTAGCTGGTGCGACCGAAGTTGTTGCTGGTGATGACGCGATAGCCGAGCAGGTTGCCGGCGGCGCTGTAGCCATAGCCGGAACTCACAGCGGCGTAACTGATGTCCGAATTGAGCAACAGCACGCCATCCGTGCTTGCGCCGATCGTGGCGGGTGCGCCGGGCGGAGTAAGCGCCTGGGTGACATAGCTGCCGGTACCCGTGCTCAGGCCATACTGATTGATCAGGTCCTGCGCGGTGTCTTCGATGTACTGGCTCTGATCGATCAGCAGGCCATCCGCGTTATAGGTGTAGAACGTGTCGCTGGCGACCCAGCCGGCATCGCCGAACATCATGCCCGAGCCGTTGTACGTGCCATGGCCGGCGTGGCCTTCCGGGTTATAGGTGACGTCGCTGACCAGATGGCCATCCGCGTCATAGCTGCGCGTCTCCGCAATGCCCACCGCGCCATTGATCGGGCTTGGCGAGCGCACCTGCACCAGCTCGTTGCGCACGTCATACGCGTTCTGCTGCGTGGAGTTCGCACCAGCGGCATTGATCACGGTATAGGCCGTGACATTGCCTGCCGCATCGTAACCGCTGGCCGCCGAGCCCACGGCATTGGTGATGACGATCTGCCCGTTGATCAGGCTGCCGTTATTGACCAGGACGCGGTTGTCAGCGTCGTAGATAAACCAGTTGGCCTGCGTGTTCGGCGTCGCGGCCGGCGCCGGCGCAGAGCCCGTCACCGGCGCACTGGCCGTGCTCGTCACGTTGATGGTCAGCGTCGTGCTGACGGCGCGGCCGAGCGCATCGGTCGCCGTCACGGTGACGCTGTAGCTGCCAGTGGTCGAAGGCGCGGTGCCGGTAAACGCCAACGTGCTCGCATTGAAGCTCAGCCAGCTCGGCAGCGCAGCGCCAGCGATGTTGGCGCTGTACGAAAGCCCCATCCCCAGCGAGTCGGCGAAGCTGCCGGCCGGCATGGTGTAGCTGAGCGCCATCCCGGTCTGCACGCCTTGCGCCGGCGGCGCGGCGGCGACGCTCGGCCCGTTCGCCGACATCGGGATCGCCGTACCCGCGCCACCACCGTGCGCGTAGGCATCCTGCGCAAACACCGCGCGACGATTGCCGGCGGCGTCGTAGTTGTAGACCGTGCGCATGGTCGCCGCGGTACCGGCGGCGTTCTCCACCGTCGCTTCCTGCAGGCGGTTATGGCTGTCGTAGGTCGACACCGTCTGCGTGTTGACGGACTGGCCCGCGCCGTCCTTGGTGTTCGCGGTCTGGACGGTCTGGTTGCCGTTGGCGTCGTATTGATAGGTATAGGTCGAGGTGACGCTGCCGGCGACCTGGGTCACCTGCGACAGCTGGCCATCGGCCATGTACTGGAAGGTCTGGGTGGAGGTGGTCGAGGCGCTCGGGCCGGTCGCGGACCAGTTGCTGGTCTCCTGGGTCAGGCGGCCGGAGCTGGCGTCATACGTATAGGTGTAGCTGGCGCCGCTCTGGTCGACATGGCTCTTGACGCGGCCGAAGTAGTCGTAGACCCAGCTCTGGCTGTAGCCGTCCGCATCGGTCTGGCTGACCAGATAGCCATTCACGTCGTAGGCGAAGGTCTGCGACTTACCATTGGCCTTCTGCAGCGCGGTCTGGCTGGCCAGCACGTGATGCTGGCTGTCGTAGTTGTAGAACGAGGTGTTGCCCAGCCCGTCGGTGACCTGGATGCGGTCGCCGTTGCCGTTGAGCACATAGGCTTCCTGCACCACCATCGTGCGCGCGCTGCCCGCGGCATTCGGCAGGAAGTCGCCGCGACCGACGACCTGATTGAGCCGGTTGTAGTTGGTGAACGTGATATGCGAGACCAGGCCCGTGACCGAGGACGCCGGCGGCGTCTCCTGCGCGACCGAGCGGCCAAGGGCGTCGTAGGCGAAGTAGGTCGTCGCGCCGGCGTTGTCCTGATAGGACACCCGCTTGCCGGCCGTGTCGTAGGTATTACACGACGTATGACTGTTCTCGTCCGTGCTGGCGATCAGCTCGCCGTCGATGTTGTAGTACCAGCTTCTGGTCGGCGTGCTCCAGCTGCGGCTGCCGCCGTCGGAGACCACCAGGACCTTGGCCTCGGTCTGCTGGATCAGGTGGTTCTGACCATCGTAGACGTAGCTCGTCGTGTTGCCGTCGGCGTCCGTCGTCGACAACACATTGCCCCAGCGATCGTAGGTATGGGTGACCTGGACCGTGCCGTCGACGCCACTGGCGGCGTGGGTCGAAGGCGTGCGCTGCTGTACCAGCCGGCCGCTCATGTCCAGCCAGTTCTGCACCTGCGTGGTGGCCGCGCCACCCGTCACCGTGGTGCTGTCCAGCACCTGGCGGCCCATCAGGTCGTAGCTGTAGGTGTGCTTGGCGCTGGTCTGCGGGTCCAGCGCGGTCAGGCGATGGCCGGCATTGTCGTAGGAGAAGCTCGCATGGAGACTGGTATCGCCTTCGGCAAGGACCTCGCCGAAGATGGTGTACGTCCACTGCTGGTAACTGTCGTAACCGCTCTGGCCGCTGCGCTGCGCGTTGCTCATCAGCACGCGATTGCGCAGATCGTAGCTGCGCGTGGTGGTCACCGTGGAGCTGGCACCGTTGGCCGCCAGCGTGTAGCTGCTGGTAAGGACATTGCCGTTGCTGTCGTAGGTGTACTGCTGGAGGTTGCCCTCGGCATCGGTCTGCTTGGCCAGCCATCCTTGCGCGTTGTACGACGAAAGCGCCTGCGTGGTCAGCGCGCCTGATGCCGTGGCGGTGCTCAGTACACGGCCCAGCGCGTCGTAGGTATAGCTGGTGACCGGGCTGACGCTGGCATACAGGCCCGCGTTGTTCAGATCCCACGACGGGTTCTGCTGCAGCAAGGTCGTCCAGTTGCTCACCAGCGCCTGCCGTGAGGGAGCGGTGACCGAAGCGACGCGCCCGAGCGCGTCATACGCCGTGGTGGTGGTGGCGCCGTTGACGCTGGTAGCGGTCAGGCGGCCCTCACCGTCGTAGGCGTAGCTGGTGACGCTGTTGGCGTAGCTGTAACCCGCGCTGCCGCCGAGCTGGCCGACGGTGCCGCCCGTGTAGTTGACGATGCCGGTCGTGGTCTGCGTGATCAGGCGGCCGGCACCGTCGTAAGCATACGCGGTGCTGCGGTCGCCGCCGCTGGCCAAGGTGCCCGCGGCCGGCAGGCCCGGTCTGGTGGCGGTCGAGATGCCGGCGGTGCTGATGGCCTGCGCGTACTGCGTCGAAACGGCGACGCCGCCGAACGCATTGTACGAAGTGGTGGTGACGTAGCCCTGGGGTGCGTTGTAAGCGCCGGTTGGCGTCACCGTCATCGCGACGCGATTGGCCGCGTCGTAGTAGCTGTAGCTGGTATCCCAGATATCCGGCACCGCGCCGTTCGCAGCTTGGATCAGGGTGGCGACGCTGGTCTGGTTGCCATAGACGTCGTAGGTGTAGCGCGTGGTGGGTTGCGCGGCGGCCATGCTGGTGCCGGCCGACGGGCCCTCCGACAAGACGTAGGCAACCGACGGCTGCTGCACCTGGGTCAATCGATTGAGCTGGTCGTAGCTGCTGGTGACGACGCGGTCGTTGGCGGAAGCCGGCACGGCAGGCGCGACCTGCGCCACGCTCAAGGCATGCCCGCTGGTCCAACCCGTGATCGACTGCAGCGCCGTGGCGTAAGCGGTGGTGGCAAGCACGTTGCCGTAAGCGTCGTAGCCGTAGGCCGTCACGGCCTGATCGGTATCGACGAAGTAGGCAAGCTGGCCGTTGGCGTTATAGACCCGGTACTGCCAGTGGCCATTGGCATCCTGGGTCGCCGCGGACTGGCCGAACGCGTTGTACACCGCATGCGTCACGATGCTGCCCGGCGCCGTCGTGGTGATGCGGCGGCCATCGGCGTCGTAAGCGTAGGACGTGGTGTCCAGGGTAGTGATCGCCGTGGCGCTGGCGCCATAGCCATGGCTGATGCTCGCCACGTCGCCGAAGGCGGTGTAGGCCGTGCTGGTGTAGAGGTACTGGTTGCTGGCGGTCTGGAATGCGCCACTGGTGGCGTTGTAGCTGCCGACCGTGGTCGCCGGACTTTGCTCCAGCACCTGCCGGCCAGCCGCGTCGTAGCTGTAGATCCACGTCGCACCATCGCGGTTGACGTACTTGGTGCGCAGGCCGCGCGCGTCGTAGCTGTAAGTGGCGGAAACGCCCAGGGCATCGCCGGTGGTCGCGAGCAGACCCAGCGAGTTGTAGGTCGCCGTCGCGATGCGCTCACCGGTCGCGCCGCCGGCCGTCGTTACCGCCGCGGCGATGGTCGACGCATTGATGGTCGACGGGACCGCGATCGGATTGGCGTACTGCTGCGTCGAGATGGTCCGGCCGAAGGCGTCGTAGCCGTACTGCGTGATGTCGCCGAGCGGATCGATGCGATAGATCGCGCGATTGTCGGCGTCGTAGACGTAGTTCGTCACCTGCTGGCTGGCGGCGGCGACGCCGGCAAGCGCGGTGCTCAGGCTGCTGGTGTTCCACTGCGCCGTCAGCGCCGTGCCGGCGGTCAGTGCCACCGTGCTGCCGTAACGGACTTCGGCGATGACATTGCCGTTGGCGTCGTAGCGGCGCTCGCTCACCAGGCCCGCGGTGCCGCCCTGGGTCTGGCGCAAGGCGTAACGCTGGCGTCCTGCCGCATCGTAGAGATAGAGCGTGGCTTCGGCGTTGCTGTCGGCATTCGCGCCGGTCGCGCCGCCGGCCATCGTGCCGATCCAGTAGAGCGCCCGCCCCCGCTGAAGCAACGAAACCTGGCCCGTGGTATTGACCGCACCGGGGTAAGCCAGCACTTCGCTGACCAGTCCCGTCGCGTCGTAGCGCGTTTCGGTCACGAAGCCCAGCGCATCGATGGCGTAGCGCAGCTCGCCGGCGCCGTCATAGATGCGATAGCTGGTGCGATCGTCGCCGCTGGTCGAAACGACGGCCGCCACCTGGCTTGCCGTCGGCGCGGCGCCAAGCGCGGACAGCTGCGCCTGCGTCAGCTGGGTTGCATAGGCGCAGACCGCCGTGACGCGGCCGTCGGCGTCGTACCAGGTCTGCTGAACCGTGCCGCTGCCGTCGATCGCGTAGATCTGGCGACCTGCATTGTCGAAGACCTGTTCCGCCACGCGATCATTGGCGTTCGGGGAAACCAGCGCGGCCACCTGGGCCGCGGTGGGCGAGCCACCGAGCGCATTGAGCTGGGCGCTGGTCAGCGCGGTGGCGTAGGTGCGCGTGGAGGCGATGCGGCCGGCGGCATCGTAGGTGGTCTGGGTGACGCCGCCGTCGCCGTCGATCTGGTAGAGCGGACGGCCGTCGGTGTCGTAGACGGTCCAGCTGATGGTGTCGTTGCTGCTGGCGGTGAGGTAGGGCGAGATGTCGGCCGGCTTGGCTTTGGGATCCACGCTGGTCGTCGACAGCGCGGTTGCGTAGGTGCGCGTTTGCGTAACGCGGCCTGCGTTGTCGTAGACGTACTGCGTGACGCCGAGTCCGGCGCCGGACAAGGTGTAGGCAACCTGGCCGGCCGCGTTGTAGATGTTCTGGGAGTAGCTGTCGGTGGAACTGGCAATGGTCTGCACCAGGCCCGCCACGTCGTACTGGGTCGGCGAGTTACCGAGTGACGACATCTGGCTGGCGGTCAGCAACGTGGCGTAGCCACGCGTCGTGGTGACATGACCATCCAAGTCGTACCAGGTCTGCGTCACCGCTCCCGACGAGTCGACGGTGAAGACTTTCTGGTTGGCGTAGTTATAGACATAGCGCGTGACGTTGCCATCGGCGTCGGTGACGCTGGTCAGATTGTCGCGGTAGTCGTAGGCGTAGCTCGTGGTGAGATTGAGCTTGCCCGTACCCGGATCGACGATGACCTGGCTGACGCGGCCCACGCCATCGTAGACGTATTGCGTGGTGCGGGCGGCGGCGGTTCCGGAACCCACGGTGACGGTGAGTTCCTTTCCGGCGCCATCGTAGGTATAGACCGTGGTGAGGTTGGTGTAACCCACGTTCTGGACCTGGGACACGACGTTGCCGGTAGCGTCATAGACAAACGTGGTGATCGAGCCGCTCGGATCGTTAATGCTGAGCTTGCGGCCTTCACCGTCGTAGATGTAGGACGTCACCAGCCTCAAGCCGGACGGGTCCACCGTGCGCGTGAGCACCCTGCCGCCAGCATCATAGGTATAGGCAACGATGTGTCCGCTGGCGTCGGTGGTCTGGATCAGATGGCCGACGGCGTCGTACTGATTACTTTGCGTATTGCCCTGGGCGTCCTTGGTGGTCAGCAGGCGGCCGTCGGCGTCGTACGTATACGTTGTCGTATTGCCCGCACCGTCGGTCACGCCCACGGTATGGCCGTACGCATCCTTGACCGTAGTCATGCTGACGCCGCCGGGCGCGGTAACGGTCGCCGTGTGCGTGGCTACGTCGTACTGATAGCGGGTTACATTGCCCAAGGCATCCGTCTGGGTGATGACGTTGCCGAACGCGTCGTAGGTGGCGTGGGAGGCGCGTATGTCGTTCCATGCCAGCGTCTGGCTACGACCGATCTGGCGACCCAGATTGTCGTAGGTGTAGTTGACCAGGTTTCCGCCATCGCCGTTCCCAGGCAAGGTGCTAGCTACCCTGCCAAAGGCGTCGTAACCGAAACCTGTGAACTCGCCCTGTGGTGAGAAGGACCCAATGGTTTTGGTGATCGTCTCGCCACGCGGGCCATAGCTATAGTCCGTGACCGTCTCATTGGACGACGTCAATGCAGTCCCTGGTCCGCTGAGCTGCTGATTGGTCCGTACGAGATTGCCGAAGCCATCGTACATGTACTGCGTTTGGTAGCCCCTGCCATCCGTCTCGCTCGCGAGCTGCCCAGCCATGTTGTAGGCATAGGTGGTGATCGCATCGGCGTCCGTGGACGACACTGGAAGTGCAGCCACCGCGGCGGCCACCTGCCCCAACGTTGCCGCCTTCGGATACAGGCCAGACCCACCAGCCGAGGTCGCAAGCACGAGCTGGCTCGCGTAGTTGCGCATGCTGGCGACCTGACCCAGTGCGTTGTACGTATAGGCAGTTACATTGCCCACCACGTTGGGATTCGCGCCGTTGGGTTGGCCTTCGATCTTGTAGGCGATGCGACCAGGCGCGCCGTAGTAGAAGTACGTTGCGTTACCCAGCGCATCCGTTTCCTGGATTTTCTGACCAAGAATGTCGTACACGCTGGTGGTGGTCGCTCCGCTCGCATCCGTGCTTGTCAGTACGTCGCCGAAGGCGTCGTAGGTTTCTCCGACAGAGGTGGCCGCACCTTGGCCAGTCATAGGCGTCTCTGTCTTGGTCAGGAGGCGGCCGGCTGCGTCGTAGGCATACGTGGTGACCGTGCCATCGGCGGCCGTTTCCTTGATCAACTGGCCGTCGGCATTGAAGAACAGCGCGTGCTGCTGAAAGGACGGATTGGCGCCAAGCAGGCCCACCAGGGAGGCGACGCTCTGATAATTTGTGAGCGCGCCAAGCTGCACGGCGGACAAGGCCGACGCATATCGCGTCACCGTTTCACTGTGATTCGTTTCGTCGTAAGAGGTAACGGTGAGGTAGCCATCCGCATCGATCTGCGCGGCCAGACGTCCCGCTGCATCGTAGTAGTTATGGGTGATCTGATCTTGCGCCGTCGTGGTGAGGTACGGCTGCAGCGCACTCAACGTGGGCTTGCTGCCGAGCGCTGTCAGCTGCGCAGCGGTCAGCGCCGTGGCATAGGCCGTCACCTGTACGGCATGCCCCAGATTGTCGTAGATCGTGCTGATGACGTAGCCTGCCGCATCGATGGTCGCGGCGGGACGGTCATCTGCATCAAAGATGGTATAGGCGGTGAATGTCTGGCCTGAGTTGACCGACCACCTGGCAAGACTGGTTTGATTGCCTGCGCCGTCGTAGGCGTAAGTAGTGTTGCCGTTGGACGGATTGCCGATCTGGAACGCCGCCTTGCGGCCAGCCGCATCGCTGGAGCTGACGATCAGCCTGTCATTAGCTGTTGCGGCAGGCAGGCTTAACGTCGCCGAGTACGAACTGGTGAGCGCGCCGTTGCTGTACCAGGCACTCGTCGATACGGGTGTCGCGTACTCATCGACGCTGTAGATGTAGCCGTTTCCATCATAGACGTAGGCGGTCACCATGCCGGCTGCGTCGACCGTAGCCGAAACGCGACCGGCCGCATCGTAGAAGGTGTAACTGACATTCCCCGCCGGATCGACCGTCGCCACCCGCTGACCGAGCGAGTTGTAGAGATAGCTGGTAACCCTGCTGGCCTGCCCGGTCGCCGACTGCGTGCTGCTGACGACCTTGCCTGCGCTGTTCCAAACCTGGGTGGTGGTCAGCCCACCGGATTGGATCATCGCTACCGACTGGGCGCCGTCGTTGTAGACGTAGCTCGTGGCGTGTCCGAGCGGATCAATGTTGCTGATAAGCCGACCGAGCCCGTCGTACGCATAGCTGCTGGTCTCCAGCGTCGCCCGGTTGGCGCCGCGTTCGACGCTTTTCTGCAGTAGCTGCCCCTGCGCGCTGTAGGTCATCGTGGTAATGGCGGTGCCCGCATCCAGCACGCCATTACCGTTGGCGTCCAGCGTCGCCCATTGTGTTTCAGTGCTTACCTGGCCGCGTGCGTCGTACGCGTAATCGATACGCGCGCTCTGGCTCAGCGCGGCCTGCACGGGAGCGCTGGCCACCCAGGCTTGCAGATCGGCCAGCGCCGGAGGGGTGGTGGACGGGGTATAGCTGACGCCGCGATAAGCCATCGTGCTGCTGAGTACGCGCACACCCGTAGCGGTGGTCGTATAGGTGTTCGCCGTTACGTTGCCCAGCGGATCGACCACATAGGCCAGCTGTCCACTTGCGGTGTAGACGTAGTAGCTCGTGCGCGCTCCGCTGGGCGCGACGTAATTGCTCTGTCCAAGATGCCCTTGCGCTGCAACCGTATAGGTCGTCTTGCTGACCACCTGATCATTGGCGTCGTAGGTATAGCTGACGACGTTACCGTCCGGGTCCTCGGCCGTCAGCAGGTTGCCGTTCGCGTCGTATTGGAAATTTGTCGCCTGACTGATGCGGCTGACCTGCGAGGTCACATTGCCGTTGTTGTCGAACGAATAGTATTCGCCTGGATTCTGTCCAGCGACGGCAGGACCTTTCAGTCCAAAGAGCTTTCCGCCCGGCTCAGTCCAATAGGTCCATTGATTTCCCTGCAGGTCGGTCACGACGACCTGGTTGCCGGACTGGTAGGACAGCGTCAGGGTACTGACCGCCGCCCCGCTTCCCGTGGTGACGCTGGTGACTTGATAGACGCCTTGCGCGTTCTGCGTATAGCCGTAACTTGCCGTCGTCCCATCGCTCTGCGTGATCGAGGTGATGCGGTCGCTGGTGCCGTCGTAGGTATAGCTGGTGACATAGCTGGCCGTGCTGGTGCTGGAGTCGGAGGCCAGGCTCGTCGACACCGACGTCAGTCGGCCCTGCCCGTCATAGCCATAAGTGACCTGCTGACGCACCACCGGCGACCCTTGACCGGTCGCGGGCTCCTGGATGCTCAGTCCGGTCAGGCGACCGTTCGTGTCGTAGGAGAAGATCAGCGCATCGCCATCGGCGGCCTGTATGCCACTGAGTACGCCGTTGGTGTAACTGAAGCTGTAGCTGGCGCCGGTGGCCGAGTCGGTCAAGGTGGTCAGCTGGCCGGCCGCGGTATAGATCTCTTGCTGATGATTGGCCTTGTCAGTCCAGGTCCAGGTGGAGTTGCCTGCATTCCAGCTCAGGGAGTCGAGCGCACCGGCCTGCCCACTCGCGACGCTTGCGCCGCCGAAGCTGGGATCAGCATACATACCATTACTGAGGTAGGCGCCGGTGGTGGTGTCGTAGGCATAGACGGTGGACGAACCGTCATCGTTGATGCGCGTGATCGTACTGTTGGCGGTATTGAGCGTGCCGGTCAGCCCACCCACCGATCGCGTCGTGCCGAACAGCCACCCCTGATTACCGGTCAACTGCCCTTGGCTGTTGTACGTGCGCAGGACATCCAGCGGCAGGCCGTCGAAGATCAGGCTCTCGTCGCGCGACTGCAGCACGAGGTTGCCGTTGGCGATATTGACGTACTGATTGACGCCCGCCTGTCCCAGCGTGGCCTGCGCATCCTGCTCCTGGCCCCGCGCGACCTGGTCACCCTGGACCGGCGCCAGCTGCTTCACCGACGTGTTGTCCAGGCCCAGTCCATTACCCGAGATCACAGCAACCATCGTCTACCCCTTGTCGGCATGTCATGGCGGGGCCGCGCTTCTTGTGCGGCTCCCCTCTCTGACTAATCCAGGGATAGCGTTGAAAGTTTAGGGTGAGATGCGATCTTTTTTTCTTGCGAATTAGGCGTTTAACGCAATTTCTTGCATGAATAGCAGAGACAGCCGCTTACGCGCCTGGACGCCGATCCGAGCACAACTAATTACGACGCGCTCATCAACCCATCGCGCAGAAGGAGCTGCCTCTAACGGGTCGCATCGATCACGGTAGACATGCGCTCGATCTCGCCGCGTGAGGCGCCGGCATGGCGAGCGATGTCGCGCCAGGTCGCCACGGCCTCACGCACCTCTCGCTCGATCGTATCCAGCCGCTTTCTGCGCACGCGATAGAAGTCCGCGCTGTTCTTCCACAACGTGCTGTCCGGCGTCGGATCGACATCATCGATGGCGAGGACGTGCGTATCTTTCTCAGGATTCGGATTGATGTCGAAGGCCGGCGAAAGGCGCCAGCCATTTCCTTCGCGCAGGAAACCGTGATTACGCAGATGATCGTCCCGGTTGCCGATGAGGATCGTAAACAGCACGCGCCGGTAGAGCTGCTCAAGGTCTGCGCCGATATGGTTGGCGACACCGTTGTTCTCGATGGCTTGCACGATGTCGAGATATGAAGCGCCTTCGCTCTGCTCGCGATCCGTCAAAGTCAGTGCCGATGCATAAGCGCGGCGCGAAGCCGCCTGCCGATCGAAGCGACGAACAAGGTAAGTGTGGCCTCGCTCGGAGAACTGCATGACACGCGCCTCGGGCATGTCGATACCCGCCGCGCGCGCCAGCCGATAGGCGATGAACTCCCACAGGCCAATGTCCTGGCGATCATTGTTCGAAGGGAATTTCGCCAACCACAGCGACCCGACGACATCGCGTATGGACGCCTTCGGACGCGCACCGCCGAGGCCCGAACCGGGTGCAGCCAGATGCAGCAGCCATTCGATGCGCTCCGGCGTGTCATCGTCATCGTTGCGCTCCACTTCCGCCGTGATCGCTTCGAGCTCACGCAGATCCGTAATGGGTGGCGCTTGCAGGCGGTCCGCGTCCACGAACTGCTGCGTGTCCGGGCTGAAGAGCCGCAAGGCGCCCATGCGGGTTTCATCGCTGACTCCCGCCAGATAATCCCAATCGCTCAGAGCACGTGGGGCTTCTCCGCGCTGGCGCGAGCGAATCCGCTCGCGTCGCTCGATCAGCATGCAGCCCCAGCGGTCGGGCGATGCATCCTGAAACGCGGGAGAAAGTCGATTGGCGCCGGCACGCGCATAGAGACGGCCCGGACCGATGATCAGCTGATGATCCAGATCGAACGGGAGGATCTCGCCTGCCCCGGCGATCCAGTCGTCCGCATACTCGAAGCCGATGACCTGGCGTCCGCGGTTGATGCTTCGCTGCAGATGCCCCACCAGCGCACTGCCGCCGAGCGTGGCGTCGTCGAGCCGGACGTCCAGGTCGTTCACGGCTTGCTCCGCACCGGTGGCGCAGCCGAGGCCGAGCGCCGCCCGCTGGGCCGCGGCGGTGCGAGCAAAGCATCCTGAAGTTCACGTCCAAGCTTGTCGTCAGCGGCCAGCTTGTCCAGATCGGCTGCCAGATTGAGCACGGAAAGCACGCGGAACATGGTGGCGAGGCTGATCGTCGGATCGCCATCCTCGAGCTTGGCCAGCGTGGGAACGCTGACGCCCACGCGTTCGGCCATCACGGCCTGGGTCATTTTCCGGCGCAGACGCGCGGCGCGCAGACGCTCGCCGAGCGCCTTGATTGCGCGCTGGGCGGCTGGATGACTGGGCGGAGTTCGCTTGGCCATACCAATTAAATTACATTCAAGCGGCCTTCAATGCAATTTAATTTTGTATTTAGATGCCTGTCCGTTCAGATTTAGCGTGCAGCTCCAAGTACCTGGCTCACGCGAACACCACCACGCTTTGCCGGCTCAACGCGACGGCCTCCCCTTCCGGGCTCCATAAGGTAGCGCTCTGATTGAGATAGCCATTGCGGCCCGCGGTGACTTCGGTATCCATCAGCCAAAGGCCCTCGCGGGCGGGACCGAAGTCATCCGTGAGCAGCTCCAGCGTCCAGGTAAGCGAGCTGGCCATGGCCGGCTGCTTGAGCATGGAAAGGCCGGGCGTGGGGACGATGTCGGCGTAGCCGATGATCTGGCCCTCGCCCACTGCGCCGGGGCCTGCATAGGGGTCGTCGCTGAAGCTGACGTAGATCCCGGTCCGCGGTTCCTCTCTACCTTGAAAGACGGAGACGCCACCCAGCCAGCGCGTCGTCACATGCTGGGTGAATGCCGGGGCGATGCCTTCGATATAGACGAATGGTTTCGCGGCTTCCGCCGGCGGCAGGCTCGGCGACTGCGGACGGATATCGAGCACCGACGGGCGTGACTCGCCGAATACGGCGAGTATCAGGCACGCGGTCTGACCCTGATCGAGAATGCGCGCTTCGATCTGCGTTGCTGACTTGCCTCGGCGCAGCACGCTCGCTTCGATGCGCACCGGCCCAGGCGCGATCGGCGCGATAAAGCTGGTCTGCAGCACGCGCAACGGCACCGTGGGCGAGACCAGGTCGCGCATCGCGCGCACGGCCAGCGCCGCCTGCATGCCACCGAAGATGGTGCGTCCCTGCGCCCAGCTTTCCGGCACCTCGGCGGTCCAGCCACCTTCGTGCGGACGAACGGTGGCGAGCACTTGCGAATACAGCATGTCGATTCTCCAGAGAGGTCATCAAACCTGTGCGTGATCGATCGGAACGCCGGCGAAATTCTCCGGGCAGTATCGATAAATCGTGATGCCATCGATGCTTCGCGAAGCCTGCATTATCGCAGCACATGACGAGGCCATGCGCCGGCAGTACTACTGCGCGGCCTCGCGCGGCGAGGCGCTCGATCTCTTCCGGCCGCACATCCCACCCCACTCGATCAACGGTGCCATGATGTTCACACGACAGAGCAAATCGACACTTGGCTACATCCCGCTGCTCGCCGCCCTGGTACTGGCGCTTGGCAGCAGCCGTTCGATCGCGACATCCACCACTCCGAAGATCACCCGGCTGCCCTCGCTGACGATGGGCTGCAGTGATTATGTTTCCTGTGGTTTTCCCAGCGCCGTCAATACCGGCGTGCTGAAAGGCACCACGCTCAAACCGATCTCCGGCGGCCCCGACGGCCTCACCATCACCCAGGATGGCACCGTCATCGATGGCGCCGACATCACCGGCTGGGTCAATGTCAACGCCAATAACGTCACGATCAGGAATTCGCGGATCAGCACCACCGGCTACTGGGGCATCATGCTGTCCGAAGGCCATTCGGGCTTGAAGGTGCTCAACTGCACCATCGTCGGCGTGGTCGGCCAGGGTGCCGATAATGGCGGCGAAGACTACGGCATCGCCAACTATGGCGGGCCCGATGTCGAGATCGCTTACAACGACATCTCCGAGTTCGCGCATAACTTCGCCGGCAGCAACGGCTATGTGCACGATAACTACATGCACGATATGCAGGCTTTTATCTACGGCAATGGCACGGACTACGCGCATCTCGAAGATGTGTACGACGGCGGCGACGATACGCGCCCGCTGATCCTGCGGCACAACACCTTTCTCGATCAGGTCACCGGCGATCGCGGCGAAACCGCGGCCGTGTATGCGACAGATGATTTCGGCCCGCTGAGCAACGTCACCATCGACAACAACTGGATGGCCGGCGGCGCATATGCGCTCTACGCGGGCAGTCGTGCCGGCAATAACGCCACGAATATCCACGTCACCAACAATTATTTCTCGACGGTGTATTTCCCCAACAGCGGCTTTTACGGACCGCTGGGTGCGTACGATCCCAATGGGGCCGGGAATGTCTTCGTCACCAATGTGTTTGCCGATGGCCCGAATGCGGGGCAGCTGATCACGCCCTGACCGGCTGATGTCAGTGCATGGGCGCGCGAGCCAGCGCCCATGCATCCACCCGGCGCACGCCCGCTCGCTTCAGCACGCGTGCGCATTCGGCCAAGGTCGCACCGGTGGTCATTACATCGTCGAACACGACGACATGATCGGGCAGCGCGACACCTTCGCGCAGATGGAACGCGCCGCGCACATTGCGGCGGCGGGCGGCGCGGTCCAGTTCGGTCTGGGCGCAGGTGTCGCGAGCGCGGAGCAGAACATCCGCCGCCAGAGGAATCCCCATCGCGGTGGCTAACGGCTTCGCCAACTCCAACGCCTGGTTGTAACCCCGCTGCCGCAGGCGCGCCCGATGCAGCGGCACCGGCACGATCATCGCGGGTAGATCCATCGGCGCCGGCTCGCTTTGCCAGAGGCCGGCAAGCACACGCCCCGCCGACAGGTCATCGCCGAACTTGAACCGCGTCTCCAGCCGATCCAGCGGCCAGCCATAGCGGAACGGCGCCCATGCGGCAGCCCACGGCGGCTCACGACGCAGGCACTGTCCGCAGGCCAGCGCCGGCAGCGGCAGCGGCAAGGCGCACCGCGCGCAGCACGACCGATTGCGCGGCATCTCCTTCGCGCACGGCTCGCACAGATCCATGCCATCGGCACCCGGCGCGCCGCACAGCAGGCAGCGCCACGGCAGCAGTGCGACATGCAGGCGATTCAGACCAAGCCGAACCGCACGCAGCGCCTCCATGCGCATCCGAACGCCCTCAGACCTTCGGCTTGAACATCGCCGCATCCAGGATCGACCACAGGTGGATGATCCACCCCAGCCACACGATCCACAGCACGCCGGCCAGCACGAACATCACGATGGCGATCAGCAGGCGCCCCTGCACCAGCTGGCCGAGGCCGGGGATGAAGAAGCTGCAGATCGCGGCGAGCACGTTGCCCGCACTGCCTTGTCCGGTGGTCATGCCTGGGCTCCCTGGAAGGATGGATGACGGGGATCGTAGCGCAGCCATACCCGCGCGCATCGTCAACCTCATTACCACCTTTATGGTTGACAGACGCGACCGCGCTGCCAGACTGTCGGCCTTCCCCGCCAGAGCCATCCCCATGACTCAAGCTCTCCGCCACGACTGGACCCGCGACGAGGTCGCCGCGCTGTTCGCGCTGCCGT
>Ga0105240_10003818_pt1 | contig 23286 bp, 17 predicted proteins | sample KBSC54metaG_FD_80426 | JGI IMG/M metagenome (GOLD analysis project Ga0105240, IMG submission 80426) | Corn rhizosphere microbial communities from Kellogg Biological Station, Michigan, USA - KBS C5-4 metaG | ecosystem: Host-associated > Plants > Roots > Rhizosphere > Soil | place: Michigan, USA... | reverse complement strand
TGACCAAATAGGCGCCTGCGCCGGTCCTGCCGGCGACCACGCGCACCGGCTTGCCATCGATGAAATGCAGGGCCGCACCATCGTCCACGGCCACGCCGGCCGGCAGTTTCTCATCGCGCACGAACGCCTCGAACGCCGGGCGGCGTTCCGGTTCGTGGGAATAGTGCGGGCAACAGGTGCCGCGCAAAAAACCGAGGCCTTCGAGCGGCGCCAGCACGCCGGCGTTGGAGTCCGTCACGCCATGCTCGAACCAGCACATCGCGCCGGCGCTTACGCCCGCCAGCACGGTGCCGCTTTGCAGCGCCTCCTTGAGGATCGCCGGGAAGCCCCACGCGCGCCACACCGCCAGCATGCTCTTGGTGTTGCCGCCGCCGACAAAGATCACGTCCTGCGCCATGGCCCATTCGCGCAGATCCGGCGTGCGATCGAAGAACGGCAGATGGGTCGGCATGCAATCGAGCGCAGCGAAGCGCGCATAGAATTTCAGGAGATAAGCCGGTGCATCGCCGCTGGCGGTCGGCACGAAGCCGATGCGCGGATGCGCAGTGCGGGCTTGTTTGAGGATGTATTCGTCGAGGGACGGATCGCTCTCGGTCGAAAAACCGCCGCCGCCCAGTGTGATGATTTGCTGTTTCATATTTTTATGACTGCAGGAAGTACGAACTTGAATGGTCTTACCAGTAAATTAACATCAAAAGCAAAATAGAACGATCGTAATCATGCCATGCCCGCGGCAAAATATATTGCAGTGCAACCTTTGGAAACACAAAAAAAGCCGGAAGTTTTCACTTTCGGCTTTTCACTGTTTGCAAAACATCAACTTCAGGTCAATGTTTCGGCCTCAGGCATTCTTCCATTCAGCGCTGCGTTTTTGCAAGAAGGCATTAACGCCCTCTTTTTGATCCTGGGTGCTGAACAGATCCATGAACAGTTCACGCTCCACCGGCAGGTTAGCCATCGGCGGCTGATGACGCGCCCCCTGGATCAGTTTCTTGCTGGCGGCCACGCTCGACGGGCTCTGCTTGTCGACCTGCTTCGCCAGTTCCAGCGCGCGCTGCTTTGCCTGCCCCTTCTCCACCACTTCTTCCACCAGGCCGATGCGCAAGGCAGTCTCGGCGGTGACGCGTTCGCCACACAGGATCATGCGTTTGGCCCAGCCTTCGCCGACCAGCAGCGGCAGCAATTGGGTGCCGCCGGCGCAGGGCAACAATCCCACTGCGGCTTCCGGCAAAGCCATCTGCGCCTGCGTCTCAGCGATGCGGATGTCGCAGGACAACGCGCACTCAAGACCGCCGCCCATGGCGTAGCCGTTGATGGCGGCAATCGAGACGCCACGGAACTGGCTCAGCGTCTCGAACGCCTCGCCAAAACGGCGCGCCATTTCCAGCGCCACTGCCTTGTCGCCGTCGGCAAACAGTTTCAGGTCGGCGCCGGCGGAAAAGAACTTCTCGCCCTCGCCCGTCACTACCAGGCTGTAGATGTTGCGGTCATTGTTGAGATCGATGACAAGGCGCTTAAGATCGATCAGGCCTTCGCGCGTCCAGGTATTGGCCGGCGGATTGGCCAATGTGAGAATGGCGGTGTGGCCTTCTTTCTCAAGGCGGAGATTGGTATAACTGGTCATCGAATGTCCTCGTTGGAATCGTTGCTGAGCAAGTGGCGCGCGATGATCACGCGCATGATTTCGTTGGTGCCTTCCAGGATCTGGTGCACGCGTACGTCGCGGAAATAGCGCTCCAGCGGATATTCCCGGATGTAGCCGTAGCCGCCGTGGATTTGCAGTGCTTCATTGCAGATCTTGAAGCCGAGATCGGTGGCGAAGCGTTTTGCCATTGCGCAGTACGTGGTGGCGTTGGGCGATTTGGAATCCAACTTGACGGCAGCCAGGCGCACCATCTGGCGTGCGGCGACCAACTCGGTCTGCATATCGGCCAGCTTGAATTGCAGCGCCTGGAAATCGGCGAGAGGACGACCAAACTGCTTGCGCTCCTTCATGTAGGCATGCGCCGCATCGAGTGCCGCCTGCGCCGCGCCGACCGAACAGGTGGCGATGTTGATGCGGCCGCCGTCGAGGCCCTTCATGGCGAACTTGAAGCCCTCGCCTTCGGCGCCGAGCAGATGATTGGCCGGCACCTTGACGTTGTCGAAGCTGATGGTGCGCGTCGGCTGGCTGTTCCAGCCCATCTTGACTTCCTTCTTGCCGTAGCTGATGCCGGGCGTATTGGCAGGCACCACGATAGCGGAAACACCTTTCGCGCCGTCGCCGCCGGTGCGCGCCATGAGCACCAGTACATCGGTTGCGCCTGCGCCCGAGATGAAGGCTTTGGAACCGTTGATGATGTAGTGGCCGTCAACCAGTTTGGCGGTGGTCTTGAGCGAAGCGGCATCGGAGCCAGAACCCGGCTCGGTCAGGCAGTAAGAGCCGATCTTCGTGCCTGCGGCGAGGTCGCCGCACCAGGTCGCCTTGACTTCCGGCGTGGCCCAAGAGGCAATCATCCAACTCACCATGTTATGGATGGTCAGGAATGCTGCGGTCGATGGGCAGGCATGCGCCAGTTCTTCGAACACCACGGTGGCGTCGAGACGCGAGAGTCCCATGCCGCCGACCTCTTCCGGTGTGTACAGCGCGCAGAAACCGAGTTCGCCGGCCTTGGCGATGACGTCGACGGGAAAATGCGATTCCTCGTCCCAGCGGGCCGCATGCGGCGCCATCTCGCCGGCGGCGAAATCACGCGCGCTGGCCTGGAAAGCCAACTGGTCTTCGTTCAGTTCAAAATCCATGCTTGTCTCCTGTAGTCGATCCTGGGATCTTGCGATCTTGTCTTGTTTGGCAAAAGACTAACGCAAAAACAGCGCCGATGATGTCGCCGGGGCGACATTGGCACTGACGTCATTCACGGCGGTCATTGTGCACGATATGGGTAATGGCCGGATGCCCGATGAAGGGCGCGCGGTGTGCAGCAATCCCAAACTGCTTTGCATCCCTGCACACCGTACGCTCCTCTGAACCAGGCGGCAGAATCAAGCCGCAGCGATGCTTGCCACGTTGACCTTCTGCGCCAGCCCGGCAGGCACAACGGCGGCATAGCGCGTCAGCATCTCATCCTGCTTGCTGCGTGCCTGTGCCAGCGCCTTGTCCTTGACGTGGCCGTAGCCGCGGATCTGCTCCGGCAACTGGGCAATCTCGACGGCCAGCGCCAGCTTGTCCGCATTCAGGCCGTCCAGCAGCGCCGTCACCGTGTCGCGATATTCGGCGATCAGGCGACGCTCGGTCTTGCGCTCTTCCGTGTAGCCGAAGACGTCGAAGCTGCCGCCGCGCAGTCCCTTGCACTTCGCCAGCAATTTGAACGCCGACATCATCCATGAGCCGTACTTGGCCTTGACCAGGCGGCCTTGTGCGTCCTTCTTGGAGAACAGTGGCGGCGCCAGGTTGAAGCTCAGCGAAAAGTCACCTTCGAACTGCTGCTTCAACTGCTCCATGAAACGGCCGTCGGTGTACAGGCGCGCGACTTCGTATTCGTCCTTGTAGGCCATCAGCTTGGACAGATTGCGTGCGACCGCCATGGTGAGCTTATCGCCCAGATTCAAGGCGGCTTCCTTCGCGCGCACCTGCTCGACGAAGCGCCGGAAGGATTCCGCATAAGCCGCATCCTGATACTCGGTCAGGAAAGCCACGCGGCGCTTGACCAGCTTGTCCAACGTTTCCGGCATGCGGATCACCACCGGTTGCGCCGGCACGGCGATGCGCTCCACGCGCGCCAGGTCGACGGCGGCACGGCGACCCCACAGGAAGCTGGTCTTGTTGGACTCCACGGCGACGCCGTTCATCTCGATGGCGCGCAACAGCGCGGCTTCGGTCAGCGGCAATTCGCCGCGCTGATACGCGTAGCCCAGCATGAACAGGTTGGTCGCGATCGAGTCGCCCATCAGCGCCGTCGCCAGGCGTGTGGCGTCGATGAAGTCGGCCTGCTGATCAACCGATTCCTGAATCAACGCCTTGACGTCTTCAAACGGGAATTGCCAGTCGGGATTCTTGGCGAACTGTCCCGGCGGTTGCTGATGCACGTTGACGACCGCACGGGTGCGGCCCGGACGCATCTTGGAAATCGCGTCATGCGAACCGGCGGTCAGCATGTCGCAGCCCAAGATCAGGTCGGCCTCGCCGGTGGCGATGCGCTGGGCGCGGATCGACTGCGGCGTGCGCGCGATGCGCACGTGCGAAGTCACCGACCCGTTCTTTTGCGACATGCCGGTCATGTCCAGTACCGACGCGCCCTTGCCTTCGAGGTGCGCGGCCATGCCCATCAGGGCGCCGATGGTGATGACGCCGGTGCCGCCGATGCCATTGATGAGGATATTGAACGGCGTATCGCAGGACGGGATCGCCGGTTCCGGCAGCAGACCGAAGTCGTCGGCACTGTCCTTCTTGATGACGCCGGTTTTTGACTTCTTGAGCTTGCCGCCGCTGACGGTGACGAAGCTTGGGCAGAATCCCTTGACGCAGGAATAATCCTTGTTGCACGAAGACTGGTCGATGGCGCGCTTGCGGCCGAATTCCGTTTCCAGCGGCAGGATCGAGGTGCAGTTCGATTGCACACCGCAGTCGCCGCAACCTTCGCAGACGGCTTCGTTGATGAACAGGCGCTGATCCGGGTCAGGGTATTCGCCTTTTTTGCGGCGACGACGCTTCTCGGCGGCGCAGGTCTGGTCGTAGATGATCACGGTCACGCCTGGCACTTCGCGCATGTCGCGTTGCACGGCGTCCATGTCCTTGCGGTCGTGGATGGTGACCAGCTCAGGCAAGTTGGACCGGTCGGTGTAGCGGCTGACGTCTTCGCTCACCAGCGCGATGCGCTTGATGCCTTCGGCGGCCATCTGCTGCGCAATCATCGGCACCGAGGTGGTGCCGTCAACCGGCTGGCCGCCGGTCATCGCCACCGCATCGTTGTAGAGGATCTTGTAGGTCATGTTGACGTTGGCCGCGACAGCAGCACGGATCGCCAGATAACCCGAATGGAAATAAGTGCCGTCGCCGAGGTTGGCGAACACGTGCGGCACCTGCGAAAACGGTGCTTGCCCGATCCACGGACCGCCCTCGCCGCCCATGTGCGTGGTCAGCTTGTTGAACTCGGGATAGATCGCGGTGGCCATCACGTGGCAGCCGATGCCGGCCAGCGCGAAGCTGCCTTCCGGCACCTTGGTCGAGGTGTTGTGCGGGCAGCCCGAGCAATAGTAGGCCGGACGCGGCGGCGTGCTGACCGCCTTGTTCAGCACCGCGTCCTTGGCATCGAGGAAAGCCAAGCGCGCCTTGATCAGATCGCTGGTGTGGAAACGCGCAATGCGCGCCGCGATCACGCGCGCGATCTGCGCCACCGAGAAGTCGGCCTTGGAGGTCAGCAGCCATTCACCGCGCGGCGCCACCCACTCGCCCTTTTCGTCGAACTTGCCGATCACGCGCGGACGCACATCGTCGCGCCAGTTGTAGAGCTGTTCCTTGAGCTGGTATTCGACCATCTGGCGCTTCTCTTCGACCACCAGGATTTCGTCGAGCCCCTGGGCGAATTCGCGCACGCCTTCCGGCTCCAGCGGCCATGGCATCGACACCTTGAACAGGCGCAGGCCGATCTCGGCGGCGAAGTCTTCATCGATGCCGAGTTCGCTCAGCGCTTCCAGCACATCGAGGTAGGACTTGCCCGAGGCGATGATGCCCAGCCGCGCCTTGGGGCTGTCGATCATCACGCGGTTGAGCTTGTTCGCGCGCGCGTAGGCGAGCGCGGCGTAAATCTTGTAATCCTGCATCAGCGCTTCCTGCTTGCGCGCCTGCACGCCCAGCGTGTCGGTCGACAAACGGGCGTTGAGGCCGCCTTCGGGCATGACGAAGTCGGCCGGGTATTTGATCTCGACACGGAATGGATCGGCATCCACCGATGCGCTCGACTCGACGGTGTCGGCCAGCGCCTTGAAACCTACCGTACAGCCGGAGAAGCGCGACATGGCCCAGCCATGCAGGCCGAGGTCGAGGTATTCCTGCACATTGCAGGGGTACAGCATCGGAATCATCGATGCCGAGAAAATATGATCGGATTGATGCGGCAAGGTCGACGAATACGCGCCATGGTCGTCGCCCGCCACCAGCAGCACGCCGCCCTTGGCCGACGTGCCGGCATGGTTCATGTGCTTGAGCACGTCGCCGCAGCGGTCCACGCCGGGGCCTTTGCCGTACCACATGGAGAATACGCCCTCGACCTTGGCCGGGCCGATCAGATCGACCTGCTGCGTGCCCCAGACGGCGGTGGCCGCCATGTCTTCATTGGTGCCGGGTTGGAACTTGATCTTGTGCGCCGCGAGATGCGGCTGCGCCTTCCACAGGGCTTCATCGAGGCCGCCCAGCGGCGAGCCGCGGTAGCCGGAAATGAAGCCTGCCGTGTTCAGTCCGGCTTTCTGGTCGCGCAGATACTGCAGCAGCGGCAAGCGCACCAGCGCCTGGATGCCGGACAGAAAGATCGAACCCGAAGTTGCCGTGTATTTGTCGTCGAGACTGACCGTCGCGAGCGGTACAGTCCCCGAGACGGGAGTAGATACTGATGACGCTGAGTTTGCTACAGTGGTTGCTGCCGGTGTCACTGCCCGCCCCGACCGGTCAGGGGCTGACAATTCAACAGGCTCGGCTGCCGAACGGTATTCCATGTACGTCTCCAAAATGATTATTCAGATATCGCCTGCCGTTACTGCACCGGGTACGATGCGTTACTGCCAGACAAAGCGGCCGTGGTAGCGACCTTCACAACAATCCGTCCTCCGAAACTGCTGTGACTGAAGTCTATTCTTTTAAAAGAAGATCAAGGAAATACCGTTTGTCGATGGGGGTATAAGTTTTAAATATACCCTTGATACGTTCTTGCCCGTCCTTGCCGCGCCACCTGCTGCCCTGTACGTCAATCAATGATAGGATCGCAACGGTCGCAGGCGATGAGCCGGCGGGCATATTCACCAACATCAACAAGATCAAGTCATGAAAAGAGTCATCACCTGCATCCTCATCGGCGTCGTCCTGTATTTCCTGCTGCCGGTCATCACCAAATTCATCCCGCAATATCGCCTGGCCGTCTGGTCGATCACGGCCGCGCTGGTGTCGTTCATCGTGACCGCCGGCATGGACCGGGTTTAAGAACAGACTTTCTTGGAAGACAACATCTCCAGCCGGCTTGACGCGGACCTGGACGCGCTGGCCGCGTTCATGGCGCCGCATCGTCACGTGCTGGTCCTGAGCGGCGCCGGTATCAGCACGGCATCGGGTATCCCCGATTATCGCGACGTTAACGGCGTACGACGCGGCAAGGCGCCGATGGAAGGTCCTGCCTTTCGCAGTTCGGAAGCGATGCGGCGGCGTTACTGGGCGCGCAGCATGATCGGTTGGCCCAAGCTGGCCGGCACTGCGCCAAACGCCGGTCACCGCGCGCTGGCGGCGCTGGAAATCGCAGGCAAGGTCTCCGCCGTCCTGACCCAGAACGTCGACGGCCTGCACCAGCAGGCCGGCAGCAGCGAGGTCATCGAATTGCACGGCAACATCCACCGCGTGGTCTGCCTCGATTGCGCAACGGTGCAAACACGGCGCAGCGTGCAGGACTTGCTCGAACACGCCAACCCGGAACTTGCCGCCGGCGATGCGGCCGCTTTGCCCGACGGCGACGCCGATCTGGAGACAGCCGCCCTCGCCGATTTCCACGTGCCGCCTTGCCCGGTATGCGGCGGCATGCTGCAACCCGACGTGGTGTTCTTCGGCGATGGCGTGCCGCGTGCGCGCAGCGAAGCGGCCGAACGCGCAGTGGCGGCGGCTGATGCAGTGCTGGTGGTGGGGTCGTCGCTGGTGGTGTTTTCGGGATACCGCTTTTGCCGCATGGCCGCCGAAGCGGGCAAACCGATTGCGGCAATCAACCGCGGCGTTACGCGCGCCGATCCATTGCTGACGCTGAAATGCCAGGAGGCCGCCGAACTGCTGCTGCCGTTGCTGGCGGATCGCCTGGCCTCACGTTGAGCAGGCCATCCGCCGCAAGGCGTCAGATTCGCTCGCGCCGATAACCGCCCATCACGCCCTTCTTCGACAACACCCATTGCCACAGCTGGATGTCGCGTGCGCGGAAGGCGCCGGCGCACGACAGCAGGTAATAGCGCCACATGCGGCGGAAACGCGCGCCCAGTTGCGCCTCGAAACGTGGCCACGCCGCTTCGAAATTGCTGTGCCAGGCCATCAGTGTCTTGTCGTAGTCGGCGCCGAAGTTGTGCAGATCCTCCACCACGAACAAGTGATCAAAGGCGTCGCCCATCTGGCCGACCGACGGCAGGTCGCCATTGGGGAAAATGTATTTGTCGATCCACGGATCGGGCGAGGACTTGCGTTGGTTCTTGCCGATGGTGTGCAGCAGGAACAGGCCGTCGTCGGCCAGGCAGCGATGTGCCACTTCCATGTAGGTGCGATAGTTGCGCCGGCCTACATGTTCGAACATGCCGATGCTGACGATGGCGTCGAAACGTTCGTTGAGTTCGCGGTAATCCTGCAGGCGGAAATCAAGCGGCAGGTGTGCGTAGCGCTCTTTCGCCAACGCGATCTGTTCTTTCGAAATGCTCACGCCTACCGCTTCGACGCCGTAACGTTCCGCGGCAAAGGACATGAAGCTGCCCCAGCCGCAGCCGATGTCGAGCACACGCATGCCGGGCTTGAGTTGCAGCTTGCGGCAGATCAGGTCGAGCTTGGCCTCCTGCGCTTCTTCCAGCGTGGTCGCAGTATTCCAGTAGCCACAGGTATAGGTCATGCGCGAGTCGAGCATGGCGGCATAAAAATCGTTGCCGAGGTCGTAGTGCACTTCGCCGACCATGCGCGAGCGCCTGAGGTTCTGGCGATTCATGAATTTCGCCGCCAGCACGTGGCCGACCAGGCGCAAGGGCTTGATATTGTCGGTCAGCCGGGTGCGCAACAGGCGCGAGAAGAATTCGTCGAGCTGTTCGGCGTCCCAGTCGCCGTCCATGTACGCTTCGCCGAGACCTAGGTTGGCCTGCGCGAATGCACGTTCAGGCACGCCGGCACGATGCAGCTGGATATCCCAGGGATTGTGGCCGTTGATGCGGATGCCGCCGTGACCGAGCATCTCGGCCATAGCGCGGAAAATTGCCGAATCTTGTTGAAGCTCGCCGGGCGAGCTGAGTACGGGAGTGGAGGTGGAGGCATTCGAAGACATTTGCTGCGTTCCTGTTTGATGAGTTGAGGGGCGAGTGCGCTGCTCGGGCAGCGTCGAATCTTTCTGCAAGTCATGCACTAAAAGATAAATCAGACGAAAGTCTTTTGCACAATTGATTAAATCTTTAAAACCAATTGATGATGACTATTGATGCGATAACGTCGCCCACATCGCCTTAAAATCCCCGTCCAGCATGGCTCGGCAAGGAATCACCCAAAAGAATGTTGAGCATTTTTCACACAGATTTCATATCTCTTTCAACACTCCGGGTTATCCTTACGACAATCTTTCCCGTCGCCGAGAGCCGCCGGGCCCATACCAAATCCTCACGATCTCCCATGACCGAACAAGTACAAAAACAAATGGAACCCGACAACGCCGTCTACAAAACCCTGCTCGAATCGACCAAGGCCATCCCCTGGAAAATCGACTGGGCCACCATGAAGTTTGCGTACGTCGGCCCGCAGATCGAAGCACTGCTGGGCTGGACGCCGGAGAGTTGGGTATCGGTGGAAGACTGGGCCACGCGCATCCATGCGGAAGACCGCGAAGGCGTGGTGAATTTTTGCGTGGCGCAATCGAAGGCCGGCGTCGATCATGAGGCGGACTATCGCGCCATCACGCGTGACGGCGAGCACGTATGGATCCGCGACGTGGTGCACGTGGTGCGCAAGCCGGACGGAGAAGTCGAAGCATTGATCGGTTTCATGTTCGACATCACCGAGCGCAAGAAGAATGAAGCGCGCCTGGCGGAATTGCAGAAGGAACTGGAAGCGCTGTCCTATCGCGACGGCCTCACCAACGTCGCCAACCGCCGCATGTTCGACTCGGCGCTGGAAGTGGAATGGGCCAACGCCGTCAGGAACCGTACGCCACTGACGGTGATCATGCTCGACATTGATTACTTCAAGCAGTACAACGACCACTACGGACACATCCGCGGCGACGCCTGCCTCAAGCAAATCGCCGGCGTGCTCAGCAAGGCTGCCACGCGCACACGCGACTTCTTTGCGCGCTATGGCGGCGAAGAGTTCGTGCTGATCCTGCCCGAGACCGATCGCGCCTCCGGTTTGAAAGTGGCGCAACGCTGCCGCAAACTGGTGCTGAAAGAAAAAATCCCGCACGAAAAATCGCAGGTCGAAAGCGTCGTCACCATCAGCCTCGGCATGGCCACCATCGTGCCGTCGCGCCAGGACCAGCGCATCGAGTTCATGGAAGCTGTCGACAAGCGCCTGTACATGGCCAAGCAGCGCGGGCGCAATTGCATCGTGGCCGAAGACTGAGCTTCGGCTGAATGCCTCACACCTTCTACGCAGGCACTGCGGCAACCGGTTCCGCCGCGCGCCCCGACGGCATGCCGATCAGGATATCTTCATAGAAGGCCCCGACCGCTTCGGTCGGGTGGCGCAACTGGATTTCCAGCACCCAGACGGCGTCGCCCGGCACGATATCCATCTCGGCCAGCTTGGCCGGCCCGAACAGCGCATGCGGGAAGTCCGACACCCGGTGCCCTGCCAGGTTGCGCTCCAGCAGCCAGCCGCCGCGCGCCGCCGCAGCCTCGGCGAAATCGTATAGCGCACGCCCGGTCAGGCCGGTGCGCCAGGCATCGCGCGTCTCGCTAAAGACATCGCGCGCCGCCTGCGCGCAGGCGCGATGGAGGCGGCCGTCGCCGAACACGATGGTGTCGCCGAAATCGCCTTCGTAGCCATCCCATACCGGCCCCAGGTCGACCACCGCGATGTCGGCGGCGCGCAGCCGTCGTTCCTTTTCCACGCCTTCGCGCGGCGTCCTGACCGTGTCGTCGCCGAAGCGGATGTAGGTCGGATGCCAGGTATGCGACGACCCCATCGCGCGCAGATGATCATTGGCCATCGCCACTGCTTCGCTGGTGGTCATGCCTACGCGCAGCTTGCCGACGATTTGCGCCAGCGCGCGGATCGATTGCTCGCGCGCCGCCAGCATGCCATCAAGCGCGTATTTGGGGCCGACGCGCTCCCACACCGGATCGAAGCCGCCGCGCGCCATCGGCGCCGTGCTGGCCCCTGACGGCACGAACGCTTCCGCAATGAAGTGATGCGTCGCCACGCCGAGCGCCAGGCAACGTTCGCGCACGGCCGCGACCATCGCCGGATTGCCGCAGGCATAGACACGTGCGTCCGGCCAGGCATGATCACCGCCGGCGGCAACGTCCTGCACATAGCCTTGCTGTACGCCGGTTTCAATGTGCTCCGCCTGCGCGATGACGCCGGTCCACGTGAATCTGGCATCGGCCGCCGCGAGCCCGTCGAGGAATTCCCGTTCGTAAAAATCATCGGCGCCGGCGCCACCCCAGTAGAGGGTCACAGGGGCTGCCTCCGGTTCCGCCAGCGCCGCCAGCAGGATCGGCTTGATGCCGGCATAGCCGGTGCCGGTGGCAAACAGCAGCAAAGCCGAACGCTCGCCGGTTTGCCAGGTGCAGGCGCCGAAGCCGCCTTCGATGCTAAGCACGTCACCGATGGAGAGACGGTCGAGCATGCCTTCGGAAAAACGGCCACCGGCCACGCGTCGGATATGGAAGACCATTTTTCCGTCATCGTCGGCAGGAATATTGGAGACCGAAAAGCAACGGCTGCTTCCGTCATCGAGGTAGATTTTCACGTATTGGCCGGCGCGCACCGGCATCGCTGCCGTACCTTGAAGCACCAGTCGCACGACGCTCGGCGTCAGCAAGTGCTTCTCCAGCACGTGCGCTTCGAAGCGCGACGCCTGACCTTCCGGCGACCAGCCCGGGATGTCGATGCGCATGTCGCTGCAGGCGCGATTGCGGCACAAGAGCATCTCGTCATGCGCCAGCGGATACGGTGTTCCCAAGGCCACGTACGCCTCGGTCTCGTGAACGCCTTCCAACACCCTGACCTTGCACGATCCGCATTCGCCGCGACGACAGGAGAACGGAATCGAGAGGCCCTGCGCCAGCGCGGCGTCGAGCAACAGCTCCCTGCCTGCGGCGAAAGTCTTGCCGGATTGGTCCAACGTGATGGTGTGCTTGCCTTGCATGATTTCCTCGTCGACTATTTATCAGAGAGCAGATGCGAGGATTGTGGCGTTAGAATAGGACCATTGAAACCTCCAGATTTGAACAATCCACATGGTCCAGATGAGAAAATGGCGCCCGCTGCTCGATCTCGACGCCGATGGCGCCGGGCAGAAAGCATCCTATCGCAGGATCGTCGACGGCCTTGCCGATGCCATCCGCAGCGGTCGACTGGAGCCGGGTGCAGCCTTGCCCGGCACGCGCGAACTGGCGGATATCCTCGACGTCAATCGCAAGACCGTGATCCTGGCTTACGAAGAAGCCATCATCAAAGGCTGGCTGGTCAGCGAACCGCGCCGCGGCACCTTTGTCAATGCGCGCTTCGCCGACCACGCCATGGCGGCAGCCAAAACACCACAATCCCGACGTGCAGCCGAAGTCGGCGAAGCGTTTTCACCCGACTTCATGACGCCGGCGCTGCCGCCGTATTTCGACGATCTCTACGTACCTGCAATGCGTGCGGGACGCACGCGCGACACCATGTATTTCGATAATGGCGCGCCGGATCACCGGCTGTTGCCGCAGGCGGTCCTGCATCGCTATTACCGCAACGCCATGAAGGCCGCATTCAAGTCCAGCTGGGTCAAATACGGCAACCTGGAATCGGCCGCCCAGTTGCGCACGGCATTGGCCGAGATGCTGCGCGCCACGCGCGGGCTGACCGTCGGCGCCGCCAACATCTGCCTCACGCAAGGCACGCAAATGGCTTTGCACCTGGCTGCCGGTGCATTGATCCGCCCCGGCGACGTGGTGCTGGTGGAGCGGCTCAGCTATCCGCCCGCCTGGGCAATCTTCCGCGCGTTGGGCGCACAAATTGAAATCATCGACGTCGACCGCGACGGCTGCCGCGTCGACCAGATCGAAGCGCTCTGCCTGAAGAGGCAGGTGCGGCTGATCTACCTGACGCCGCACCATCAGTTCCCGACCACGGTCAGCCTGCGCGCCGACCGCCGCCAGAAACTGCTGGCGCTGGCCCAGCAGCATCGCTTCACCATCATCGAAGAAGATTACGACCACGAGTACCACTTCGAAGGCCGCCCCTACCTGCCGCTGGCCAGCGATCCGGGCCAGCGCAGCGTGGTCTACATCGGCTCCCTGTCCAAGCTGCTGGGGTCGTCGTTCCGCTGCGGCTTCATCGTCGCGCCGAAAAACCTGATCGAAGCGTTGGGAAAAAATCAGTTGCTGATTTCCACCCACGGCGACGCCGTCATGCAAAAAATGTTGGCCGACCTGATTACCGACGGTGAATTGCGCAAGCATCTGCGCCGTGCGGCGAAACTGTATCGCGCGCGCAAGGATGCGTTGATGGCGTCGTTGCACACGCATTTCGGCGAACGCGTCACGCTGCGCAATCCCGAGGGAGGACTGGCGCTGTGGGTGACCTTCCGGGAGGACATCGACGTCGATGCCATGGTGCGGCATGCCGCCGGCGCGCAACTGTTCGTGCGCAGCGGGCGTCAGTTTTCGCCGCTGGACCAGCCGGTCAACGGACTGCGATTGGGATTTGCCTCAATGACGCCGGATGAACTGGCGTTGGCGGTAGGACGCCTGCACGAGGCTTGGCGCAGGCAAGCCTGACTATTGCGGCTCCAAGAGTGCCGGTAATTCAGCGAGGAAAGCGTCGCGGGCGCGCACGCCGGCACTGCCCTTTTCTTCCTTCTCTTCCTGGACCAGGCGCACGATCACGCGCGTCTTTGCATCCTTGACGGCCCAGCCGACGAACCAGCCGTAGAAATGCGCCTTGTCGTAACCGCCATCCGCCGTGCGCGGTGCGCCGGCGCCGGTCTTGCCGTGAATCTCCCAACCGTTCGCCAGTGGCGGCAACTGCGTGATACGCGCGGTCATCTCCATGGCTTGCGCGCTGACCGGCAAGCTGCGATTGACCAGCTTGCTCAGGAATTGCGCCTGCTCATCCGGCGAAATCAGGATTGACGAACTGATCCAGGCGCGATCCAGGGCATTGTTCTTGCCCTTGTCGCCGCGCACGTCGCGATTGCCGTAGCCGAGCTTGTCGACATAGGCCTTGAACTTTGCCATGCCGAGCGCATGCGTGACCTGCTGCGAATACCACACTACCGAATACTTCATCCACGAAGCCGGATCGATAGTGTCGCGCCAGGCCGGATTGCCCCAATACGTGAAGCCCTCGCGGAACGGGATGGCCGGAGCGTGTTCGTCCTTGAGGAAGCCCGCGTCGTAGCCCATCAGCGCAATCGGAATCTTGAAGGTCGAGGCCGGCGTCACGCGCGTGGCGCAGTCACCCTCGCGCACCAGCGCCTTGCCGGTCGCGGGTTCGACGATGAGAGTGCAAAGCGCGCGTGCCTCCGTCTCGGACACGAACAGCGAAGCGCCGATTGCAAACAAGGCGGCGAAGAGATACATCATGGGATTTCCTTCATTGGCAGGTCATTGCGGCGCAAGTGTAATGATTCCGGGCAGCAAGAACAATCCAGCTTTTATGAAGGCTGGCATCAGGTTTTCTGATGCCGTTGGAGAGGGCGGAAAAGACGCGCTATTCGTTTTTCTGCGGCTGCGCGATGGTGCGCAACTGGAAGCGGCCGTCGTTGTTGAACAACCAGGTCTCCGACAACTCGACCTTGCCGCCGCTCAGCAGCGCCACCGGTGGTTTGGGAAAAGGTGCTGTGCTGCGCAAGGTGGCCAGTGCGGTGGCTTCCGTGACCTTGTCCTTGTTGGTGCGCACCACTTCGCTGCGCACCAGGTTGCCGTCCTTGTCGACCACGTACTTGATCACGATGACGGAGCGCAGCAAGGCCTGGGGACGTTCGATGTGGACCTTGGTCGAATTGACCTGGGAAATGCGGCGCGCCAGGTCTTCCTTGTAGGCGCCGAGCGAGTCAGCCGTGGAGGTGCCATCGGGCGTGGTTTTCACCTGTTCAATGATCTCCTTGGCGGTGGCGTCGCGATTGGCCTGGGTGTCGGGCTTTTGCGACGAACAGGCGCTCAGCAGCGCGGCGCTGATGCTGATCATGGAGGCCAGCACGGCGGCGGTTTTCATCGATGGCTTGTTCAAAGAGAAATCCATGGCAAGGGAAGAGATCGGAATCGTCATTAGACCACACTGTTTAGACCATGCCGCCCTGCCGGTACGTTCCCGGTATTTTGCGGACCAGCGCAGATAAGGTTTTCATTCGGGTTTTCATTCGGAAAGAGGCTTGCCTGCGAGCAGCAGATTACTTGTCATAAGCACTCCATCCATAACCTCAGTCTATGGATGAAATCCGTTCCATATATAACATCGCAACTGTCATCCAGCGGTCATATTAGCTACGTAATATCCGCTCACTTTCTGGCCGAACCCGGCATAGTCCTGATGAAAGAGCGCGATGCTTACTCCGTTGTCCGTCACTGCCCCTGCATCTGCACCCACGGCCGCCATCGCCGAGGCGCTTTCTCCGACCTCCGCGACTTTCCTATCGATCCGTAATATCAGCAAACGCTTCGGCGCCTTCACCGCGCTGGACAACGTGTCGCTCGACGTGCGCCAGGGCGAGATGGTCTGCCTGCTAGGACCGTCCGGTTGCGGCAAGACGACGCTGCTGCGCACCATCGCCGGACTCGCGAAGCAGGACGACGGCGCCATCCACGCCCATGGCATGGACATCTCGCACCTGCCGCCGCAATCGCGCGACTACGGCATCCTGTTCCAATCGTACGCCTTGTTTCCCAACCTGACGGTGGCCCAAAACGTCGCCTACGGCCTCAATGCGCGCCGCCTGTCGCGCACGCAGATGCAGCAGCGCGTGGCCGAGATGCTGGACATGATCGGCCTGTCCGGCAGCGAGAAAAAGTATCCCGGCCAGCTCTCCGGCGGCCAGCAGCAACGCGTCGCCCTGGCGCGCGCGCTGGCGCCCTCGCCTTCGCTGCTGCTGCTCGACGAGCCCCTGTCGGCGCTGGATGCGCAGGTGCGCGAACACCTGCAGCTGGAAATCCGCCGCCTGCAAAAGCAGTTCAACATCACCACGCTGATGGTCACGCATGATCAGGAAGAAGCGATGGTCATGTCAGACCGCATCGCCATCATGCAGCACGGACGCATCGAACAATTCGATACGCCCGATCGCATCTACCGCCACCCTGCCACACCCTTCGTCGCCGACTTCATCGGCCAGGCCAACTGGCTGCCGTTCCAGCGCCTGTCGCCGCATCAGGTCAGTGTCGGCGCGCTCACGCTGACGGTCGACGAGGCGCCGCGCCAGCACATGGGCAACAATGACCACGGTCGCTTGTTCTGCCGTCCGGAGGCGGTCGACGTGTCGCCTGCGGCCGATGCAGCGAACCGGTTTTCTGCGCGCGTGGTCGATCAGATCTATCTCGGCGATCGCTACCGCATGATGCTGGAACTCGACGAATTGCCCGGCCAGCGCTTGATGGCCGACGTCGCCAACGACGTGCGCGCTCGCCTGCCGGACGTCGCCGCCCAGCGCATGTGGATCGCCTTGCCGCAGCAATCGCTGCATCTGTTTGCCTGAGCCCGGCATGAATACCTCCGTCCAGGCGCCGCCGCTGGCCATCACTTCCACGTCCGTATCAAAGCCGGCGTCGACTTTCAATCGCGACACGGCGACCGCGAACGCCCTGAAGTATTTCCTGCTGCTCTTGCTGGTGCTGGCGTTGGCCCTGCCGCTGGTCGCCGTGCTCGGCCAGGCGCTGCTCGACCGCAACGGCGCGTGGGCCGGTCTGGCGCCGTGGAGCAAGCTGATCGCCAATCCCAACTTCTTCCCGATGGTGGCGCGCAGCGTCGGCGTGTCGGCCGCGACCGCCTTGCTGGTGGTGCCGCTGGCCTACCTGTTCGCCTACGGCCTGCAACGCACGCTGGCGCCATTCAAGGGCCTGTGGCGCGCGATCGCGCTGTTGCCGCTGCTGGCGCCGTCGCTGTTGCCGGGGATCGCGCTGATCTACCTGTTCGGCAACCAGGGCTTGTTCAAGGAATGGATGAACGGCAGCATTTACGGCTTCTGGGGCATCTTGCTGGGCGAAGCGTTCTACACCTTTCCGCATGCGTTGATGATCCTCTTGTCGGCGCTGTCGCTGGCCGATGCGCGCCTGTATGACGCCGCCTCGGCAATGGGCGCGGGCAGTTGGAGGACCTTTCGCACGGTGACGCTGCCGGCGACGCGCTACGGCATCTTCGGCGCATTCTGCCTCGTGTTCACGCTGGCGATCACCGACTTCGGCGTGCCCAAGATCGTCGGCGGCGCTTTCAGCGTGCTGGCGGTGGAAGCCTACAAGGCCGTGGTCGGCCAGCAGCAGTTCGACCGCGGCGCACTGATCGGCCTGCTGTTGCTGATTCCGGCATTGCTGACCTTCTGCATCGACGGCTGGCTGCAAAAGCGCCAGCGCGCCCAGATGAGCAGCCGCGCCGAAGTGCTGACGCCGCGCCGCCAATGGCGCCGCGATGCGCTCTACACCGCAATCCTGCTGGCGATCAGCGCAGCCTTGCTGCTGATGATCGCCGTGGCGGTCGGTGCGTCGCTGGTCAAGCTGTGGCCGTACAACCTCAAGCTGACGCTGATGCACTACGACTTCGACAACATGGACGGCGGCGGTTGGCTGGCTTACTGGAACAGCCTGCGCCTGGCGGTCGGCACCAGCATCGTCGGCACGATCGTGATTTTCACCGGCGCCTGGCTGATGGAAAAGACCCGCAGCAACCGCCTGCTCGACAACGCCCTGCGCTTCCTCAGCTTCCTGCCGATGGCGGTGCCGGGGCTGGTGTTGGGACTGGGCTTCGTGTTCTTCTTCAATCATCCGGCCAATCCGCTCAACTTCCTGTACGGCAGTATGGCGATCCTGGTCCTGTGCTCGGTGATGCACTTCTACACCACTGCGCACCTGACCGCCGTCACGGCGCTCAAGCAGATCGATCCCGAATTCGAAGCCGCCTCGGCTTCGCTCAAGGTGCCGCTGTTGCGCACCTACCTGCGCATTACCGTGCCGCTGTGCCTGCCGGCCGTGCTGGAGATCTTCCGCTACCTGTTCGTGTCGTCGATGACGACGGTGTCGGCGGTGATCTTCCTCTACAGCCCCAATACCGTGCTGGCCGCGATCGCCGTGCTGAACATGGATGACGCCGGCGACGTCGGCCCGGCTGCGGCGATGTCCACGCTGATCCTGCTGACCTCGATTGCCGTTTCGCTGCTGATGCACTGGGGACTCGGTTACTGGGTGCGTCGCGCGCAGGCCTGGCGCAGCGCCGGCAAGAAACATTGAAAAAAACGCATTGATGCATTGATTCACTCGTTCGTCGTTTTACTTTTCCATCACAAGAAAGCAACCATGAAACCTACAACCATTCTGAAACTGCTTGCTTCCGTACTGGGTGCAGGCGCCCTGCTGTCCGCGCATGCAGCGACCACACTGACCGTCTACACCGCACTTGAGGCGGACCAGATCAAGGCGTATCAGGCCGAGTTCGAAAAGAGCAATCCGGACATCGAAATCAAATGGGTGCGCGATTCCACCGGCATCGTCACCGCCAAGCTGCTGGCTGAAAAAGCCAATCCGAAGGCCGATGTGATCTGGGGCCTGGCTGCTTCCAGCCTGGCGATCCTCGACAAGGAAGGCATGCTGACGCCTTACGCGCCGAAGAACCTGTCGGCGATCGAAGCCAAGTACCGCAGCCCGGCCAATCCGCCGGCATGGGTCGGCATGGACGTGTGGGGTTCGGCGATCTGCTTCAACACCGTCGAAGCGCAAAAGCAAGGTCTGCCGAAGCCGACTTCGTGGGCCGACCTGACCAAGCCGATCTATGCCGGCAAGATCGTGATGCCGCATCCAGCCTCTTCCGGCACCGGCTACCTCGACGTTACCGCCTGGATCCAGATGATGGGCGAAGACAAGGCATGGGCTTACATGGACGCACTGCACAAGAACATCGGCCAATACACCCACTCGGGTTCAAAGCCCTGCAAGCAAGCCGCCACCGGCGAATTCCCGATCGGCATCGCGTTTGAATACCGCGCCGTGAAGACCAAGAAGGAAGGCGCCCCGATCGATATCATCCTGCCGTCGGAAGGCCTGGGCTGGGATCTGGAAGCGACCGCCATCGTCAAGGGCACCAAGAACCTCGACGCCGCCAAGCGCCTGGCTGACTTCTCCGCCAGCAAGGAGGCCATGATGCAATACGAAAAGAACTTCGCCGTTCTGGCCGTGCCGGGCATCGCCAAGCCTGATCCGCTGCTGCCTGCCGACTATGAAAAGCGCCTGACCAAGAACGACTTCGTCTGGACCAGCAGCAACCGCGACCGCATCCTGACAGAGTGGAGCAAGCGCTACGAAAGCAAGGCTGAAAAGAAGCAATAACGTGTAGACCTGCCGCCCGCGCCATCTAAAGCGCGGGCGGTGCTGAACAGAAGAACGTGGAGCATCGGATGGGCAATACCAACACCAACAAGGATCACATCGGCGTCGCCGTCGTCGGCGCCGGCATACTCGGCCTGGCGCACGCTTTTGCGGCGGTCAAGCGCGGCCTGCGCGTGGTCGTGTTCGAACGCAGCTCGACGCCGATCGGCGCCTCGATCCGCAATTTCGGCATGGGCCTGGTCACCGGCCAGCCGCCCGGCGTCATGCTCGGCCTGGCAAAACAAAGCCGTGCCCTGTGGCTGCATCTGGCGCAACGCGCCAACTTCAGCGCCCGTGAAGCCGGCACCCTGCTGTTCGCCCGCACCGCTGCCGAACATGCCGTACTCGAAGAATTCATGATCGTGCGTGCACGCCAGCACGGCTACGATGCCTCCCTGCTGGAAGGCACGCAGCTCGACACGCTGTACGGCGGCCGCTTCCGCCATCATCGTTCGGCCCTGCACGGCACCCAGGACTTGCAACTGTATTCGCGCGAGGCGATGCCGGCGCTGGTGTGCTACCTGCAATCGCAGGGGGTGCAATTCCATTTCAACACACTGGTCCGGGAAGCTCGCGACGGTCATCTGTCGACCACTGCCGGCGAATTCCGCGCCGAGCGCACCATCGTCTGTTCCGGCCACGACTATCAGACGTTGTTCGCCGACAAGCTCGGCGAAATGAATCTCAAGGTCTGCCGCCTGCAGATGCTGCGCGCGGCGCCGAAGGAGCGCTTGCCGCTGACGCATGCCGTCCTGACTGGTCTGTCGTGCACGCATTACGGCGCTTTCTCCGACCTGCCGAGCGCAGCCGGCGTGCATGCCGAAATCGAAGCACAGTATCCGGCGCTGAACCGCCACGGCATCCATCTGCTGGTGAGCCCGACGCCGTATCAGGAGCTGATCATCGGTGACTCGCACTACTACGGCGTCGACGCGCCGCCGTTCAACAACGAAGAAATCGACCAGCTCATGATCGGTCTGGCGGAAGAGACGCTGGGGGTGAAACTGAATGTGCTGGAACGCTGGCAAGGCGTCTACGGCAGCAAGGGACCGGGACCGTTCTCGGCTACGCCAATCGACGACAAGACCACGGTGGTGCTGATGCACACCGGCATCGGCATGAGCGTCGGCCTGGCGTTGGGTGAGCGTGTGATCGGCGCCCTGCTGGACGGCGCGAAATTGCCGGATCCGGCGCTCGACAAAAATTGAAGTGACCGGAATACCGTCGACCCGGCATGCGTCCGGACGACGGCAAACCGGCATCGCCTACTCGCGCGCCAGTCCCTCTGCGTGCAGCCACTTGCCCTTGCGGCACAAGTCATCGGTCACGTCCAGCACCAGCCGTTCCACCGCCGCCGCCGCATTGGTCAGCGGAATGTTCTTCGATGCGCACAAAGCCAGCGTACGCGCCATGCGCTCACCGCTGATCGGCAGCGCGACCATGTCGCCGCGTTCGATTTCCGACAACAAGGGCGCCACCGGCAGGATGGTCGCGCCGATGTCGGCCAGAATCGCCGACTTCAGGATCGCCACCGAGTTGATCTCGATCACGTTGTCGAGCGACATGCCGTGCGAACGCACGATATTCTCGATGCGCGGCCGCACGCCGTGCTGCAATCCGGGCAGGATCAGCGGCGCCTTGATGGCCTGCGCCAGCGTGACCGATTTCTTCTTGCCGGCGCCGTATTGCGAATCGGCGCGCGTGATGTACATCATCTCTTCTTCCACCATCGGTGTGCTGGCGAACGGCGACAGCTGGCCGTCATCGAACAGCACCGCCAGGTTGATGCGGCCCGACTTGAGCTGGACGATCAGGTTGCCGGTCAGCTCTTCGGTAAGCAGCAAGGTGATTTCAGGATAGGTGGCGCGAATGGCGGTCAGCAGCGGCAAGGCCAGCGCGCCCGAAACGCTTTGCGGAATACCCAGCGCCACGGTGCCGGACGGCTTGTCATTGGATTGCGCGACTGCCGATTTGGCGTCGGTGACCTGCTTGAGGATGGCTTGCGCGTGTTCGTAGAAGGTCTTGCCGGCGTCGGTGGCGATCACGCCTTGGGCGGAACGATGCAGCAATTGCGCTTCGAGCTCCTCTTCCAGCTGGCGCACCTGCTGCGTCAGCGCGGGCTGGGCGATGTGCAGCACGCGCGCCGCGCGCGACAGCGAGCCGTGGTCGACGATGGCGACGAAATATCTGAGTTGGCGCAATTCCATGCAAACGGGTCCGATTCAGGTTGTTATGCTCAGTTGTTATTTTTAATTACAAGCCGGGACGACTGTTGAACATGCGGCTGCGCGCATTTTCGATATGTCCGCGCATGGCCCGGCGCGCGCCTTCGGCGTCCTGCCGCTTGATCAGCTCGAAGATGTTGCGATGCTCGTCCATGGCGTCCTGGGTGCGCTTCCACGGCTGGATGTGCATCAGGTGGCGCAGCATGTTGACGGCGTGGCTGACGTCGTATTCCAGCGTCTTCAACACCTGCACGAAACGCAGGTTGGCGGTCGCCGTGGCAATCGCCTCGTGAAAGGCAAAATCGAAATGGTGGGCGATGCCGCCGACTGCGTTGGCCTCTTCAAACCCGGTCAGCAACTCGTCCATCCTGGTCAGGTCGGCGGTGCTGCGGCGCAGGGCCGCCATGTAGGCGCATTCGGGCTCGACCACCATGCGCAGTTCAAGGCCGTTCATGATGTGCCCGATACGCTCGGACGGCTCCGCAGCTGCGGACTTGCCGGCGACGCCGGGACTGTCCATGACGTACGTGCCGGAGCCGCGCCGCGATTCGACCAACTGGTCTTCGCGCAACCGGTCGAGGGCCTGGCGCACGATGGGACGCGAGACGTCGAACAGCGTGGCCAGGTCGTTCTCCGACGGCAGGCGGCTGCCCACACTGATCTTGCCTTCGACGATGGCGTGGAACAGGTTTTCGTAGACCCGTTCGGCAAAACGTTCCTGCCGCACCGGACCGAGTCCGGCCGCAGCCAGCGCGAGCGCGTCGGTGGACAATTGCGTGCGGATGCTGACGATTTTGGCGTCCTGCTTTTCCTGCGGGCGGTTGGCCGGCGATTTCGGCATGGCTGGTCTCCAATGGCGATGTTCTGATGATTGCGCATGGTAGCGTATTTGCGTCGCGGCCATAAGCCCTCCTTATGGCCTTCTTCCTGCAATTAGCATCGTCCGGATAAGTAGTAATATTAATTGACATCTTTTGACGATCAACTTACATTGAGCCCAGACGAGGCAGTGGCGGTATCTTCCGACCAGTTGCCCATAGAACAAAAACGACAGGAGACAGACGATCCGGCCCAATGGCTGCGACGGTGATATCTTTTGCCGTCCATTGTTTATCGAAGCCAATCATGAATCTGCCTTACCTCGAACAGTTTTCGCTTGCAGGAAAGACCGTACTCGTCACCGGCGCAGCGCGCGACATCGGCCTGGAAATCGCCCGCGCCATGGCCGGTAGCGGCGCCCATGTAATTCTCAACGGCCGCAACGCACAGACGCTGGGAGGCGCCGTGCAAAGCCTGACGGCGCAAGGCTTGTCGGCCAGCGCCCTCACCTTCGACGTGACCGATAAAGCCGCCGTCAGGGACGCCTTCGCCCGTATCGCCAAAGAACATGGCC